>WBZR01000182.1_pt1 | contig 108948 bp, 94 predicted proteins | sample 5204231 | NCBI WGS metagenome assembly WBZR01 (sample SAMN12412403, study PRJNA552823) | activated sludge metagenome | isolation source: activated sludge from anammox sidestream of wastewater treatment plant... | place: USA: Virginia | collected 2017-08
GTAATTTTGCTCAGGGTTTCTGTGCTACACTTCATGCGGAGCCTCCGTTTGTTCTTGCCTACGGGTACTATACCCGATTTCTCGGAGGCTCCTTTTCTACATCATTTGAATGCTCCCCGTCAGTTGCGCAAAAACGATCTCGCCGGGCGGACGGTTAAAATCAAAATCCGCTGGCCCGATTTCACCACGTTGTCAAGGCAGATCACCCTGCCGACTCTGACGGATAATGAGGATGAGATTTATCGTTCCGCCGTGAAGTTAATGCAATCCGTCCGCAAACCGAACCAGGCGGTAAGACTCATCGGCGTCGGCGTCAGCGGACTCGGGGCTCCCGTGCGGCAACTCAGCCTGTGGGACGCGGGAGACGAAAAATCCCGCAAGTTGCAGGAAGTGGTGGATGCGTTACAGGAAAAGTACGGGAAAGGGGTGATATGGAAAGGATGAAGGATGAAGGTTGAAGGTTGAAGGATGAAGGTTGAAAGTTGAAAGTTGAAAGTTGAATGGAGAAAAAGGATAAAAGATGAAATCTCTCGATTTAAAAAAACAGTTCAAGCATTTGTACCAGCCGTCCGCAAAGAAGATCGAAGCGGTGCAGGTCCCTAAACTTCAATTTGCAATGATTGACGGCGCAATCGAAAAAGACTCCGAACCGGGCAAATCGCCGTCCTTCGCAAAAGCGACCGAGACTCTCTACAGCCTTTCGTACACGCTCAAGTTCATGTTCAAGAAGCGCAAGACGAACGCGGTGGATTATCCCGTCATGGCGCTGGAGGGACTGTGGTGGGTGGAAGACGGATTCTTCGACATCGCCGTCAAAGATAACTGGTTCTACACGCTGATGATCATGCAGCCGGAGATCGTCACGCGGGAAATTTTCGAGGAAGCGCGCGAGCAGGTTCGCAAGAAGAAGGGCGACAGCGACATGCTCAATATGGCGCGGCTGGCTTACTTTGAGGAAGGCTTATGCGTCCAGACCCTGCACATCGGGCCGTATGCGACCGAACCCGCCACGATTGACCGCATGAAGGAATTCATGGCGGAAAACGGGCTAAAAGACAACGTGGGACCGAATGGAAAGCATCACGAGATTTACATGAGCGACCCGCGCAAATCCGCGCCGGAGAAGATGAAGACGGTGTTGAGGCATCCGGTGGCGAAGGTGAAAAGGTAGACAAGTAAAATTGCTTGTATCATTCAGCCCAAACCGCTTTTGCAGACGGCGCTGTTTACCGCTCCGGGAGTCTTTCTTTTGTACGCCGCGATTGCAAATTATCTTGAAGGGAGAAAATACGAATAACCCGCAACCCTTTTCGTTTACCCGCGTAAAGCAAATAGATAAAACGAAAGGAGCGAAAATGTCGGAGCTAAAAACCCTCACGCGGAGCAAATCCAACCGCATGATCGCGGGCGTGTGCGCGGGCTTGGGCGACTACCTCAACATTGACCCCACCGTCGTCCGCCTGTTGTTCGTGCTGGGATTCTTCACCTTCAACGGCGCGATGCTGTTTGCCTATCTCATCATGGCGCTCGTCACGCCGGAGCAATAAAATGTGCCGCAAACTTTAGTTTGCTTTTCAAGGCGCAAACTAAAGTTTGCGGTACGGGTTTACTTTGCCAGCGCCAGAAAGACATCCTCCAAAGACGGTTCGCCCCTCTCTATTTTTTCCACCCGAATCTTTTTTCTTCTTAACAGGCTTTGCATCGCGTCTTTCCCGACGCTTCGACTTCGCTCGGCGCGAGCCCTGGCGATCACCCGCAAATGATCCCCCGCCAAGCCGACGCGTTCCACGCCGTCCAGTTCGCGCAGAACGTCCAGCCCCTGTTCGAGCGGATGCGCGAAGACTTCCCAGACATCCCCCTGGATGATTGATTTTTTCAAATTCGTCGGCGTGTCCATCGCCAGCAGTCTGCCGTCGCGCATTACGCCGACGCGTTCGCAGTATTCGGCTTCGTCCATGTAATGCGTGGTGACGAGAATCGTCACGCCGGATTCGGCCAGTTCGTAGATCAAGTCCCAGAAGGCGCGGCGGGCGGTGGGGTCCACTCCCGATGTCGGTTCGTCGAGGAAGAGCAGTTTCGGTTCGTGGACGAGCGCAATCCCCAGCGCAAGCCGTTGCCGCCAGCCGGTGGACAGGGAACGCGTCAGCGTGGATTCATGCCCATTGAGTCCGACCAGTTCCAAAGTCCGGGTGAGGCGGGTTTTATCCGTAATGCCGTACACGCCGCCGTAGAAGGTCAGGTTTTCCAGCGCGGTCAAATCGTCATAGATCGCAAACTTTTGCGACATGTAGCCGACCCGCGCGCGGACTTCCTCGCTTTGTTTGTGAACGTCGTAGCCGAGAACCGTCGCGCTTCCTTCGGTTGGGGCGAGCAAGCCAAGCAACATGCGGATGGTGGTGGTCTTGCCGGAGCCGTTGGGACCGAGATAGCCGACCACCTCGCCCGCGTTCACTTCAAAGTTGACGCGATCCACCGCCGTGAAGTCGCCGAAGCGCCGCGTAAGGTTTTGAACGGAGATGATGGGCGTCATGTGGTTTCCTGGCTGGAGATTTGCGAGCGTAAAAGTTCGGGGGCTTTCGAGTCCGATAAGGCGATGAAGACATCCTCCAGCGCGGGCGGCACGGCGCGGATTTCGTCCACGCGCCCGCCGGATTGTTTGATTGTCAGCGCCAGTCGTTTTAACGCGGTTTTTGCTCTGCCTACGCGGACGCGCGCATGGAGTCTGTCGCCAAATGCCTGAACGTCTTCGACATCTTCATCATTGTGCGCGATATGGCGCAGGGTGTTGAGTGGAGAGCCGCGCAATTCGAGGATGCGCCCGTTGAGCATGGAGCGCAGGTTGGAGGGCGTGTCCTCGGCGATGATTTGTCCGTTCTTCATAAATCCCACGCGATGGCAGCGCGAGGCTTCGTCCATGTAGGGCGTGGAGATGATGACGGAGACGCTTTCGCGGGGATTGGTAATTGGCGCTTGGTAATTGGGGGCGTCTGCCTCTGCGGTTCGGGAAACCAATTTGATTACGAGTTGCCAAAAATCCTGGCGCGTCACGGGGTCCACTCCCGTCGTCGGCTCGTCCAGCAGTAACAAACGCGGACGGGTGACGAGCGCGGAGGCGAGCCCAAGTTTTTGCTTCATGCCGCCGGAGAGGTGACCGGCGCGGCGGTCTTTGAATTTTTCCAAGCCGACAAATTCGAGAATCTCCAGCGAGCGCGGCAGCCATTCGGTGGCGGAAAGTCCGCGCGCCTCGGCGAAGAAGCGGATGTTCTCCAGCACGGTCAAATCCTCGTACATCGAAAAGCGTTGCGAGAGATAGCCGATGGTCGCGCGGGCTTGCTCGGTCTGTTTCAGCACGTCAAAACCGCAGACTTCGATGGAGCCGCGATCGGGTTTCAACGCGCCGACCAGCAGGCGCATGGTCGTGGTCTTGCCCGCGCCGTCCGAGCCGACGAGCCCGTAGATTTCGCCGGGCGAAACAGAAAGCGAGACTCCGTTCACCGCCTGGGTGGAGCCGAAATGTTTGTATAAATCTTGCGCGTGAGCGAGGGGTTGGGGCATGGGGGTTGTAGGTTTCAGGTTGCAGGTTGTAGGTTGCAGGTTTCAGGTTGCGGGTTACGGGTTACGGGTTACGGGTTACGGGTTGCAGGTTGCAGGTTGCAGGTTTCAGGTTACAAGGTTCTTTATTCGTAAAGCGTTTCATCATTCCTCATTCCTCATTCCTCATTCACCATTCATCATTCATCATTCACCATTCACCATTCACCATTCCCCATTCACCATTCCTCATTCAAAAACCACATCCGCCGGCATGCCGATCTTCAATTTTCCTTGCGGGTCTTCTACTTTGAGTTTGACGGCAAAGACCGTGCTGGAACGCCCTTCAACTGTCTGGACGTTGCGCGGGGTGAATTCGGCTTTATCTGCAATTTGAACGACAGTGGCTGTAAAGATTTCGCCGGGGAAGGAGTCGGCTGTAACTTCAGCGGTTTGTCCCAATGAGATTTCTCCGTAGCGGTCTTCAGGGATGTAAACCGTGATGGTCAGTTCATTGAGATTGGCGAGAGTCAATGTCGTCGCGCCCGGCTGGATAAATTCCCCCGGCTCGACATTACGGGTGAGGATGATCCCGTCCATTGGGGCTTTGACTTCGAGTTTGGCGCTCTGCGCGTCCATCCATGCCAGGTTTGCCTCCGCCTGCGCGAGCGCGGACTTCGCCTTATCCACTTCCTTTGCGGCGGCGATCACAGCGGGAGAGTCCGCGCCGGTTTGCAGACTCAACAGGCGGGCATAGGCGGCGTCATAACGCTGTTGCGCCACAAAGACTTGCCCGCGCGCGTATTCAATATCTTCGGCTTCATCGCCGGTCATCAAATCGTTATAGGCTTCCTCCGCGTCTTCAAGAGCGGTGAGAGCGTCGTCGTAATAATCCTGCGCGGCTTCGTTTAACCCGCCGCTGTCCGAGGCGTTGGAGGCTTGATCCCTGACCTGCTCTGCAATGACAAAAGCGGCGCGCGCGTCGGCAAGGTCTTTTTCGGCTTTCAGGTAATCGGAGTTCTTCAAGTCGGCGATGACTTTTTCAAGGTTCGCGTTGGCGTCGTCAATCGCGGATTGCGCGGCTTCGAGTTCGGCTTGCGCGGCGGCGATCTGTCCTTCCTGCTCGATATACCAGTTCGGCTGGTCGAATTCCGACGGCGCAGAGGTCTGCCAGTCTTTGGCGCGTTGCGCGGCTTGAGCGGCGAGCGCGGCTTCAAGAGTCTGGTCATATTTGGTCTGGGCGGCGGCGAGGGCGGCCTTGGCAGAATCCGCCCCGGCGGAGGCGACGGCCCGTTGGGCTGTCAGCAGGCTTGGGTCGAGGCGAAGAAGCGGATCGCCCTTCGAAACGGGTTGACCTTCATCCACCAGGACTTCGATTGCCTTTCCGGCGAGTTCCGGGGCAATATTGACCTGAACCGCCTCGATGACGCCGGATGCGGTCAGGGCGGTTTCGTCCGCGCCTGCGGTTTGAGCGACGATGAAGTAGACGCTAAATACAACAAGCAAAAGGATGACGATGATGGCGGGGATGTGCGAGCGTTTGAGGATCATAAAATCTCCTTAGGATGCGCGGGGCGCATTAGTCGAGTCGTTTGCGGAAGCGCAGGGCGGCGGCGGTCATGATGCCGACGGCGAAGAGCGTCATGGCGATCACGTCGAATTGAATCATTTCGAGTCCGACGCCCTTGAGCAATAACGAGCGCATGATGACAAGGTAATAACGCAAGGGCATAAAATACGAAACCCATTGCAGGAATTTCGGCATGGCTTCGAGCGGGAAGAAAAAGCCGGAAAGGAAAATGCTCGGCAGGAGGGTCATCCAGACCGTGAGCATGGCTTCCTGCTGGGTGTTGGCGATGGTGGAGGCGAGCAACCCAATGCCCAAACCGGTGATCAGAAAGACAATGGATAGAATCAGGATCAACCCGAGGTCGCCGCGAATGGGCATCCCGAACCACCAATGCCCGACTGCCAGCGCTTCGATGGTGTTGAAAAAGCCGAGGATGACGTACGGCATGAGTTTGCCGACGATCAACTCCCACGGGCGGATGGGCGTGACGATGAGTTGTTCGATGGTTCCGCGCTCGCGTTCGCGCACAACGGAGGACGCGGTGAGGATGGCGGCGATGGCGTAGAGGATCATACCGATCACGCCGGGGATCATGAAGTGGGCGCTGACCATATCGGGGTTGTACCAGACGGTGGTGCGCGCCTCGACCGGCGGGCGGACGCGCAGGTTCGTCCCGGATCGGGAGAATTTTTCGGCGAGGATGTCGGTGGCGTGCGTCTGGCTGATGAGTTGCGCCGCCGAAAGCGCGGTGGAGGCGCTGGTCGGGTCGGAGCCGTCGAGGATGAAGGCGATCTGGGCGTTGCCGTCCGCGAGGCGTTGGGCGTAATCCGGCGGGATGATGACGGCGGCGCGCGCCTCTCCGCGCGAGATGAGGTCTTCTATTTCCGATTCAGAATCCACGCTGAAGGCGATTCGGAAATAATCGGCGGCGCGGTAGGCGTCCAGCAGGGCGCGCGATTCGGGGCTGTGGCTGCGATCCAAAACGGCGAGCGGGATGTTGCGCACGTCGTTGGTGGCGGAGTAGCCGAGCAGGAACAATTGCATGACGGGGATCACCAGAATCATCGCCAGCGTGCGCGGATCGCGGAATATCTGGATGAATTCTTTGCGGATGATGGAGAGGAGGCGGGTGTTCATACGCAGTCCTGTGATGGGGTTTCAGGTTTCAGGTTTCAGGTTGCAGGTTTCAGGTTTCAGGTTTCAGGTTGCAGGTTTCAGGTTGCAGGTTGCAGGTTGCAGGTTACCTGTGTATGTCTCTACTCAACAGGTTTGAGAATGCCGTAGAGGTAAAGGTCAAGGTATCCGTCCACGGCGTTTTTTGGCATGAGTTTTTCCAGCATGGAGTTGGAAACGATGATGCTGGTGAGCATATATGAAAGGACCATGCCGATAAACGAACGCATCAACAGGGCGGGCTGGGTCACGCGCAGGTTTTTCCTCTCTTTGACGATGCGCTCAAAGACCGGCAGAATCTTCGGCGCAAGCTCATTGATGAATTTCGCCCCGTGCGCCCCGTTAAATTCGGCGATTTCAATCAACATCAGTTTGATGTAATAGCGTTGAGACGAAAGGTCTTGAATGACGATCCGGGCCGCGTTGCGGACAAACTCGTCAATGGACTCCCCTTCCGCCTCCAGGATGATCGGGAGCAGGCGCTTATAGGGGTGCTTGTCGAAGATGATGGCTTCAAATATCTCTTCCTTGCTCTTGAAATGATTGTAGATGCCCCCCAGCGCCAGCCCGGCGCGTTCGGCGATCTGCCGCATGGATGCGGCGTGATAACCATGCTCCATGAACAACTCAATGGCCGCGTCTTCGATGGCGAAGCGCGTGGCGTCGCCTTTGGTCGGGGAGTCTTTCGGTTTGGGTGGCATACATCCTCACAGGGAATGGCGTGGATAAAAATGAACGAACGTTCGTTTTATATTTTACGGAAATGACCTGTTTTGTCAAGGTGGATATTCAGGGAATTCCAAACCAACAGTTCTGCTTCCGAACTGTTGACGTCAATCTTATTCCACCGTAAAATTTGAGAACTCAGGAAATCAGGCTTACAAAAAGCGAGATAATCATGTCTGAATACTTACAAGTCCGAAGCAATGGGCAGATTACCCTGCCCGCTCCAACCCGCCGGAAGGCAAAATTGAACGAGGGCGACCTGCTTGAAGTTGTGGTCGAAGACGACGGCTCAATCCGTTTGATTCCCAAAATCCCTGTGGATCGCGCCCTGGCAGAAAAATATCAGATTGATGATGTTAATTGGGCGTTGGAGCAAAAGGGCAAAGAGAAATGAAGCGGATTGTCGTGTGCGACACGGGTCCGCTTTTGCATCTCAGCGAGGCTGGAGCAGTCCACTTGCTGGCGGAAATGGGCGATGTGTATGTCCCTCCGCTTGTCGTGGCGGAGTTTGAAGCCAATTCACAAGGATGGAGTTTGCCTCAGTGGGCGAAAGAAATAGAGCTGGAAAAGACCGCCAGGCAAAAGGTAGAGAGATGGATAAAAACAAACCAGATTGACGAGGGGGAAGCCGAAGCCATTGAACTGGCGCTGCAAGTCCATGCGGATTGGTTATTGACAGATGATGCCGCAGCCCGTCAGTTTGCCGAATCCTTGGGACTGGAAGTTCACGGATCGGTCGGCGCGCTTTTATGGGGTGTCGCAATGGGACATATTGACGACAGGCAGGTTGCGCGCCGTTTATTGGACAATCTTGCCAATTCCACTTTATGGGTTTCTGAACGGGTGGTCAGCGCAGCGGAGAAGGCAATTGATAATTTGTTTGAATAGAATTGCCTGATTTCCAAAAAAAAGAGAAGGAGCGCGAAGATGAGAGTCTTCGCGCTCCTTCTACGACATCGTAAGATGCCGCGTACCGTCTCAAACTTCCACTGAAGCCTTCTCCAGCGCGTGATCCACGAAGAAGTGCATCCGGTTGAAGAAGTTGACTTCGCTGATGCCCGCGTCGGCGTCCAGCAGGAGCAGGTTCAATTGCGGGAACTTCTCCTTCATCTTTTTCTCCGCGCCTTTGGCGATGATGTGATTGGCGATGCACCCAAACGGCTGGAGACATAACACGTTCGTGATCCCATTCCGGACAAAGGACGCCACCTCCCCGGCGATCAGCCAGCCTTCGCCGTATTGATGATCGAGGCTGAGAATCTCCTGCGCGTTGCGGGCGATGTCGTCTATGCTGGTATGCCGGTGATAGCGGCGATAACGCTTCATGACATGATGAACCTCTTCGAGATATCCGCTGATGATCTTCCTCGCCAGCAGGTTAACCAGCCACATCAAATCGCGCCGCGCCATTCCGCTCTTGACCATCTGGTCGCTGTGAACAAGCCCGCCTGCGAAAAACTCAAGGAACGACGGGATGACGACCTCCACGCCCTGCTCCATCAGCCATTGCGCGGCGTTATTGTTGGAGAAAGCGTTGAACTTGACGAAGATCTCCCCGACGATGCCCGTCTTTGGGTAAACCTTGTCGTCCACTTCGATGGCGTTGAAATCCGTCACCGCGTCCGCCAGCGCGCGCAACAGCGCCTTGCGCTCGGTCGGGATGCGCCCCGCCATTAACGCGTCGAGGTAGCGGTCGGTCACCCGCTGGGTCTCGCCCTTGTTGACCTCGCGGATGATCGTCGAGTGGTACATGTCCGAGATCGCGTCGGTGAACGCCATGCTGATGATGGCGCGGTAGATATATTCGCGCGTATTGAACTTAAATCCGGGTTGCTCGTTTAACACGCGCATATTGGTCGAGATCGTCACGACCGGCACATCGTCGAATCCCGCCGCGACGACCGCCTTCTTGATCAGCGAAGCGTAACTCGAAGCGCGGCACTGCCCGCCCGTCTGCGAAAAGCCGATGGCGGTTTTGGAAAGATCATACCTGCCGGACTGCAACGCCTTGACCAAATCGCCAAGCGTAATCGTGCCGGGGTAACAAATTTCATTGTTGGCGTATTTAAGCCCGACGTTCACCGATTCGCGGTCTGCGGGCGGAAGTTGAACGATGTTGTAGCCCGCGTCAATCAATGGGCGCACAATCGGCGGCGAACAGAACGGCGAAAAATCGGGAACGATGATCGTCCGATGCCGGTCCTCTTTTTCGTAAACGCGCAACTTTTTACGCGCCTTATACACGCGCTCCTTCTTCTGCGGCTGTTTGAGCGACTCGAACGTCGAGCGCAATCTTAACTTGGTCGAACCCGCGCTTTCGATCTCGTCAATGCGCAACACCGTCGGGCTTTTGCCATACTCGCCCAAAATCGCGGCGATCTCGTCGAGGATGAACGGGTCGGGCCCGCAGCCGAACGAATTCAACTGCACCACTTCCACGTTCTCCTCGCGCGCCGCCCAGCGCGCCGCGTGATAATAACGGTTCAAATATTCCCATTGCGTCATCACATACCGATTGTCGAGCGTCTGCCCCTCTTCCCACGGCACGGCGTCCTCGGTGATCACATCCAGCCCAAAGTCCGCGATGATGTCCGGGATTTTGTGATTGATGAGCATGTCAATGTGATACGGCCGCCCCATGAGCAGGATGACGGGACGCTGATCCTCGCGCGCGTTTTCGAGAATCTCCCGCGCCACGCTTCGCACCTGACCTTTGAACTGTTTCTGCGCTTCCTCGGCTTTTTCATACGCCCGGGCCGCTTCGCTCCGCCCCACGCCGAGTCCGGCGAGATAGTCCGCGCAAAAACGCTGAAGCAATTTTTTATCGGCAAGATTGACCGAAGGCATGTCAAAGGGAATGTTGAAACGCCCCGCCGGATCAATCACATTGCGCACCACGTCCGCATAGCCCGAAACGATGGGGCAGTTATACGTGTTCGCCGCGTCGCTGAAATGCGACTCTTCGTAGAAGACCATCGGGTAGAAGATGCGATCCACGCCCTTCTCGATCAAGTCCATGACGTGCCCGCTGACCAGTTTGGCGGGGAAGCACAAATTATCGGACATGATGAACGCCGTCCCTTTTTGGAAGAGGGCGCTGCTCGACGACGCGGAAAGTTGAACCTGGATGCCGCTCTCCACGAAGAGCGCGTTCCAGAAGGGAAAATTCTCAAACTGATTCAAAACCCGGGGAATACCGACGACCAGCCTCGGGGTCGAGTCGGGAACCGTTTTTCTTTCAAAGAGCAGATCCAGTTTAACGGACGGCAGATTCGCCCCGCGCCGATCCGCCCTTTTTCCATTCGAGTAGATTTTTTCACAGCGGTTGCCCGAATAGAAAATATTTCCGTTATGGAAGGTCATCTTCATGACCGAGCATTTGTTCTCGCACCCGTGACAGCGAATGGCCTTCTTTGCGTAATTGCCAATAATCGCGCCGCCCACTTCAGACGCTTCGCCCATTGACGCGCAGTGACCAGGATCGGCGGGGCTGTATTGATCCCGCGCCGTCAGCGCCGCGCCGTACGCGCCCATCAACTCCGCCATGTCGGGGCAGACCACCTCGCGCCCGAGCAATTTCTCCAGCGCTTTTTGCACCGCCGGGTTGCGGAAGGTTCCGCCCTGCACGACGATGTGCGAGCCAAGCAGGTCAATGTTGGTGACCTTCAACACCTTGTGAAGCGCGTTCTTGATGACCGAATACGCCAGCCCGGCGGAAATGTCGGGGATGAGCGCGCCCTCCCGCAGCGACTGCTTGACCTTTGAATTCATAAAAACGGTACAGCGTGTGCCGAGGTCGCAGGGCGCCTCGCCCTTTGTCGCCTCCTTTGCAAATTCCGGCGCGGTATAGCCCATGTTGCGCGCAAAGTTTTCGATGAACGTGCCGCACCCCGACGAACACGCTTCGTTGATCTTGATGTCCTGAATGAAGCCGTCCTTGACGAAGATGGCTTTCATATCCTGCCCGCCGATGTCCATGATGAAGGAAACGTCCTTGTCGAACGCTTTTGCCGCGCGGAAATGCGCCAGCGTCTCCACCATGCCTTCGTCCAGCCCAAACGCCGAGCGGATCAACTCCTCGCCGTAGCCCGTTGCAATACTGCGCGTGACGCGAAACTCGCGGCCGTGTTCGGCAAAACGCGCCGCCGCCGCGCTCAATCCGTTTTGAACCGCGCCGATGGCGTCGCCTTTGTTGCTGGCGTAATGCTCGAAAGCCACCCGTCCCTCCCCATCCACTACAACGATCTTGGTCGTGGTCGAACCGGAATCGATGCCCAAAAACAGCGGATTGCCGTTGAGACTGCCGATGTCCACGCGCTCGATGCGGTGACGCCTCCGCGCCTGCTCCCAGGCTTCATACTCCGCCGGGTCGTTGAACAACGCCGGAAGCCGGTTGAAAGACGCGGACTTATGCGGGCGGTCTTCGCCGAGTCGTTCCATCAAAGCCGAAAGTTTGAAAACCTGCCGGGTGTTCGAATTCGCCAGAGCCGCCCCAATGGCGGGAAATAACTGCCCGTCCTTCAAATCCAATACGTCGTCTTCGCCGAGGCGCAGATGCTTCATAAAGGAATATTTCAGGGTCGGCAAAAAGGTCAGCGGTCCGCCGCAGAAGAGAACGGACGGCGCCGGCGTATATCCCCGCGCGAGCGAAGCCATGGTCTGCAACACAACCGCATGGAAGACCGAGGCGGCGATATCCGAGCGCGGAATGTCGCGGCTCAATAAATTCTGCACGTCGGTTTTGGCGAACACGCCGCAGCGCGAGGCGATGGGATGAATCGTCGTGTGGCGGCTGGCCAGCGCGTCCAGTTCGGCGATCGGCACATCCAGCAGATTCGCCATCTCGTCAATGAAAGCCCCCGTCCCGCCCGCGCACGAGCCATTCATGCGGATGTCCGGCATGTTCTCCTCGCGGAAGAAGATCATCTTCGCGTCCTCGCCGCCGATGTCAATCAGTGTCTGCACTTGCGGGTACAACTGCCGCACCGCCTCGGCGGACGCAATGACTTCCTGCACAAAAGGAAGGTCGAATCGTTCGCAGACCCCCATCCCGGCCGAGCCGGTGATCAATACGCCCGCCTCCACATCGCCCAGCGCTTCCCGCGCCTCGTCCAGCACGGCGCGCAGGGCGCTCAACGTGTCGGCATTGTGACGGCGATAGGAAGAGAAGCGCGTCGCAAGATTCTCATCCAGCAAAGCCGCCTTCGCGGTGGTGGAACCGATATCTATTCCAAGCGTGAAGTCCGACATACAGCCTCCTCACTGAAACAAAAAATGAACGGGCGTTCATTTTTCATTGTAGATGAATACGGGCAACTTTGTCAAGCGCATGGGAACGGCGGTGTGCATGCAAAACATGTCAGGCAACCTGCTTCCAGCGCCGTCCTCGGCGCGGGATTTCCCTCGTAAACCGCCGCCGCCGGCTTCGCACAGGACGGCGGCTTGAGCGGAGGCGCTGACAACCTTTGCTTGCGCACGAACGGCGGAACGGCTAACACGGTGAAAAAGTCCTGGCAGGTTTCCACACAAATTCGAGTCGACTCGCTGCACAATGAAATCTGTCAGGCCTCATTCTAATTTCTCTATCGTACAAACCTCGTATGGGACGCGCAGAAAACGCCTTGAAAATCCGCGTTTATCTGCGTTTTCCGCGCCCCCCTTTTTGAAATGCGCAGTCGTGAAATTCCAATTTCATTTCAGCCCGGTTTGGGTGAAGTAAAATCCCTTCATGCTTTCCCCCATCGAACAAACCGTGCAAAAGAATCTTAAACATAACCTCACCGTCAACCTGACGGACGGAAGTCTCTTCGGCGTCGCGCTGGGCTTCGCAACCTTCAGCACGATCCTGCCGCTGTTCGTCGCCACCCTGACGGACTCCGCCACGCTCATCGGTCTCGTCCCTGCCATACACTCGGCGGGATGGCTGTTGCCGCAACTGTTTCTCGCCGGTCACGTCTCCCGACTGCGCCAGTATAAACCCACAGTCCTGCTGATGACCATTCACGAACGCGCCCCATTTTTAGGGCTGGCGCTCACCGCGCTGTTGATTCCCATCATCGGCGAAAAAGCCGCGCTCATCCTCGCCCTTCTCATGCTCATCTGGCAGGGGCTGGGCGGAGGATTCACCGCCAACGCCTGGACTTCAATGATCTCCAAGATCATCCCGCCCTACATGCGCGGCACATTTTTTGGATTGCAAGCCGGACTGGCGAATCTCTTCATCAGCCTTTCCGCCGTCGGCGCCGGATACCTGCTGGATTTTCTCGCCTCTCCCTTCGACTTTGCGGTTTGTTTTCTCCTCGCCAGTTTTTTCTTCGCTGTGAGTTGGTTCGCCCTCGCCGCCACCCGCGAGCCGGTGGACACGGAAAAGATCATCCCCGAAGAGGAGACGCATTTTTGGGACGACGCCAAAAAAATCCTGCGCCGCGATTTCAACTTCAACTGGTTTCTCGGCGCGCGCATCCTCTCGCAATTCGCCACCATGGGATTCTCGTTCTACATCATCTACGCCCTGCGCGAATTTCAAATGACCGACGTTACCGCAGGCTGGCTGACCGCCACATTGACCGTTTCGCAGACCATCGCCAACATCGGCATGGGTTGGCTGGGAGACCGCATCGGCCACCGCGCCATGATCATCGTGGGAGCCATCGCCGCCTTCCTCAGCGGACTCCTGGCCTGGGAAGCGACATCCATCCAGTGGTTTTATCCCATCTTCATCCTCGCGGGGCTGGCAAACGTCTCCATCTGGACCATCGGCATGGCCATGACCGTGGACTTCGGCAGTGAATCCGAACGCCCCATCTACATCGGACTCTCGCAAACGCTCACCGCCCCCGCCGCCATCCTCGCCCCCATCCTCGGCGGCTGGATCGCGGACTCGGCCGGATTCGTCCCGACCTTCATCGTCTCCGCCGCGCTGTCGCTTGTCATGATCGGCATTCTGACCTTCCTCGTCAAAGACCCGCGAAAGGTCAGCGGCATCCAGAGCCGGTTTTAGCCCATGAAGAGCATATTCCGCGAGGCTTTCATTTCGATGACCCGATTCTCCCGAACCGCCGCCTACCCGCCATGCTATAATTCCCGAAGATGAAGCCATCAATAGACTTTATCGGAAATTATTTTGGACGCGGACAAGCGCGGAAAACGCGGATTTTTTGCTCTTTTATCAGCGTAAATCCGCGTTCATCTGCGTCCGACAAAAGGATTTTGACTTATTTCCGATAACGTCCAATATATCTGGATACGTGCAGTATACAGCGTCCCCTGGACCACAAAACCCAGATTCGCGTCGCTCTCGAAGCGGAGGCGGTCTTAGGCATTCTGACTCTTGTGGAATCCAACGAGGTAAATCTGGTTTCATCGGAAATATTGCTCTTCGAGATCAATCGAAACCCGAATCAAATTCGCAAGGAATACGCGCTGGAAGTCGTTTCAAAAGCGAAAGACTACGTAGGCATGAATCCCAAAATCGAAAAGAGGGCAAGAGAATTTATCGGGCTGGGCATTCATTTTCTGGACGCGGTTCATCTGGCTTCCGCCGAAAGCGCTCATGTGGATTATTTCCGCACCTGCGACGACGGTTTCTTGAAAAAAGCCGGAAAACTTCCGAGGTTAAAGACAAAGGTTGTTTCCCCGCTTGAATTAGCAGAGGAGTTATAAAAATGATAACAGACACGCTTCCGCTCGCGGAAATCACAAAAGAAGCGCTGCGGGTTCTCTACAGAGAAATCGGCGTGGTAAACACTATTCGGTTCGTTAACCAATTTACGACCGGATACGGCGATTACACCGCGGAAAGGAAAATCCTTTTTTCCAATATGACTCTGGACGACCTGCTTACGGAAATGTCCAGGTCCAAACAAAAGCCGCCAAGAAAGAAGCCGGAATAGCTCGATGAAAAGAGGGTTGAGATCTTATTCTCAACCCTCTTTTCATGAATTTTGCCTCCACAGGCAAGGGGCTGTCGCATGGCGGCGCCTTTAGGATTTTCGCGTACGGAAAAATTTTGGCATTGACGCTTACAGCGTGGAAAAATTTTCAGAAAACCGAATCAACTCCAAGTCCACAGAGGAGGCGGATTATCCCCTCCCCCTCATGACCTCCATCACTGGCTTGTCGGACAAAAAATCGCTATACTTCCCCCAGCGAGGTAAACCATGACAAACGAAGACCCCAGAATTTTGGAGCTGAGAAAAATCCGCGCGAAGGCGAAGGAGGGCGGCGGCGAAGAACGCAACGCCAAACAGCGCGCCAAAGGCAAGATGACCGCGCGCGAACGCATCGAGGCTTTGCTCGACCCGGGGACGTTCAACGAGATCGAACCGTTTATCACACATCAGGGCGATGAACTGGGATTGCTGAAGGAAAAATTCTACGGCGACGGCGTCATCACCGGCTACGGACAAATTCAAGGACGGACGGTTTACCTTTACTCGCAGGACTTCACAATCTACGGCGGCACGCTGAGCGAGATGCAATCGCACAAAATCTGCCGCGTCATGGATTTAGCCGTCCGCAACGGCGTGCCGTTCATCTCGCTGATCGATTCAGGCGGCGCGAGAATTCAAGAGGGCGTGCGCTCGATGGGCGGCTACGCGGAAATCTTCCGGCGCAACGCGCAATACTCCGGCGTCATCCCGCAGGTCAGCGTCATGCTCGGGCCGTGCGCGGGCGGCGCGGCCTACTCCCCCGCCCTGACCGACCTGGTCGTCATGGTCGAGAAGCAATCCTTCATGTTCCTGACCGGACCCGACGTGATCAAAGCCGTGACCGGCGAAGTGATAGACGCCGAATCGCTGGGCGGCGCGGCTGTGCATAACTCCGTCAGCGGCGTGGCGCACCTGAGCGTAAAAAACGAAAAAGCCGCGCTGGAAATGGCGCGCCGATTCCTCTCCTACCTGCCATCCAACAACGTCGAAAATCCGCCATACGTTCAACCCAATGACGATCTCTCGCGCATGGACGAGTCGCTCAACGGCATCATTCCGCTCGCCGCGAATGAACCGTACGTCATGCACCAGGTCATCGAGAAGATCGTTGACAAAGAAACCTTCCTCGAAATTCAACCCGACTGGGCGCGCAACGCGATCTGCGGACTCGCCCGCATCGGCGGACACAGCGTCGGCATCGTTTCGCAGGAACCATCCATCATGGCGGGCGTGATTGACATTGACGCCGCCGACAAAATGACGCGCTTCGTACGCATGTGCGATTGTTTCAACATCCCGCTCGTCACCTTTGTCGATTCGCCCGGCTTCCTGCCCGGCATCGCCCAGGAACACGGCGGCATCATCCGGCACGGCGCAAAACTGCTCTACGCCTATTCCGAAGCGACCGTGCCGAAAATCTGCGTCATCACGCGCAAGGCGTACGGCGGCGCGTATGTCGTCATGTCCAGCAAGTATCTCGGCACCGATGTCACCTACGCCTGGCCCAGCGCCGAGATCGCCGTCATCGGCGCGGAAGGCGCGGCGAATATTCTTTACAGAAAGCAAATCGAAACCGCCGCCGACCCGGCCGCCGAGCGCAAACGTCTTGCGGATGAATACCGCGAAAAATTCAACAATCCGTATTACTCCGCTTCCACCGGCTACGTGGACGACATCATCGAACCGCGCGAATCGCGCCCAAAGATCATCGCCTCGCTCTCCGCCCTGCGAGACAAATACGCCCCCGCCCCGCCGCGCAAACATGGGAACATTCCGGTGTAGACGAAGGACGACAGACCGCAGACGATGGACCATCACCTATGAACGACTTCACGCTCTCCCTCCAAATCACCGCCCTCGGCATGGGGCTGGTTTTCGGCGCGATACTTTTATTGTGGCTGATGATGATCATTCTCACCGCTTTGACTGCGGATAAAAACGCTTCGACTTCGCTCAGCGCAGGCCCCGCTTCCGACTCCGCCAAAGCCGATTCAACACCCCAAGCCGATTCCACGCTGAAGGTTGCCCTGCTCGCCGTCGCGCTGGCTCTGGCGGAGGAAGAATCCTCGTCCGCGCACCCGCTGGCGACCCCGCCGACAGCCATCGTCTCGGCATGGCAGTTGGGCATGAGAACGCGGCAAATGGCGGAAAAAGGAAATCGCGTCAGACCTCCGAGGTCTTAAAGACCTCGGAGGTCTCTTGGGAGATCGAATGAAATACAAACTCACAGTCAACAACCAAACCTACGAAGTGGAAATAGAAAACATCAACGCGCGGCCGGTCGTCGTGACGGTGGACGGGCAACGGTTCGAGATCATGCCCGGGGACGACGAACAAGCCGGGGACGGGAAAGAAGCGGGCGCGGGCGGCGAATCAAAACCGGTTGGGCAGAATCGGGTTGAGGCGGCGAATCCGGCCGCGCAGGGGAATCGCATCCTCGCCGCGCCGCTTCCGGGAACGGTCGTCGAAATTTTCATCAAGCCGGGCGAGCAAGTGGAAGCGGGGCAGGTGGTAATGATCATCGAGGCGATGAAGATGAAGAACAGCATCCGCTCGGTTTACAGCGGCGCGGTGGACAGGGTGCTGGTGAGCGCGGGTCAAAGCGTGGCGCACAAGCAGGCGTTGATTCATTTTGCAGAGTGAAATTACGGATTACGCATCACGGATTAAATAATGCGTAATCCGTGATGCGTCAGGAATTATTATGGATTTGAATTCATTGCTTCCCGAACTGCTCAAAGGATTTTCCAACTTCACCGTCGGCAACGGCGTGATGATTTTTGCCGCGCTGATATTGATTTATCTCGCCGTCTTCAAAGAGATCGAGCCGGTTCTTTTATTGCCGATTGGCTTTGGGTGTTTGCTGGCGAATATTCCGCTGGCGGGCATGACCGCCGCCGAAGGCATGACGAAGGTTTTGTACGACGCGGGAATCAAAACGGAATTATTCCCTTTGCTGATCTTCATCGGCGTGGGCGCGATGATTGACTTCTCGCCTTTGCTCGCGCAACCGCGCATGGCGTTGTTGGGCGCGGCGGGACAGTTCGGCATCTTCGGCACGTTGATGCTGGCAATTGCGCTGGGCTTTCCATTAAATCAAGCCGCCTCCATCGGCGTGATCGGCGCGATTGACGGACCGACTTCGATCTTCGTAGCGAGCAAACTCGCGCCGGAACTGCTTGCGCCGATTGCGGTGGCGGCGTATTCGTACATGAGTTTGATTCCCATCATCCAGCCGCCGTTGATGAAATTATTGACGACGAAAAAAGAACGCCTGATCAAGATGGAATACGCGCCCAAGCCGATCTCGAAGCGGACGTTGATCCTCTTCCCCGTCGTGTTGACTCTTGTGGTCGGTTTGCTCGTCCCCGAAGCCACGCCGCTGATCTCGATGCTGATGCTCGGCAATCTGCTGAAAGTCTCCGGCGTGGTGGAGCGTTTGAGCAACGCCGCGCAGAACGAGATCATCAACATCTCGACGCTTTTCCTCGGGCTTGCCATCGGTTCGACCATGACCGCCGCCGGTTTTCTCAACCTCGATACCGGCAAGATCATGCTGTTGGGTTTGTTCGCCTTCGCGCTCGACACGGTGGCGGGATTATTGTTCGGCAAGTTGATGTCAGTTATCTCCGGCGGGAAGATCAACCCGCTCATCGGCGCGGCGGGCATCTCAGCCTTCCCCATGGCGGGACGCCTCGCCGCAAAAACCGCCAACGACGAAGACCCGGACAATTTCATCCTCATGCACGCGATGGGCGCGAATACGGCCGGTCAATTAGGGAGCGTCATCGCAGGCGGCATTTTGCTCTCGGTGGTCGGCAAGATATTGGGAATCGGCTAGGGGAACATAGCGCGTAGGACAAGTCCTGAAGATTTTTCGCGGTACTGCAAACTTCAGTTTGCTTCTCGCGCAGGCGCAAACCAGAGTTTGCGGTACGAGCCGCGCTATGGTTTAATCGCCCCCAAGGAGATTCATTAAATGACAGCCTATGTAATTTTTGACGTGGAAGTGAACGACCCGGCGGGTTATGAAGAATATAAACGGCTCGCAACGCCGACGGTGGCTTTATACGGCGGGTCCTACGTCGTGCGCGGCGGGAATGTGGAAACGCTCGAAGGCGGCTGGTCGCCGAAACGGATCGCAATCCTGAAATTCGAAAACATGGAACGCGCCAAAGCCTGGCTCAATTCCCCCGAATATCGCGCGGCGCTGGAACTGCGCCATCAATACGCCGTCTCCCGTGTAATTGCGGTCGAGGGCGTCGCCTAAAGGGATTGGATGACCGCTGTTTCCTCCCTCACTTACTATCCCATCAAAGCCTGTCGCGGGTTCGACCTCCGCGCCGCAAATGTCGAGCGCATGGGGTTGGAGAACGACCGCCGCCTGATGGTCATTTCGCTTGAAAACCGCTTCCTGACCCAGCGCGAATACCCAAAGTTCGCATTGGTCACGCCGACCCTGCAAAACGGCTCCATCACGCTCTCCGCGCCGGGTTTCGATTCGCTTCAATTCCCGGTCAAAGCATCCGGTCATACGTTCCCCGTTCAAATCTGGGGCAGTCACGGCGTTCCGGCTGTGGATCAGGGCGACGAAACCGCCGAATGGTTTTCAGAATGGCTCGACGCGCCCGTACGCCTGGTTCGCATCGCAGACGGTTACAAAAGAAAGGTCAACGCGGAATATGCGGTCAACGAAGACGACCACACCGGATTCGCGGACGGCTACCCGATTCTCCTCATCGCGGAAGAATCGCTTCAAGACCTGAACTCGCGGCTGGATTCCCCGCTCCCGATGAATCGATTCCGCCCGAACCTTGTGGTAAAAGGCTGCGAACCGTTCGCGGAAGACGGCTGGAAGCGCATCCGCATCGGGGACGTGGAGATGGCGCCGGTCAAGCCGTGCGCAAGATGCAAGGTGACGACAATTGACAAGGAGACTCTGGCAACAAGCAAAGAGCCGTTGAAAACATTGGGAATTTTCCGCAGGCACGAGCTGGGCGCCATCTTCGGCATGAACGTCATTCCGCTGAACGAAGGCAGGATAGAAGTCGGGATGAGCGTGGAGATTCTCGCATAATGGATTTACTGATTGATATCCTCGGCTGGGCCGGCTCCGGGGCGTATCTGCTTGCCTTCGCCTTGAATTCCGCCAAAAAAGTGAAAAGCGATTCGTTTGTCTATCAGGGCATGAACATCTTCGCCGGAGTCGTCATGGCGTATTACACTTTCGTCCACGAGGCGTACTCGGCGACAGCGTTGAATTCGGTCTGGGCGATCATTGGGGCGGCTACATTATTGAACAAAGGCAGACGATCAACCACGGACGATTGACAATGGTCTATCGTCTATCGTCCGCCGTCAACGAACTACGTCCTGCGAATACTTATCCGCAAACAGCGCGGGCTGACCGCCGGTGTGCCAGAAGAGAATCGTCTCATCCTTCTTGAAAAATCCCTTGCGGATCAGGTCAATCATCCCTGCCGCGGTCCTGCCGGTATAAACCGGGTCGAGCAGCAAGCCCTCGTGTTTTGCAAAGAGATGGATCGCCTCGCGCTCGCCCTCGCCAAACACGCCATAACCCGCCCGGCAATAATTTTCAGTCGCCAGCACATCGTTGCGCGAGAATTGAATCCGCCCGCCGAGTTTTTCGCTTGCGCGCGAAGCCAGGTCCGAGACGTGCGACTTCAATTCCTCCTCCGGCTCGTCAATGCTGATCCCCAACACCTTGCCTTTGAACCCGAATAAACGCTGACCCAATACCAGCCCGGCATGAGTCCCGCCGGAGGATGTGCCAAAGACGATCCAGTCAATGCCGCGTTCCAGACTTCCGAAGTTTTGAAAACTTCGGAAGCCTCCGCTTAATTGCTTCATCAATTCTTCCATCGCAAAAGCGTACCCCAACGCCCCTGTAGGGCTTGATCCGCCGTAAGGGACTAAATACGGTTTCTTTCCCGCCGCAAGCGCGTCGTCGAAGGTTTTTTGCAAAACTTCGTCGCGGAAGGCGCGGTCTTCGACGGTGGTGATTTCCGCGCCAAAGAGTTGATCGAGCAAAAGGTTGGCGGAGGCGCGTTGGGGTTTTTCCCCCGTCAAAACCAGTTTGCACTCAAAGCCATATCGCGCCGCCGCCGCCGCAGTCTGGCGACAGTGGTTGGACTGCAACGCCCCGCCGGAAATTAACGTATCCGCGCCTTGTTCCTGCGCCTCGGCGATGAGGAACTCCAGTTTGCGGGTCTTGTTGCCGCCAAAGGCCAGCCCGGTCTGGTCGTCGCGCTTGACGAGGATGCGCGGTCCGTTCAGGGCGTTGGAAAGATTGGGCAGTTCTTCAATCGGGGTGGGAAGATGGGCGAAGTTCAGGCGGAGGGTTTTTTCCATGACATGAGTTTTCCGACGATTTTTTTGCAGACAAGAAAAAAGATGATCAACCCCGCATGATTGACGGCAAACACGATTAAATAATTCCGCCATGTCGTTTCCAGCCAGCCGGCTTTGGCAAAACGCGCCGCTTCGTAAAATTCGCCTAATGAGACGAATTCCCAGGTCTGATGCAGGCTTTCGCCCTCCTGCGAAAACTCCCGCACTTCCACAACAAGCGGAAAGACCGGCAGGCGGGATAAGATCAGGACGACGCCCAAAGAAAGGACAAGGATCGCGATTTTACGTTTCATCAGGAACGATTGTACCCCAGGCATTTTCTTTCGACGAGCGATAAGCGGAACTCTACATCTTAGGATAAAATGACAACCGACAACAGTCCGGCGTTGTCTGCGCGCGAGATGCGGGCAACCGCCGGATAACGACGCGACTCTCAGCGTGAGAAAAAGCGGGGGAGCAGTAATCAGTCCCGGCTGAGTCTGAGGCGTCCATCATCAAAAAAAAATTGGAGTTGTGTCATGTCCGATAAATTGAGCAAAGTAAAGGAAATCCTCGGCGAGGTGTTCGACCTGAACCGCGCCGCCGCCGTGTTGGGATGGGATCAACAGGTGAACATGCCGCCCGGCGGGGCGGAGGCGCGCGGCCAGCAACTTGCCACGCTGGGCAAGATCGCTCAGGAGAAGTTCATCTCCGACGAAGTGGGGAGCCTGCTCGAAGATTTGAAGAAGGAATTTTCAGATACTGAAACCGACGAAGGCGCGATGATCCGCGTGGCGGCGCGCAATTACGACAAAGCCAGGCGCGTGCCGCCGGAATTCATCGCGGAACAGGCGCTGGCGGCGACAAAAGCAATCGAGGCATGGGTGGAAGCGAAGGGTAAATCCGATTTTTCGATCTTCCGTCCGCATCTCGAAAAGAACCTCGAACTTATAAAGAAATACGTCTCGTTCTTCCCGCCCGCGGCTCATCCATACGATGTGTTGCTGGACGATTACGAGCCGGGCTTGCCCACCGCCGAAGTGCGCGAGATCTTCGACAACCTGCGCCCGAAGCAGGTCGCGCTGATCAAAGCCATCGGCGGGGCGAAACAGATCAAGAGCGACTTCCTGCAAAAACCGCTCAACGAGAAAAAGATATGGGATTTCAGCGAGCGGGTCATCGCCGAATTCGGCTACGACTTCAAGCGCGGGCGGCAGGATAAAGCCCCGCATCCGTTCGAGACGACCTTCAGCGTGAACGATGTGCGCATCACCAACCGTTATGAAAAGAGCGAACCGCTCGCCACATTGTTCAGCGCCATGCACGAATGCGGTCACGCGCTCTACGAACTGGGCGGCAACCCCGCCTACGAGCGCACGCCGCTGGCCGGCGGCGCGTCGCTGGCTGTGCATGAGTCGCAGTCGCGCATGTGGGAGAATCTCGTCGGGCGTTCGCTTCCGTTCTGGCAACATTTCTATCCCGATCTCAAGAAAACCTTCCCGTCGCAATTGGACGGCGTTAACGTCAAGTCGTTCTATAAAGCCATAAACAAAGTCAAGCCGTCCTTCATCCGCGTCAATGCCGACGAAGCGACCTACAACCTGCACATCATGCTCCGGCTGGAGATCGAGATCGGCATGGTCGAGGGCAGTATCGAGGTGAAAGACCTGCCGGAAATCTGGAACGCAAAGATGCGCGATTATCTCGGCATCACGCCGCCGGACGACGCGCAGGGCGTCTTGCAGGACATTCACTGGTCGTACGGCGCGATCGGTTATTTCTCCACATACGCGCTCGGCAATATCATCTCCGCGCAGTTGTGGGAGAAGATCAACAGGGAGATCAAGAATCTCGAAGAGCAGATCCGCAAGGGTCAATTCGCCGAACTGCGCGAGTGGCTGAGAGTCAACCTTCATCAATACGGTCACAAATACGACCCGCGCGACCTCGTCCGCAGAGTCACGGGGCAGGATATTGACCCCGCCGCTTACGTCCGCTACCTGACGAAGAAATACACCGACGTGTACGGATTGTAGATTCGACTCAAGGGACGCCATCACGCCCGGAGCGTCCCTTCTCAATTTTTACGCTCATGGCGGCGTCCCCGCCGCCGAGGACGGCGGCTTTGAGCATGACCACCTGGAGCGTCTCTTCTCTTTGACATGAAATTTCGTTTGACTTTCCTCGCCTCTTTACTTGGACTTGTGTCCGCCTGCTCGCCCCAAGCCTCCGCCGCCCCGACGCCGCTCCCGCCCGATTATCTGCCGACGGTGGTTGCGTTGACGGGACAAGCCGCGTTTGCCACCGCCTCCGCCATGCCGCCCGAATTCACGCCGACGGTTGAGGCGTTGACGACTCCCACCCCGACGCTTGAAATCCCAAGCCCGACTCCGACCCTCGCGGCTGGATTCACCGAATACGCCCAGATCCGTTTCCTCTCGCCGGGACCGATGTCCAGCCTGACATCGCCCTTCATCATGAACGCCATTATTGCCTCCGGCGAGAGCGATAAATTCCAGGTGGATTTGCTCGGCGAGGACGGGCGCGTGCTTCAGCGCTTCATCCAAAAATTGGGGCGCAATCCGCTGGGCGTCTTCCAGCGTTTTGAATTTACTTATGAGATTCGCGCGGTATCCGAGGCGGGGTATATCCGCGTCAGCACAAAGGACGATTTCGGACGGATGCAGGCATTGAACACCCTGCCGGTGTTGCTGTATTCAGCCGGAACGCCGCAGGTCACCCCGCCGGGGAATATCATCTACGAACGCATCGCCATGGACGGCTTCAAGGAAAAACAGCCGTTCTTCGGCGGCGAAGTCCCGCTCAAGGGGCGCATCTGGCCCTATAACGACCAGCCCTTCGTGGTGGAGTTGATCTCGAAAGAAGGCAAGCCGCTCGGTTCGCGCATCCTGGGTATCAATGGCATAGATACCCAACCTTTCGAAACGGTCATCCCGTACAAAGTTGGCGAGCCGACCCCCGCGCGCCTGACCTTTCGGCAGGATAACCCGCTATTGGCGCTCTCCGACCCCGAACTGGGCAAGTTGGTTTATCTTTACACCATCGAGGTGATCCTTAATCCATAACAAGGATTCCGGCGATAAACGAAGGAGATCGAATGACCCAACCCATAGACACATTATTCATCAACGCCATCGTGTTGACGATGGACGAAAAACTGACACAATACGATCCCGGCGCGGTCGCGGTGAAAGGCGATTCCATCGTCGCCGTTGGAAATGAAGCGGATCTCAAAAAGGAATGCACGGCAAACGAAACGATTGACTGCGGCGGGAAGATCCTCATGCCGGGGCTGGTCAACGCGCACACGCACGTTCCAATGACGCTCATACGCGGGCTGGCGGACGACCTGCGCCTGGACGTGTGGCTGATGGGCTACATGCTGCCGGTCGAGCGTCAGTTCGTTTCGCCGGAGTTCGTGCGGCTGGGAACGCTGATCGCCTGCGCCGAGCAGATCCGCTGCGGCGTGACGACCTTCAACGACATGTACTTCTTCGAGGATGATATTGCCCAGGCGACCGCCGACGCGGGCATGCGCGCCGTGTGCGGCGAATCGATCATGAAATATCCAGCGCCGGACGCGCCTTCGTACGACGACTCGCTCGCCTACGCGCGCGAGTTCATCAAGAAGTGGAAGGGACACCCGCTCATCGTCCCGTCCATCGCGCCGCACGCGCCCTACTCGACCAACCCCGAAATCATCCGCGCCTGCGTGGACCTTGCGAAGGAATTCGACGTTCCCCTGCACATCCACATCTCGGAGACCGCGTTTGAAGTGGAGACCATGCGCAAGGAACAGGGAATACCGGTCGTCCCTTATGTAAAGAAACTCGGGCTCTTCGAAGCCAAAGTCATCGCCGCGCACTGCGTCCACATTGACCCGGGCGAAATTCGCACGCTGCAACACGCCAACGCGGGCGTGGCGCACAACCCGTCCTCGAACCTGAAACTCGCTTCGGGCTTCGCGCCCGTCCAAAAAATGCTGGCGGAGGGATTGAATGTCGGCATCGGCACCGACGGTCCCGCCTCGAACAACGACCTCGACATGTTCGAGGAAGTGCGCCTCGCGTCCTTCGTCGCCAAAGCCGCTTCCAACGACCCGACCGTCCTCCCCGCCGCCACGGCGCTGACGATGGCGACCCGCCTCGGGGCAAAGGCGCTTCATCTCGGCGACATCACCGGCTCGCTCGAAGCGGGTAAACGCGCGGACTTGATCCTTGTGGACACAAACCCGCTGCACAACACGCCGCGCTTCAAACGCGATCCGCACAACGCCTACGCTCAACTGGTCTATGCCTCCAAATCCACCGACGTGACGGATGTGATGGTGAACGGCAAATGGCTGATGCGCGACCGTCAATTGCTGACCATCAACGAAAAGGAATTGATCGCCCAGGCGCGCGAACTCGCCGTGAAGATAGACGCCTTCCTGACCGCGCGCGAACAGTCGGTGCTGTCGAAACTCATCGCGCTGGGCGGCTCGATGGAGGAGGAATCGTTCGAGGTGCAGGTCAAAGCCCGGGTCGAGCAACCCAGCCTCATCGTCCGGAATGTGAAGCGGGACGAGATCGAGATCGCGGCGCACAAACATTATCGTCAGTTCGACGAGTACTTCCTCTTCGACGACCCGCATCAGGGACGCCTGCGCTTCCGCGAGGATAACCTCATCAACGAAAGGGACGAGATCGTCAACACGCGCTCGCGCCTGACGTTGATCGGCGCGAAACGCGAAGGCGAAATGGGATACGACGTCCTGTTATCGCGCAGCCGCTTCCTCGCGCCCGCGACCCAATCGTTGAGGTTCTATCGCGAATATTTCAAGCCGAGGACGGAAATCTCCGTGGAGAAGGACCGCCTGCGCTGGCACGTCAAATACAAGAACACGGAGTTCTTCATCAATCTCGACGAAATGAAACAGCCGCCGATGGGAACCTTCCTTGAAGTCAAGAGCCGCACCTGGAGCCGCAAGGACGCCATCCGCAAAGCGGAACTGGCGAACGAACTGCTCGACATCCTCGGCGCGGGCGACGCGGAGACCGTGACGCGCGATTACATCGAAATTTTGGCGGCGTAAGGCATGAACGCTTTCAAAAAAATATTTTCCCCAATCCTCGCCGCCCTATTTGTTGTTACAGCCGTCGCCGCGATCCTGCTCTTCAACTTCGACCGGCGCGCCTTCACCGCCGAGACCTATCAACGCGCGTTTGCGCGCGACGATTTCTACAATAAACTCCCGAACATGCTGGCGCAAGCCATCGCTGCGCCCGGCGCGGATAAAAGCGGTTTGTCGCCCGTTTTACAGGGCCTGAGCGTCGAAGCCTGGGAAAATTTCATCCGCGCGTTGATCCCGCCGGAGGCGTTGAAGGCGATGGGCGACGACGCGCTGACCTCCACATTCGCCTACCTCAACCTGCAATCGGACTCCGCCAGCGTCAGCCTTGCTCCGGTAAAAACCGCCATGACGGGCGAAGCCGGAACGCAGGCGGTCATGACTCTCATCCAAACGCTCCCCGCCTGCACCGTCGAACAGATCGCAAAAATCACCATCGGCTTGTTCTCCGGCGGCGAGATTCAACTTTGCAACCCGCCGGATGAAGCCAAGCCGCTCCTCGCCCCGATCGTTCAGGGACAGTTGCAACTGGCGGCTTCGATCCTGCCGGATGAATTGACTCTGATCGCCGCGCCGCCCGCAAACGACCCGCGATTGAGGCTGCAAGCCGTCCGCTTCTTTCTGCGCCTGAGCCCGATCCTGCCCATTTTGGTTTTGCTTGCGCTGACGCTTCTCTCCGTGCGCGCATTGAACGATTGGTTGAAGTGGTGGGGCATCCCGCTCCTGATCACCGGAGTCCTCGCCTTCATCATGGGTCTGCTCGGCGCGCCGGTCATTGGCAGGATCATCGTATTCATCCTCGAAAACCGCCTGCCGAATTATATTCCCGAATTTCTCTCCGCCTTCACCGGCGACCTCGCCTCCGCGATGGTACGGGCGCTGCTCGCCCCCGTCCTCTGGCAGGGTCTGCTCCTCGCCTGTGCCGGCGCAGGCATGGCAGGGTTGGAATATTATCTCTCGCGCAGGCAGGCATAACTCCCCCCGCCATGCCGCGAGTCCCGGGCGGAGCGTGCGCAAGCAAAGGTTGTCAGCGCCTCCGCTCAAGCCGCCGTCCTGCGCGAAGCCGCCTGTGGGCGGCGGCGGTTTACGAGGGAAATCCCGCGCCGAGGACGGCGCTGGGAGCAGGTTACCTGACATGTTTTGCATACACACGGCGGAGCAGGGGCGGTTATCAGTTCGGAGCGGGTCGGGTAAAATGAGGGGAAGTTGCGGGGATAATCCTGCAAAAAGGAACCTGGGTTATGAGTTTCAACGAAAACACGCGCGTAAAAATTCCCGCCATTTTGCACTTGTGCCGCCTGGGGTATGAATACCTTTCGCTTTCCAAGGCAGAATGGGATGAAGGCACAAATATTTTCACGGATATTTTTTCCGAAGCCATGCTGCGCATCAATGCCGGGCTCGAGGCGGGCGCCGTCAACCGTTTGTCGCAGGACGTTTCGCTTGCGCTGGATAATGAAGACTTGGGGGAGGCGTTTTACCAGATGCTAACCTCCGCCTCGGGGATACGCCTGATTGACTTCGACGATTTCAACAACAACTCCTTTCACGTCGTCACCGAATTGAATTATAAAAACGGGGACGATGAATTTCGCCCCGATATTATTTTGTTGATCAACGGGATGCCGCTGGCGTTTGTGGAAGTGAAGAAGCCCAACAATCACGAAGGCATTTTGCAGGAAAGAGACCGCATCAACGCAAGGTTCAAGAACAAGAAGTTCAGGAAATTCATCAACCTCTCGCAGATTTTGGTCTTTTCCAACAACATGGAGTATGACACGGACTCCATCGAGCCGATACAGGGCGTGTTTTATTCGACCACTTCCTACTCGAACGCGATCTTTCATTGTTTTAGAGAAGAACCAGAGTTCGACCCTGCCGCGCTTTTGAAACCCGAAGACGATGACCTTGAGAACTTTGTTCTCAAAGACAATAATTTATCCATCATCAAACATTCGCCCGAATTTATCACCAACAAAGAGGCGGACACGCCCACCAACCGCGTGTTGACTTCGCTCTTTAGCAGGGAGCGGCTGGCGATGTTATTGCGCTATGGGATTGCCTATGTAAAAGAAGGCAGCGGACTGGAAAAGCACATCATGCGCTATCCGCAGTTCTTTGCCACCAAAGCCATCGAGCGCAAACTGGATAGCGGCGAGAAGAAGGGCATCATCTGGCATACGCAGGGCAGCGGCAAGACCGCGCTGGCTTTCTACAACGCGCGCTACCTGACCGATTATTTTCACCGCAAGGGCATTGTGCCAAAATTCTATTTCATCGTTGACCGCATTGATTTGATGAATCAAGCGCGAAGCGAATTTGCCAGCCGGGGGTTGAGCGTGAATACGGTCAACTCTAAAGATGCGCTGTTGAGAAGTTTCAGGCTGAATCAAGCCATTGAAAACGCAAGCGGCAAACCTGAAATTACGGTTGTCAATATTCAGAAATTCAAAGATGACTCGGATACCGTAAAAGCCAGCGATTACGACATCAACACCCAGCGCGTGTATTTTCTCGATGAAGTGCATCGCAGTTATGACCCGAAAGGCAGTTTCCTCGCCAGCCTGGTCAGTTCAGATCGGGATGCGATCATCATCGGCTTGACGGGTACGCCGCTGATCACGGGCGATCACATTTCGCGCGAAGTCTTCGGCGGCTACATTCACAAATATTATTACAACCGCTCCATCGCGGACGGATACACGTTGAAGTTGATCCGTGAAGGCATCGAGACCGAGTACAAAATTCAACTGGAACAGGCGCTCAAAGAAGTTGAAATCCTGAAAGGCGACGCGGACAAGAAAGCCATTTTCGCGCACAAGACCTTTGCCGAGCCGATGTTGGATTACATCGTGCGCGATTTCGTCAACAGCCGTATCAAATTTCAGGATGAAACCATCGGCGGCATGGTGGTGTGCGACAGTTCGGAGCAGGCGCGCAAGTTGTTCGAGATTTTCGTCAACAAGTACAACCCAAGCCAAAAGACGGTGGAGCCTGTGGATATGAATTACAGGAAAATCTCCGAGCCGCCCGCCGAATATGGGAAATATCAAGCAGATACAGGCAGGAGTTTTACCGCGTCTCTCATCCTGCATGATGTGGGCGACAAGAATAACCGCAAAGAGGAAGTGGAAAAATTCAAGGCGGGCGAGATTGACCTGCTGTTCGTGTACAACATGCTCTTGACGGGCTTTGACGCCAAGCGCTTGAAGAAACTGTATATCGCGCGTTTACTGCGCGACCACAACCTGCTGCAAATGCTGACGCGCGTCAACCGCCCGTATAAAAAGTTCAGATACGGCTTCGTAGTGGACTTCGCCGACATCCGCGCCCAATTTGACAAGACCAACAAGGCGTACTTTGAGGAATTGCAGGCGGAACTCGGCAACGAGATGGAGAATTATTCCAACCTGTTCAAGAGCGGCGAAGAGATCGAAGCGGAGTTTCGAGACATCAAGGAAAAACTCTTCCATTACGACCTGAACAACAAGGAAGTTTTTTCACAGCAGATCAGCGAGATTCAAGACCGCAAGACCATCACGGACATTCGCAAGGCGCTGGAGAATGCGCGGAATTTATACAACCTGGCGAAGTTGTTCGGGCATTATGACTTGCTGGAGAAAATAGACTTCAGGAAGTTCAACCAATTGCTGGATGAGGTAGTCAGGCGGCTGGACATGCTGAATTTGAAGGATGCGATTCAGAATGACGTGGACACCACCAACCTGTTGAATGCGGCCCTGGAGAACGTGCTGTTCGATTTCCGCAAAGTTTCTGAGGAAGAACTGGTGATCGCCGACCAGTTGAAAGACACGCTGCGAAAAACCCGCGAGGGCTTGAACGCCAACTTTGACCAGCGCGACCCTGAATTTGTGACGCTGTACGATGAATTGAAACGCTTATTCGACCAGAAGAACTTAAGCGAAGTGACGCAGGATGATATGCGCCAGAACATTGGCGCGTTGGAGAAAATCTTCGAGAAGGTGACGGAACTCAACCGCAGGAACAATCTGCTGAAAGCGAAATACGAGAACGACGCGAAGTATGCGCGCGTACACAAGCGCATCGTGGAGCGCGGCGGGCTGACCAAGCGCGAGAGCGCCATTCAGGAATCGCTGGCGGAGGTGAAGAAGCAGACCGACGAGCGCGTGTTGTATAACAACAGGCTGATGGATTCGGAGGCGTTCTTTACCCAAATGCTGATGAAGAATGTGATCGAGGCGTTTGATAAAATTAAAGTAGCGCTCGACCCCGAAGCGGCGAAGTTTATCAATGGTTTGCTGGTGAAGGAATACATGAGCGAATATCAAGGACTATAATCAAATTATGCAAGCCATTCCAAGCACGCTGGCGCCTTTTTTTCAGGAATATGATATTGCGCGCCTGAGCCCGCAAAAAGACTCAAATACCATCATCGAGCGGACGTTGCGCTACGGGTCGCGGGCTGAACTCAAGTGGCTTTTCACGCAATACACCCGCCCGCAAATTGCGGAATGGTTCAGAAGGTATGCAAAAGAACGCCTGCCGAATCCACATCGCGCATTCTGGCAGATTATTTTGGAAATCGAAGAATGAACGCCCTGTTCTGGAATACCGTCACACAACCCATGCGTCTTATTTTAGGCGGGTTTACGCAAACAAAGATCGGCGAACGGTTTTACCTCGGCGGCGGGACTGCCCTCTCCCTTCAAATGGGGCATCGCCGCTCGGTGGATTTGGATTTTTTCTCGCCTACCGAAGACATTCCAGCCATTCGATCAGTTTTAGAAGAAGCGCTGGCGCCATTCCAGCCTACTTTGACAGATTCTGCGTGGGGCAACCTTGTTTACCTTGCGCAGAATGCGCAGGTCGGTTTTTATGGGTATGGGTTTCCGTTGGTTGCCCCGCTTGTGGAAACAGAAGGCGCGAGGCTGGCTTCCATCGAAGATATTGCCCTCATGAAATTGGATGCCTTGCTTTCCCGCGCGGCGCGCAAGGATTTTTACGATCTGTATTTCATCTGCCAGAAAATTGATTTGCGCGAACTGCTAAAACTGGCTCCACAGAAATACGCGAATGTGCGCGATTTTGAAGCGCAGGTCGTCAAGCGGCTGGTTTACTTTGAAAATGCGGAAGCGGATACAGACCCGTTTTTTTTCCAGCCTGTCTCATGGCAGGCAACAAAGGAATTTTTTACCCGGCAAGCAAAATCAATCGGCGAAAGCTGGCTGGAATAAAGCCCCCACCCGTCCTCCCCCAAATACGACAAGTGTAATTTTGGTCATTATAAAAAGTTTCAATGTCGTATTTGGGGGAGGCGCCTGCGGCAGCAGGCGGAGGGGGTCGGGTTGAATCTACATCATAAGGACAACTATGCTTTTATCTACCCAGGATTTCACAACCAAAACCAAAGAACTGATCGACGCCCTCAAAAGCGTATGCGCCAATTATGGACTCGGCAACGACGGCAATGAGTTCAAGATCATCACGCAGACCTTCCTCTACAAATTCATGAACGATAAGTTTGCGTATGAGGTGAAGCGGATTGTAGGCGACGGGCAACTGTGGGAGCAGAAGGTAGGCGGATTCTCTGACAGCGAGTACGAAATGCTTTTGAACAGAATCAGCCCCGAGGTCCCGAAGTTGAAGCGCGAGCACTTCATCTCCTATTTATTTAATCGGCAGTCCGATGGGCAGTTCGCCAAACTCTTCGATGACACGCTGCGCGACATCGCCATTTTCAACAATGACATTTTTTCGGTGAAGACCGATTCGGGGGCGAAGATCATTCTTTTCGACGAGTTGAGCGCCTACATCACCGACTCAAGCAAGCGCGACGCGTTCTGCCGCGCCCTCATCAACCCGCTGGTGAATTTCAGTTTCGAGGGCGTCTTCGAGCAGAAGTTCGATTTCTTTGCGACCATCTTCGAGTATCTCATCAAGGACTATAACAAGGACGGCGGCGGGAAGTATGCCGAGTATTACACCCCGCACGCGGTGGCGAAGATTATGGCGGCAATTTTGGCGACGGAGAAGGTGAAGAACGTGACCGTGTACGACCCCGCCGCTGGCTCTGGCTCGCTGTTGATGAGTTTGGCGCACGAGATCGGCGAAGAGCGCTGTTCCATTTACTCGCAGGATATTTCGCAAAAGTCGAGCGGAATGCTGCGCCTGAACCTGATCCTCAACAATCTGGTGCATTCCATTCAGAACATTATTCAGGGCAATACCCTGCTGGCGCCGTACCATAAAAAAGGCGACAAGTTGATGACCTTCGATTTCATCGTCTCGAACCCGCCCTTCAAACTGGACTTTAGCGACTTCAGCGCCGACCTCGACACGAAGGCGAATCACGCGCGCTTTTTTGCGGGCATTCCCAACGTGCCCAACAAAGACAAAGACAAGATGGCAATTTATCTGGTCTTTATTCAGCACATCATCTTTTCGCTTTCATCGAAAGGCAAAGCCGCGATTGTTGTCCCCACTGGATTTCTAACCGCGCAAAGCGGAATCGAAAAGAAGATCCGCGAGAAACTGGTGGAAGAGAAAATGCTGCGCGGCGTGGTTTCCATGCCCAGCAACATCTTCGCCACCACAGGCACGAACGTCTCCATTTTGTTTTTGGACAAAGCCAACACCAAAGGCGAGATCGTGCTGATGGACGCATCCAAACTGGGGACGACGGTGAAGGATGGCAAGAATCAAAAGACCCTGCTTTCGGCGGATGAAGAACAGCGCATCATCTCGACCTTCAACCTGCGTCAGTCTGCGGATGATTTTTCTGTGGCTGTGAGTTACGAGCAAATCCGCGAGAAGAATTATTCCTTTAGCGCGGGTCAATACTTTGACGTGAAAATCGAATACACCGACCTGACCCCCAAGCAGTTTGCCGAGAAGATGGACGGGTATAAAAAGAATTTGGATTCGATGTTTGCCGAAAGCAAAGGCTTGGAGAAAGAAATAAAGAAGCAGTTGGACGGGCTAAAGTATGAGTAATAAGTATTTATTCAAACAAGTCGTTCAGCCAAAAGGAGGTTTTCTAAGGGGACCATTTGGTGGAGACTTAAAGAAAGAAATTTTCGTAGAAAAGGGCTCGAATACTTATAAAGTGTACGAGCAAGGCGTGGTATTAAATTCCGACAAAAGTATAGGACGATACTACATTTCAGAAAAAGATTATGTAGACAAACTCCATAAATTCTCAGTTCAAGACAAAGATTTTCTGGTTTCCTGTTCTGGCGTAAACATGGGAGCAATCTACCAACTAAAAGAACCTTTTGAAAAAGGAATAATAAATCAAGCATTGTTGCGTATTCGATTGAACAATGAATTGATTGATGATAATTATTTCTTTTATTTATTCAAAGAACTTATTAGCAGAAAAATTACAACTGGTTCTGGGGATTCAACAATACCTAATTTCCCAGGGTTGGATGTAATTAAAAATATTGAATTTGAACTTCCAGAAAAAGATATTCAAAAAAAGATTGGTCAAATTCTCTTTGACATTGACGCAAAAATCGAACTGAATCAGCGCATCAACGCCGAGTTAGAGTCGATGGCGAAGACGTTGTACGATTACTGGTTTGTGCAATTCGCCCCGCACAAGTCCGCTGGCGGGAAGATGGTCTGGAATGAGGCGCTGAAGAGGGAGATTCCGCTTGGGTGGGAGGTGGTGGAATTAAGCGACATCGCTAACATCACAATGGGACAATCACCCCCAGGAGAATCATATAACGAAGATGGCGAAGGAATGATTTTCTTTCAAGGTTGTACTGACTTTGGAAATCGTTTTCCTTCTGTCCGTCAATTTACAACACAGCCTACACGTTTTGCCAAAGCAGGCGATATTTTATTGAGCGTCCGCGCACCTGTTGGAACAATCAACATAGCCAAAGAAGATTGTTGCATTGGTCGTGGTCTTGCGGCGTTGAACAGCAAAGATAATGCCATTACTTATTTATTTGAGGTAATGAGAAATTTCAAGCAAGTATTTGACAGGCGAAATGTAAACGGCACTACTTTTGGTTCGATAACAAAGGATGATTTATTTTCTTTGAAAGTATTGAAACCTAGCAAAGAAATTCTCGAACAATACCAAAAAATAATTTATCCTACCTTTGAACAGCAAAATACGCTCGAACTCGAATCCCAAACGCTGACGGAGTTGCGCGACTGGCTGTTGCCGATGTTGATGAATGGGCAGGCGACCATCCACGAATGAGACCACGAATACTCGAATGCGAGTCGCGCGGGCTCGTTTATTCGTGAAATATTCGTGGACGGTTTTGTCCCAAACGCTGACGGGGTTGCGCGATTGGCTGATGTCCGCTGGTGATGAATGGGCAGGTTACGATCTAACCCGCCCCCTCTGTCCTTCGGACATCTCCCCCAAAAATCAAAGTACGATTTTTGGGGGAGAACTGAACATTGAGATTTTTTATGTACACTGAATGTATTACTAAAACTTATATTTCAAATGCAACCGTCCCCTCCCCAAATTCGAGCCGCCGCCCTTTGCGGGTCGCATTTGGGGAGGGCTAGGGAGGGGCAAAATGCCGCGTCCACCCAGAAGTAACTCGAAGACCAGAACCCGCGCCATCGAGTTACGAAAAGAACTTACGCCCGCCGAGCGCAAACTCTGGGCGCGCATCCGCAACGACCAACTGGGAGTCAACTTCCGCAGACAGCACGCCATCGGCAAATACATCCCTGATTTCGTTTGCATCAAAAAGAAACTCATCATCGAACTCGATGGAAGTCAGCATTTGGAACAGGAAGAGTACGACGGCGAAAGAACAAAGTTTTTAGAATCACAGGGGTATAAAGTCATCCGCTTTTGGAATAACCAAATCATGAACGACATCAATGGCGTTATCAAAGTCATTCAGTTTGCGCTGGAAAATGGATCAAACCCCGCATGATGTTTTGTCTGAGGCGCGGCTGGAGCGTTTGGGGGGATGGCAAGGTCCGCTTTGCGCGCCCATATACAGCGCCCGCTACGGACAGCCATTCGCGATCTGCTCCTCGAACGTCTCGGCGAAGACGTGATAGCCGGAGCCGTCGCACGCGGCGCGGAAGTAATAGTAGGGCGATTGTTGCGGAAAGGCGACCGCCGTCAACGCCTCGATGCCGGGGTTGGAGATCGGCGCGGGCGGCAAGCCGGGGTTGAGATAGGTGTTGTACGGGGAGACGATCTCCAGATCCGCCAATGCGAGCGGGCTTTTCCACCACGAATTATTTTCCGCTTGATAGCCCAGCGCGTATTGCACGGTCGGGTCGGCGTCCAGTTTCATGCCGATGGCGATGCGGTTGAGATAGACCGAGGCGATCAGCGGCGCCTCCTCGATGTGAACCGCTTCGCGCTGGACGATGGAGGCGAGAGTCACAGCCTCATAAACGGACAGGTTTTGGGCGGCGAATCCGTTTTGCAGGTCGGGAGTCAATTTGGCGGCGAAGTTGCGCCCAATGACCTCGAGCAGTTGGAAGAGAGTCGTCTCGCGCGGGAGCGTGTAAGAATCCGGGAAGTAAAATCCCTCCATGGACGCCGGTTCGGCAAACGCCAGGACTTGCGGCGGAAAACCTGCGGCGGCGAGAAAATCTTCGGGTGGAATGTCCAAGCCCGAGGTCGGGAGCGAAGCGGCGATCTCCTCCATCCGCCAACCAGGCAGGATCGAGAGAATCGCATCCGTCGGGGAAAATTTCTGGAGCGACCGGGCGATGTCCACGATGGATTGCGCCGGGCTGGGGGCGAAGTCGCCGGATTGAATCGTCAGGTCAATGCCGGTATAAACCGCGTAATCGAAGAAGGCTTGCGCGTTGGAAATGATTCCGTCCGCCTCGAGGCGATCCGCGATGGAGCGCACCGATTCGCCGGGCTCGATGCGGAAGGGCTGCGGCGAACCGTTCGTATCGAGCGGCGCGGTCAGTTCGTCTCCATACGAAAGCAGGCGCGCCGAATATTCGACCCGGTCCGAAAGCGAAAGATGTTTTGCGGGCGGACCGTACAGCAGAGAGGCGCGCGCGGGGATGTAGTAGATAAAAGCGAAGATTGCCACAAACAGACACAGGACAATCCCGGCGAGATAAAAATAATATTGATAACGGCGGAGGAAGCGGGAGGGCATGGGTGTGGGTTACGGGTTGCGTTTCTCTTCAAGATACGATTGCAAAATCACCGCCGCCGCAAACTGATCCTGATGCCCGGCGCGTTTTTTGCGCGAGACGCCGAGTTCAATGCGCGCGGCGCGGGCGATCTGCGTGCTGTTCGATTCGTCCCACATGACGACGGGGATGTTCGTCTGCCTGCGGAGTTCGTCGGCAAAACGACCGGCGCGGCGCCCGGCGGGATTCGGATTCCCGTCTTCGTCGTAAGACTGCCCAACGACGATGAGTCCGACTTCGTTCTGCGCGGCAAGTTCCGCCACCTGCGCGGCGTCCACGAGGCGCGAAACATGCTCGATGATTTTCAAAGGGCTGGCGATCGTCGCCGTCGGGTCGCTGAGGGCGAGTCCGATGCGCTTTTCGCCGTGGTCAACTGCGAGGATTCTCATGGGGGTGGTCGGGTGGTCGGGTGGTCGGATGGTCAAGTGGTCGGGTGGTCGGGTGGTCGAATAGTTGAGTGGTTGAGTAGTTGAGTAGTTGTGTAGTTGATTGGTCTTTGCGGCAAAGATGGGTAATTTATTTCACATCAATGGAAATATTGAACGGGATCAACGGCAGCCATTTCCACCACGAGGGCGCGATGATAATTTGCGGTTCATGTTGAAGCGACAAGGTCTCCCTGACCGCCAACGCGGCTTTCCCCGCCTCGCGCCCGCGAATCAGGTTGAAAACCTGCGTCAAGTCCACGTTTCGCAAAGTGGCTTGCGACGCCTGCAAGGGAAAGCGCGTGATTCCGCTCGAATCGGTAAACGGAGTTTCAAGCGGGCTGAACGTCATCTCGCCGTTCGGGGAAAATCCCTGCGGGATGGAAGCCGCGACCGCGGACGAAGCGAGCGTCTTGAGATCTTCGGCAAGGATGTAATTCGCCGTGAATTCGGCTTGAATGGAAAGCGTCAACTCCGCGCCCGGCTCGCCCGTAGGCGGCTTGAATTCTTCATGTTGAATCCCGGCAAGTTTCAACGTATCCTCGATCAACAAACCGCCTGCGGCAAGGTCGCGCATTCGTTCCTCGGCGACCGCCTGCAAATCCTTCAGGGTTTGTTCCCTCAAACTCGCGCGGTCTTCTTCGGTCGAACCGATCACATCTTCGTTCGACCCACCCGTTGTCGGCTCGGGGTTCGCCGCTTTTATCGAAAGCCCCAACGCGCCTTCGATGATCGTGATCGTATTCGCCGCGACGTTCCCGCCCTCGCCCGCCTCCAGCGCTTCGATCTTCACTTCGACGGCTTCATCCGCGCCGCCGGACAGCCGCGCCTCTTCCACAGTCGCAAAGCGGATGAGCGTATTCGTCGCCACGACCGTCCCCGCAGGGATGACGACTTCATCGGACCCGGAGTTTATAAACTGAACGACTCCCGCCGCCTTCGTCTTTGGGACTGAAATAAAACCCGACAACACAAGCCTTCGTTCATCGCTCAAAGTCATCGAAAGAGTATGCGCGGGAATTTCTCCGCTCAACGAAACGGATTCAAAATCAGGGCTGGCGTTGACCGGGATGACAAGGGAAATCGTCTGCGCTTCGGGGTTCAACGTCACCGCGGCGCGCGGGATGAACAGCCACGCCAGCGCCAATACCGCCGCGACTCCCATCGTAAACGCGATCAAACGCCCGGGGAGCGACGCCCTCCACGCCGGTTCTTTGGGATATGCCGCATCGCGCATAACGCGCAAATCCTTGCGGGGAGGCTTCGGCTCTCTCCGCGCCCGAGGCGGATTCTCGACCCAGGCGTTCAACTGCGCCTCAGCCGTGGACCTGAACGCCGGAATCCCCAAAGACTCCGCGTCGCGCCGCACGTTGTTCCATTTCGTCACCAGCCCCAACTGCGCCCCGAGAGAATCCGCGTGGCGTTGCAAAACTTTTAAATCCAGCAGGCGCAGCGTCACCTTCTCATATTTTGGCCACACCAGCAAAATGCGCGGCGTCTTCGCCCACGACAATTTATCGCGGACGGAGATCAAGTCGTCATGAGATTCGAGGGTGATGATTTTGGTTTTCAAGAGTTAGATGAGTAGTTGAGTAGATGAATAGTTGAGTAGTTGGATGGTTGATTCAAGGGTTCAGGTTTCTTGCTTTATCAACCAGCGCAGGTAATGTTTTCAGGAATGATTCGACATGCTCCGGCGTGGTATCCATGCCGAGCGTGACGCGCAGCGAGCCAAGCGCCCAATCGTCGGAGTAACCCAGCGCCTTGATAACTTCGCTCGGTTCGGGGTTGCCGGTCTTGCAAGCGGAGCCGGAGGAACAGGCGAACCCCGCCGCATCGAGGAGTTGCAGGAGCAGGTTGCCGTCCGCGTCTTTGAAAACAAACGAAGCGTGATTCGGGAGCCGCTTTTCAGGATGCCCTGTAAGTTGCGAGTCGGGAATCGATTCGAGAACCGCCCCAATGACGCGATCCCGCAGGGGTTGGACATGCGCTGTTCTTGATTCGCGCTCTTCGGCGGCGAGTTTCAACGCCTCGGCAAAACCGACGATGTACGCCACGTTATGCGTCCCCGCCCGCAAGCCAAACTCCTGCCCCCCGCCGGTCAGATGCGGAATCAACCCCGTCCCCTTGCGGACGTACAACGCGCCCACGCCCTTCGGCCCGTAGAATTTATGCCCGCCCAGCGACATCATATCCACGCCGGACTTTTCCGCATTCACATCAAGGTAGGCGGCGGCTTGCACAGCGTCCGTGTGGAAAAGAATGTTATTCGCCTTCGCAACCTCCGCCAATTCGGGAATGGGGTTGATCGTGCCGATCTCGTTGTTGGCATACATCGCCGAAGCCATCGTCGTGTTATTGCAAACCGCCTTCGCCAGCGACTCGACCGTTACCATGCCGTGAGAATCCACGTCCAGCCATTCGAGCAGGAAACCATATTCCTTTTCGAGTTGGATCGCGGTCTTGCTCACGGCGGGATGTTCGGTCTTCGCGGTCAAAATCCACTTCGTCGAATCCTTCCGCGCCATCATCGCGCCGCGCAGGGCGAGATTATCCGCTTCGGAGCCGCCGGAGGTGAAGATAATTTCATCCGCGCGGCAGTTCAAAACCGAAGCGACCGTCTCCCGCGCCTCGTCCACCGCCGCCTCGGCTTTTTGCCCGAAGCGATGAACCGACGACGGATTCCCAAACGTCTCGCGGAAATACGGAATCATCTTCGCCAGGACACGCTCGTGGACGGGCGTGGTGGCGGCGTAATCGAGATAAATCATGATGGGATTATAAAACAGACCTGGCAGGTTTTAAAAACCTGCCAGGTCTTGTGATGATTACGATGCACACCCACCGGGATGATAAAATTCACACAGGAGAAAAACCATGAACGAACAACCCCCTCAACCCCAGCCATTCCTCAGCGCGCCGCCGGAAGGAGGCAACCGCACCCTGCTATTGATCGTATCGTTCATCATCCCGATCGCGGGAGTCATCCTCGGCATCATGTTCATGACCCGCGCCGACGAAGCCAGCCAGAAATTCGGGCGCCAGGCGCTCATTGCGTCGCTTTCTTGCATGGGATTGTTTTGTCTGTGCTTTGTCTGTTATTTCGTCTTGGTGACGAGTTTAAGCCTCGCGCCGCTTTTCTTCCTTCCAACCGACACGAGCAGTCTTCTGCCGTTCCTGTTTTCCGCCGCGTAAAGTGACGAACGCAGAGTCAACGACTCGCATCGCTGACTCCGCGCAAGGCGCTGATGAAAAAAAACTGGATGAGACCCGCCGGGCTGGCGCTGGGATGCCTGCTGGCCTGCGCCGCGCTTTTTGCAAACCAACCCCTCTCCGTCTGGGGCGTGAGGCGAATCGCCCTCCTCCTCTTCGGCATTCTCATCATCGCCGTCTCCATTTTTTACCGCAAAGATAATTTCATCGGAAAAATTTTTCATACAGCCGAAGGGCGTTTTGCGGTTTCGCTTGCCGGTTTGAACGCGGGAATCCTTCTGATCTATCTTTGGTTCGCCACGGCGGGATTGCTGAAAACCCTGCCCAACGAGACGAACTACATTGACTTGCAGGCAAACGCCTTCGCCAAAGGTCAGCTCGAACTGGATGTTCAACCGGACCCGGCGCTGCTGGCGTTCACAGATGAAAGCCTGTACGAGCCGGGCAACCGCGAGGGGATTCCCGTTCTGTGGGACGCGACTCTCTACAATGGAAAATATTATCTCTACTGGGGACCCGCGCCCGCGCTTTTGATAACGCCCGTCAAATTTTTCCGCCAGGACGATCTCGGCGATAAATTCCTCACGCTGGCTTTTCTTGCCGGAACGCTGCTTTTCCTCAACCTTGCGATCATTTATCTGCGAAAGAGATTTTTCAGCCCCGTCCCGCACTGGGCGGTTCTGGCGGCCGTCGCCTTCGCCGGGCTGGTCAACCCGATACCGTATGTCCTGGTCGAGGGGCGCATCTACGAAGCCGCCATCGCCGCCGCGCAATTTTTTCTGATGGGCGGATTTTATTTCCTCCTGCCTGCCCTCGATACGCCGACGACTCCCCGCCTCATCCTCGCCGGAGCCTGTTTCGCCCTCGCCATCGCTTCGCGCACAACAGTTCTTCCCGCCGTCGGACTGCTCTCGATCGTCCTCCTGCTTTGGGCTTTTCACGCTCAACGCCCGCGCCTCCTTTCGATTTTGCCCGCTTATGCGCTGCCCCTCGCCGTCGGCGGCTTGTTGTACGCCGCATACAATTACGCCCGCTTCGATTCTTTCACCGAGTTCGGCTACCGCTATCAACTCACCAGTTACAACCTGTACGAAAAGATCGGCGAAACCTTCGCAATCGAATACATCCCGCCGAATTTATACAAGACCCTGCTCAACCCGCTGGAAAGGCGCAAAGCCTTCCCCTACATCTTCCCCACCCGCTGGTCGGGTCCTGCCTGGCTGACGGATTATCATCCCAAAATGTACCTGACCTATACCGAAAACATCACGGGGATTCTCGTCGGCAGTCCGTTCGCGGCGCTGGCGGCGCTGGCATTCGTCAAACCGCGCAAAGACCTGCAATGGATTCTCGCATTGCTTGCGCCCGCGTTCCTGTCCGTCTTCTTTACGCTGCAAGCCTTTTTTTTCGTCGCCATGCGCTACATGCTGGACGCAACCCCGACCCTGTCCCTGATCGCCGTTGTGGGATTTTGGCGCGGCTTTGAACTTTTTCCGCGCCGGGGATTTTACGCCGCCGCCTCTCTCGCGCTTCTGGTTTACACCCTCGCCCTCAGCCTGCTCCTCGCCTTCTCCGGCAACCTGGAATCGTTCAAGATACTCAACCCTGACCTCGTCCGTCAATGGACGTGGACGTTCAACGGCTGGTTCAAATAATCGCCGCGCGCCTTTTGTTGTACAATCGCTTCATTCAGGAGAAACCCATGAGCGACTTCCTGCATTTTCTCAACACCGCCGATCTGCAAACGCTGACGCAAGTCCCCGGCGTGAGCCGCCAACTGGCGGGGAATCTCATCGCGGCGCGCCCGTTCGACGCGGCCGAGGATTGTCTCAACGTCAAGGGCATGGGCAAGGCGACTCTCGCCCGCCTGGAGTCGTTTGCCTCGGCGCAGAAAAATGAATCAGAAAACAGCGCGATGATTCCCGTCGAGAACGAGGCGGCGCCCGCGCCCGTGGAGAAGATTCCGCCCGCGCAGGATTCGGCTCGAGGGCAGGACTCCTTCCTCCAGCGTTTCGGGCGGGCGTTTCGATTTTTTCTTAAAGCCCTGGCGCAGTTGATCATGCTTGCCGCCCTGGTCGCAGGATTCGCGCTGTTGTTGAGTCGCGGGTTGCCATATATTCAGGAAACGTTCATCGCGCCGGTGGAGGCGAATACGGCGCAGATTCAAAAAATGGAGGCGGAGATCGCCGACCTGCAAGCGCAATTGACGCGCATGGACGCGCAGGTGGCGGCGCTGGAAAGTTCGCGGGAGGCGCATACGGACGCGATTACAAGGTTGGAAGAGATGCAGGAGACTCTGGATGCGCGACTGGCGGAAAAGAACGACGCGGTTTTGTTGAAGTTGAAGCATGAGGTTATGCTGACTCGCGCATTGGATATGCTGGCGCGCGGGCGTTTGTATCTGGCGCAAAGCAATTATGGGCTGGCAAAGGCGGACGTTCAGACGGCGCGCGATTTGCTGGCAGAGTTGAACGCGGAGAAGGACGACGCGATTCTTTCCTCCGCCATCGAGCGGCTGGATATGTCGCTGGGCAACCTACCGGAATTTCCCGTCGTCGCTTCGGGCGATTTGGAAATTGCGTGGCAGATTTTAATCTCAGGCAATGCGCCCGCTCTTACGGCGACGGCGACTCCGACCCCGGCGCCGCTTGAATCGGCAACGCCCACGCCCGTTGTGGATTTAAGCGCCACGCCCACGCCCCTGCCGCCGCCGACTTCAATCAGCCCGACCGTCATGCCTTGATCCATGCGCCGCAGTAAATCGCCGCCGATCGCCGGGATTTCGGGGCTTCTTCTCGTCCTGGTCGCGCTCTTTGCCGCGCAACTCGGCTTGGATAACGACGCGGGCTGGGGCGGCGGCAGGCTTCTCATCCTGAAAGCGGGCATCGCGCTGCTCGTCCTCGAAGTTTTCCTGCGAATCTTTCGAGAATTCATCCTCAACATTCAAGGGCGGATATCTACGATGGCGGGGTATATCGGAAGGGATCGTTCGCTCCTCGTCGTTTTTGCCGCGTCCGTCCTTCTCACGGCAGCCGCATACAATTGGTTCCTTCGTGACGCCGGCGACGCCGGGATCATCTACAATTATTACAGCGAACTTGCCAGGGGATTCAAGCGCGGGAATTTATACCTATCCCAGGAACCTTCGACCCGATTGCTGGCGCTGGAAGATCCCTACGATCCCGTCCTGCGAAAACAGGCGGGCGTCGAAGATTTTCCCTGGGATGTCAGCCTGTATGAAGGCAGGTTTTATATCTATTGGGGTCCCGTCCCGGCGGTGGCGCTCATGCCTTTCAACGACGCAGCCCTTGCAAAGATCGAGGACTTCCACCTGGCGCTGGTCTACGCATTCGGGTTGTTCGTTTACTGCGCGTGGATCGCAACGTCGTTCTGGCGAAGTTTGAAGAACGCGCCCGTTTGGGCGTTTGCCATCCTGTCGCTTGTTTTCGGATTCTCCATCCCGACCACGGTCATGCTGGGCAGGGGCGAAGTTTACGAAGCCGCCATTTTTGCGAGTCAGTTCTTTTTCATCGGCGGTTGTTATTGGGCATATTCCTCGATGCGGGATGAAGCCCCCCCGGCGTGGAAGTTTGCGATGGCATCCGCGCACTGGGCGCTTGCCATTGGGTCGAGGGCGCTCATTCTGCCCGCCGTCGCGGCGGCCATGCTTGTGATGATTTATCCCATCCTGTCGGGATTTCTCTCTAAGAACCGCGCCCCGGCGGACTGGGGGATGCGGCTCAGACTCCTCTCTGCGGCGGGGATTCCGCTCCTGGCTGGAGTCTCCGCCCTGGCTTGGTACAACCATGCGCGCTTCGACTCGATCCTCGAATTCGGCATCCGCTACCAACTGACAAACGTGAACTACACCCGCTTCGACGCGTCGTTCGGCGCGAGGTATCTACTTGAGAATCTGAAAATATATTTTCTCGAACCGGTCGTCTTCCAGCCGCGTTTTCCCTATCTGTTAATGTCCGAATACCAGCCCTCAAACAGCCGGATTGCGGGGTTGTTTTACGCCGCCCCGTTCATTGTTTTAATTCTTTTGCCCCTCGTCCGCTCGATCTTTGCGGTCAGACAACCCGCCGTTGCAACCCAGGTCAACAAGCGGAGGCTCGCCCTCTTCGCAGGCGCGGCGCTCGCCTCGGCGGCCGCTATTTTCTTCTTCTATTTCATCGCCCTGCGATATACGCTGGACTTTCTGCCTTCCGCCTTGATTCTGATTGCGCTTTCCCTCGGCATGGAATACGAATCCCTCGGCGCGCCCCGCCCGGCAGGAAAGGCGCTTTCATTGATTTTCATCGTCCTCGCGCTTGCAAATGTAACAATGGGGGTTTTGCTCGCATTCCCCCCCGAAGGAAAAGCGTTCATGCTCAATCTTTTGAACGCCCTCGGCAAACTGCTCGGCGTGAGATGAAAAGACGGATGATATAATCGCGCGCGTAATTATCTTTTAGGAGAATTTTCATGGCAGAAAAACTAAAATTCGGCACGGACGGATGGCGCGGGGTGATTGCGGAGGATTACACGTTCGATAACGTCCGCCGCGCGGCGCAAGGCTTCGCCTCTTACATGCTTTCGCAGGGCAAACAGGGACAGTGGATCGTGGTCGGTCACGACAAACGCTTTGGCAGCGAGCATTTCGCCGCCGCCGTCGCGGAGGTGTTGGCGGGCAACGGCTTGAAGGTTTATCTCACGCAGGAAGCCACGCCCACGCCCGTTATCGCCTACGCCGTGGTGGATAAAAAAGCGGCGGGCGCGGTCAACATCACCGCCAGCCACAATCCGCCGACCGATAACGGGTTCAAGGTCCGCAATGAGACGGGCGGGGCGATTGACCCGGAAGGCTTGAAGCAGATCGAAGCCGGGATCCCCGACGACGTTAAAGATGCGAAGCGAAAAAATTATAAGGAAGCGGAAACGGCGGGCGAAATCGTCAAGTTCGACGCGGCGACCCCGTACATCGAACATCTCACCCGCGACGGGTTGATTGACCTGCAGCCGATCAAAGACGCGGGCTTGACCGTGATGGTGGATACGATGTGGGGCAACGGCGCGGGCTGGTTTACCCGTCTGCTCGGCGGCGGGAAGACGAGGATCATCGAAATCCACAACGAGCGCAATCCCTCGTTCCCGGAGATGAAACGCCCCGAACCCATCCGCCCGAATATTGATGTGGGATTGAAAGCGACGGTCGAGAATAAAGCCGATGTGTTGCTCATCACCGACGGCGACGCAGACCGCTGTGGGCTGGGCGACGAGAACGGCGAGTTCATCAATCAACTGCGCGCCTATGCCCTGCTGGCTTATTATTTGCTTGAAGTTCGCGGCGAACGCGGCGACATTGTCAAGACGCTTTCGACCACCAACATGCTCAACAAACTGGGCGAACTCTACGGCGTTCCCGTCCATGAGACCGGCGTGGGGTTTAAATACGTCGCGCCAAAAATGACCGAGACGAACGCGCTGATCGGCGGCGAAGAATCGGGCGGCTATGCCTTCCGCGGCAACGTGCCAGAACGCGACGGCATTTTGGCAGGCTTGTACATGCTCGATTTTATGGTCAAGACCGGGAAGAAGCCGACCGAACTGCTCAAAGACCTGTTCGCCAAAGTGGGCGGGGAATATTTCTACGACCGCGTGGACAGCCCCTTCAGCGGCGACGCCGACGCGCGCAAGAAAATCATCATGGACAATTATCCAAAGACTTTGGGCGGCTTGAAAGTGACCGAATTAATTACCATTGACGGCTTTCAATATAAACTGGAGGACGGCGGCTGGATGCTCATCCGCTTCAGCGGCACCGAGCCGATCCTGCGCGTGTATTGCGAGACGCGGCACGGCGACAAGGTCAAGGCGATTTTGGAGGATGGGTTGAAAGTGGCGGGGGTGAAGTGACGGGCGCAGGGCGCAGGTATAATAACGAAATATGACCGTCCGCACCAACGAAACCTGGCTCGCCGACTTGCGTAGCGCCGGGACAGCCCACGAAGAGGCGTTGAACGACCTGAGGTCTGTTGTTCAAAAAGGATTGCCCTTCGCGCTCTCCCGCTGGCTTTCCGTCAACGACCCCCTTTTCCAACCCCTTGTGGAAGAAGTGACCCAGGAAACCCTTCTACGCGTATTGGATCAACTGAACACCTTCGAAGGGCGCAGCCTCTTCACCACCTGGGTGCATAAGATCGCCATCCGCATCGCGCTGACCGAACTCCGCCGCAAACGCTGGCGCGACGCCTCGCTCGACGAGTTGACCGAAAACGAAGACGCCCCGCCGCCGCCCGGACTGCTCGCCGACCCGCAGGCTTCCCCCGAAACTGCAGCCGAACGCAGGGACATGATCGCCCGCGTCCGGCGGATTCTGGAAGAGGAACTGACCTCCAAACAGCGCGAAGCCCTCGTCCTGCTCGGCTTGCAGGACGTCCCCATGGAGGAAGCCGCGCGGCGCATGAAAACCAACCGCAACGCCCTCTACAAACTATTGCACGACGCCCGATTGCGGCTCAAGAAACGCCTCGCGCTCGAAGACCTGACTGCGCAGGACGTATTGTTGACATTCGAGCAAAAATAGTAAGATTAACTTTCGATTAATCGTCCCAACATCAGAATGAACATCAGAAACCTGATCAATCGCATCCGCGGCCGTGTCTCCGCCCAGCCCGAAATAACCGACGAGGCGGCGCTCAAATTCCTCTCCGTGCTTGAGAATCTTCACGAGGAAGATATATCCTGCAGCGAGATATACGCCATCCTGGACGAATTCGTGGAGGAGGAAGCCAAAGGCGGGAACGCTCACAAACTCGCCCCGCTCATCCGCGACCACCTCGGCATCTGCCCCGAATGTTGCGACGAATACGAAGCGTTGCTCAGCGTGATCGAACACACAAAGGAAGACGCAAAAAACTGACGGGTTGCGCCCGTCAGTTTTTTTATTCCCGATACAACATCTCCCCCGCGCGAATCGCAACCTTCAAACGATTCTCCGCCGGGGTGACCGGACAGGACCACATCTCGTTATAGGCGCAATACGGGTTGTAGGCGAGGTTGAAGTCAATGAAAAAACGCCCGCCCGGCAAAGGCTCCGGCTCCAGGTAACGCCCCGCCGGGTAGGTCTCGCTCCCCGCCAAAGAATCCACGAACGGCAGGAAATACCCATGTTCATTACGATAAATCGTCAACTCCACCGTCTCCCCTTCCACGGAAAAAGAGAACCTGCCGAAGCGCTCATAATGCTGGACCCCGCCTGTGGAAGTCCGCATATCCAAACCTTCCTTGACCGGAAACTCGCGCGCCTGCGTCTCGAACCTCAGAGAGTCGTTCTCGGGAAAATATTTCAAACCGCGAAAATCGCCCTTCTGTTCGCGGGTCAGCGGACTTTGCGGATGACTGCCGAAGAACTCGTCCTTTTCGGCGCGGAAAACGTCCAATTCACTCATAGAGGCTCCAATCGCATTCTTAGACCGAATCGGCGCGCATTTTCTTACAAGCCCAACCTCGTCCGAATTACAAAGGCATCCCAACACGAATGCGCCCTTGCAATTTCCATCCCTTTATGCTATTTTAGCAGGGCAGAGGAAACCGAATGACTTCTCAAAAAACTGTCATGATCATCGAAGACGAGGCGGACGCCGCCGAACTCTTCTCTGAAATGATGCGTCTGAACGGCTTTCGCGTCATCAAAATGTTCTCCAGCGGGCCCGCCATCCCCATGATCTCGCAGGAAAAGCCGGACGTGATCCTGCTCGACATCATGATGCCCGACATCTCGGGGCTGGAAGTCCTGCGCTACATCCGCCGCGAACCCGACCTCGCCGCCATCCCCGTCATCATCCTCTCCGCAAAAAGCATGCCCGGCGACATCCGCACAGGTCTCGAAGCCGGCGCCTCGCTCTACCTCACCAAACCGGTCGGATTTATGGACCTCAAGAACGCGGTGGAGAAGGTCCTCGACAGCAACGTCCCTGAATGAACCATATCCGCGCCTTCATCGCCATTGACCTGCCCCCTTCCCTCCAAAAACCGCTCGAACGACAAATCTCCCGTCTGCGAAAGACGCTGGGAGACGATTTCATCCGTTGGGTTCCCATCGAAAACATGCATCTGACGGTGAAATTCCTCGGCAATATCGCCGCCGCGCATCTCGAATTCATCAAACAGATGATGACCCAGGCGGCGGATTCGACCCCGCAATTCGACCTGACCCTCAGCGGGCTCGGCTCCTTTCCCAACCCGAAGCGGATTCGTATCCTCTGGGCTGGAGTCCACGCCGGGAGCGGGCTCGCCTCCCTCCAGCGCGAGATCGAGCTGGGCGCGGAGCGACTCGGCTTTGAACGGGAGAAACGCCCCTTCTCGCCGCATCTCACCATCGGGCGCGTACGGCAGGGAACAGATGAGAAGGACATCCGAAAGATCAGCGACGCGCTAAACTCCCAGTCCGGCGGCGAATTTGCATCCGCAAAAATCAACTCCGTGCATCTTTACCAAAGCGACCTGCGCGCAGACGGGTCGGTTTACACAAAACTCCACTCTGCGTCCATGAGGTGACTTCTGAATACATTAAACATGGCGCGCGATATCGTCCGCGCTCTCGAAGATAAAAAGGGCGAAGACATCGTTCTGCTCGACATCAAAGACATCGCCTCCTTTACCGACTATTTCGTCGTCTGCACCGGAGCCAGCGACAGGATGCTGGACGCCCTCGCCTCCGCCGCCGTGGACGAGATGAAAAAGAAGCACAGGAAGAAAGCCAGAAAACAGGGACTCGCCCGCGACGGCTGGGTGGTCGTGGACTTCGGCGACATCGTCGTCCATTTGCTCTCCCCCGACCAACGCGAATATTACCAGATCGAAGAACTCTGGGCGGACGGCAAAGTCCTTTTGCGATTGAAGTAGCCGATAAGGATCACTCGACGAACTCGTAATGCTTCGTCAGCGTGTAGGTTATGTAGTTCTCCCAGAGCGCCTCGACCAAATCCTGTTTGTAATCGTGGGAGGAAAAGGTTTGAATGACCATGCGCCCGCCCAGACACGAAGCCAGCGTTCCGTAGTCGTTCTCGCGGTTCGGGAATAAACCGCCGATCATGACGGCGTCGCCCCCTGCGCCGTATTCGAGCAGGTCGCCCGCGTCGCCGAACCAGACCGGGTAGGGATAGGACGGCGCCTCGACCGCGTTCGGGGTGGACAGCAACGGATGGGTCGTATCCAGCCAGTAGATCGAATATTTATAGGGGTCGAAGTCCCGGTCGCGGGTCCAGTCGCGGAACAAGGTCACGCCGCAATCGCGCAGGATCGGCGCAATCTTCCCGCTGACCACCTGATCCAGGTACCAGAGTTCGATAATGACCGCGCCGCCATTGTTGATGTGGTCGTACATCATCTCGAACATCTCGCCGCTGAACGCATCGCGATCCTCCGCCGCCACGATCATCAAGTCCCAGCGCGTGGCGGAATTGGCATGACCCCGAAAATCGCCCAGGGCGTCGCCCACATTGATCACCTTGCCGCCGGAGAAGTTCATTGCCGTCACCGTATTGGCGACAATGGGAACATGCCTCGGGTCGCCCACAATATCCTCGTAGATAAGAATATTGGACGCCTTGATGCGCTGACCCATATCCATCTCGGGCGGCGGCTCGGTCACAACGACCGATTCAGCGGTCGCGGAGGCGGGCGGCGGCTGGGGGCTTGGAGCCGCCTGCGCCGCGTTCATTGTCGCTTGCTGAATTGCCATGCTGGTTTGTTGAACCCCGATTGCCATTTGTGTGGCTTGCAGGGAAACATCCTCGCCGGGCTGGCTCCCGCCAGGAACGTTGCACGCCAGCGCCGCCGCGACAAACACAGCAGCCGCCAAAATGGTTTTCGATTGTTTCATTTGCCGCCTCCACAAAAGATCGCGAGAATGCGCCTGCATACGCCCAAACCCATTATAAGACATCTGTCAGGAGTAAAACATTTCAAATGGGATAGCGAACCAAGAAACAAAAGAACCGCAACCAGAGATCGCGGTTCTCTTACACATATCATATTCCCGCCCTGCAAGGTCCCCGAAGAGGGGGGCAATATCGAAGGGACGAATTACGTCACTTCTCGAATACCCAGCGATCCGCTTCGCGTTTCCAGTCAACCAACTCATCCTTCTTGAACCACAGTTCCACTTCACGGGCTCCTGTTTCAGGTTTGTCCGAGGCGTGGATCAGGTTGCGTCCCACTTCGAGCGCAAAGTCGTGACGAATGGTTCCCGGCGCGGCTTCGACCGGCTTTGTCGAGCCGACGGTCTGGCGCACAGCCGCCACAGCGTTGGGACCTTCCCATACCATCGCCATCACGGGAGCGGAGGTGATGTAGGCGATCAAGCCGTCGTAGAAGGGTTTGCCTTTGTGTTCGGCGTAATGCGTTTCCGCCAGCGACGGACTGACCTGAATGAATTTCGCGCCAACGAGCCGCAATCCGCGGCGTTCGAAGCGGGCGATCACTTCGCCGATCAACCCGCGCTGGACTCCGTCGGGTTTTACAAGTACGAGCGTTCTTTCCACTGAATTCCTCCGAAATTTATGTTTACAAAATCTGACAGGTCTTCGAGACCTGTCAGATTTTTTTATCGAATCAACTCTTCCGCCTTGTTATAGGCTTCGAGCGCTTCCTTTAGACGGTTCGCGCGCATATAAGCGTCGCCGAGCGTCTGCCAGATGCCGACCTCCACCGGGTAGCGGTAAATCGACTCGGACAAGTGCCCGATGATTTCTTCGAGATGTTTTCCCTTTTTGATCAATTTTCCGTAATGCATCAGCGCCTCGGGGATGTCGCCGCGGTCCAACTCGGCTTTGGCGGCGGCGATCACATTGACGGCAATCTGTCCTTCGGATTTTTTCGAACGCGGCAAGCCCTGCCTGGACGAAGATTTTTTCTTCGCGGCGGGCGCGGACGGTTCCGGCGGAGGCGGGCTTTGCATCAAGCGCGGCTCATGCGCAGGTTCGCGCGAGGCGGGCTGAGCCTGTGAAATTGGATGCCAGTCTGTGGGGGAGGTTGGCTTGGGCGCAGTCAAGAAGCCGCCTTCGGCTTCCCATTGCTCGCGGTGCGCCCAGGGAGGCATGTCGTCGCCGGACGCGGCTGTCGATTCTGTCTGCGGCTCGTCCTGCAACCAGTCGGGCAGGTCGGCGCTGAGGGAAACAGGAGCAGGTTCGGGCGCGGAGGGAGGCGTCCAGGAATCTTCTTCGGCTTCGTCCAAGCCTTTCAGCCAATCTGGCAGGCTTGCGGGTTCTTTTTCAGGCGGGCGGTTTTCAAGCGGCGGCAACGGCGCGCGCAGTGTTTCGGGGTCAATATCCAGACCGGGCTCGTCGTCGAGTCCGCTCAACCAGTCGGTGAGGTCTTGATTCTTGACAAGGGATTCTTCGGGTTCGGCGGCGGTCTTTTCTCCCGGATCAAGATCGCTCAACCAGCCCGGCAGGCTGGATGTGTTGAGGGAGCGCGGCTGGGCTTCTGCGGATTCGGGGTCGCTCAGCCAATCGGGGATGGCGCCTTTCTCAAGCGGTTTTTCATCCCTGGGCGTCATCCAATCGTCGAAAGCGGCAGGCGCGGTCTCTTCTTTCTCCGCCTCCTCCGCCAGGTTTTTCAACCACATGCCGGTTTCGTCAGCGGCGGGCGCTGAGGATGCTTTTTCGAATTCTGCGAAAAATTCCTCGCCGATATCCGCCGCGTTCGCGCTCCATTCGGTTTTGACGGGTTCCGGTTCGGACTCAGCCGGGGCGTTTGCGCCGATGTTTTGGGCTTGAGCCACCCATTCGGGCGGGGTCTCGCTGCGTTTGTTCGGGTCGGTGACGAGTTCTTCGGGTTTCGCGCCGTGCTTTGCGGCGAGAGATTCAAGCCACGCTACAGCGTCGTCCTGTTCCTGAGCCGACGAGCCGAGGTTTTCCACGCCAGGAGCGGGGGTCTGCCCTCCAATGGTTTGGGCTTGAGCCACCCATTCGGGCGGGGTCTCGCTGCGTTTGTCCGGGTCGGTGACGAGTTCTTCGGGTTTCGCGCCGTGCTTTGCGGCAAGAGATTCAAGCCACGCTACAGCGTCGTCCTGTTCCCGAGCCGACGAGCCGAGGTTTTCCACAGGCTTCTCCGCGAGCGGCGCCTCCGGTTCTGGCGCTTTCAACCAGTCTGGAAGATTTGCAGGTTCGGCGGCGGGTTCTTCGGTTTGCGAATCCGCGCCAGCCGCCGCGGTTGCGCCGAGACTTGCAAGCCAGTCGGGCGTGTCATCGCTCGAAGAAGCGGAAACGGATTCTCCCTGAGGTTCTCCGAGATTCTTCAACCAATCCGGCATTTCGCTCGATGAATCGGCGGGTTTGGTTTCCTTTTGCGATTCTCCCAGATTCTTCAACCAATCCGGCGCATCGTTTGCAGGCGCGGACGCCCCCGCGAAAGGATCGAAAGAGGTATCGAGGCTGGCGAGATAATCGGGGGTTTCGATTCCAGGCGCGGGTTCTGTGGCCGGCAACGCCGCGCTCGGCGGAGTTTGAGACTTGAGCCAGTCGGGGATGTCTGCCTGCACAAGTCCTTCGCTGGCGGGCTCTTCTTCATCGAAAATGGATGTGGGTTTTTCGGGGCCGGTGGAAGCGCCCCAACCGGCGGCGCGCAAAAAGTCCGGGATGCCTTCCTCCGCCTGGGACGGGGAATCCGTTGCGGCTGAGTCTTGAGGCGGCTCTTCCGTCCCCGCGGAGCGAAGCCAATCGGGTTGTTCGTCGTGCAACGCCAATCCTGCGCCGAGGGGAGGGACGGCGGAAAAACCGAGCGTGTCGCCGCTCCATTCCTCTCCTGTTGGCGATTCTTCGGCTGTGTATTCGAGACGTTCCAGGTTGATCGAGGCGTCGGGGACGTCGGCGGTTTCGAAGATGGAGCCTTTGACGAAGTTTGAATAAGGGTCGAGTTCAGCCACGCGCATACGATAGACCTGCGTGCTTTCCGCGCCTGCAGAGGCTGGGATCAAGTCCACCATGATGCGGTTGGCGTCGAAAATATAGGCGTAGCCTTTGAGGAGTTGGGCGCAGATGTCGCTGGCGTCGGCGCGCTGACCGCCCTTGAAATAGGAATACGCGAGGAGCAATTGCATATCCACGCGCTGGGGGTCGGAGGCAAGCACGGCGCGGATCTCGGCGATGGCTTGCGGGTACAACTCGCCGCGCGCATAGACGCGGGCGAGCGCGCCGCGTGTCATGCGCACTTTGGGCGGCTCCATGCCGTCGCGCCTGCCGTACAGCCTTTGCAGTTCTCCTTGAATCGCGGCGTTGGAGGATTGCACTTCGAAGGCGCGCTCCATGTGCCAGATGGCGTCGTCGAGTTTGTTTTCCTCGTCGCGGATGATGCTCAAGCCGACGTGCGCCATGAAGTCGTCGGGGACAGCCATGAGCAGGCGACCAAAAATCTCCACGGCGTCGGCATAACGGCGCGACTCGAGATAGGCTTTGCCGAGCAGGCGGTAGGTTTCGAGATGTTTGGGAAACGTCTTGAGGATGTGGCGGCAATGGGCAACCGCCTCGTCGTTCTGCCCCTGTTCGACAAGGCGTTCGATCTCACGATTATAGATTCGCAACGATACTTTTGCCATTACCTGTTCCTGTGATTGATTGTAAAGCAAGTCTACCGGCTTGCTTTACAGACTTGTTCTACAGCCCTATTTTACTCGTAAAATAACGGCAGTGGAGGGACGGGTTCGTCGCCGATTTGATACGCGGAGAGGACCGCCTCGCGCGCCTTTTGCAGTTTTTCGGCGTCGTCAGCGTGGACTTCGCACAAGGTCTCGCCCTCCCGCACTTCATCCCCGACCTTTTTGTAGATCAGAAAACCGACGGCGTGGTTTATGGGATCGCCCTTTTTGGCGCGTCCCGCCCCCAATTCGACGGAGGCTTCGCCAACGGTTCTGGCGTTGACCTGGGAGACGAATCCGCTTCGAGGAGTTTTTATCTCCTCCCTAAATTTTGCCCGCTTAAACCTGGAGACATCGTCCACATACGAGGCGTCGCCTCCCTGAGCCGCCACCAGAATCCGCAGTTTTTCGAGCGCGCTGCCGTCGGCAATGGATTTCCGGGCAAGCGACCGTCCTTCGTCCAAATCGCTTGCGCGCCGTCCCAGCACAAGAACATGCGCGGCGACATGCAGGCAGTGTTCGACAAAATCGGCGGGACCGCGCCCGCGCAGGGTCTCGATGGATTCGATCACTTCGAGCGCATTGCCGACCGCCGAGCCGAGGGGCTGGTTCATATCCGAAAGCAGGGCGACGGTCTTGCGTCCGGCGAGTCTTCCGATATCCACCATGAGTTCGGCGAGTTCGCGCCCTTCTTCGAGAGTCTGCATGAACGCGCCCCTGCCCACTTTCACATCCAGCACAATGGCTTGCGCTCCCGCCGCGATCTTCTTGCACATGATGGAAGAAGCGATCAACGGCATGGAGGGAACTGTCCCGGTCACATCGCGTAAAGCGTAGAGTTTTCCATCCGCGGGGGCGAGATCGAGCGATTGCCCGGTGAGGACGATTCCCTTTTCCTTCAATTGTTCGAGAAATTCATCGGTGGTCAAATCCACGCGATAGCCGGGGATGGATTCGAGTTTGTCGAGCGTGCCGCCGCTGAAGCCCAGTCCGCGGCCGGACATCTTCCCGACAGCCAGGCCGCAAGCCGCGACCATCGGCATGACGGCGATGCTGGTCTTATCCCCCACGCCGCCGGAGGAATGCTTGTCCACGGCGAGGTCCACGACCTTTGAGAGATCGAGCGTCGAGCCGGAGCGCGCCATCGAGAGCGTCAGGTCGGTTGTCTCAAAATTGGTCATGCCGTTGAGCAACACCGCCATGGCAAAGGCGGAAGCCTGGTAATCGGGAATCTCCCCGTTCGTAAAGCCGCGCACAAAAAAGTCAATCTCCTGGGCGGTCAGCGTCCCTCCGTCGCGTTTTTTGATGATGATGTCAACCGCGCGCATCGCATCTCCTTAATAAAATCGAACGCGGGTATTTTATCGCATTTTGTCGAGGGATTGTCGCGCCGCTAGAGTGTAGCGTAAAAGTGTCGGCGATCTATACCGAAGCCGCCGTCCTGGCCGTGGACGGCGGCAATCTATGAGGGAAATCCCGCGCCGTTTCCGGCGCGGAGAGCAGGCTGTCGGTAGGCTGTCGGTAGTTTTGCAATGGATGATCGGTTAACCGGGCTTGCAGGCGCTCTCTAACACTCGCTATACCCACAGGCATAACACTTCCTGCATCCCTCCTCATTGACCACAGCCGCCTCGCCGCATTCGGGGCAAAGGTCGCCGATCTTCATCTTGTTCATGGCGGCTTCCTCTTCCATGGTATGCCCGCCGCCGTTGCCATTGCCCTTCGCTTCTTCAGCGGGGATTCCGCTCTTCTCGCGCAGGTATTGATCCAGCACCTGGCCGATGCCGTCCGGCAACGACCGCACGCGGTTCAGCCCGAAGCCAAGCGAACGCCCGCCGCCAATGCCGATTAACTGCACGACCACTTCGCGCATCCGTTCGAGCGGGGCAACCGGCGATGCCATGCGCAGGATGTAGGAAACCAAACGACCGATCGCTTCGGAAACAGCGGCGGTTTCCGAACCGGCTTTGGCGGTATTCACAAAAGTCTCGAAAGGCTGTTCCCCGCCGTTTTCGTTGATGGTAATGAAGGTCTTGCCGACCGGCGTTTCGATGTTATATGTTTTACCGGTCAGCGCCCTGGGGCGCGATTTCTTCGTCCCATGCCAGATGACAGGCGCCGCCTTTGACTCGTTGGGCGCAGGCGCTTTCTTCTCCGCCGTGGACTTCGTCTCCAGCACAACCTTATCGCGCGAGCCAGTCACATAAACCGTGATGCCTTTGCATCCCAGTTCCCATGCCAGCATGTAAGCCGTTGCCACATCATCCTCCGTCGCGCCTTCAGAAAAATTGACCGTCTTCGACAGCGAATTATCCACAAAGGCTTGCAGAGCGGCTTGCATCCGCACATGCTCTTCGGCGTTCACGTCCGACGAAACGGCAAACGTATCGCGGATGCGCCGCGGCAGATCAAGAATATGCTGGCATGTGCCGTCGCGCATGACCTGCTCGACAATTTCCTGGCGTTTCTCCTCGCCCAGACCAAGAGTCCTCAACGCCTGATCAAAACGCGGGCTGGCATAGGTCAACTGCAAATCGCGGCCGTTGTCATTCACATGGCGGATGTACGCCAGCGCGAAGACGGGTTCGCATCCATAGCCTTCGCATCCCGCCACCGTGGCGATGGTTCCGGTCGGGGCGACTGTGGTCTGCGCGGCGTTGCGGATGCCGTGCTTCTTGATGCCCGAAACCACCGCCTCCCACTGGACGGGGGGCCTGCCCCAGTTATTCTGATACTCGATCAGCGCTTTGGGCGCCTCCCACTTCATATCGTCCATATCGTAGATCGAGCCTTGAATTGCCGGAAAAGGACCGCGCTCCTCGGCCAGTTGAATGCTGGTCAGCATGGCGTGATAGCGCACAAATTCCATCACCTGCGCGCCAAATTCCTGCCCTTCCTTCGAGCCGTAGCGCACTCCCGCGTGATACATCAAATCCGCAAGCCCCATGATCCCCAGCCCGATGCGCCTGGCGCGATGAGCCGCCTCCTTCAACTGCGGCACCGCCGGGACGTAGGCATTCGCCTCCACCACATCGTCGAGGAAGCGCGTGGCCGTCACAACGGATTTTCGCAGGGATTCCCAATCCACAGTTCCATCCGCTCCGCAATGCTCGTTGAGATTGACCGAACCGAGGCAGCAGTTTTCGTAAGGGCCAAGCCATTGCTCGCCGCATTGGTGCGCCACAATCCCGTTGGCGATAACGCTGTGCGTCTGCATTTCTGTCAAGTCGTACACATCCGCGAAACCTGCATCTTCGATCGAAACAACGGTTGTAAGGAAATTCTCCATGTTCGATACGCGCGCCTTGCCGTTGATGAATTCCTCCGCCTTGCGTTGTTTTGCAGTTTCAAGAAAGCCGATTTTTTCAGTGAAGGCGTCGCGGTTCGCTTTATCCAGCAACAATTCATAATCCGCATGGGTAAAGTATTCTTTTAAGCCGCCTTTTCCATTGGGGAGTCTGCAGAAACCATCAGAGCGGCGTTTATGAATGCGGCTGACAATTCCAAAGTTCTGGAGCAGTATTTGCGTATCCTTCAGCAATTCAAGCGAAGCGCTGGCAAGGCGGATCGAGCAGGATTTTTTATGCGAAGATACATTCACGGTTCCGTCAGTGGTAAATAATCCTTGCAAGAAACCGATTACCGCTTCGCGTGGGGCGCTCCAAATGGACGCCGGTATTCGTTTTTCATGGGCGCGGGCATGCAGAACGCCGAGCGATTCAAAAAATAAATAGGGCAGCCTGCCATAGGTCAATTGACGGACCGACCCGCGTTCATGCAAGTGTCCAGCCCCAAAATAGGACTGCATGGTATTGTGTACTAGAGTCTGCAATTCTTCGCTTTCGTAATTAAATACCAGTCCAACTGGAGAATTGCTTGTTGGGCTTAACCAACCATCGCCGACTAAAGCGCCAAGCACAACCCCCAAATCATGAGACCAGGTCGTCGGCAGATTGGAATATCTTTGTGTGAAATCCGAACGCGTAATGGTATGACCGGAAGCGTGATCGCCGCCTCTCGCCATGAGCGCGATTTTTTCGCGCATCATTTCCACATTCGGAAGGTCGTAATTCCGATTCCAGACGCCTTCGCCGGATTGCAGAAGGAGCTCGTCTCCTTCTTGAAGGTCTCCTAATTTCACGTATCCCTTATCCGCCGTCAGGAATTTATGGTCAGGCGTAGCGGTGACTGTATAACCATGCCTGGTTGTAATTTTCAAAACGCGCGTATTTTCCCGAGTCAACCAAGCCGGAGAGGAAAGGCGATAGGCAACGCCAAAATTATGGCCCGCCTTTCCGCGCCCGCCCTGCGGAGCGCGCGCGTCAGTTGCAACCATTAAATTCACGCCGGATTCCGCAAGTTCCTGAATTGTGAATAGACCGAAATCTGTCGCAATGCGCGTTGACCCAACAAAGCACGGATTCGTCGCCTCAAGCGGGTATAAATGCGGAACCGGATTCGCGCGATTCGCCGCATCCAAAAATAAAACGCCCGGTTCGCCGTTGTGATGCGCCTGCTTCACGATCTTGTTGAATAACTCGCGCGCGTTAACTTTCTTATAGGTATGGATTTTGATACCGGCTTCTTCGGCTTGCTCAAGCGTGCCGCTGAATCCCTTTTGTTTCATCTCGACCAGGTCCGGGAAGCGCAGTTCCCATTCTTTATCTTCCTTAACCGCCCGCATGAACGCGTCCGTGATGCCGACAGAGATATTGAAATTCGTGATGTGATTTTCATTCGTCTTGCAGGCGATGAACTCCTCCACATCCGGGTGATCCACGCGCAAAACCGCCATATTGGCGCCGCGCCTGGTTCCGCCCTGGGCGATCTCCCCAAAGGCATGATCGTACACGCGCAGGAATCCCACCGGTCCCGTCGCCTGACCCGCCGAAGTTTGCACCATCGTCCCCTGCGGTCTCAGCCTTGAAAACGAAAAACCATTCCCCCCGCCTGTCTGTTGAATCAACGCCGCGTCGCGCAGAGTCTGGAAGATGCCCGCGCTGTCGCGCCCCATATCGTCGGTGATCGGCAATACAAAGCACGCCGCCAACTGCCCAAGCGGAGTTCCCGCCCCGGTGAAAGTCGGCGAGTTCGGGAAAAATTTCTTGCTGGATAATAAATGGTAATACTCAACCGCGCGCTCCTGCGCATCCGCGCCCCATTGCTCCTCCACTTTGGCAACGTGATACGCCACCCGCCAGAACATCTCCTCGACGTTCTCAGCCGGTTTGCCGTCGTCGCCGCGCCGGACGTAGCGCTTCATCAACACCTGGCGCGCGTTGTCCGTCAGGGAGGCTTTGGGCAGTCCCTTTGCCATCGGCGGCGTGGGCAGCAAGCCGTTCTTGACGATCTTTGTATCAGCAGATTTTGTTGCCATGTTGTGTTCTCCTGTAAAGTTTTTCTATCGCTCAAGCCGCCGTCCTCGGCGGCGGGACGCCGCCTGAGCGGGAATTGACAGATACAAAAAGGCAAAGACACTCCCCCCTTGAAGGGTCTTTGCCTCAAATTAACCTTCGAGTAATTGATCTATTTCGCCGCGGATGGACTGCAAATCGTCCAGCCCGAGATACACAATCGCATAGCGGACGTATGCGATCTGATCCACTTCCTTCAAGGTCTCCATCACCAAATCGCCGACCACGCGCGAGGAAACCTCCGCCTTGCCCATCTTTGTCAGTTTCACTTCCACCTGCCCGATCATGCGCTCGATGTCCGCCGCCGAGACGGGCCGCTTCGCGCACGAGATGCGGATACCGCGCGCCATCTTCTCGCGGTCGAACTCCTCGCGGTTGCCGTCCTGTTTGATGATCAACGGCGTCGCCAAAATCGGGCGCTCATAACTGCTGAAGCGCTGGCGGCACTTCAGACACTCGCGGCGGCGGCGGATCCCGCCGTGACTATCGTGAGAGGTATCCAAAACTTTCGAGTCGTGGTGTTTGCAATACGGACAACGCATCCGAAACCGGCTCCATTATTAGAACAAATGATTTAGCCAGATATGGGCGTTACAGCGCTGCATCCCCGTATATATGGCTAATGTGGACGGCATTTTAGCGCCCGGCGGGAATGTTGGCAAGTGTCTGTTTGAAAATTGCAATCTTAAAATATCGACTCGATTCCCCCGTTGAAAGTAGACGGTGGACGATGGACCATTGACGACCGTTGTTCTTCCATCGTCTGCCGTCCATCGTCCATGGTCAAATGGTCCTCAAAAACTCCATCACCACCGGGTTCAAGCGTTCCGGGTGACATTGATGCGGCACATGACCGCAAATATGAAATTGCTTCGACGCAGCCAGGTTGGGAAGCGAACGCGCCAGTTGATCGAACGAAGACGGGGAGAGGGTTTGGTCGCGCCCGCCCCACAGGAGCAGAGTCGGCTGATGGAGGCGCGAAAGGTCAAACTCCGCGCGAGGAAGCGTGCGCGGGATGTTGTAAATTCCCGAAGCGGCTCGTTTGTAATCCAGCGCAGTCTGATATCGAACATGTTCCGGCAAAATATGCGACTCGCGGCGCCCGATGTAATAATTGAAACTGGTCATATCCACCAAAAAGCGGAAGACGTTGTAGGGCGTGCGTTCGATCAGCGTTGTGTTGATCAGTTGGTGGCGGAAGACCTTGCGTAAAATCAGCGGCAGTTGCGAGACGCTATAAAACGGATTGATCAATGTCAGCGCCCGCACACGCTGCGGATGGCGCAACGCGTACATCAGCGCCAGCCCGCCGCCCAGCGAATGACCCACAAGCGTCAGCGGTTCGCGTAAATGAAGCGCGTCCAGCCAGTGTTCAAAATGTAGAAAGGCGTTCTCCAGCGTGTACTCGTGCGAGAAAACGGGTTTCTCGCTTTCGCCGTGACCCAGCAAATCCAGCGCATATCCGGCGTAACCTTTGCGCTCCAGTTCGGGGAGCATGTCGTCCCAATCGTGCAGGGATGCGGCAAGCCCGTGAATCAATATCACCGGTTCGCCATATCCCTGCCGGACATAATTCACTTTTTGGCCGTTTTTCAACATCGTTTTTTGGTAGGCGATGTTTTTAGTCATGACATTCATGGTTTCGCTCGCGAATAAAAAAGGATACAGTCTGCCCGATCATATCCCATTTTAATTAATGGAAGGTAAACGCCGCCCGGCAATTTTGTCAGCCGGGGCGCGCAAAATTATTCGCTCGCGATCTGCTTTCCATAGCGCTTGGCAAGTTCTCTTCTCAGCACCTTGCCGATGAACGTGCGCGGGAACTCGTCCATAAAGATGACAAAACGCGGGACAAGATGCGGCGGCAGGCGGCGTTTGCAATAGGCGATGACCGATTCCGCGCTCGATTTTTCCCGGCCTGTGATTACAAACGCAAAAGGATGCCCTGCAACCGCCACAACCGCAACTTCCTTGACCTGCGGAATCTCGTAGATCACTTCCTCCACGTCGCGCGGGAAGGCGGGTTCCCTGCCGCCCTTTTCGGGATACCACATATCTGCCTTGCGCGCGATGATGCGACAGAACCCGTCCTCATCCATCTGCGCCACGTCGCCGGTGAGCAGCCAGCCGTCATCCATGATGGCTTCCTTTGTAGCGGCGTCGTTCTTCCAGTAGCCCATCATCACCTGGGGACCGCGCACGGCCAGTTCGCCGATCTGCCCCGGTTCCACTTCCCTGCGCCCGGTCTTCAAATCTACGATCACAGATTCGGTCGAAGGCAGGGGAATTCCGATCGTGCCGAGGCGGCGGCTCTTTCCCATCGGGTTGGCGTGGGTGACGGGCGACGCTTCTGTCAGTCCGTACCCTTCCACCAGTTTTCCTTTTGTAAGTTTCTCAAACGATTCCTGCACCTCCACCGGCAAAGGGGCGGAGCCGCTGATGCAGGCTTTGATCGACCCGACTCCATATTTGCGCACGCCGGGGAAGTTGTTGATGGCGACGTACATATTCGGCGAGCCGGGGAAGATGGTCGGTTTATATTTCCTGACAGACTTCAACACATCCAGCGTCTTGAACTGCGGTTTCAAAATCAATGCCGCGCCGAGCGACACAGGGACATTCAAGGCGGTCGTCAAGCCGTAACTGTGAAAGAATGGCACGACGCAAAGAAATCTCTCGCGCCCTTCTTTGGCGTCCGGCAGCCAGTGACGGGTTTGCAAAGCGTTGGCGACCAGGTTGCGATGCGACAACATCACGCCTTTCGATTGCGCCGTCGTCCCGCCGGTGTAGATGATGACGGCGAGATCCTCCGGCGTCACTTCCACCGTCGGCGATTTTGTATCCTGTTGCAAAAGCCAGCGATTCCAATGCAGGGAATTGCTCACGTCCAAGCCGCGATTGCGCCAGCGCGAGATCAGATATTTCGGCAAAGAAAGATACTGCCCCGGGTCGGTCAACACAATATGCGGCACGCCCGCGCCTGCTTGAATCTGCTTTGCCAGCCCCGCCCAAATGGACATGGTGACCAGTACCGCCGCCTCCGACTCTTTGACCTGGCGAATCAGTTCCTCCGGCTCGGTCATGGGCGGAATAAGAACCGCCGCGCACCCCGCCTTAAGCGTTCCGTAGAAAGCAATGACCATCTGCGGGATGTTCGGCATGAGCAGGACGACCCTTGCGCCCCTGCCGACTCCCTGCGCCTGCAAGGCATTCGCAAAGCGGTTGACTTCATGGTTCAAGGCGCGGTAGGTCAACTTTGCGCCCTCGAAAAATATCGCCGGTCGGTTTGGGAATCTTCGCACCGCTGAACGCAATAAATGCTGAACAGGGATGCGCGGCGTGTCCACCGTGTATGGCACGCCTTCCTCGTAATGCGCCAGCCATTTCCGCTCGTTCTTCATCTCATCGCGCCGGGCGCGCGGGGCAATAAAGGATGTTTCGCGCCAGGTTTTCTTGGATTCGCCTTTCAGAAAATTATCAATGGCGCGATCCACCGCTTCGCGCCTCTCCAGCATGACCATATGCCCCGAGACGCCAATATCCACATCCTCCGCGCCGGGAATGGAACCAGCCACCTTCTCGAACAGCGGGCGGTCAAAGACCAGGTCGCGGTGTCCGCGTATGACAAGCGTCGGCACGGTTAATTTGGGAAAGCGCTCCCAGCCGTTCCACTGCGCCATATTTTTATGATAAAACTCGCGCAAGGCGTGCGGCGGAGCGTGAAGCCATTTGCGAGTCAACGGGCCAACCAACCTCAATACGCTCGAAGGCAACGCCAACCCAAGTTTGAACAGCGGGCTCAGCTTGAATTCGCCCGCCGTGGCGATGATGATGAGTTTTTCGATCTGATCCGGGTGATGGATGGCGTATTCAGTCACCACTGCGCCGCCGAAGGAATGTCCCATCAAAATAAATGGCGGCGTCACCTGCAACTGCTCCAGGGCCGTTTCAATATCCCGCTGGATGCGCGACATGTCGTACCCGTCGGACGGCTTGTCGGACAGCCCATGCCCGCGCATGTCAATGGCAACCACGCGGTGGTCCATGGCAAACTTCTGCATCTGATACTGCCATTGCTCTGCTTTGCCGCCAAACCCATGAATAAAAACAAGGGTGTGCTTGGGGTTGGCCGGAGAAACGTCAATGGCGGAAAGCCTCACCAGCGGGTCGGAAGAAATGCGAACTTCATAGCGGTAGAGGTCGAAGTCTATGTCCATTGAGCGAGTTTATCAGGGCAGGGCGAAGGTTGTCAATTTTGTTTGCAATGCGGGGGGTATAATATCGGCGTATGTCCCTCTCGAAATCCGTGGAAACGATCATCAAGGAAGCCATCGAGCGCGGCGAGTTCAACCGCCTCAAAGGCAAGGGCAAACCGCTCGATCTGAACGCCTACTTCGAGACGCCGGAGGAACTGCGCCTCGCCCACTCCGCGCTCAAGAATGCGGGATACGTCTCGACCGAAGTGGAGTTATTGCAGGAGATCGCCGCCTTGAAGGAGAAACTTAACGAAACTACAGACGAGGACGAGCGAAGCCGTCTCCGCAAACTCATCGGCGATCGTCAGTTGAAGTTCGATATCTTGATGGAGGGGCAAAGAAAATTTCGGAATGGGTAGCCTCATAACCCTGACAGGTTTTGGAAACCTGGCAGGGCTCATCCTGCTTTTGACAAATCTCCCCCGCCCTGCTATACTCACAGTCATCAAGTTGACTTTACCGGCGCGGATGCGCCATTTGTTTGAGAACAATCGTGTTTTATCCGGGACCGATCTTCGCGAGCAAGTCAGCGAAGGTCTTTTTATTTGTCTGAGAGACCATTTCTTAAGTACACGGGTTTGACGGATTGCACGGACTGGCGCGGATTTAATAACTCACCTTACGCAAGATGGCATCGGGTTAGGAAATGCGCCTGCCGATGAGTCGGCGACCGCCCACGAATGTTCACGAATAAACGAATAGGCGCGCCAACATTCGCGAATTCGTGACTTTATTCGTGGACGGTTCGTGAGGATGGCAAAAGTGCGTAACATGAGTTAATAAAGAGGTTTTCCCGTGAGAATCCATGAAATCCGCGTAATCCGTGTCCAAAAAGGACTTAAGAAACACTCTCTGAGGGAAAAGACCTTAGAAACCCCGCTCAAGCCGGAGCCAGGGGGCATGAAAAACCCAACCTTGACTTTAACCGCATAGGCGGTTTAAAAAATCAGCGCGACAGGTTGATGTTAGAGAACGTCAACTACGCCGGATATATGGAATTCACAAATCAGTGAGGTAAACAATAAAACTATATGAGTAAAAAAAATAAATTAAGAATCATCCCGCTCGGGGGGCTGGGCGAAGTGGGAAAGAACATGATGGCGTACGAGTACGGCTCGGATATCATCGTGGTGGACGCCGGCATCATGTTCCCGAAAAACGACATGCTCGGGGTGGACTACATCATCCCCGATTATGAATATTTAAGGAAACGCGCAAACCGCGTGCTGGGCTTGTTCATCACGCACGGGCATGAAGATCACATCGGCGCGGTGCAACACTTCACCGAAGACATCCCCGTCCCCGTGTACGCCACGCCGCTCACGCGCGGGTTGATCGAGGCGAAACTGCATCGCAACGGCGCGCAGCACAAAGTCCAGATGAAGACCGTCAACGCCGGGGATACGACCCGCGTCGGTCCCTTCACGCTGGAATATTTCCACGTCAACCATTCGATTCCCGACGCGGTCGGCATCGCCATCACCACCCCGGCCGGGCTGATCGTTCACATGAGCGATTTCAAGTTCGACCAAACCCCCGTGGACGGCTGGCCCACCGACTTTGCCAAACTTTCCGAGTTCTCGAATCGCGGCGTGGACTTACTGCTCTCCGACTCGACCAACGCCGAGCGTCCCGGCTGGACTCCGTCCGAGTCGGTCATCCGCCCGGCGTTCGAGAAAGTCATGGCGGAAGCCAAAGGGCGCGTGATTGTCGCCACCTTCGCATCGCTGATCTCGCGCGTGCAGCAGGTAGCCGACGCCGCCAAAGTCAGCGGGCGCAAGATGGCTCTGGCTGGCACAAGCATGGTGGATAACGTCAAGATCGCGCGCAAGATGAAATATCTCGAAATCCCCGACGAAATGATCGTGCCGATCGAACAGGCGCTGAACATGCAGGATCACAAAGTGGTCATCATGTGTACAGGCTCACAGGGCGAACCGTCGTCCATTGTCGGGAGGCTCTCGGCGGGGACGAACCGCCAGTTCGGTCTCAAGGACGGCGACACAGTCGTGCTTTCCTCGCATCCGATCCCCGGCAACGAAGAATCCATCAGCGCGACGATCAACCGCCTGCTGAGAAAAGGCGCGAAGGTCATCCACGACGGAATCGCCCCCATCCACGTTTCGGGTCACGCGGCGCAGGAGGAGCAAAAATTGCTCATCAACCTTGTGCGCCCCAAGCACTTCATGCCGATCCACGGCGAACTGCGACAACTCATCCGTCACGCAGAGATCGCGCAACAGATGGGCATCGAAGAGGAAAACACCATCGTCGCCGAGAACGGACAGGTGGTGGAACTGGTCGGCAAAAAGATTCTGCTCGGCGAGCGCATCCCCGGCGATTACGTCTTCGTCACCGGCGAATCCATCGGCGATATTGACCACGACGTAATGAAGGAACGCAGTCAACTCGCCCGCTCCGGCATCCTGCTCATTGACATCAGCATAGACAAAAAGACCGGGCGTCTGCTACACGAACCGGAGATCATCACGCGCGGATTCGTCTCACCCGAAGACGCCGAGACCCTGCTGCCCGATGTTCGCAAACTCGTCATGCGCGCCGTCCACAACGACGGTTTTGACGACGAAAAAGACATCATCAACATCGTCAAGAGTTACCTGCATCAGCAGACCAAACGCAGGCCGATGGTCCTCGTCACGTTGGGCAAGGCGTAATTAGGACTTACGCAAAAAACATCTGAACAGGGGCGGCTCGTCCCAACCCAGCAGAAAATTGTTGCGCCAGAGAAGGGTCGCCCTGCAACGCCAACGTAACCGTGCGCAAAGGGCGACCCTTCATTGCGTTCCCCTAATTCCCCGCCTTCGAAATGGAGTAAAATTGTCCAATCGTTTCCAATAACAACACAGAAGGCGAGGCCCGCATGTTCGTCACCAAGAATCTTTACCAGAACGACGATCAATGGAAGAATGTCCCGCTCGGCGCGTCGGGCGAAAGCACGATTGGCAAATGGGGCTGCCTGCTCACCTCCGCCACCATGATGCTGAACGGCATCGGTTATAACGAAACCCCTGTCACCGTCAACGACAAAATGAAAGCCAACGGCGGATTTCAGGGGTCGCTTTTTATCCCCAGCGTCCTGCCCTACATCTGGCCCCAATGCGCCTACCGCGACATGCAAGACTGCGAGACCACACCCGCGCCAATCGCCGCCATAGACGCGGCAGTCGCGGCAGGCAAACCCGTTATTCTACAGGTGGATTGGAACAAGCAAGCCGGTCTGCAAACCCACTTCGTCCTTGTGAAAGAAAAAAAGGGCGACGATTACATCATCTACGACCCCTACAAATACGGCGGCGACTCGCCCGAAAAGGAAGTCCTGCTCACGACGCGCTACAAATATAACGGGGCAAAACTCGCCACCGAAATCAGCGCCGTGCTGTGGTTCGAAAGCCGCAACATCGCCCCGCCGCCGGAAAAAACCAAACTACCCCTCCCCGCCGAAAAATTCATCCTCTACGCCGCCGAAGACGATCTGGCGCTGAGAGCCGAACCCGCCGTCACCGGCTACCTTTGGAAGCGCCTGATGATGAACGCCGAACTCACCAGCCTCGAAGACAAAGCCAGGGCGAAAGCCAAGATCGGCGTCCAAGGGCAGTGGATTCAAGTCCAGGATTCGAAAGGCGATCAAGGCTACGTCGCCGCCTGGTATGTCTCGGATAAAAAATCTTCGCCCGCCTCTCCCTCCGCGCCCAAGCCGGGTCCTGCTCCCGCGCCTTCCCCTGCGCCGAAACCGGGTCCCACGCCCACACCCGGCAAGCCGACACCCGCCCCCGTCCCCGCCGGGGCATTGGCCTTGATCCCAACCGCTCAAATCACACTCCGCAGTAAACCTGTCCAATCGGCGGATAACGTCATCCGTTACGTCGAAACGACCGAACAGCTTATAAGCCTGGAGCCCGGAAGCCAGTCCATCAAAAAAGTCGGCGTACAAAACCAGTGGATCAAAGTCCGCGATGCAGGCGGGCGGGAAGGCTACGTGGCCGCATGGTTCGTCAAATATGCGGGCGGCTCCACCGCGCAAACCGGCTCGACGACTTCATCTTCTTCCGGCGGAGCGGTCAAGGTTCGGACGACTGCCGAAGCCGTATCGCTGAGAAACCAACCCGTCGTCAGCGATGCGACCCTCATCAAAAGAGTGCCGATCAACCACGAATTCATCATCGTCGAAGCGGGGGGCGAATCTAAAATCGGCGCGAACAATCAGTGGATCAAAGTCAAAGACGCGGCCAACGAAGGATATATCGCCGCCTGGTTCTTAACCCGCTAGGAGACGCCATGGAATCCAAAACCGAACACACCCCCCCCATCCTCGAAGTCGCCTGGCGCAAATTCGCCCAATACGACGACACCTCCGTCAGGCGGACCGCATCCTTCACGAATTTGCGAAGATGGATCCTGATCTTCGGCGTGCTTGCAACCCTGCTTTCCATCCTCACAACCATCTACCCGGCTGGGTTTCCCCCGCTCGGTTCGTTCGTCCTGAAGATCATGCTCGTCGCCTCGCCGATCATCGCCTCTGTGCTGGCCGCCATCGGAAACGAATATTACTCCACCGGCGACTGGCTCGTGGCGCGGGCCGGCGCGGAGGAAATTCTGCGCGACATGTATTTGTATCGCACCATCTTAAAGAACAGCCCCAAGCGCCGCGAATGGCTGGAAAAAAGACTCGCCCGCGTTCAACGCTCCGTCTTTCGCGGCATGAACGGCGAACTGGTGATGGAAACCTTCAAGGGCAACGTCCCTCCCAAGCCGCGCTTCAACCCCGGCGAACCCGGCAACGACGACGGTTTCAGCGACCTAATCGGCGAGGAATATTTCAAATATCGCCTTGAAAACGAATTACGCTGGCACGAAAAAAAGATCATCGGCAAACAAAGGGAGCGTTTCCGCCTGCAGGTCTCGATCTACGTGATGGGCGCGCTGGGCGCGATCATCGCCGCAATTGCGACCTTCGGCGAGGCGACCTCGAACCTGGCCATCTGGGTTGCATTGACCGCTTCGCTGACAGGCGCGTTCTCGGTCTGGCAGACTTTAAAAAACCTCGAACAGGTCGTGCGCAACTACAGCAAGGTCATCATGGAACTCGGCATCATCTCGGACCACTGGAAGAACCTGACCGCCGAAGAACGCACGCAAAGCGAAGTCAACCGCATGGTACAGGGGACGGAAAACATCCTGTGGAGCCGCAATGTCGAATACATCAAGTCCATGCAGGAGGCGTTGCGCGATTCCAGCCTCGACAAGGAAGCCGAACTGATCAACAACGTCATCGCCGAACAGCGCGAAGCCGACGCGCGTTTCAAACAGGCGCTGACCGATTCCATCGTCAACAAAACCTCGGAAGAGTTGGACAAGGTCACCGCCGACCTGAGCGACCGCTTTGAAGAAATTCTCGGCACACTCGCCGAAGAAGCGTCGTCGGAAGTGGTTCAGGCGGAACTGGCCGCAATGCGCGAAGCGATCCAGGAATTCAGCGAAAAGGTCGCGCAGAAATTGGGCTTGTCGCACAAACTCGACGTCATCCGCGAGGAATACAAGGATGTGAACGTTGGCGCCGAAACGCCGCGCGGCGTGTTGAACGCTCTCCTATCGCGCTTCCCGAAAACGGAAGAAGTAAAGGGATAACGTCGGGAACGGAGTCGAAAGTCTCCTAACTTTTGAGCAAAATCGGGAGATTTTGCAGTTCACTGACGAATGGATGAACCTGAATGACCGACACAATCGAAACGCCCCCCGAAAAAAAGATCGCCCCGGCCGACAACCCCATCCCCGTCCCTCCGCAAGCGGCAACAGGCGAATCGTCCTCCCCCACCAACCAGACTGCGGCAGGTCCCGCCAAGCCCAAAGCCGAATCCGCGCCCGAGGCGACGAAAACCAACCGCCAGGTTGACGAAAAGAACGACGACGAAGACAGCGGCGGCAGGGAATACCGCCCGCTTCATCCCGAAGTAAAACCCCACTGTTTTGTGGTCATGCCTTTCGGAAAGAAAAAAGGCGCCGACGGGCATCCCTTCGATTTCAACGCCATCTACAAAACGCTGATTCGCCCCGCCATCGAAGACGCCGGCTTCGAGCCCTTCCGCGCCGACGAAGAGACCGCCTCCGGCGACATCCTGACCGACATGTTTCAGGAACTCCTGCTGGCAGACATGGTCCTGTGCGACCTGAGCATAGATAACGCCAACGCCTTCTACGAGTTGGGCATCCGTCACGCGCTGAGGAAAAGAGGCGTGGTTCACATCCAGGCGGGGCGCGCTTACATGCCCTTCGACATCTTCAACGTGCGCACCCTGCCCTATCACATCACGCCCGAAGGCGTCCCCGATCCCGAATTCATCAAAACCGACATCAAAGCCGTCGCCCGCCTGCTGCGCGATACCTGGGCTTCCGACCGCGACGCCATCCACAGCCCGATCTATAACCTGCTCTCCGGGTTGAAAGAGCCGGAACGAAAAAGCCTGCAAACCCCGCTCGCCACCGGCTTCTGGCGCGAATATGACGAATGGAAGGACAGGGTCACTGTCGCCCAGCGCGAGAAACACATCGGCGACATTCTGCTCCTGACCGAAGAGATTCGCAACCCGCTCATCCGCGAAGACGCGGTCGCAGAGGTGGGCAGCGCGCTCGCCAAACTGGGTCGCAACGAACTGGCGCTCAGTCAATACCGCGAGGGCATCTCGGTCAATTCGAACAATCTCAACTTCCGGCGCGAAGAGGCGTTTCATCTCAACCGCGTGGGGCGCGTCAACGAAGCCATCGTCAAAATCGAGGGCATCCTGAACGATTTTCCGCAGGACACCGAGTCCATCTCCTACCTGGGGCGCATTTACAAAGAGATGTGGACGAATTCCTGGGACCGCATCCCGAATAAAACCAAACGGCTCAAGACCGCCTTTGAGACCTATCACTGGTTGATCAAGTCCATAGACATGTACATGAAGGGCTTCCAGATGGACCTGCGGGATTACTACCCCGGCATCAACGCCTACACCCTCTCCGTGCTTGCCGTTCACCTCGCGGATAAATTCGACAGCAAGAAAACCCCCGACCCGGACATTACCCGCATCCGCAAGATCATGCCCGGTTTAAGGGATACGCTCGAGTTCAGCCTTGAAAGCACGATCTCCCTTGAAGGCGAAAAGGCGGAATACTGGTCGCTGGTCTCGATTGCCGAATTGCGCCTGCTGACCTCCAGCGACCATGCCGAGGTGGCGCGCTCCTACCGAAAAGCCATCACCGCCCTGCGCCGCGACCTGTTCTCCCTGCGCTCCTCCCTCGCCCAATTGGAGACCATCAAACTGCTGGGCGTGCGCGCCGAATATGTAGACAAGTGCATTAAGCTGCTCAAGGACGAGATAAAACAAGCCAGCGTGGGCGATACCGGAAACGCGCCGCTGGACAACCGCCCCGGCGCCAAAGCCGTCGGCGGACGCGCCCTGCTCTTCGCCGGATACATGGTGGACTATGCCGGAAAAGACAAAAAATCCTTCCCGCCCGACAAGGAAAACGACGTCCGCCAGGAGATCAAAAAACGGATCGAAAAACTCAAACCCGGAGCGCAAGACCGCGCCTTCCTGGCTGGGCTTTCCGCCGGGAGCGAAATGATCTTTGCCGAAGTGTGCGCCGAAGCGGGCATCAAAGTCAAGGTCTTTTTGCCGCACAACGAATCCAACTACATCCGCAAATTCGTCTCTCCGGCGGGCGAAGGCTGGGTGGATCGCTTCTACAAGATCAAAAATCACCCCCTTGTGGACGAGATCTACCAGATCGAACATCTGGGCCAGCCCAAAAACGGCGACAACCTCTATGAACGCAACAGCCGCTGGGCGGTCTATTCCGCTTTGGGGCGCGTGGGCGTCGAAAACATGCGTCTGATCGTCGTGGCAAACGAATTCGCCGGCGACACAAAAGACCGCGACGTCCTGCTCACCCGCTACGCCGTCGAACTGATGCGCAACATCGGCGGCGTGGTCGAGGAACCGATCAATCCGTCGAAATACATCTATAGAGTGATTGATACCGCCCTCGAACGCATGATGCAACAGGACGCGCCCGCGCGCAAACCGGGCGGCGAGGCGAAGTTCGCCAAAAAGAGCCAACCCAGAAAAAAAACCGCATGACGAAAAAGCCCGTCGTTCATTCGACGGGCTTCATTTTTGTCAGCACCTTTTCCTTGGGATAACACCAGATCTCGCCGCGGACTCCCTTCGCAAGGAAGAAATCCCCCGCGCGCGCCGCCTCCACCCCCTCCAGCGTGTGAACGATGACCATGCGGTCTTCGTCGCCGTCGGTCAACTCCACCAGCGGGACGAGCTGAACCGACGCGCGCTTGACGCAAAAACCCGGACGGGTGATCTCGTAAGTCTCCTCAAAGATCTCGCGCGCAATGGGCCAGCGATCATCGGGCGCATCCAACTCGCTGATCAAATAATCGCCGTAGGTCGCGGTCAACAAACCGCCCCAGGGCGTGACGATCTCCTTCGTCTGCGGCTCGTCCGGCGCGGGCAAAAAGACCGTCACGCGCCGCTCCTCGATGATGCGGTAAGCCCTGAACTGCAACTCTTCCAGAATCGCGTCGCCCGAATGAAGTTCGATTTGTTCGCTCAAGTTCGCTCCTTGCAATCCATCGCCCTGATTTTAATATAAAATCAAGTCCCATGAACAAACTGATCGTCATCGTCGGCGCGAGCGGCGTCGGCAAAACCTCGTTGATGAACGCCCTGCTGGCGGGGCGCAATTTCGCCGTCGCCTACGAACAACACGAGACGCGCCCCTTTCAAGCCCTCTTCAAACGGGACGCAAAATTCGCGCTCGCAAACCAATTGGATTATCTCCTGTTGCGCGCCGAACAGGAGCGCGAACTTCGCGCGGCTGACGCGCCGGGCTTGATGGACGGCGGACTCGACCTCGACTTTTACGGATTCACGCGCCTCTTTCTCAGCCGCGGCTGGATCAGCGCTGCGGAGTTTGACCTGTGCCGCAGGCTTCACGCCTTAATCCGCCAGGCGCTGCCCCCGCCCGATCTCATCATTCACCTGCGCGCAGACTCCCAAACCGTCGGCGAACGACTCGCTTCGAGGAACAGAATCAACATCGCGTCGGCGGAGGATGCGGCGCTTTTAGAGTCGCACATCGCTGAATGGCTGGACCCGCTCCCCGAGTCGCAAATCCTGCGGCTGGACGCATCCAACGAAGACATTGATTATCCAATCAGCGTTCCCATCATCCTTGATAAAATCAGCAAGCCGGATTGGCAATCCGACTTACAATAGATTATGGAAAATATTGACGAACTGAAACGGCGCGCCTCCGGCGAACCGCGCTATAAACTTTCGGGCGCGAATGTTTTCGTCTCTCCGGGCGGCTTTCATTACATTGACCATCTCGACGCGGTCGAGGCTGTTTCGCCGGAGATTGACGGAAGCGGCTTGACCGAAGCGGAAATCGCGTACATCGAAACTTCCCTGCAATCGAACCCGGAACGATTGACGAATCAGATTGCGGCGGTGAAAAGAAATATCGCGATAGGCGGAATGAAGGCGCTCGACATCGGCTGCGGCGGCGGCTTGTTCCTTGCGGCGTTGAAACGCGAGGGCGCGCATGTGACCGGGATCGAATTGAGCGACACCCGCGCCCATTACGCAAAATCGAAACACGGAATCGAAGTCGTCAAACGTCCCATCGAAGACGAATATTGGGGAACGTTCGCAAACTCATTCGACATCGTGACGTTATGGGACGTGATCGAACACGTCAATTTTCCGCAGGCAACCTTGAAGGCGGCGGCGAGGACCCTTAAACCCGGCGGCGTGTTGTTGATAGACACGCCCTGCCGCGACGCGTTCTATCATCGCTTCGGCGAACTCACCTACCGGCTGTCGCGCGGGCGATACCCGACTTTTTTAAACGCGATGTATTCGGCGAAACCGTTCGGTCACAAGCAAATTCTCTCCCTCGCCGAAATGCGCGGGTTGTTGGAAGAAGCGGGCTTGCAGGTTATAGAATTGAAAAGATTTCACGAACTATCGTTTCCCTATGCCTTTTATCTGAAAAAATTGGTCCGCTCCGAGTCGCTCGTCAAAATCCTCCTGCCCTTCGTCCGTCTTTTCTTCGTCGTCTTCCCCATCCGCAACAAGATGCTGGCGGCGGGTAGAAAAAAGTAACGCCGACTTCAGTCGGCGCTGCGGGGTAACGACATTTGGTAAAATTGCCGCACTCATCATAAGGAGAACTATGTTTGACTTTTCCTGGCTCTCAAACCCCGAATCCTGGGTCGCATTATTGACTTTGGTGGCGCTTGAACTGGTATTGGGCGTGGACAACGTAATCTTTATTTCCATCCTTTCCGGAAAACTGCCCCTGCAAGACCAACAGCGCGCGCGCGCAACCGGCATCGCCCTGGCCGTCATCACCCGCATCCTGCTTCTGCTTTCGCTTTCATGGATCATCAGCCTCACAAAACCGTTCTTCCACCTTCCCTGGTTTGGCGGAGAGCAAATCGACATTTCGGGCCGCGACCTGATCCTGATCGTCGGCGGACTCTTCCTGCTGTGGAAAAGCACGCACGAAATTCACGATAAACTGGAAGGGAAAGAAGGCCACGCCTCCGCCCAGGTCGCGGCCAACTTCGCCAGCGTCATCATCCAGATCATGCTGCTGGACATCGTCTTCTCCCTCGACTCGGTCATTACCGCCATCGGCATGGTGGACCATATCATGATCATGGTGATCGCCGTCATCGTCGCCGCAGGCGTAATGATTTTTACGGCAAAACCCATCGGCGATTTTGTCGAACATCACCCGACCATCAAAATCCTGGCTCTCAGTTTCCTTTTACTGATCGGTTTCACCCTGATCGTCGAAGGCTTGCACCAGCACATTTCAAAGGGATACGTCTACTTTGCCATGGGCTTTTCGGTCTTTGTCGAGCTCATCAACATCCGCATTCGAAACAAGGATCGGGATCAGTCAACCGCGCCAGTGGCCTTGCGCAGCCGCTACAAGGAATCGCAGGCGAAACTGGCCTCCGCGCTCTCCGCAGTCAAGCACAAACAGACAACAAGCTCGCAACCTGCCGCGCGAAAGAAAAAGACGAAGAAGTAAATTTCCGACAGGCGGCGCTGCGAATGCGGCGCCGTTTTTATTCGACGCGATAGGCCCCAAGTCCGGTCGGCTTGGTAATCAACGCCCGGGTCTCAATGCCTCTTTCATTAAACGCGCCCGCAATTCGACTCTGCGCCTCCTGGGCCGCTTCGGCCTGCACAAAGGCAATGAGCGAAGGACCCGCGCCGGAAAGAGCCGCCGCCCCAAAATGTTTTGCAATCTTATAGGCCGGCATCCCCCCGACGATATGCTTCAGACGGTATGGTTGGTGAATGCGATCCTCCATCGTTTTACGTAAAAGGTCCACATCCCCTTTCTGCAACGCATCTGCCACCAGGAGGGCGCGCCCAATGTTGTGGATGGCGTCTGCGCGGGAAACGTGAGCAGGCAAAACGGCGCGCGCCGCCTTTGTCGGCCAGTCCAAAAGCGGCTTGACGATGACGATTGTCCATTCCGGAATTTCGTACCGGCGCCAAACAATTTCATTCCGCGCAACAACCGAGACGACCAGCCCCCCAGCCATGGCCGGGGCAACATTATCCGGGTGCCCTTCCATCTCCACGGCAAGTTTCAATAAATCGCCGGGGAGAAGCAGTCGTCCCAGGGTTTCATTGGCGCCAAGCAACCCGGCCACAATAGCCGCCGCGCTGGAGCCCAGCCCGCTGCTCATCAAAATTTGATTGCAGGCAGAAATGCGAACACCCTCCATCTTTTTCCCACAAACTTCATGAAGCCGGACAAACGCTTTCGTAAGCAGGTTTCTGTTGCCCTTGTTTAATTTTTCCGCGCCCTCGCCGCCCGCCCAATACTCCAGTCCTTCGCCCGCTTCAAAGGCGATCTCATTCCACAGATCAAGCGTCATTCCCATGCAGTCGAATCCAGGCCCAAGGTTGGCAGATGTGGCAGGCACGCGAATTTTTATCATGCGGGACATTATAATCGGGGCAAATTTTGGAGCGCAATGACTCTCATCATTGCCCGAAAGTCAGAAGACTTTCGAGTCCGTTTCTCGCCAGGAGCGCTAATGATCTATCACGGATTGATCCACCGCTACAAACAATATCTCGACCTCCCCGCCCACTCACAAACGGTCACGTTGCTCGAAGGCAACACGCCCCTCGTCCCCATGCCGCGTTTAGGGCGCGAACTCGGCTGTGAGTTATTCGTCAAATTCGAGGGACTGAACCCCACCGGCTCGTTCAAAGACCGCGGCATGACCGCCGCCATCAGCGAATCCCTGGGACGCGGCGCGAAGACAGTCATCTGCGCCTCGACGGGCAACACCGCCGCCTCCGCCGCCGCCTACGCCGCCCGCGCCGGGTTGCGCTCCATTGTGCTGATCCCTGAGGGAAAGGTTGCCGTCGGAAAACTCGCCGGGGCCATTGCTTATGGCGCGGAAGTGATTCAAATCCAAGGTTCCTTCGACGATGCGCTTGCGTTGGTGGTCGAGATCACTCAAAAGACCCCGATCGCGCTGGTCAATTCGATCAACCCCTACCGCATCGAAGGACAGAAAACATCCGCGTTCGAGATTTGCGACGCGCTTGACGCCGCGCCGGACTGGCTCTGTCTGCCTGTGGGGAATGCGGGGAACATCACATCCTACTGGGCGGGGTTCAAGCAATACGGAAAAGGGCTCCCCCGCATCCTCGGCGTGCAGGCGAAGGGCGCGGCTCCGCTTGTGCTGGGGCATCCGATCGAGAAGCCTGAGACGGTCGCAACAGCAATCCGCATCGGAAAACCGGCGCGGGGAGAGCAGGCGCTGGAAGCGGCGCATGAATCCAATGGGGGCATCATCGCCGTATCCGACGCGCAAATTCTGGAGGCGCAGAAAACCCTCGCCACGGAGGGCGTGTGGGTGGAACCGGCTTCGGCGGCGGGCTTCGCCGGCTTGGTCGCGGAAACAACTCAACACAAGATCGAGGCGAAGGGCAAAAGAGTCGTCGTTGTTTGCACCGGTCACGGGATGAAGGACCCATCCATCATCACAGAATCATTCACAACCCCGCGGGTCATTCCAGCCGAATATGAGGCGCTGGTTGACGCGGTCGGTTGATTTTTTTCGCAAACTATGTAAAATTAACTCGATTACCTAATACTTTGTTTTGATGAACGCAGATTTTTTGACAAATCGCCTGAAAAAAATGCCCTAAATCCAAGTTTTCCGCGTTCGTCCGCGTCCCGACTTTAAGAGCGCAGGGTAATCAGATTTGAAACTCAAATTTCAAGAAGGAGAAAAGAGATGAAGGATCATTTCAAAGTCAATACCCGAACGATCGTAGCCACCGGTTTGGGGGCGGCCATCTTTACCCTGCTGTTCATGTATGTCAAAGTCCCTTCGCCCGTGCCGGAGACAAGTTTTCAGACCGCCTACGGTCTGAGCGCGTTCTTCGCCACATTGTTCGGTCCGATTGCTGGCGCGCTGATCGCCTTCATCGGTCACGCGCTCAGCGACGCGCTCCAGTACGGCTCCCCATGGTGGAGTTGGGTGATTGCCAGCGGCGTTTCCGGTTTTATTTTTGGTTTTGCCTACAAACGCACGAAAGTGGAAGAAGGCGAATTCAAAACCAGGGACATCGTCACTTTCAATGTAATACAGGCAATTGGCAACGTCGTCGCGTGGGTCGTTGTTGCGCCGGTGTTGGATATTCTCATCTACCAGGAACCCGTCAACCTGGTCTTTACCCAGGGCATAACCGCCGCGATCATGAACACTATCAGCGCCGGCGTGATCGGCACGCTTCTCCTGATCGCCTACGCCGCGACGCGCGCAAAGAAGGGCAGCCTGAGCAAAGGTTAGGCTTATATATCCGTTTCGACTCTGTCGCACAAGGCTGTTGGTTTCAACAGCCTTGTGTTGTAATTTCCGGGATCACATTCATGGACGAACGGGTTGTTATCGAGTTTCAGGATTTTTCGTTTCAATACTTCAGCCAGGCTGAGCCGACTCTCAATCGCATCAACCTGAAAATTTACCGCGGCGAGAAAATTCTGATCGTGGGTCCAAGCGGCAGCGGGAAAAGCACGCTGGGGCATTGCCTCAATGGTTTGATTCCGTTCGCTTATAAGGGGGATATGCGGGGAAGTCTGAAGATCAACGGCGTGGAAACCCGGGAGCAGAATATTTTCAAATTATCAAAGATGGTCGGCACGGTATTACAGGATACCGACGCGCAATTTGTAGGCTTGACCGCCGGGGAGGACATTGCCTTTGCGCTCGAAAACGATAATGTTCCAACCGCCGAAATGCGCGAACGGGTGAAGAAGGCGGCCGCAATGGTGGATATGCAAAATTTATTGGGGTCGTCCCCATTTGAACTTTCCGGCGGGCAAAAACAGCGCGTCTCGCTCGCCGGGGTGATGATTGACGACGTGGACATTCTGCTATTTGACGAGCCGCTTGCCAATCTGGACCCCGCCACCGGGAAAGCCGCAATCGAGATCATAGACGAACTGCACAAGAAATCTCAAAAAACGATCATCATTATCGAGCACCGCCTGGAAGACGCGCTGCATCGGGGAATTGACCGCGTCATTTTGATCAACGATGGCAGGATCATAGCCGACAAAAATCCGCACGACCTTGTTTCTTCGCCGCTTTTGACGGAGAATGGGATTCGAGAACCGTTGTATGTGACCGCGTTAAAGTACGCGGGCGTTAAAGTCGCGAGCGATATGCGGCCCGGGCATATTGCAACGCTGCAAGTTGATCGCGCCCGGGAAGCGCTGGCGGCGTGGTACAACGCCATTCCCCTCGAAAGGCGCGAATACGCCAAACCGTCCGTTTTGAAGATGGAAAATGTTTCCTTTTCCTACGACGGCCTGCGCCCGGTTTTAAACGATATTAATTTCGATATTCGCGAAGGTGAAATGGTCTCGATCGTCGGCAGAAACGGCGCCGGGAAGTCCACCCTGTCGAAATTGCTGTGTGGTTTCGAGAAGGAGGATCGGGGCGCAATATTTTATAAGGGAGAAAATATCCGCGAGAAGTCAATCAAGGAGCGCGCTGAAATCATCGGTCTGGTGATGCAGAATCCCAATCAGATGATCTCGAAGCCGATGATCCGCGACGAGGTTGCGCTGGGGTTGCGGTTGAGGAACATCCCCGAAGAGCAGATTACAGGGCGGGTGGAGAAAGCGCTTAACATTTGCGGTTTATCCCCGTTTAAGGATTGGCCCATCTCGGCGCTGAGTTTCGGACAGAAAAAGCGCGTAACAATCGCTTCGATCCTCGCGCTGGAGCCGAAAATCCTCATCCTGGACGAGCCAACCGCCGGGCAGGATTTCCGTCATTACACCGAGATCATGGAGTTTTTGGTGGAGATCAACAAATTGGACGTCACCATCATCCTGATCACGCACGACATGCATTTGATGCTGGAATACACGCCGCGCGCGATTGTCCTCTCCGGCGGCAGGATGATTGCCGACACGACGGCTTCCATGGCGCTTACCGATTCGCGCGTGATCGAGGAGGCGAATCTGAAGGAAACATCCCTGTTTCAACTTTCCCGGTTGTCCGGCATCGAGGGCGGCGCGCGCTTTGTGCAGGGGTTTATAGATTACGAAAGGCGGTTGAAGGCGCGATGAACGCCAAAATGAAACTCTTTTCCTATAACACCGCAGACACCCCGGTTCATCGGCTTTCCGGGTTGACCAAATTGATCTGCTTTCTCCTGCTGACCTTTGCGGTGATGTTCTCCTATGATATTCGCGTCATATTTGCAGTGATGATCTTTTCGGTCGCAATTCTGCGTCTTTCGCAGATCCGCTTTTCGCAAATTCGCGCGATGATCGTTTATGTGCTTGTCTTTGTGGTCGCCAACGCGATCATTTCCTTTTTCTTTTCCCCCGAGGAGGGCGTAAAAATTTACGGCTCGCGGCACAACATCGTCAATTTATACGGCGGGTATAAGTTGACATGGGAGCAGATCTTCTATCAAATAACTAAATTTTTCAAGTATTTTTCGGTGATTCCGTTTGGGATCATCTTTCTGCTGACGACAAACCCGAGCGAATTTGCTTCCTCCTTGAACAGGATCGGGGTCAATTACAAGGCGGCCTTCGCCGTGGCGTTGACTCTGCGCTACTTCCCCGACATGCAGCGCGAATATCACGATATCAGTCAGGCGCAGCAGGCGCGCGGGCTGGAGCTTTCCCACAAGGCAAAATTCGCCGATAGATTTAAAAACTCCCTCTTGATCCTCATTCCGCTGATCTTTTTATCGCTCGAACGAGTTGAAACGATCAGCAACGCGATGGATTTGCGCGGCTTTTCAAAAAACGACACCCGCACATGGTACACGTCTCGAAAATTTGCCCGCGCCGATTATGTCGCCCTGGCCGTCTCGGCGTTGATTACGATTGGAACGGTATACGTATCGGTTTTCGTCAACCATGGCCGTTTTTATAATCCGTTTGTGTAGTCGGCGGATCGCGAAAACTCCGCATAATCTGCGCGCCTCCCTGGCGGCGTAAGAGAACGCTGATTACGCGCTTCCGTGAAGCGCCGATGGTAAAACAAGACGGCGCGCGCTAAGGTTCGTCCCTGCGGTATGTCTCCCCCGCCACGACCTTGAAATCGAGGCGGTTCTGTTCGGGGGCAAAGACGCAGGTGGCAAAGTCTGTAAAAGCGCACGGGGGGTTGTAGGCCTTGTTGAAGTCGAGGAACATTCTCCCGTCCGGTTCGACATCGGCGACGAGATAGCGTCCCGTCGGATAGGTTTCGCTCTCGCTGGCGGGGTCCCAAAAGCGGAGGAAGAAAGAGCCGTCGCTTTCCTTGTTGATGTCGAGCCTGTGAGTATTCCCGGCGAACTCAAAGGTTACATATCCCTCCACCGGAAATTCGGATTTCTCCCCTGTCAGGTCGGGGAAATAGGCGACCTTTGGTCTGTCGTAAGCGGTAAAAACTGCGGGGACGCGAAAAGCCTCGTCAATGTCGTACCAGGTTCGGGCGGGGAAAGAGGCGCGTCTTTCCGTCTGGTTATCCCAGATGCGGATTCCCGTCCGGTTGCCGCGCTGGATGACGACCATCTGTATCCCTTCGAGTTTGACGAAACTGGGGTTTTCGGAAATATCGGATTGGAGTACGGCAAAGTCAACGGGTTTATCGCCGACGGTCACCTTTTGACCCGGGTCTACGCGCAGAGAGACCGACCTGCCGTTATACTCGAAGTAACCGACGCTCGCAGGAATGCGCGACGGAAGTTCAATTTCGTTATTCGCCCCCGAACCGAAGCGATTTTTGCCGAGTTTCAACCAGTATAAACCGGCGAGGGCGAGCCAACTGTTCTCCTTGCGGATGTTTTCGTCGCGCTCCCGGCGCCAGTCGTTGATCATCTGGCGGTAGGTTTTCTCTGTCATGTCAAAAATTATATCAAAGAGATTTCGGATGAACAGCGAACTTGCATTTTTGATAAAATGAAAAAAACTTCAAGGAGCAGAGCATGGGCTTGAAACCCGATCATTGGATACGCAGGATGGCGCTGGAGCGCGGCATGATCGAACCGTTCGTGGACAGGCAGGTGAGGGACGGGGTGATCTCCTACGGCGTCTCGTCGTATGGGTACGATGTGCGCGTGGCGGACGAGTTCAAGATTTTTACGAATGTATTCTCCGCCACCGTGGACCCGAAGCATTTCGATACGAGTTCAATGGTGGATTTCAAGGGGGAGGTGTGCATTGTGCCGCCCAATTCGTTCGCGCTGGCGCGCACGGTGGAATATTTCCGCATCCCGCGCAAGGTTCTGACGGTTTGTTTGGGAAAGTCAACGTACGCCAGGTGCGGAATCATAGTGAACGTGACTCCTTTCGAGCCGGAATGGGAAGGGTACGTCACCCTCGAAATCTCCAACACCACCCCGTTACCCGCCAAGATCTACGCCAACGAAGGGTTGGCGCAGGTATTATTCTTCGAGGCGGACGAGGAATGTGAAGTTTCTTACGCCGATAAAAAGGGGAAATATCAAAACCAGCAATCCATCGTCCTGCCAAAAGTTTGAAGCCGGAATAGAATCCGCAGAATCAGGAGCAACGCCATGACCCAGGTGCGCACGGAGGAAAGTATTCTCGGCGAGATCGAGTCCGTCCAGAAGAAGATGATGCAGGTCATGATGCACCTGACCGCCGTCGGCAATCCGCAAGTCACTTCGATCAATCTCGAATTGACCCAGTTGGTGCGGAATGTGGATCAGTTGAAGAAAGACATCCGCTCGCGCTTTCACATCGAACGCGAGCGGATGGAGGCGCTTGCCGGGGTCGGCAGTGTGATTAACTCTTCGCTGGGCAGGGAGCGCGTGCTGAACGAGGTGATGGACACCTTGATCGCGCTCATGAAAGCGGAACACGGCTTCCTGATGTTGAAGGATGCCGCCAGCGGCGATTTTCATGTGGAAACGGCGCGCCACACGGAACACCGCCGCGTCAGCGAGGACGATTCGGCGTTCAGCCGGAGCATCGTGCGGCGGGTTTTGGAAAAGGGAGAGGCGATCCTGACGACCAACGCGCAGGAGGACCCGCGCTTCGAGCAGCAGGCGAGTGTGGCGGCGCTCAACCTGCTTTCCATTCTGTGCGCCCCGCTCAAGGTGAAGGACGACCTGATCGGCGCGATCTACGTGGATAACCGCGCCAAATCGGGCATCTTTCACAACGAGGAATTGGGGTTGATCTCCACCTTTGCAAATCAGGCGGCGGTGGCGATAGACAACGCCCGCCTCTTCGACGACTTGCAGGCAAGCAACGCCGAATTGCAGGCGGCTTATAAAGCCACGCTCGAAGGCTGGGTGCGCGCCCTCGACCTGCGCGACAAAGAGACTGAGGGTCATACAAAACGGGTCACAGCATTGACGGGGGAACTCGCCCGCAAAATGGGGCTCGACGAAACCAGCCTCGTTCACATCGAACGCGGCGCTTTGCTTCACGATATCGGGAAGATGGCGATCCCGGACAGCATCCTGCTGAAGCCTGCGCCTCTGACTCCGGAGGAGCGGATCATCATCGAGAGGCACCCGGTTTACGCCTTCGAGATGCTCAGCCCGATCAAATTCCTAAACCCGGCGCTGGATATTCCCTACTGCCATCATGAGAAATGGGACGGGAGCGGCTACCCGCGCAGGTTGAGCGGGAACGCCATTCCGCTTGCGGCGCGCATCTTCGCCGTTGTGGATGTGTGGGACGCGCTGGTCTCCGACCGCCCCTACCGCAAGGGGATCAAAGCCGCCGAGGTCAGGGAAAAGATACGCGCAGACGCGGGGAAACATTTCGATCCGTATGTTACGGAAGCCTTTCTGGACCTGGATCAAAAGGTCGTGGAAGAGGTTGCAAAAGCCGGGTGATTCTTTTTCCGGCGCGCGGGGCGTTTGTCAGGAGGGTCGTTTTGGCTTATCATTTGTCCATGGCAAGGAGGCAGGCATGTTCCGAAAAATGTTAATTCCGATCCTCTTCGTTGCGGCGACAACGTTCGCAGCGCTGACTCCGCTCCAGGTCCGGGCGGGAGGCGTGTGCGGCGGCGCGTACACCGTCGAGGCTGGCGATACGGTCGAAAAACTGGCGGCTATGTGCGGTTCGTCGGCATCCGCCATTTTTGCGGCAAACCCCGGTTTGAAGGAACCGCTTACGGCAGGGCAGGTCATCACTATCCCCGGGGCGAATTACGGCGCGCCTACGACCGCTGTTGTCACGATTTCCCCCGTCCCTGTTACGGTTACGCCGACGGTCACGCCCACACCTGCGTCTGTGGTAAACAACTATTACACGTACAACACCTACAATTATTACAACACGGTTCCCGAAGCGGTCATGAACGGGACGTATATCGTCCAGCCGGGCGATACGTTCGCGGGCATCGCGTACAGTTTCGGCGTTTCGATCAACGACCTGAAGGCGGCAAACCCGGGCGTCGCGGATATCAACGCCATTTACGCCGAGCAGGTCTTGTACATACCGTACTGGGTTGAGACCTATTCGCCGTCCGTGTCGGCGGTGATTGTGGCTGACGAGGAACCGAGGCCGCTTTCCTACGCTGGGAGCATTCCCAGAAACGCCGCGCGCGGGGTCGTGCGCCTTGTGAATAAAACCGGCGGCGAGGTGTATATTTCCCTGCGCACCACCAAGGCGGATGGGAGGAATGCGATTAATGAATATCCCGTAAACGGGACGATCTCGGCGGACGTGCCAGCCGGCTGGATTGATTACGTCGCCTGGGTTGGCGGAATCAAGTTCACTGGCGGGTTCATGTTGGGCGAGGATGATCCGCGTACGATCACATTCAACCGCAGTAAAATCGTCGTGGATTGATCTCAAACCCGCTTCAAGCGGCCCGCTTATGCGGGTCGCTTTTGATTTGGGCGCGTTTCATTTTGGACACGGATACTTCGACAGGCTCAGTACAAGTTTTACGGACAACCCGGACAAAGAGACCGTTTCTTAAGTACACGGATTTGACGGATTGCGCGGACTGGCGCGGATTTAATAAGAGGTTTTTCCCGTGAGAATCCGTGAAATCCGCGTAATCCGTGTCCAAAAAGGACTTAAGAAACACCCTCTAAAGACCTCTTTGCGATTCAACCCGATGTATTTTCCACCTTTGGTAAAATCATTTCCATGTCTTTTCAAAAAATCGTCGCGGCGACAGCGCTCGTCGTTCTTCTCGCGTCGTGCGCCCCTGCGCCCGAACGCCCCGTCGTCTTTCCCACATATAATCCATTCGTGTTCACAGGCGGAGTCACCCCGGCTCAATCCGGAGGCGGCGCGGTCACATCCGCGCCTGCGCCCACTCAAACCCTCGTCCCCACGCCCACAGCCACGCGGCCGCCCACGCCCACGCGCGTTCCTCTCAACCTCTCGCCGTTGATCGGCATTCAAAGTCAGATCACATCCTTTTCGCCCACGCCCGATGCCGCGCGCCAACTGCCCACCCCGCGCCAGGATGCGGCGGAACACGTCGTCCAGCCAGGGGATACGCTGGGCGGCATCGCCGCGCTATACAACATCAGCCTGCAAAGCCTGATGGACGCAAACAACATCAGCGACCCAAACACGCTCGAGGCGGGCATGGTTCTCCTCATCCCCGCGCCGGAGATCGCCGCCGCAGAGTTGAATTCGCTAAAAATCATCCCCGATTCGGAACTCGTGCATGGTCCCGCCGCCGCAAAATTCAACATCCGAAAATTCATCGCCTCGCAGGGCGGGTATCTCAACCATTATGTGGAGGATGTCAAGGGCATTGTGTTTAACGGCGCGGATATCATCGAAGCGGTCTCGTTCAACTACTCCGTCAACCCGCGCCTGCTGATCGCCCTGCTTGAATATCAGAGCGGCTGGGTGACGAACCCCTCGCCCGTCGTCACCGATTACCCAATGGGTTACGCCGACCCCGCCAAAGCCGGGTTATACAAACAGACCGTCTGGGCGGCGAACACCCTCAATCGCGGATATTATCTCTGGAAAGCGAACGCCATCTCGACCCTCGTGCTGGCGGACGGACAATCCATTCCCATGGATTCCACCATCAACGCCGGGACTGCCGGCGTGCAATATTTCTTCTCCGAACTCGACGGCTACGACGCATGGCAGTTCGACACAGGCGTCGGCGGCGCGGTCGTCGCCTATTACGTCTTCTTCGGCAACCCGTTCAGTTACGCCATCGAGCCGCTGATTCCGCCCGCCCTCGCGCAGCCGCTCATGTCTTTGCCCTTCGCCGAGGGCGAAAGCTGGTATTTCACCGGCGGCCCGCACGGCGCATGGGATTCCGGTTCGGCATGGGGCGCGCTCGATTTTGCGCCGCAAGGCAACGCCGCCTCTTGCGAGATCAGCCCCTATTGGGTCACCGCCATGGCGGACGGACTCGTCACGCGCGCCGGCGCCGGTTCCATAATTCAAGACCTCGACAACGACGGCTACGAACAGACCGGCTGGGTCATTGTTTACATGCACGTCTCGGCGCAAGAGCGCGTTTCTCCGGGCGAATATCTTTTCAGGAACGAGCGCGTCGGGCATCCGTCCTGCGAAGGCGGAATCTCGAACGCCACCCACGTTCACGTCGCGCGAAAATACAACGGCGAATGGATCGGCGCCGACGGCGCGCTGCCGTTCAACCTCGACGGCTGGGTCTCCAGCGGAACCGGCGTCGAATACGACGGCTACATTTCCTTCGGCTCAACCTCCATCGAAGCCCTCGACGCCGCCCGCCCCGAAAACCTCATCACGCGCTGATTCACAACCCATTAACCTCGCTGGTTATAATCGTCCCAATATGCAACGCGCGTCCATCGCCCTCATTCTCCTTTCGGTGTTGATTTCCGCCTGCGGGAATTCTCCTTCCCTATGGGGAGTCGCCCCCACCCCGACCCCTTTCGCCTCCCAAGCCGCGCCTCACTCGGACCCGTTTGCGGGCGCGGCCGACCCGATCATTTTCCCCACCTCGACCGCCCCGCCCTTCATCGAAACCGCAAACGCAATCACGCCGTCGCCCCAACCGACGGATAAAACAACCGAGAAAACGCCAACCCTCACGCCCGCGCCTCTCGATGCCGCCGCGCCCTTCCTTTACTACGCCCAAAGCGGAGACATGCTCTCCGCCGTCGCCGCGCGCTTCAATGTGAAAGAATCCGAGATCGTCTCCGACAGCGACCTGACAAAGACCACGTTGATCGATCCCGGCGTCCTGCTCGTCATCCCAAACCGAATCAACGAAACCACCACTCCCAACATTCAACTCCTGCCCGATTCCGAGTTTGTCTTCTCCGCCACCGCGCTCGACTTCGACACGCAAAAATTCGTCATGGAACAGGACGGCTATCTCAGTTCATTCAACGATTACCTCGGTTCTGCCGGGCGCATCACCGGCCACGAAGCCATTGATCGCCTCGCCGTCGAAAACTCGGTCAGCCCGCGCCTGCTGCTTGCCCTGCTCGAATACGAAGCGCGCTGGGTGCGCGGCCAGCCGATTGACATCCTGCACGCCGAATTCCCAATGGGATTCAACGACTACCACTACAAAGGGTTGAGCGTGCAAATGACATGGGCGATCAACACCATGTCCATCGCCTACTACGGGTGGCGGGCGGGAACCATCACCCACATTGAATTCCCCGAAGGGACAAAACTGCGCCTCGACCCGCGCCTCAACGCCGGCACAGTCGCAATCCAGTATTTATTCTCCAAACTTCACAGCCAGTCGCAATGGTCGCAGATCATCAACCCCGATTCCGGTTTTCCCGCGCTTTATGAGGAAATGTTCGGCGATCCCTTTTCTCGCGCCGCATTGGTGGGTCCCATCTTCCCGCCAGGTTTAAACCAGCCTCCCCTCGTTTTACCCTTCGAGCCGGGCGCTTTATGGAGCTTCACCGGCGGACCGCACAACGGCTGGGGGCAGATCAGCCCAAAAATCTACGGCAGATCGCACAGCATCTTCTCCGCAATTGACTTCGCGCCCGCCGCGGCAAAATCCGGGTGCATCCCCAGCAACGCCTGGGTGGTCGCGTCCGCGCCGGGTTTGGTCATCCGTTCGGGAAACGGCGTCGTCATGATAGACCTCGACGGCGACGGCTACGAACAAACAGGATGGAATCTTCTCTACCTGCACCTGGCAACCCAGGACCGAATACCATTGGGTACACACGTGGAAACCGACGACCGCATCGGGCATCCCTCCTGCGAAGGCGGCGTCTCCACCGGCACACACCTGCACTTTGCGCGAAAGTTCAACGGCGAATGGGTCACAGCCGACGGTCCCATCCCCTTCGTCCTGAGCGGATGGCGCGTCATCGCCGGGGAGGAACCGTATAAAGGACAACTCGTCAACGGCGACCAGGTCGTCACCGCCGACCTGCTGGGACAATCGTGGTCGAACATCATCCGTGAAAAAGATGAATAACCCACGGTTGGAATCGAAAATCTCCAGACTTTCGAAAGGGCAAAGCAATCAAACCCCGGTTGTGAAAATCTCCGGGCACGCTACTATTACAGAGCAAAATTTCTCCCAGCGCCGAGGACGGCGGCTTTGAGCATGAAACCCTGCAGACTTTCGCATCACACTCCAAAATTGGGAGATTTTAGAGTCGGTGTTTGCCTGGCGCTTTTGATCGGCATGATGATCGTCTCTTGCGCTCCCCCACCAGAAAACCCCTCCATCGCCACGCAGGAAAAAGCCGGGGACGGTCCGCCCGCCGCGGAAACGACGCCAATCCCCACGCGCCCCTCCTTCGCCCCCGGTCAACTCGTGGACTACACCGCCCAAAGCGGCGACTCCCTGCCCGCGCTCGCATCGCGCTTCAACACCAGCGTGGATGAAATTCTCGCCGCCAACACTTTCATTCCGCGAGAGACCACCACCCTGCCGCAGGGTATGCCGATGGAGATACCGATCTATTACCGCGCATTATGGGGCAGTCCCTTCCAAATCCTCCCCGATCACGCCTTCGTCAACAGCCCCACCGCCAGCGGATTTAATACAGCCGCCTTCGTGGCGGCCCAGCCCGGGTGGCTGAAAAACTACAAGGCGTACGTCGGGGGCGAAAACCGCACCGGCGCGGAACTCGTGGATTATGTAGCCGTCAACTACAGCATTAACCCGCGGCTGTTGCTCGCCATCCTCGAATATCAAGGCGGCGCGCTGACCCTGCCCGAACCGCCAAAGACCAGGCGAATCCTGGGATTAAAAAGACAATTCTGGGATTCCCACTATCTCCAACTTGTGCTTGCCGCCAACACGCTCAACAACGGCTATTACGGCTGGCGCGCCGGATCGTTGATCGAGTTCGAAGACGCCGGCGGGATCATCATCCGCCCCGACCCATGGCAGAACGCCGGGTCTGTCGCGCTGCAATATTATTTCTCGCGCGTCTTCGCCGGGGAGGAATACAAACAAGCGATCAGCCCGGAAGGCTTGAATAAAACCTATGTGGAATATTTCGGGAATCCCTGGGAGGATGACTTCGAATTGATCCCCGGGAGTTTATCCCAGCCCGAACTCGTCCTGCCCTTCCCCGCCTCGCAGACGTGGAATTTCACCGGCGGACCGCACACAGGCTGGGGCACAGGCGAACCGTTTTCCGCGCTGGATTTCGCGCCCCCTTCCGAAAAGTCCGGCTGCGTCCCCGCCCAAGCCGATAACTTCGTCGTCGCCGTCGCCGATGGGCTCGTCGTCCGTTCGCGGCAGGACGGACTCGCGCTCGATCTCGACAGAGACGGCGACGAGCGCACGGGCTGGGTAATCTTCTATTTGCATCTTGCCACCGAAGAACGCGCCCCGGTCGGCGCGGAATTGAAACGGGGAGACAAGATCGGCTATCCCTCCTGCGAAGGCGGGCGCTCCACCGGCACGCATGTGCATGTCGCCCGAAAATATAACGGCGAATGGCTACAGGCCGACAGCGTCCTGCCTTTTATGTTGAGCGGATGGATCCCCCACAGCGCGGGCAGCGCCTATGAAGGCACGCTCACCAAAGGCGGCTTGACTGTGACCGCCTGCGAATGCGGCGACGAATACACATCCATCAGCGGAAGTTACCCGTAAATTCGATTCGGAAACGCCGCGGCTCAATTCTCCGCGATAATGTCCGGCACATATTTTTCGAGATTGCTCTTCGAGATGCCGCCGACCCACATCAGGCGGATGCGCCCCGAGCGGTCAATGACGTATGAACTCGGCAAATTCATCGTGTTGAAGGCGCGCCCCGCCTCGCTGGAAGGATCGAGCCAGACCGGGAAACTCAAGCCGAACTCTGCGACAAAGGGAACAACTTCTTCCGATGTCTCTCCCTGGTCTATGGCGATCAAGATGAATCCTTCCGATCTGTATTTTTCATAAAACGCCAGCAAGGCGGGCATCTCCTCGCGGCAGGGCGGGCACCACGTCGCCCACAGGTTGACCAGGATCACATCCCCGGAATAATCGGAAAGGGAGACGGGCGATCCGTCCAGCGAAGCGAGGAAAAGCGTCGGCGCGGGCAAATTCACCTCGACGGGGATCGTCGAAAAGTCCCGGGTCGGAGCGGGGACAAAACCGCCGGGCTTGAACATGAAGGCCACGCCCAGGGCGAGGAATCCAAACCCGATTACGATCAGGGCGAAGAGCCGCCCCGGAGAGGGCTGATCCGACATTTCACTCATGGTTGAACCTGTTCATTTCACGACCGTCAAGCGACGGCGCAGAGTATAACCTACGAACCGTTATCGCAAAAAAGGACAAACGTCGTCCAGCAGGGGACGGATGATACTGGCGACGCCCCCGCCCGGAGGATTAACATGGCTCAATGCCGGAGAATCTACCCGTTATTCCGCTCTTCGAGGGCTTCGATGCCGGACAATATTCAGCGCTTAACGCCATATTCGAACGATACAAATGTCCGCCCAACACGACGGTCTTTCAACAGGGCGACCCGCCGGATTTTCTGTATTTAATCCTGAAAGGCAGGGCGGTCATCGCCTATAAACCGTACGACGGACCGCCAATTGTCATCACCCGTTTAAAGGTCGGGGACGTATTCGGCTGGTCGGCGGTCATCGGCGGTAAGAAATATACATCCAGCGTGATGAGCGTGTCGGAACTCGAAGCGCTGCGAATCCGCAGGCAGGATATTTTCGACCTGTTGAATAATTCCCCCGAAATCGGTAAAATCATCATAGACCGGCTGGCGCTGAATGTTTCGCCGCGCTGGAAGAACGCACACGAGCAGATCCATCAATTTATCGAAACGAACAGGAGACAGCCATGACAACGCCGGACGCCCCTTCGCGAGAAAGCCAGATCCGCCGCCTGTTGGAAAACCTGAGCGCGTACATCGAGCAATTTCACGGCGGGACGGTCGAGTTCGTCTCTCTCTCGGGCGACGATCTGACCGTGAAATTGGGAGGCGCCTGTTTGAACTGCCCGCTCTTACCGTCCACACTGCATGGCTGGGTGGAAGGGACAGTCCGCCAGTTCTTCCCGGAGATCCATGTTGTGGCGGGCGGGTGATTCGCCTGTCGCGCCGGGCTTGAGCGGTCTCTTGTACGGGAGAGAATAAAGACAATCAAGGGTCGCCCTTTGCCAGCGGGGCGACCCTTTGCTTCTCACAAGAGCGTCGAAATATTGCGCCGGGTCGCCCCTATGTCCTTCGCATGAAGGCGCGCGCGATCATGAAACCACCGGCGAGAATCAGAATCGCAGCCCAGACGTAATTGGCGATATTCATCAGGTTGACAAGCGCCAGCGCGCCCATGATCCCCAATATCAGCGCGGGCCAGTACGCCCAGCGCATCCGCGCGAGGACGGCGACCAAAAGGAAAGTCAGCGCGAGACCGAGGAAGAAGAAGCCGCCGCTTTCAAAGGCGCCGAAGCGTTCGGTGGCGACGGTCATCGCCGCCAGAGTCGCCAGCACGCCGCCGGGTATAAGCGCCCACCAGCGTTCTACCGGAGCGGTGATGTACACAAGGAAGAACGTCAACCCAATGCCGCCCAACACGATGGCGCCGGAGTACTCGTCGAAGAAAGATGAGGCGACGATCAACAGCGAGAGCGCGGTCAGCACGCCGCCAGGGATGATCGCCCACCAGCGGGATGCGCGGTTGCTGAAATAGACGTACCAGAACGAAAGCGCGATGCCGCCGAGAAGGACCGCGCCTTCCAGTTCGTCCAACGATTCGGGCAGAAGGACCACAACGCCCAAAGCCGCCAGCGTAAAACCGGGGAAAGCCGCCCACCAGTTCCCGCCGAATAGCATAGCAAGAAACATCAAACCGCCGAGCAGGAACACGCCGCCCCAGAAATAACCTGTGACGTTCTCAAGGTAGCCGAGCGTCTGCGCGAGCGCCAGCCCGCCGCCAAGCAGTAAAAGCAGACCGATGATGATGCGGGGATCAAAGCGTTTCATGTTGGCGTCTCCTATTTGATCCTGACGGAAGCCGCGCCGCCCTTGACGTGAATATCAACAGCGTTCTGCGCGGTTTCAAAATCGGGGGAATCTCCCGACGGGAAGCGCGTTTTATCCATTGTGAAATCGCCCGCGCCGATGGAAGCCTTCGCCCGCACGGCGACGCCTTCGGGGACGATCACGGTCAGGGATGCCGCGCCCACTTCAAAGTCCGCTTTGAGGCGGCCGCGCGCGGGGAGGGTGACGATCGTATCGCTCGCGCCGGATTTCAATTTGAAATCGGTGATATTCATATCGTTCAGGTCAATCACGGATTTATTCGCGCCCAAATTCATATCCAACGCGGTCGGGATGGAGGGGTTGAAGGAGACATCCCAATCGCGCCGATCGTTGATTCCAAACGTTGGAAATAAAAAAGGCGCGGGTCGCAAGCGGACCTCGATCCGCTCCCCGCTTCTGGCTGAGTCTTGTTCCAAGCCGCCGACGAACGACCCGCGCAGGAGTTCGTCGCCCGACGCGCCGCTGTGAAAGAGTAATTCGCCCGCGCCGTGCGAGAGAAGCGCCTTCGCCTCCCGCGCGCCCTGCAATGAAACGCTCGCTGATTCGGTCTTGACGCTGCCGCGCAGGAAAACGCCCATCAACACCCACACGCCGAGCCCGATCAGCAAAAGGGGCAGGAAAACGCTGGCGGGCGATTCGCCGTTCGGCAGCGTGACGCCCATTTGACCGGCGAGCATTAAACCGCCCAACAAAAGCAGGACTGCGCCCCAAAACAACTGACCGCGGTTCATTCATCCCTCCCTTTTACGAAAGGTCTTGTATAAACCGCTTCCCAAAACCCACAAACCGAGCAGGATCAACAGCACGGCGGGGCCGAACTCGCCGAGGATGTTCCACCCGCCGAGGAAGGCGGCGAAGAAAAGGAAGAGGACTGCGCTGACGACCATGAGATTCAAGCCGCGCTTGAGGTTATGCGCCGTGTTCTCGCCGAGCAAGCCCTGCAAGATCGTGCCGACGCCGACGAAGCCGGGGATGAGAGTCCACATGTAGGACCAGGACGAAGAGTCGCTGAATTTTTCCTGATAATAGAAAATCCCGCCGATGCCAGCCACAATCGCGGCGGGAACCGCCAAGCCCGGGGAGCCGGTGGCGAGACCGATGACGAGGATGCCTGCGCCGATCAACAGCAGGTTGACGGGCCACTCGGTGTACGGCTCGAAGAAATTCCTGAAGGCGGGGTTGACCTGGTTGAGCAGGAACCATCCGCCGAGGAGGAGCAGGATGACGCCGAGGGCAAGTTGGGAACGACCGGTTCTGTTCATGAACGATTCTCCTGTGAGGTTGATTCTTTGGCGGCGCGCCCCTGCTTCGAGGGTCGCGCGCCTGGAGAAATATACGCAAGCCCGCCCGGACGGGTTGCGGGATGCCGCCCCGCCGAGGCTGTCAAAGCGCCGGACGCGGGGAGAACTCCGCGGTAGGAGATGAGATAATCCGACGTAGTTTTCGGAGAGCGCGTAAAAATATGGAGCGATCTTCAGCAAGACGATAGTTGCCCTGCCGCGCAGGATTTTTTCGTATCGAATTCTATCATTTGTGGGCGCGTCGGAGACTCCTCGCAACCTCTTCCGTTTATGGCGCGTATATCGTCATGCCGCAATTTCCATCCATATCACAAGGACACATATTATGAAAAATAAAGTCATCGTCGCCCTCGCCCTGCTCGGTTTGTTCGCTGCCGCGTGCGGCGCGCCGACTCCCGCCGCAGAAGCGACCCACATCCCCACCGTGCAGGCGGACGATACCATCATCGCGGAGGGAAGGCTCGAGCCGATCAAGTTCACCCAGGTCTCCCTGAACGCAAGCGGGCTGGTCAGCGCTCTACCCATCGAAGAAGGCGACCGGGTTGCCGCTGGGGATGTGCTGGCTGTCGTTCAATCTGAAGAAGCCCAGACTCTCGACGATGCCCGCGCAAAAGCCGGACAGGAACTGACGAAGGCGTATGAGGGATTCCGCGACGCCCAATCCCGGCTGGACGATTTCGACATTCCGAACCGCTGGGAAGGCATGACCCCGACCGAGGCGGTCGCCGATACGCTCGTCAAATTGAACCAGGCGCGGGCGGAGTTCGAACCGTACAAACACCTGAGCGAAAAATATCTCAACTACGGCGAGCCGGACATTGACCTCTCCGAGATGTCGCCGGAGGAACTGGAAGAACATTTCAAACGTCTCGAGGCGGAAAAATATCAGGAGGAAGAACGCCCGGTGACGGGTGTGCCGCGCATCAAGAAAAAGGCGCTGGACGAAGCCTGGGAGTTGTACCGGATCGCCATTCGCTGGCTCGATCTCGAGACCGAGTTCCAAAACGCGCAGGCGCGGGTCGCCAACGCCGAAGCGGATTTCAACGCTCTCCAGGACGGCGATTTCTCACTCGATACAGCCGGTTTACGCGCCATCCTCGCCAGCGCCGAACTGCGCGCGCCTCATGCGGGCGTGATCACAAACCTGGATTTAAAAGTCGGAGAATTCGCCTCAACTGGATCGCCGGTCGTCACGATTGCCGACATCTCCAAATGGCTCATTAAGACCAGCGACCTGACCGAGATTGACGTGGTGGACGTCAGCGAAGGACAGCCGGTCACGGTCAAACTGGACGCCATACCCGGCGTGGAATTCAAGGGGCATGTGCTTTCGATCAGCCAGGAATATTCCGAGAACCAGGGCGATGTGGTGTATGAAGTAACCATCCTGCTGACCGACATTGATCCCGCCATGCGCTGGGGCATGACGGCTGTGGTCACGTTTGAGTAGTGCGGCAAAATTCATTTTGCCCATCGCAAAGCGAATCCTTCGATACGCCCTTCGGGCAGTCAGGGCAGGCTTTGCGGTACAGGAAGCGCTTTATGGCAATATCATTTTTTAAACCCAAAACGAACGCAAACGAAGCGGCGGTCGAAGACCGTTCGATGATTGACTTGCGCAACGTGAACAAGTTCTACAAGACCGCCGCGGGAGATTTTCACGCGCTATTCGATGTGGATTTACGCATCCAAGCGGGCGAGTTCGTCAGCATCATCGGAAAGTCGGGCAGCGGCAAGACGACCCTGCTGAACATGATCACCGGCATAGACCGCCCGACCAACGGCGAAGTCTGGGTCAACGGCACGGGCGTGCATACCCTGAACGAAAACCGCATGGCGCGCTGGCGCGGGAAGAATCTCGGCGTGGTCTTTCAATTCTTTCAACTCCTGCCGATGATCTCCGTCATCGAGAACATCATGCTGCCAATGGATTTCTGCCGCATGTATGCGATGGCGGAACGCCGCAAACGCGCGATGGAACTGCTGGAGCTGGTGGAACTCGCCGACCACGCGCATAAACTCCCCACCGCCCTCTCCGGCGGACAGCAACAGCGCGTCGCCATCGCGCGCGCGCTCGCCAACGATCCGCCCGTCATCATCGCGGATGAGCCGACCGGCAACTTGGATTCAAAAACCGCCGAGTCTGTCTTCGCGCTTTTCAACAATCTGGTGGATAAGGGTAAGACCATCATCATCGTCACGCACGACAGCGCCATGGCGAAACGCGCGCACCGCACCGCGCTCATCGCAGACGGCGAAATTGTCAATGAATACGTGGCGAAGGCGATGCCGACCCTCAATCACACGCAATTGCTCCAGGCGACGAAATCCGCAAAGACGATGACCTACGAAGCGGGCGCGATGATTCTCAACGAGGGCGCAAACGCGGATTCGTTCTACGTCGTCTCGAAGGGGACGGTCGAGGTGGTCCTGCCGCGCCCGAACCAGTCTGACGTGGTCGCGCTTCAACTCGGGCCGGGGAAGGTCTTCGGCGAGATCGAATTTTTCCACGAGAAGAAGCATCGCGCCTCGATCCGCGCCTCGGAGGCGGGGCCGGTCGAAGTCCTCGTCATCGGCTACGACAAACTATCAGAATTGCTGGAAAAGTCCGAAACCACACGCGAGGCGTTGCGTCAGATGGCGGACAGGCATCAGGGTGAGAATCTGTCCTGGCGGGGAGTCTCGTCATGATTCCCAGTCGCTGGAAAAAAGTCTGGGCGGATTTTTGGGGCAACCGCGGGCGGACGTTCCTGACCATTGTCACAATTGCGGTCGGGACGTTTGCGGTGGGCTTCAACAGCAACCTGGGCTTATACATGAACAAAAGCATGGATGACGATTATCTTTCGGCGAACCCCTCCGAGGCGGAAGTGTACGCCTCGGACTTGAACGACGACAAGGCGGCGATTGCGCGGGAGGTTCCCGGCGTGGAGGCGGTGGAAGGTTATTCCACGGTCAGCGCGGACATCGTCCTGGCAGATGGCTCGGTTGCGCATGTTCAATTCACGGCGGCGGAAGAACCGTCTTCACTGACGTTGAATCAACTTAAGCCAGACCTCGGCGAAACTCTCATTCCGGTTTACGGCGATAAAGAAGTTATCCTGGACGCAAGCGCGAAATCGCTCGGTTATAAACCCGGCGATATGATCGCGATCGAGTTGAGGGACGGAAAAATGCGCGAGTTGAAGTTCGCGGGTTATATGCACGCGGTGACGGGTTTTCCGTACAATCTCGCTCAACAGGCGGAGGGGTACGTCACGCCCGACACGCTGGAGTGGCTGGGCGGAGACGCGGAACAATACAGCCGGCTTGCGATTAGCGTCTCTGAAAAACAGACCGACGCGGAGCATGTGACCGCGGTGGCGCAAGCCGTGGCGGATCGCCTCGAAGACTCCGGCTCGGCGATTTATTTCGTCAGCGTGTACCAGCCGGGGCATCACTTTGCCTACTCGATCACGCAGGGGATTTTCTTTGTTTTGGGGACGCTCGGTTATCTCACAGCCATGCTGAGCGGGTTTCTGATCGTCAACACCATCACGGCGTTGATGACCCAGCACACGCGCCAGATCGGCATCATGAAAGCCACAGGCGGAGGCGCCATGCAGATTTTTTTCATGTACCTGGCGCTTATCGCAAGCTTCGGCATTGGGGCGTTGATTTTGGCCGCGCCCCTGGCGAACGGCGCGGCGAAAAACATCGGCGGCGGGATGGCGGCTTGGTTGAACTTTCATCCCGCCGTTTACAGCGGTTATCGGGCGACGCTCTACCAGCAGGTATTTGTGGCGGTCGTCGTTCCGATCCTGGCGGCGATCCTGCCGATCTATAACAGCGCGCGCATGACCGTGCGCGAGGCGTTGAGCGATTACGGGCTGGGCGGCAACGCAAAGATGAAAGAGGAAAAAGTCAACCGGAACTCCGTCCTGATTCCGCGCCCGATTCGCATTTCGTTGAGGAATACCTTTCGGCGCAAGGCGCGGCTGGGACTGACGCTCTTCACGCTCGTGCTGGGCGGCGCGGTGTTCATCGCGGTTTACAATTTGTGGGCGTCGTTCGACAGGGTCATCGAAGATATTCAGGGATATTTCCTCGCCGACATAAACATTTCTTTCGATAAAGGCTACCGCTACGATAAGGTTGCCAATATTGCCATGAACATCCCCGGCGTGGAAAGCGCCGAAGGCTGGCTGGAATGGACCGGCACACTCGAAATGGACAGCGAAAAAGCCGGAACCCAGATCGTCTTCGTTGCGCCGCCCTCCACCTCCATCCTGATAGACCCGGTCATTACTGCGGGGCGCTGGCTGCAACCGGGGGACGAGAACGCAATCATCATCGGAAACCATCTCCTGCAGATCTTCCCGGATTTAAAGGTCGGCGACTGGTTGAAGATTGACATTGACGGCAGGAAAACAGACTGGCGGATCGTCGGCATATATACCATTACAGGCAACGTCAGCCCGCCTTTGTTGTATGTCAATTACGAATACCTGAGCGCGCTCGTCGGCGAGCCGGACATGGCCTATTCCCTGCGGATCGTCACAACTCAACACGATTCGCTTACTCAACAACGCATCAACGACCAGATTCAGGCGGCGTTCGAGGAGCGCGGCATCCAGATACAATCCACGCAGTTGGGCGCGGACTTCATCCGCGACCAGAAGGCGCAGACGGACATCCTCGTCTATTTCATGCTGGTCATGGCGGCGTTGATCGCCGTCGTGGGTGGGCTGGGTTTGATGGGCACGATGAGCATAAACGTGCTGGAGCGCACGCGCGAGATCGGCGTGATGCGGGCCATCGGCGCAAGCAACGGCGACATTCAAGCCATCGTTCTGACGGAAGGCATGGTCATCGGCATCGTCAGTTGGGCAATTAGCATCCTGCTCTCGCTCCCCATCACGAATGTGCTGTGCTTCGGCGTGGGTATGGCGATTCTGACCTCGCCCATGCCGGTTGTGTACGGCGCGAGCGGCATCGTCGCCTGGCTGATCTTCACCCTCATCCTCGGCGCGTTGGCGAGCGCCCTGCCCGCGAGGCGGGCTTCAAGATTGACAGTGAGGGATACGCTGGCGTATGAGTAGGTAGTGGGCAAGGAAACAAGTAAACAAGGAAGCAAGTAGACAAGTACGCAGGGCGTCGTTATAAACCTGCCTACCCGTCTACTTGTGCGCCTACTACCTGCCCCTCCCCATAACTTTCACACAATTCCTCCATTTCCCGCAAACACCCGCATGGGAAAATATTGTCAAGTTTACATAACGCGGTTGTGCCGCAAACTTCAGTTTGCGCTATGCGCGCCGCTCAAAATCTTCGCAATTGGCATAGATTTCACGGAGCAATATTAAATGGAGGCAGTAATGAAAAACTCAAATCGGTTGAAATGGACTCTCGGCCTACTGCTGGGACTTGTTTTACTGGCGGGGGTCGGGTACGCGGGCTTTCACCTGGGGGTTGCCCAAAGCGGAAATTTCGCCGGGATGACGCCCTACATGTTCGCGCACGGACGCGGCTTCGACGGCGGCATGATGCGCGGTCACGGCTTCGACGGATATTGGGGCATGCCCTTCTTCTTCCCGTTCTGGAGCGCCCTGCGGCTGGCATTCTTCATCGGGTTGATCTGGCTGGGATACGCGCTCTTCAAACGCAGCGGCTGGCGGCTGGTAAAGACAGACCCAGCCCCGGCCGCGGTTGGGGAGAAACCTGAATCGGCGTAGGAAAAGGCTTGAAGCGCAAAACCAAACATCCGTCCGGGAAAGAGGCGGGCGTTCCTTATCGCAAAGTACGACAAACTTCAGTTTGTTCTCGCGCAAAACGCAAACTGAAGTTTGCGGTACAAACCTCGTTTAAAGTACGACAAACTTCAGTTTGTCCTTATGCAAAACGCAAACTGAAGTTTGCGGTACAAACCTCGTTTAAAGTACGACAAACTTCAGTTTGTCCTTATGCAAAACGCAAACTGAAGTTTGCGGTACAAACCTCGTTTATGGGATAATCCAATCATGCAACAGACGATCCTGATCGTGGACGACGAGAAGCGCATGGTCTCCCTGTTGAAGAGTTATCTCGAACAGGAGGGCTATCGCGTGGCAAGCGCGTTCAACGGGCGCGAGGCGCTGGAAGTTGCCCGCCGCGAAAAACCGGACCTGGTTGTGCTGGACATCATGATGCCCGAAATGAACGGCTATGAATTCATGCGCGCGCGCCGCGCCGAAAGCGATACGCCCATCATCATGCTGACCGCCAAGGTGGAGGACGAGGACAAGATCATCGGGCTGGAACTGGGCGCGGACGATTACGTCGCCAAACCGTTCAAACCGCGCGAGTTGATGGCGCGCATCCGCAACGTGTTGAGACGCGCCGGAAAGAACGAGTCGAAAGGGAGATCGCTGAAAGCGCTCGACATTACGCTCGACCGCGACACCCGCGAAGTAAACGTGAACAGCCGTCTCGTTGATCTGACTCCCTCCGAATTCGATTTACTTGCCGCGTTGATGACCAGCCCCGGCCGGGTCTTCTCGCGCCTCGATCTGCTGGATGTGATTCAGGGCGTGCGCTATGAAGGCTACGAACGCACGATAGACACGCACGTCAAGAACCTGCGCGCGAAGATCGAAGACGACCCGCGCAAACCGACGCGCATCGAAACAGTGTACGGCGTGGGCTATCGTTTGAAAAAATCCCGATGAAACTCACGCCAAAACTCATCCTCGCCTTTCTGTTCGTCAGCGTCGTCAGCGCCGGGCTGTTGGTCGGCGCGGCGCGGTTCGCCGCCAACCGCCAGTTCGGCGACTTCATCAACGAACGCTACAAAGCGGAACTGGCGGAGGAACTCGCCCGCTATTACAGCCAGAACGGCTCCTGGGACGACCTGGACGAAGAATACGAAGAACGCGGTCGCGGGCAGGGCATGAGACACGGACAGGGCGGCGAACCATCCTTCTTCATCGCCGACGAGGAAGGCACAGTCATCGTCGGCGGCATGATGCGCCCGCCCGGCTATCGCCTCTCCGAAGCGGAGATGGCCAACGGCGTCCCCATCATAGTGGACGATGCAATCGTCGGCATTCTTTTCGTCTTCAAACCGATGTCCCCCACGCCGATGGACAACGCCTTTCTCCAGGGACTCTATCGCTCCATCTTCGCCAGCGCCGTCGGCGCAACTTTGCTCGCGCTGGTCGTCGGCGTCTTGCTTTCGCGCAGCATCACGCGCCCCCTCCGCGAACTCACCCGCGCCACGCGCAACATGACGAGCGGCGCGCTCGGCGAACAGGTCCCCGTTCGTTCGCGCGACGAGATCGGCGAACTGGCGCAATCCTTCAACAAAATGTCCGGCGACCTCGAGCGTTCGCTGCGCCTCCGCAAACAGATGACCGCCGACATCGCCCACGAACTGCGCACGCCGCTCAGTTTAATTCTCGGTCACGCCGAGGGCGTCAAAGACGGCGTCCTCAAACCCACGCGTAAAAACTTCGACATCATCCGCGAAGAAGCCGAACGCCTTGAGCGCCTCGTCAACGACCTGCGGACTCTCTCGCTCGCCGACGCGGGCGAACTTTCGATGGAATTCCAACCCGTGGATGTGAACGCCTTAATCAGCGGAATCCACGCCCGTTACCTGACCCTGTTCAACCGGCGGCGCATCGCCCTTAATCTCGAACTTGATCCGGGCATCCTGCAAGCGAATCTTGACCCCAGCCGCTTCGCGCAAGTCCTCGACAATATTCTCGACAACGCGCTCCATCACACCCCCGAAACAGGCCGCGTGGATTTGCAGACCCGCCGGACGGCGAACGCGATCCAAATCTCGATCCAAGACAGCGGCAGGGGAGTCCGTCCCGCCGAAGCGGAACGCCTCTTCGACCGCTTCTACCGCGTGGACCAAGCCCGCGCCCGCGCCAGCGGCGGCTCCGGTCTGGGACTGGCAATCGCCAAATCCCTTGTGGAAATCCACAAAGGGAAAATCCGCGCCGAGAGCGAAGAAGGAAAAGGCTTGAGGGTGGTGATTGAATTACCGCTGGCCAATGGTTGAAAAAAAAGCGCGTTTAAGAAAATGGCGGAACAGGCGTTCGACGGCATTCTGAAAGCGGAAGGATATCTTCCGTCGCGACTATCTTTTTTGTAATTGACACATCCCATATTCCGCTGTAAACTTTAATTACTCCGATGGGGAGTAGCCCCCGAACGCCGTTCGGGTCTGACAGTCGTCAATACGGAAAGAGATTTCCCGGCTGTCTGGATGTAAAGCGCAAGACCATCGCCTTTCAGGCGGTGGTCTTTTGTTTACAGACTCCGCCCCAACTCTGATTTGCCAGTCAAACAGAAAGGAGTGTCCCCATGTCCGCCACAACATCCGCGCTGCGGAAATATTGGAAACCCGCCTTCGCCGCCGGGGTCGGAAGCGCGTCCATCACCGTCTGGTTCGAGGAGATCATCCTGCTCGGGCTGGATATTTTGGCGATCCTATCCGTGCTTGCGGTCACGGGTCCCATATTGCTTTTCAATCACTTCGTATTCAAATCGGCGATGCCGACCATCAAAGATAAAACCAAATAAGGAGCATTGCTTTAGTTATGGAACAAAACAACTTTTGGCATACGAAGAACACAGATCAGGCGCTTGCCCAACTCAATAGTTCAGAAACAGGCTTGAGCGCGAAAGAGGCGGAAGCGCGTCTGGCAAAATTCGGTCTCAATGAAATTCAAGCCGCGCGCCGCATCTCGCCGTGGGAGATCCTCTTCGAGCAATTCAAGAATGCGCTTATCCTGATCCTGCTCGGGGCAACCGCCATTTCGTTTTTCCTCGGTCACGGCACGGAGTCCATCGTCATCGCCGTCATCGTTTTATTTGCCGTCGGACTTGGCTTTGTGCAGGAATATCGCGCCGAGCGCGCCATCGAAGCGCTGCGTCAAATGGCGGCGCCAACCGCGACCGTTCTACGCGACGGCATCGAGGTAAAAACGCCCGCGCGCGAGGTCGTCCCCGGCGATGTGGCGATTCTTCACACGGGCGACCGCATCCCTGCCGATGGACGGATTATTGAATCGATCAACTTGCAGATCGAAGAAGCGGCGTTGACCGGCGAATCCGTTCCGGTGGAAAAACACACAGACGCGCTTCCGACTCAAGATATGCCTGTGGGCGACCGCAAAAACATGGTCTACGCCGGAACCGCCGCCACCTACGGGCGCGGACGCGCCTTGATCGTTGCCACGGGCATGCAAACCGAGTTCGGCAAGATCGCGCAATTGTTACAGACCGTTGAAAGCAGCAAGACTCCGCTCCAACAAAATCTCGATAAGGTCGGTTCGGTGCTGGCGCGGGCTGCGTTTGTGGTGGTTGCCATCATCGTGGCGCTCGGTCTCCTGCGCGGACAGCCCTTCATCGAAATGCTCATCTTCGGCATTGCCCTCGCTGTTGCCGTTGTGCCAGAAGCCTTGCCCGCCGTGGTGACCATCTCGCTTGCCATTGGCGTGCAGAAAATGGTCAAACGCCATGCGTTGATTCGCCGTCTGCCCGCGGTGGAAACGCTCGGCAGCACATCCGTGATCTGTTCCGACAAGACCGGCACGCTCACCAAAGATGAAATGACCGTGCGCAAACTTTTTGCGGCGGGACAAGTTTTTGACGTGAGCGGCTCGGGGTACGCGCCCGTCGGCGGTTTCTCGATCAACGGCGGAACGAAGACCGAACCCAGCGACGAACTGAAGCAAATGCTCGCCGCCGCCGCGCTCGCATCGGACGCGACCATTATGAAGGATGAAACCGGGAACGAAGAAAACGATTGGGACATCAAAGGGGATCCAACGGAGGGAGCGCTCGTCGTCGCCGCCGCCAAAGCCGGGCTTAAGAAAGAAGCGTTGGACGAAACTTACCCGCGCATACAAGAGATCCCATTCACATCTGAATCCAAGCGCATGACCACCCTTCACAAAAACGGGCGCGGGACGGTGGCGCACACCAAAGGCGCGCCGGAAATTATTTTAGACAACTGCGATTCGCTCCTCACTTCCGGGGGGGTGAAAAAATTGGACGACTCGACCCGCAAACAGGTTATGGAGACCGCCCGCGAGTTTGCCAACCAAGCCTTGCGCGTCCTCGGCGTCGCCTCAAAACCGGACGCGGCGCTTGAGTCTGCTCAAGTAGGCATGACCTTCCTCGGGCTGGCAGGCATGATTGACCCGCCGCGCCCCGAAGCCAAAGAAGCGATTGCCATTTGTGAAAGCGCGGGCATTCGCCCGGTGATGATCACGGGCGACCATCCGCTCACGGCTCAGGCTGTGGCGCGCGAACTCGGCTTGCTCAAGAACGGGCGCGTGGTGACTGGCGCAGAACTCGATGATATTTCCGATGAAGATTTCAAACGCGAAGTCGAAACCATTGACGTGTACGCGCGCGTCTCCCCTGCTCACAAGCTGCGCGTGGTGACGGCGCTGCAAGCCAACCAGCATATCGTCGCCATGACCGGCGACGGCGTGAACGACGCGCCCGCCCTCAAGAAAGCCGACATCGGCATTGCGATGGGCATCACCGGCACGGATGTGACCAAGGAAGCCGCCGCCATGACCCTGACCGACGACAACTTCGCCTCCATCGTCGCGGCTGTGGAAGAAGGGCGCGGCGTGTTCGGCAACATCAAAAAATATTTGATGTATCTGCTTTCTTCCAACATCGGCGAGATCGGTCTGATGGCCGGCTCGGCGCTGCTGGGCTTGCCCCTGCCGCTGACCGCCGTGCAAATTCTCTACGTCAACCTCGCCACAGACGGTCTGCCCGCGCTGGCGCTCTCGGTTGACCCAGCCGAAAAAGACTTGATGAAGCGCAAGCCGCGCAACCAAAAGACCGGCATTTTCACCCGCCCTGTGGTCGCGTTGATGCTGGCAGGCGGCATCTGGTCCACCATCATCAACCTCGGCCTGTTCATTTGGGCGATCAATTCCGGTCGCAGCATTGAAGAAGCCATGACTATGACCTTCGTCTCACTGGTATTGGTGCAGTTCTTCAAAGCCTACAACTTCCGCTCGGATCGCCACTCGATCTTCAATCGTCCGTTCGAGAACAAGTGGCTCAACACCGCCATTCTATGGGAAGCCGTGTTGCTGCTCCTGATCGTGTACATCCCCGCTTTGCATGAACCCTTCAACACCTTCAGCCTGCCGCTCGTGGACTGGCTCATCATCGGCGCGCTCTCGCTGACCATCTCGCCTGTGCTTGAATTCGTCAAATGGATGGAACGCAAAGGTTGGTTTGGGGAATTAGAGGCCTAGAAAAAAAGTGAACAGTGAACAGTACCCTGTCCCCTGCCGAAGGTTGGGGCGGAAAACAATCTCAATTTGCAAGAACCTTTGGGACGTTTCGCGCAACGTCAGCGCTTGATATAATCCCGCAAACAATATGCGGAGGGCGCGTCATGGCTGATGTATATGACTATGCGATCATCGGTTCGGGGTTTGGGGGAAGCGTATCCGCCATGCGGTTGACCGAAAAAGGCTATTCGGTCCTCGTGCTTGAAAAAGGCAAACGCTTCGAGGATAAAGACTTCGCCAAATCAAACTGGCAATATTGGAAATATCTATGGATGCCCGCCATCCGCGCGCATGGCATCTTGCAAATATCCATTCTCAAAGGCGTAATGGTTCTGCACGGCGCGGGCGTGGGCGGCGGCAGCCTCGGCTACGCCAACGTGCTGGAAGTCCCCGCCGACGAAACTTTTGCAACTCCCGCATGGAATTCGCCGTTGCCCTGGGGTCAACTGCTCAAACCGCATTACGAGACGGCGAAAAAAATGCTCGGCGTCGCCCGCAACCCCAAACTTTGGAAAGCGGATTTGATCCTCAAAGAAATGGCGGAGGAACGCGGCATGGGTCACACCTTCCGCGCGACAGATGTCGGCTCTTACTTCGGGGAGGCGGGGGTGACCGTCCCGGACCCTTACTTCGAGGGAGAGGGTCCCGCCAGGGCGGGTTGCCTGCATTGCGGCGGCTGCATGGTGGGATGCAGGCACAACGCCAAAAACACACTGCCTAAAAACTATCTATATTTTGCCGAGAAACGCGGGGCGAAGATTCTCCCAGAGGCGGAGGTCGTTGACGTTCGACCGGTCGAAGATCGCAGGTCGGGAGCGCGTTACGAAATCGAGTACCGCGATTCGACCCGGTTGTTCAAGCGCTCGCAAACCATCCACGCGAAAAACGTCATCTTCTCGGCGGGGGTGATGGGAACGATGAAGTTGCTTTTGAATCTACGCGACGTGAAGAAGTCGCTGCCGAAACTATCAGCGAAGTTGGGGACGATGGTCAGAACCAACTCCGAGGGACTGCTCGGAAGCGTGGCTCGCACATCCGAAATCAATTATTCGGAGGGCGTCTCCATTTCATCCATCTACAATCACGATGAGATGACGCGCATCGAACCCGTACGTTACCCCGACGGCTCGTCGTTGATGCGCTTCCTCGCCGCGCCGCTGATCAACAAGGATTTCAGCGTCCCGCGCCGTTTATTTAATTTCTTTGGCTGGGCGCTCGCCCATCCAATAGATTTTGCGAAGGCGCTTTTTCTGCCAGGCTGGGCGCACAATGTGACGATTTTACTTGTGATGCAACACGCCGATAATCGTATGCGCTTCAAGATCGGTAAAAGTATTTTCACGCTCTTCCGCCCGGGCATGGCGGCCGAAGAAGAGCCCGGCTACGCCATCAACGCGCAGGTGGAAGGCTCGCACGAAGTAACGAGAGAGTTTGCCAAACGCGCCAACGGCGTGGCGCTCGGCTCGATTGGCGAAAATCTGTTGGGACTGCCGACCACCGCGCACATTTTGGGCGGCGCGCCCATCGGAAGAAACGCCGAAGAGGGACTGATTGACGAGAATTTCGAAATTCACAACTACGACGGTCTGTATATCATTGACGGCTCGGTCGCGCCCGCCAACCCCGGCGTGAATCCATCCTTAACAATCGCGGCTCTGGCGGAGTACGCGATGAGCAAAATCAGTCCAAAACAACATTCGGGCTAATTTGGGTGGATCAACATCACCGGGATGCGCGCGCGATGGACGATCTGGTCCGCAACGCTGCCAAGCAACCAGCGTTGCGCGCCCGTTCGCCCGTGCGTGGACATTGCGATCAAATCCGCATGGGTCGTCTCAGCCACTTCGAGGATCGTATCCGGCACAGGTCCCACGCGCGTGATGGCTTGAGCCTTGATATTGCGTCGTTCAAGGGACTTCATCTTTGCGGCGACGTATTTCTCCGCCGCCGCTGTTTCTCCGTCCACGATCCTTGCCGCAATCGCAGGCTGGCGATTCAGAAATTCAGCGGCCGGAGCCGCCGGAATTCGGAGCAGGATGATCTCCGCGCCTTCCTTGAGGGCAATCTCCTGCGCGTGAGGCAGGACGGCTTCGGCAAAGGGCGAGCCGTCCAGCGGTACGAGAATCTTTTTGTACATGATCCGTCTCCTTTCAAGATAAAACTCGCCACACTTGACACTATAACGCGCTTTCATGCCCGGCTTCAAGTGACAATCGGCACATTGAGAGTCGCTTCCCGGCATTCCGGGGCGTTCCACGCAACGCCCGCCCGAAAGGGGATGGAAATATAAGCCGATGCCGCGCTTTCAGTTACAATCGGGGCGCATGGATGGACAGAAGGAAATTTCCCGCCAATGATTCCCGGTCTCGACGGGCTGAGAGCCCTCGCCATCCTCACCGTGCTGGGCTCGCACACCAAGAACTACGATTTCGGCTGGATGGGCGTCCAGTTCTTTTTTGTGCTATCCGGTTTTCTGATCTCCGGCATCCTGTTGCGGATGAAGAACAGCCTGCCGGCGGGACGGTATTTCAAATCGTTTTACGGGCGCAGATTCCTGCGCATCTTCCCGCTCTATTACTTTTATCTCTTCCTGCTCGGGCTGGCGGCATGGCAGACGGATATGATCCCCTTCAAATTCGTTCAAAGGGAGATTCAAACCGTCGTCCAGCCTCAACTGCCCCATGCCTTCCTGTATGTCTATGATTTTCTACATGCAAGCGCAGGATATATTCATACCCCCTTTCTCTCGCATTTGTGGTCGCTCTCGGTGGAGGAGCAGTTCTACATCGTCTGGCCCCTGGTTTTGATCCTCACCCCAAACGAAAAACTAAAACCGATGTTTCTGACCGCCATCGCTCTGGGTCCGATTCTGCGTTGGATCGTCTACCTGGCCTACCAGTCCCAAGCCTTTCCTGCGCTTCTTGCCCCGCCTCATCTTGCAGTCTACGTCCTGCCCTTTTCCCACATTGACGCTTTTGCCTTCGGCGCGTACGTCTCACAGTTTCCCCTGCCCAAGCCGCGCATCCAACTGGCGGCGCTGGCGGTCGTCATCCCCGCGCTCGGATTCGGAACGCAATACCTGACCCGGGGGGAAATCCGGCTCGATACGCTGGGATACGAATTCATGTTGACAGGCTCCTATAAATTCGTATGGGCTTACTCCCTCCTGAACTACTTCTTCGCGCTGACGATCCATGCCGTTCATCGGACGGGCATGTGGCTCAATTTTCTTGAAACGCCAATCATGCGATACCTCGGCAAAATCTCCTACGGAATGTACGTTTATCACTATGCCGTCATTTGGTTCATCGTCCAGGCGCAGAATAAAAGCCGCGAGACGCTGGATCTTTCGATCAATTACGGCATGGGGCGGACATACCTGCTCGCCCTGACGGCGACGACGCTGATCGCCGCAATCAGTTTTCGCTTTCTGGAGAAACCGATCAACGACCTGAAGGACCGTTATTTTCCCGCCCGTTGACGTCGAGCCGCGGTGGATCGGCGTAAAGCGGATTTTCTTTCCGCTCTTTTTTTAATTCTCCGTTTTGATTACCTTACACTTTGTTTTTAGGACGCGGAAAACGCGGATGAACGCAGATTTTTTTGACAAAACGCCCGAAAAGACGCCTTGAATCCGCGTTTTTCGCGCTCGTCCGCGTCCTGATTTTAAGAGCGTAAGGTAATCCGTTCTCCGTTTTAATCCGGTTGCTCGTCGAAAAGCCCCTTTTCTACGCGGTATCGGCGACGAATCTCGTCCAAAACCACCATCCGGCTGTTTTCCTTCAAATACCAATGTTCCCATCCGTTGCACGGGACGCCGTTCATGTAGCGGCTGCCCGCCTTATGGATGCTTCCTTCGAAGCCGTCCGCCGTGCGGATTCGCGCGTCGGGTTTGATGGTCGCAAAGCGGGATTTGTCCCTGGAGAAAAATAATTTTTGTCCCGCCCGCAGGAAACCGTCCTCCACCAGCGCGGAAAATTTCACCTTCGGCGCGGACTTGCGTTTGCCGGTCACGTCGAAAGTCTGCGGATCGAACTCACCCGGTTGGACAGCGGCAATGCGTTTTTTGGCGGCTTTGATATATTTGTCCTCCCGCTCGATCCCGATCCAGTTGCGATGAAGGCGTTTGGCGACCGCGCCCGTCGTCCCGCTGCCAAAGAACGGATCGAGGACCACGTCGCCCGCGTTGCTCGAAGCGAGAATCACGCGATATAGCAGCGCCTCGGGCTTCTGCGTGGAGTGAGCCTTGTCGCCGTTTTTATCCTTCACGCGCTCAGTCCCGGTCGCCAATGAAAGCAGCCACCAATCGGAACGCATCTGTTTTTCATCGTTCAAGCCTTTCATGGCTTGATGATTGAACGTGTACTTCGCGCCCTTCCCCGAACTTGCCCAGATCAGCGTTTCGTGGGCGTTCGTAAAACGGACGCCGCGAAAATTGGGCATCGGGTTGGTCTTGACCCAAATCACGTCGTTCAACATCCAAAATCCCAGATTCTGCATGATCGTCCCGACGCGGAAGATGTTGTGATATGAACCGATCACCCAAATTGAGCCTGTGGGTTTCAATACGCGCTTGCAGGCAGTCAACCAATTACGGGTGAACTCATCGTAGTCCGCGAATGAATCGAATCGGTCCCAGGAGTCGTTCACAGCGTTCACTTTGGTCATGTTCGGGCGGTGAAGTTCGTTTTGCAGTTGCAGGTTATAAGGCGGGTCGGCAAAGATCAGATCAATGGACCTCTCAGGCAGGGAGTTCAGAGTCTTGACGCAATCGCCTTTGAGAATTTGATTGAGGGGCAGGTTCATACGCCGCGATTATAGC
>WBZR01000183.1_pt1 | contig 108736 bp, 82 predicted proteins | sample 5204231 | NCBI WGS metagenome assembly WBZR01 (sample SAMN12412403, study PRJNA552823) | activated sludge metagenome | isolation source: activated sludge from anammox sidestream of wastewater treatment plant... | place: USA: Virginia | collected 2017-08
AAGGCAACTATGAACAAGTTGATGATATTTTACTGATAGGCGTAAGAATTTAATCCATTTCTTAATTTATAAACTTTTATAATTCATATTCATTCTCTATCTGTTGTACATTAATCTTATCATACTTCCTGACTTGTCCACTTTAGTGCAACAAATCAAGTTTGTTTAATAATTCTTCTAAACCCTTAGTAATTTTTCCCTTAACAATCACTTCTTTTTGGGTTAGTTTGTTATGCATTCTGGCATCTGTAACTTTTTTAGCCTCTGTTATAAATCGCCTTATTGACAAGCCCGTTTTGATTTCAATATGCTTTGATATTGTAAGAGCCAAAAAGCAAATGAGTAGATGAAGTTTTATAGGTTCGTCTTTAAAATGGAATATGGGTCGAGTTTCTAAGTCGGACTTTGCCACTCTAAATGCTTGTTCCACTCTGTAAAGCTCATGATACCTTTCAATAACCATATTAGTGGGCAAATCTTGTTCGTCTAAGTCGGTGTAATAACCTTTAATACCCAAGAGTTTTGTACTCTTTTTGATTAGTTCCTCATTAAGCCCAAGCTTTTCATTATATGCCTAACAAACTTTGCTTTTGTGTTTTTTGATGGCGATTTTAAGATACTTTGGGCTTTTAAAATCTGCTTTTCCATTTCATACTTATCCTTTCTGTATCGTGCATTTGAGAAGCTGCATATAAGATGCCCTTTGTCAGTATGGATTCTGATTGTTTTGCCATCTTCTCGCTTAATTTTAGCATCCAACTCATCAAAGATAACTTGTGGTAAATTACCCAATCTGGCACCAACAATGTAATGAATGCTGTGAGATTTTAACACTCTAATATTATCGTTGCTTATCATAGCTGCATCAGCAACTACTGTAAAGGAGCTAACATTATTTTTTGTAATAAACGTTTTTACTACAGGTAAAATGGTATGTCCTTCGAAAGTATTGCCAGGAAAAATATCAAAGGCAATAGGAAACCCATCCTTACTTACCATTAGCCCAACGATTATCTGTGGCTGTTGTGATTTGCTGTCTTTTGAAAAGCCTGTTTTGCGCAAATCATCGTCTTCAAATGTTTCAAAATAAAGTTTAGTTACATCATAAAAAAGAAGAGAGTAGTCAAAACCGTATTCTCTTTTTGCAAAGTCATTAACCTTGGCAATGGCATGGTCTTTTAATGAATTCCATTGGGGAGCTTCTTTATAGTAGTTTTGTCTTCGATGTTTTATGCCAAAGTATGTTTCAATAAGTTCAATAGAACGTAGTTTAGAAGCAGGTTCAAGTATTCTGATAGTTATTAAATCCTTGAATAAACTAGAGGTCAGTTCTCCTATGCCAAGTTGGGCAATTAAACACTGAATAATATCGTAATAAAAACGATAATAAAAACCTACGCACTCATATTGTTCGAGATAAGAATAGGCTCCAGACTTCAAAGACGGAAACAAAGATGCTTGGTTGGAGTAATCTCTGATAAACTGCTCTGCTTGATCTTTTAAATTATTAAGCTCATCCTCGGTTGATGCAGAACCCAAATGCTTTACTATAACACGCCTCCGATTATGAAGGTAATAAACTTGAATTGCAATCTTACCTGAACTTGTTTTAACTCCTCTAAATTTTAGCACTTTGAAAACCTTAGTGCAACAAATGTAGCACTAAAAAAATCGTAATGTGTTGTATTTTAATGATTTGTAAAATTTAAAAAAATAAGGTGGACAAGTCAGGAGGCAAAAAGAATTAAAAACATCTGGTAACACGGATTCCTACGTCAAGTTGTTTAAACTGACACAAAGCAACGCTTCTTTTTTACTTGTCTGTTTTAATATTTATCGTTTTCCTGATAAATTTGTTTGCCCATTCAGATAACATTAGTGGGATGAATCACTATAGCATTTGTAAAAAAAGAATAAATCAACAGCGTAAATTCTCATTATAAAAATTACCCTTTTATTTTACCTAAATTTCGTGTATAACTTTGCAATACATTATGATAAAACAAAGATTAGGATTAAATGAAATAACTAATACCGTGAAACCTCTTGCTTATTTGACCTAATTAAATAAACTGCAATAATAGTTAAACCAATTACCACCAATGTACCTGTAAGTAAGAATAAGTGAAACCAGGGCTTTAAACGGCCAATCATGGCACCATAGGCCACATTAGGCTCATTAAACTGCCAATATGCTTTAATAAAACCTGCAATGATTAAACTTATCCAAAAAAAGAATAAAGCAATATTAGAAATGAGGCAAACCTGCCTAAAAAGTTTAATATTTTTATGACCTGTACCCGTAATATCAATTGCAAATGCAAGCAGTAACATAGTGTTAATGCCTATCGTAGCACCCATAGTATGCGCTACAATTACATGTGTACCATGCATATAAATATTTAGTGCCGGAATTGACATAATTATAGCTAATCCCAGCGTTAAAAATACCCAAATATCAGAAGCCAGAAAAAACTGATAGGAATTGTAGTGCGCAAACTTTTTGGCTGTATCTAACGATGATTTCCACAAATAAATAATCCTTCCAAAAATAAATAACTCAGTCATGCTTACAATATAGGCTATATGTTTTACATAAGGCTGTGTAGGCAGGGTATAAATATGGTGCCCCCAGTTAAACATTAAATTAAACAAGCCTAGAAAATATAATCCAAAAGCCATATTAGAATAACTGTATTTTTTATTGCCCGATATTTTATCCATTAAATAAATAGAAGTTCCATAAACCAACAAATTCCAAGAGCCCACCAACGAACCATAAGATTTCCATTGTATGGTCATATCCTTAATTAAATTATCACGGAAGTATGGAATAATCCATAAGTTTGACTCTAAATAAGTAAACAGAAAAAACAATGCTCCGGTAAACCACATCCAAATATAAACCGGCTGATTTTTTAAGGTTTTAAAATTACTCAGATATAAGACTATAAACAAAATCCAACCTATTGTTAAAGGAATCGCAAAATATGGATGAAACTCCCAATACTCGCGTCCGCCAAAAACACCAAAACAGTAGGATATAAGTATGGCAGCCATAGTTAAAGCAAAAATGTAGAACAAAAACTTTACTCCGTTTTTAAATTTTAGTTCCTCGTTGTTATGTTCCTGAAGATAATACAAAACTGATCCGGTGGCTCCTGTCAATATCCAAAATACGGCTGACGATACGTGTAATGGTCTAATCTTTTCAAATGAAAAAATATTACGCCAAAATCCCGGAAAAGCATATTCAATAGCTCCGGCCAATCCAAACAGTAGAGTAGAGATTAATAAAATTAAACCTGTTTTTACAAGATATACGCTATATTTATTTTTGCTTAATGGTTCCATCTGCTTGCTTTATATATGAGGTAGGATTAGCAATTCCTGTGGAATTGGTGTATTTGAAAAATTCCATAAAATCGTTTATCTCTTGCTCACTTAAATGAAAATTAGGCATTACATTAGTTCCGTTTTTTAAAAAAACTTTAATATAAGATTCCGGCTTGTTTTCATAAATATTAGTTAAGTCGGGTCCCAAATGGCCACCCAAACCATACAATTGATGGCACGAGGTACAATTCTTTTCTTGCCATAAAATTTTACCTCTTTGCGCTGATTTATTTGGAGCCGGAATAGGCTTTAATTCTGTAAAATATAAAACATTCGTATATATCAGAAAAGATATTAATAGGATAATAAATATGAGAATCTTGTTTTTGTAACTATTCATAAATATATATAGCAAAAAAGTACCCTATGCGGAATGCAAAAATAGATTTAATTCTTTATCAAAAAATATGATAAATATCAGGCTTCCTTCAAACTATTCTTCCGCAAAAGCCCATAAGCTTACAAATATACTTGTATGTTTTGTTAATAAGGCATTAAATAGTAAAAATTAGGAAAACTAAAGATTTGTTTTTAAAGTATTTACTAGCATTTATTCAGGATGAGGTCAAAAATAATTTGTATATTAATCTATTAGTTTTTACCTTGTACTACATTAAGGTCAAAATATTAATAAATTTAATGGTAGAATTTAAAGAAAAAATTACCGAGATTTTAAAGCAATTAAATTACTCGTTTGATGAACTAGCTGAGCATTTAGGAATGAGTTCTGACCAGTTAAATCAGGCAATTAATGACAAAAAGGTAGAGTTAAGAACTTTGGAATTTATTTCAAAGGAATTAAGGATTCCGTTATATAGTTTTTTTAGAAATGATAAATTTGTACCGGTTTCTACTTCACCCGAGGCGCCATTTTATGTTAGTGAAATAAACAATAATGAAATGGACAACTTAAAAAATGAAAACTTACAATTGAAAAAAGAAATTGAAGTACTTAAACAGGCACTTATCAATTGCGAATCTAAAATAAAGCAATATCTTTAATGTATTTAAGCCAAGTAAGAAATAAAAATATTATATTGAATGCCTTACTTTTGGTTTTCATATTTACTATTTTGTCCTGTCAAGGGAAAAAGAAAAAAAGATTGCTTATTAAACCCAATATTGTAGCTAAAGAAGCTGTTGCAGATACGGTTACACCCGAATTGACCTTTTCGGAAAAATCTTTTATGGTTGATTCTTTTTTTACTGAAATTTCTGAGAAGAATGATTTCAATGGCACTGTTTTGGTTAGCCATAATGATAAGGTTATTTATCGCAAGGCTTTTGGATACGCTAATTTTGGCACAAAAGAATTACTGCAAGAAAACTCTGTATTTCAATTAGCCTCTATATCAAAACAGTTTACGGCAGTAGCTGTTTTAATGCTTTATGAAAAAGGTTTAATAAACTTTGATGATGATATTACCAAGTATTTTCCCGATTTTCCGTATTCAGGAATAACTATACGTATGTTACTCTCGCACCGTTCAGGTCTTCCTAATTATATGTATTTTTGTGATGAATATTACACCAACAAATCAGTAGCACTAACTAATCATGATGTTATTGATTTGATGATTAAATATAAACCACCATTATATTTTCCGCCCGATAAGAAATTTAATTATTGTAATACCAATTATTGCTTATTGGCTTCAATTATTCAAGAAGTAACCAAAATGCCTTTTGATGTTTTTATTACCCGGAAAATTTTTATTCCTTTAGGAATGAATCGTTCATTTATTGGAAATTCTATTGATTTTGAGTATAAAGACTTGCTAACTACAGGTTACGATGAAAACAATAAGCCTATTAACCCCGACTATTTAGATGGAATTCTGGGCGATAAAGGAATATACAGTTGCATAAATGATTTAAATAAGTGGGACAAGGCTTTATATACCAATAAATTAATAAAACAATCTACACTTGCCCTGGCTTTAAGCCCGGCTAATAAAGATATGATAGGAAACCGTAATTATGGATATGGTTGGAGAATAAAGTTTTTAGACGATACTCCTTTGTTTTACCACGGGGGATGGTGGAAAGGTTATAATACCTATTATCTGCGAAATCCTAAAGACCACAGTTCTATTATTATATTAAGTAATAAAGTAAACTGGAGTTTTAATTCTATTACAACTTTCCTTAATAGGTTTTATAACTATAAGGGGTCGGTTGAGTATGAAACTATTTAGTTCTATTAATCAACTATTTCCTCTTCCTTCTCCTTAAAAACTATTCCGTGTTCTGCTAATTCTTTTAGTATAGGCTCATATAATTCAGCCATTATAGGAATTTGAACACCTCTAAGTTTTATTTCACCATTAATAACTTTTCGGGCGGCCATTGCCATTGGCAAACCTACAGTTTTTGCCATTGCCGTATGTATATTGTCTTTCCCGGTAACTATCAAGGAACTTGAAATTTTTTTTGTTTCCTGTTTGCTGTTTACAAATTCAAACAAGTGCTGCATCACTATCAAATCTTTATCGTTAGGTTTTAATACCCATTTTTTTTCTAATAATTGCTGCAGTATTTCGGCCGGACTTGCGTGTTTTAAGCCTATTTCTTCATTTCCTAAAATGCCTGTCCATTCTATCATTTTTATGACTTCATCATGGGGTAAATATCCCGCAAAATCACACAAATTCTGTAAAATATTTTTATCGTTAGCAGGCAAAAATGATGACACAAAATCTGCATAAGTATATTTTTCAGGAATATCTATTTTTATTGAATCATCAGTAATACCAAGACTTACAAATATATGCCAGGCCTTGCAGTACAAATGCTGGCGCAAAGTACCTCTTATCATGGTTTTTATATCACTAATGCCATAAACGCTTTTGTAACTTAAGCTATCACGGTTGGCATAAGCATCAAAAGCACCTAATCCTTCAATATTAATAGTTTCGGCCGATTTGAATAAACGGTGGTAGGGGAGATATTTATATTGTCCGTTTTGCATAAATTGAGCGGTACTTTGCCCGGCAACAATTACATTTCGAGGATTCCATGAAAACTTATAGCCCCAAGGGTTATCATTGCTCTCGGGAGCAACCAACCCTCCACAGTATGATTTAAAAGAGTTGAGTCGGCCTCCATCTGCCTTTATTTTGTGAATAACTTTCATAGCCGATAAATGGTCAATACCGGGGTCTAGGCCTATTTCATTCAGTAACAATACATCATTGTTTATCGCCTGTGTATGTAAAGCTCTTATTTCGGGCGAAACGTAAGAGGCAGTTATTAAATGCTTTTTGAGATCAACACAATCCTTTGCTACAGGAAAATGCATAAAAGCCGGAAGCATAGATATGACCAAATCTGATTGACTGATATATTTTTTCCTTTCCTCCACATTATTTACATCAAATGCAATGGCTTTACTGTTAGGTCTTTGTTGCGTTTTTAATAAAGCCGACTCGCAGTTTAAATCAGCCACAATAAGTTCAAAATTATCAGCTACAGCATGGTTCAACAAATAGTCAATTAAATAAATGGATGATTTGCCGGCACCTATTAAGAGTATTTTTTTCATACTTTAGGATAATAAAATTGTATTTACTATATAAATTGACCGTCTTTCATTTTCAGCTTTCGGTCAGCCAGGTCGGCTAACTCCGCGTTGTGGGTAACAATAACAAAAGTCTGTTGAAATTCGTTTTTTAATTTAACAAATAATTGATGCAACTCGGTAGAATTCTTGGCATCTAAGTTACCTGATGGCTCATCAGCTAGAATTACACTTGGTTTATTAATTAACGCTCGTGCAACTGCAACTCTTTGCTGCTCACCCCCCGAAAGTTCTGATGGTTTATGTGAGGCTCGGGGAGCTACACCAAGTAAATCGAGCAATTCCATGGCACGTTTCTCAGTGTCTTTAATATTCTTTTTTGCTATAAATGCAGGAATACAAACATTTTCAAGTGCCGTAAACTCGGGTAATAAGTGGTGAAACTGAAAAACAAAGCCTATTTTTTCATTTCTGAAACGAGCCAGCTTCTTGTCGTTTAGTTTAAATACATCTTCGCCATCAATGGTTAAAGTTCCGGAATCTGACTTTTCGAGTGTTCCTAAGATGTGCAATAATGTTGATTTTCCTGCCCCCGATGGTCCGGTAATACTTATCATTTCGCCCCTTGTTACCTGTAAATTTACATGGTTTAGCACTGTAATGGCATTTCCGCTTTGGTAATGTTTGCTAAGGTTATGGGCTTCAATAATTGTCATTTACAAAATAATTATTACGCAACAAGGGGGTATAAATTTAATTACACCAATATAGTACAATCTTTGAGGCTAAAACTAAGAAAGTTTTTTGTACTTACTTAAAAACTTGTGTTAAACCTCAAAAAAACGTGTCTTATTTCTCCTTAGGGGTATTATTCTGAGATTTTTCAGGGGCAGGCATTAAGGCCTTTTTCGATAACTTAAATTTACCTGTTTTAGCATCAATACCTATTAATTTTACGGCCACCATATCACCTTCTTTAAATATGCCATCCATATTTTCAAGCCTTTTGTGCTCTATTTCTGAAATATGCAATAAACCGTCTTTTCCGGGCATAAACTCAATAAATGCACCAAAGGCCATAATAGACTTAACTTTTCCACTATAGGTTTCGCCTACTTCGGGTACAGCCACTATGCCGCGTATGCGAGAAGAGGCCATATCAATAGATTGCTTATCGGGCGATGAAATTTCTACTCTTCCAATATTTCCAATTTCTTCAATACTTACTTGAGCACCTGATTCGCGTTGTATTTCCTGAATAATTTTTCCGCCCGGCCCAATAACCGCACCAATAAATTCTTTAGGTATTTCAAGCACAACTATGCGTGGAGCATGCGGTTTGTAATCCTCTCTTGGGGCGCTGATGGCTTTCGACATTTCATTTAATATATGCAATCTTCCATTTTTAGCCTGATTTAAGGCCTGTGCCAATACTTCGTATGATAAACCATCAACTTTAATATCCATCTGGCAAGCTACTATACCATCTTTGGTTCCGGTAACTTTAAAATCCATATCGCCCAAATGATCTTCATCACCTAATATATCGGATAAAACAGCATATTCGCCTTGATTGTTAGCTATTAAACCCATAGCAATACCCGCAACCGGTTTTTTAATTTTAACACCGGCATCCATTAAGGCTAAAGTTCCGGCACATACAGTTGCCATTGATGACGAACCATTTGACTCTAAAATGTCTGATACCACACGAATAGTGTAGGTTGACTCATCGGGCAATACTTTTTTAAGAGAGCGCATAGCTAAGTTTCCATGTCCCACTTCTCTTCTTCCTGTGCCTCGCATTGGTTTTACTTCGCCTGTACTAAAAGGAGGGAAGTTGTAATGCAATAAGAACTTATTATAGCCACTTATTACGGCACCATCTATTACTTGTTCATCTAATTTGCTGCCTAAGGTTACGGTGGTAAGCGATTGTGTTTCGCCACGAGTAAATATTGATGAACCATGAGCAGAAGGCAAATAATCAACTTCGCACCAAATAGGTCTTATTTCATCTAATTTTCTTCCATCAAGACGCTTTCTTTCTTTCAATACACAATTTCTTACGGCATCTTTTTCTACATCATGAAAGTATTTATTAATTAAAAAGCTATTCGCTTTTTGCTCTTCTTCGCTAAGCGTAGCTACAAACGCACTTTTTACTTCTTCAAATTTGGCGGCTCTTTCTGCTTTGTTGGCATTTCCTTGTTTGGCTATTTCATAAACTTTATCATAGCAGGCTTTTTCAATGGCTTCTCTTAAAGCTTCATTATGATTTTCATGATGATACTCTCTTTTTACGGTAGCATTAACCATTTGTGCCAACTCAATTTGAGCTTGACACTGAATTTTTATGGCTTCGTGTGCTACTTTTAGGGCTTGTGCCAAATCGTCTTCGCTACATTCCTGCATTTCACCTTCAACCATGTTTATGTCTTTCATGGTTCCGGCAACTATTATGTCAAGATCGGCATTCTCAAGCGCTGTGCGAGTAGGGTTAATAACAAATTGCCCATTAATACGAGCAACTCTCACTTCCGAAATTGGCCCGTTAAACGGAATGTTAGATACAGAAATAGCAGCCGAGGCAGCCAAACCGGCTAAAGCATCGGGTAATATTTCTTTATCAAACGAAATGAGTGAGATTAGAACCTGTGTTTCGGCATGAAAATCATCAGGAAACAAAGGTCTGAGCGCACGATCAACCAAACGAGATATTAATATTTCGTATTCTGACAGTTTAGCTTCTCTCTTAAAGAAACCACCCGGAAATCTACCAACAGCAGCAAACTTTTCCTGATAATCAACAGATAAAGGTAGAAAATCTACATTTTCTCCTGCTTCTTTTTTGGCACATACCGTGGCTAAAAGCATGGTATTGCCCATACGAACAACTACCGAACCATCAGCCTGTTTAGCCAATTTTCCGGTTTCTATGGAAATTTGTCTTCCATCTCCCAAATCAAATGTTTTTATTATTGCTTGTTGCGACATCTTTAAATATATAATTTATTAAATAAAAAAAAAGGCAATCGTAAAGGATTGCCTTTGTGGTTTTGTAAAGTTTCTTACTTTCTAATTTCTAAATCTTTTAGTATGGCTCTATAGCGGAAAATAGCCGTATTTTTTAAGTGGTCGAGCAGTCTTCTTCTTTTTCCAACAAGATTTAATAAGGCTCTTTGTGTGTTAAAGTCTTTTTTGTTTTTTTTCATATGCTCGGTCAAATGGTTTATACGCAAAGTAAATAATGCTATTTGCGACTCTGCAGATCCGGTATTGGTTGCACTTTGACCATGTTTGGTAAAAATTTCTTTCTTTACTTCTGATGTTAAATACATGCTTTTATTGTTTTTCAAAAATTGAGGTGCAAATATATTACACTATTTTTATATATCAAATATATTTCCCTTATTATTTTCTAAAACATTTTATAGTTTGCCATTTTTTATAAGTTTATTATTTGTAATTGTATGTATATCAGTAAATTAAACTGTTGATACGGAAGTTTTAAATAAATTATTTAATTACTAACACCAATTTTTGAATAACTTTTATGGCCTAAAATCAGTATAAGTAAAAAAAATCAAGCTTATTATGGAAAATTTATCATTGAACTGGATTACCGAAAAAAATACCGATTTTGAGTACAAAAAGTATAGTTTGTTAGCTTATCTTGAAAATGCAAAAGCAAAACTCCAAGCTAATATTTTATACCCAACCGTTACCCAACTGACTCATAATTTGCAAATGTTAATCAATTTGAAAAATACATTTTTAAACTTAGACTTAGCTTTAAGTAAAGAAGTAAAAAATATTGATTTACAGAGTTGTAAAATAAATTATCAATCTTTTATTTTAGGTGACAAATTGTCCACTGATCTCCTTTCCATAATTGATTATTCGATAGTTGAAATTAATCCTGTGGTGCAATATGCTAATCACCTTGTTCATGAAAATTTAAGTAAAATAAAAATAGACACTATTGGTTTAAATCCATTAAACAAGCATGAGGGGTATCTGTTTTTTAATAATGGTAATCCTAATGATATTTTAATTTACTACTATCAACTGTCTCTCTACGACCAGTCAAATGCCGATACTTCTTGTATTAAAACCCAATTTATTGATTATTATAAACAAAGTATAACTATGACTATTGATAATATGAAGCTTGATTTGATAAAGAAGTATAAAGAAATACCCAACCCGGCAACTTATTTATTCAGTTCCAGTCAATATTTGCCACTCGAATACACTTTTATTCCGCTAGCTAATAAAAAGTTAATACAAGCACTTCATACCGGTTAATTGAGCCTCCCAATAGATTAGATGAAAAGTGTATTATTAAAATGTTGATTTTGAAACTAATATGTTTATTATTTAGGTAGAACTTTTTCCATATTACATTCAACGTTTTATTCGAAAAATTACAATTATCTTTGCTTTCCTAAAATAATGGGAGCATAATAAAGCAAGGATTATATGAATTTACTTTCGGTTGAAAATATTAGTAAGTCTTATGGCGAAAAACAATTGTTTAAACAAGTAGGTTTTGGCATAATGCAAGGCGAAAAAGTAGCCTTGATAGCACGAAATGGAAGTGGGAAATCTACCTTACTGCGCATATTGTGTGGTAAAGACGTAGCAGACGAAGGTAAAGTTACCTATAGAAATGGGATTAAAATTTCGTTTCTTGATCAGGAACCTGTTTTTAACGAACATTTAAGTATAATTGAAGCTGTGCTTGCTTCTGAAAATGAAATAAGTAAGGCTGTAAAACAATATGAAAAAGTTATTGAAGAGCATAATCATAGGCCTGACAAAGAGATGAGCAAAGAACTTGCCGAAGCTATTGGCAATATGGATAAAAATGATGCTTGGGATTATGAGAGTAAAGTAAAACAGATTTTGGGAAGGCTGGGATTAACTCGTTTAAACCAGTCGGTAAACACACTTTCGGGAGGGCAAAAAAAACGAATGGCTTTGGCACGGGTACTCATTGAAAATCCTGATTTATTAATCATGGACGAGCCAACTAATCATTTAGATGTTGATATGATTGAATGGTTGGAAGAGTACCTACAAAACAAAGATTTAAGTTTATTGCTTGTTACACACGACCGGTATTTTCTGGATAATATATGCAGTCGTATTATTGAGTTGGACAATCAAACAATATACACCTATCAGGGAAATTACAGTTATTTTCTTGAAAAAAAATCGGAAAGAGAATTTAATAGCGCCCGCGAAGTTGATAAAGCCCGTAATTTAATGCGAAAAGAGTTGGAGTGGATAAGAAGAATGCCCAAAGCCAGAGGGACAAAGTCAAAATCAAGAGTTGACGCCTTTTATGAAATAAAAGATAAAGCCTCAGAAAAAAAGCAGGAAAAAGAGATTGAACTTCATGTGAAAATGTCCAGAATAGGAGGTAAGGTGTTGGAAATGAAAAAGGTATATAAGAGCTATGATAATATTCATCTATTAAAAGGATTTGATTATACCTTTAAAACAGGAGAGAGAATTGGTATTGTTGGGAAAAACGGGGTAGGAAAATCTACTTTTCTGAATTTGATTATTGGAAAAGAACAAGCAGATTCAGGTAAAATTAATGTTGGAGAAACTATTGTGTTTGGATATTATTCCCAATCGGGACTTGAGCTTAAAGAAGATAAAAGGGTAATTGAAGTGGTTAAAGATAATATAGCCGATGTTATAGCTTTGGGTGATGGCACCAAAGTAAGTGCATCACAATTTTTAACCATGTTTCAGTTTCCACCCGAAATGCAATATACTTTTGTATCAAAATTAAGCGGTGGCGAAAAAAGAAGGCTGTATTTATTGACTATTTTGGTAAAAAATCCCAACTTTTTAATTTTAGACGAGCCTACCAACGACCTAGACTTATTGACACTGCAAACGCTTGAAGAGTTTTTACTGTATTTTAAAGGCTGCTTGCTAATTGTTTCGCACGATAGGTATTTTATGGACAAACTTGTAGATCATTTATTGGTATTTGAAGGTGATGGTGTTGTATCTGATTTTACAGGTAATTACAGAGAATGGCGATTGAAAACCCAATTACAGGAAAATCTGGAGAAACAAAAAAATCAAAAAATAAAATCAGAGAAAAAAAGCACAACCGAAGAAAATAAAATATATGACGAACCGGTTAAAACCAGAAAGAAAACATTTAAAGAAAAATATGAATTTGAGCAAATAGAGAAAGAATTGGCCGATTTGGAAAAAGAGCGTGAGGACTTATCCGAAAAACTAATTCAAAACAACGGAAAGGTTGAAGAACTTACCCTATGGAGTAAGCGTTTGGCCGAAATTACAGAATCAATAAATAATAAGGAGTTAAGATGGCTAGAACTTTCGGAGTTAGATAATTAAATAATTGTATGAGAAAGAAAAGCAGGAAGTATATTTTTTTTTATAAATTTGTTGCCCACAAAAAAAACAGATAAAATATTAATATGGCAAAACAACATTTGACAGAATTATTAGGTGCAGAAGCCGAAAGCTTATTAAATCATACCTGCACTACAATTGATAAAAAAAGCATTCATTTACCGGGCAAAGATTTTGTAGATCGTATTTTTAAAGAATCTGACAGAAATATTCAGGTGTTAAGAAGTTTACAAAGTATATATGGTTCGGGTAGGTTGGCCAATACCGGATATGTAAGTATTTTACCTGTTGACCAAGGCATAGAACATAGTGCCGGTGCTTCATTTGCACCCAATCCAATTTATTTTGACCCTGAAAATATTGTGAAATTAGCCATTGAAGGAGGTTGCAATGCTGTAGCTTCTACTTTTGGAGTATTGGCAGCCGTAGGTCGTAAATATGCCCACAAAATACCATTTGTAGTTAAAATTAATCATAACGAGTTATTAACTTATCCTAATAAGTTTGACCAAATTATGTTTGGTAAAGTTGAAGATGCCTGGAATATGGGCGCTGCAGCCGTTGGAGCTACTATTTATTTTGGAGCTCCTGAGTCAAACCAACAAATTATAGAAGTGGCGCAAGCCTTTGACAGAGCACATGAGTTGGGTATGGCTACTATTTTATGGTGTTATATTAGAAACAACGGATTTAAAAAAGACGGAGTAGATTATCACACTTCAACCGACTTAACCGGACAGGCCAATCATTTGGGAGTAACCATTAAGGCCGACATTATAAAGCAAAAACTCCCTACCAATAACGGAGGGTACACTGCCATTAATTTTGGAAAAACTCATCCAAAAGTATATTCCGAACTTACAAGTAATCATCCTATTGACCTATGTCGTTATCAGGTGGCTAATTGCTTTATGGGACGTATAGGCTTAATTAACTCGGGTGGTGAGTCAAAAGGAGCATCAGACATGGCCGAGGCGGTAGCTACTGCGGTAGTTAACAAAAGAGCCGGAGGACAAGGTTTGATAAGCGGACGTAAAGCATTTCAGCGCCCAATGAAAGAAGGTGTGGCTTTACTTAATGTTATTCAGGATGTATATTTAGACAAATCAATTACCATTGCCTAAAAGCGCTCTGTATTTGTTTAATAAATAATTTTTGTCCTATTTAGGATTTTAAAGAATAAACTAATGAGCTGGTTTAAAAGAATAAAAGAAGGTATTACAACTTCTACTAAAGATAAAAAAGAAACCCCAGAAGGCTTGTGGTATAAATGCCCCGGTTGCAAGACCATTGTTCCTTCAGAGGATCATGCAGCCAACTTGTATGTTTGTGCTAATTGTAATCACCACCATAAAATAAGTTCTACCGAGTATTTTGCCATTTTCTTTGACGATAATAAATTTACGGAAATTAATGCCAATATGCGCTCGGCCGATCCATTGCATTTTGAAGATACCAAAAAATATATTGACCGCATAGAGGAAAGCACCAAAAAAACCGGACTTAACGATGCTATTCGCACTGCCTATGGCAAAGTAAATGGTAACGATTTAATGATTGCTTGTATGGACTTTGGTTATATTGGTGGTTCAATGGGTAGTGTAATGGGCGAAAAAATAGCCAGAGCCATTACTTATTGTATGGAGCATAAAACACCACTGCTTATTATTTCCAAATCGGGCGGAGCACGCATGATGGAGGCAGCTTTTTCACTTATGCAAATGGCCAAAACATCGGTTAAGCTATCACAATTGGCTATTGAAAAAGTACCCTACATATCACTGCTTACCGACCCAACCACCGGAGGTGTTACAGCCTCTTTTGCCATGCTTGGCGATTTGAATATTGCCGAGCCAAATGCCTTAATAGGCTTTGCCGGACCAAGGGTAGTTAAAGAAACCATAGGTAAAGATTTACCTAAAGGATTTCAAACTTCTGAGTTTGTTTTGGAGCATGGATTTTTGGATAAAATAGTAAATCGTAAAGATTTGAAGACCACAGTAGGTAATTTACTGCAAATGTTTAAAAACTAAAGCCCTTTTCCTGAAACAAAAAAATAACAAAGCAAAGCTTTGTTATTTTTTGCACTTTGAGTGCTTAACAGCTAAAGAGGCAAAATTTTTAAGTGGCACAAAATCAGTATAATATTGTTTTTGCAGATTACTTATGCGCTAATAATCAAGCAATGTTTCGGGAAGTTGCGCTAAGGCTTTTTCTAACTGTTCGTTATTAGGTGCTACACCGTGCCATTTGTGTGTTCCCATCATAAAATCAACACCGGCACCCATTTCGGTGTGCATTATTATGGCTACAGGCTTTTTATGGCCGCATAAATTTATGGCTTGCTCTAAACCATCAACTACCTGCTGCATATTATTTCCATCTTTAATGGTAAGAACTTGCCAACCAAATGCTTCAAATTTTTGTGATAAATTTCCTAAGCTTAGCACCTCGTCAGTGGAACCGTCAATTTGTTTTTTGTTGTAATCAATAGTGCATATTAAATTGTCAACTTGCTTGGCGGCTGCATACATGGCAGCTTCCCAAATTTGCCCTTCTTGCAGTTCACCATCACCATGCAACGAAAACACCTTATGCGAATCCTTATTTAACTTTTTACTTAATGCAGCACCGATAGCAACACTCATGCCTTGACCCAGAGAGCCCGAGGCAACACGAACTCCCGGAAGATGCTCATGCGTGGCAGGGTGTCCTTGCAAACGTGAGTTTAACTTTCTGAAAGTAGCTAACTCTTTTACATCAAAATATCCTGAACGTGCCAAAACACTATAAAACAATGGAGAAATATGGCCGTTTGATAAGAAAAATAAATCTTGATTTTTGCCATCCATATCGAATGGTTGAGCTTGATGTTTTAAAATCCGGAAATATAAGGCCACCATAAAGTCGGTACAACCCAATGACCCACCCGGATGACCTGAATTTACAGCATGAACCATTCTTAAAATATCCCTTCTAACCTGAAAACTTATTTTTTCTAATTCGTTTATTGATTGCATAATCGGTTTTTTAGCAAAAGTACGCTAAAAGTGTAAGTTTTATAATCTTGTTCAAAATTATTTATATTGTTGAAAACTATACAATCTGTTGTTTTTTTTAGCAAATTTAAAGGATTCATATAATTATATTTGCAATTTGTAAAATTTACTAACCTTAAAAATATTATAATTTATTTATGGGATTACAATGCGGAATAGTAGGATTACCCAATGTAGGAAAATCAACTTTATTTAATTGTCTTTCAAATGCCAAGGCGCAAGCGGCAAATTTCCCTTTTTGTACAATTGAGCCTAATGTTGGCGTTATTACAGTTCCGGACGAGCGATTGAATGCTTTAGAAAACTTGGTAAAGCCCGAAAGAGTTGTACCTACTACCGTGGAAATTGTTGATATTGCCGGATTGGTAAAAGGTGCCAGTAAAGGCGAGGGATTAGGTAACCAGTTTTTGGCCAATATACGCGAAACTAATGCCATATTACATGTATTGCGTTGTTTTGAAGATCCTAATGTGGTTCATGTTGAAGGTAATGTAAATCCAGTGCGTGATAAGGAAACTATTGATTATGAGTTAATATTTAAAGATTTAGAATCTATTGATAAAAAAATTCAACGTGTTGAGAAAATGGCAAAAACCGGGCAAGACAAGGAAGCCAAAAAAGCGTATGATGTATTGATGGTTTACAAAAAACATCTGGAAAGCGGACAGGCAGCACGCTCGGCCTCAGTTATTGAAGAGGACAAGAAGTATATTGCTGATATTCATTTACTTACTGCCAAACCAGTGATGTATGTTTGTAATGTTGATGAAGCTTCGGTTTTGACCGGAAATAAGTACGTAGATGCCGTGAAAGAAGCCGTAAAAGATGAACAAGCCGAAGTTATATTGATAACCGCTGCCATGGAAGCCGAAATAGCATCGTTAGAAAGCTATGAAGACCGTCAATCGTTTTTACAAGATATTGGATTAGAAGAACCGGGGGTAAATAAATTAATCAAATCAGCCTATCGCTTACTCAACTTATCAACCTATTTTACGGCAGGTGTAAAAGAGGTAAGAGCCTGGACTATAACAGCAGGAATGACAGCTCCACAAGCAGCCGGAGTAATTCATACCGATTTTGAAAGAGGATTTATTAGAGCAGAGGTAATAGCTTATAACGATTTTGTAAAATATGGCTCGGAAGCTGCCTGTCGCGATAATGGTAAGTTACGTATAGAAGGAAAAGAATATATTGTGAATGACGGTGATGTGATGCACTTTAGATTTAATGTTTAATATTTTGTGATAATTAATCATCCTACTTAATCATACCTCAATAAACATGGGAGAATCAACATACAACGAAGATAGCATAAGAACCCTTGACTGGAAAGAGCATATAAGGCTTAGACCCGGAATGTATATTGGTAAGTTAGGCGATGGCTCTTCGCAAGATGATGGAATATATATTCTGTTAAAGGAAACAATAGATAATTGTATTGATGAATATGTAATGGGCTATGGAAAAACTATTGAAATTACCATTAAAGACCGTATGGTTAAAGTACGAGATTACGGTCGCGGAATACCTTTAGGTAAGGTAGTTGATGTGGTTTCCAAGATTAATACCGGTGCTAAGTATGATAGTGAAGCTTTCAAAAAATCTGTTGGGTTAAACGGTGTGGGAACCAAGGCGGTTAACGCTTTGTCATCAAGCTTTAAAATTCAATCCATACGTGATGAAAAAATAAAATCAGCAAGTTTTGAAAGAGGTGTGTTGACTAAAGATGAACCCATTGAGAGCAGTAGTCAAAGAAAAGGAACACAAGTAATTTTTGTACCTGACGAAAAGATATTCGGCAATTTTCATTTTTTGATGGAATATGTTGAGAAAATGTGTTGGAACTACGTTTACTTGAATACCGGCTTAACCATATATCTCAACGGAAATAAGTTTTATTCTGAAAACGGACTTCTTGATTTATTAAATCAAAATCTAAGTGGCAATATTTTGTATCCTATCATTCATCTTAAAGGGCACGATATTGAAATAGCTTTTACACACGGTACACAGTATGGAGAAGAGTATTACTCGTTTGTAAATGGTCAACATACCACTCAAGGAGGAACCCATCAAGGAGCATTTCGCGAGGCGGTGGTGAGAACCGTTAGAGAGTTTTATAAAAAAGAGTTTGAAGCAGTAGATATACGTACCTCCATTGTTGCTGCAATTAGTGTTAAAGTACAGGAACCTGTTTTTGAATCACAAACCAAAACTAAACTAGGCTCGCAGGTTATAGCCCCTGACGGCATGGCAATTAGAACGTTTGTAAATGACTTTGTTAAAGAAGCATTAGATAATTACTTACACAAAAACCCCGAAACCGCAGAGTTGCTATTACAAAAAATAGTTCAAAGCGAAAAGGAAAGAAAAGAACTTTCGGGAATACGTAAACTTGCCCGAGAAAGAGCCAAGAAAGCCAGTTTGCATAATAAAAAGCTGCGCGATTGTAGAATTCACTTTAACAGCAATGACGAACGTAGTTTGGAAACTACTTTATTTATTTGTGAGGGCGACTCGGCCAGCGGAAGTATTACAAAAACACGCGATGTAAACACCCAGGCTGTATTTAGTTTAAAAGGAAAACCCTTAAACAGTCATGGGCTTACCAAGAAAATAGTTTACGAAAACGAAGAGTTTAATTTATTGCAGAGTGCATTGAATATTGAAGACGGAATGGACGATTTACGATATAATAATATAGTCCTGGCTACCGATGCTGATGTTGACGGAATGCATATCAGATTGTTGCTGATTACTTTCTTTCTTCAATTCTTTCCCGATTTAGTGAAAAACGGACATTTGTATATTTTGCAAACGCCATTGTTCCGTATTCGAAACAAAAAAGAAACCATTTATTGCTACAATGAAGAAGAAAGGATGGAGGCCATTAATAAATTGGGCCCTAAACCCGAAATTACAAGATTTAAAGGCTTAGGCGAAATATCGCCCGATGAATTTAAACATTTTATTGGAAAAGATATGAGATTAGATCCGGTAATTATCAGTAAAGGCGCCACTATTGATGATATGCTTCAATTCTATATGGGTAAAAATACACCCGAACGTCAAGATTTTATTATTGAGAATTTAAAAGTAGAAAAGGATTTAGTGGCTCAAAATTAGTAATAATCATAAATCAAATGTTATGACAATAGGCTTTGATGCAAAAAGGGCATTTAATAATAAAAGCGGCTTAGGAAACTATGCAAGAAATTTGATTAAAAGCCTTACTAATAACTTTCCTGAAGAAGATTATTATTTGTTTAGTCCTGAATCAGGTGAATATAAATTATATGAATTTTTGCAGCGTAAATCCAATATACACCTGGTAAAACCCGAGAGTTTTTTTGCCAAGGAGTTTCCGTCATGGTGGCGCAGCTATGGTATCAGTAAAATTATTAATCGTCTCGAATTAGATATTTACCATGGGTTAAGCAATGAAATTCCTATGAATAGTTATAAAATAAAGGCTAAGAAAATAGTAACTATTCATGACCTTATATTTTTACATTATCCTGAGTTTTATAAAGCGGCCGACAGGAAAATATATAAAACAAAAACAATTAAATCATGTGAAATGGCCGATGCTGTTGTGGCAGTCAGTCAACAAACCAAAAACGATTTAATAGAACTATTAAATGTACCGGAGGAAAAAATACATGTGGTTTATCAAAGTTGTGATGATAGTTTTTTTTCTCCTTCGTTTAATGAAACCAATGAGCAATCGCCCGAGAAGTTATTGCCTGATGATTACATACTATATGTTGGAACAATTGAACAACGCAAAAATTTAATGACCTTGGTGAAGGCCATTCATCAATTGGATAAAACCATACAAGCTACCTTGGTTGTAGTTGGTAAAGAAACATCTTATTCGCGAGAGGTGCAGGAATATGTTAATAGGTTTAATCTTAATAAAAGGGTAATTTTTATGAAAAGTGTCAACAATGTTTTACTGACACTCATTTACCGAAAAGCAAAAGCTTTTATATATCCTTCTTTGTATGAAGGCTTTGGAATTCCAATATTAGAAGCTATTGCGTCAAAAGTACCGGTAATTACTTCACGAGGTGGATGTTTTCCTGAAGTGGGTGGGCCCGGAAGTATTTACGTTGATCCCCAAAATGAAGAGGAACTGGGAGAAGCTATAAAATTGGTATTGGGTAATGAATCGAAAAGACAGCAGATGATAGAAATTGGCTATCAACATGCACAAAAATTCCGCCCTCAGGTTTGTGCAGGTAATATGTACAATCTTTACAAATCACTAGGAAGCTATTAATAATGAATTGTTTGAATATAATTAGCCACCCTATATTTGAAGTAATTGCCAAAGCCGCTGAAGAGTTGAAATTACCTTGTTATGTGGTAGGGGGTTATGTTCGCGACAGTATTATGTATCGTGAGTGCAAAGATATTGATTTTGTTGTGGTTGGTGATGGAACAGCACTTGCACGAAAAGCAGCAAACATGCTTGACGAAAAAATAAAGGTGAATATTTTTAAGGCTTACGGAACGGCTATGTTTCGCTATAATGATTTAGACCTGGAATTTGTTGGTGCTCGTAAAGAATCGTATCAGCAACATTCACGCAATCCGGAGGTAACTAACGGAACTCTGCAAGATGACCAAAACAGAAGAGATTTCACCATTAATGCCTTGGCCATAAGCTTAAATAAAAATGATTATGGTACATTGGTAGATCCATTTAATGGGATAGAAATGATAAAAAAGAAAATAATTGTAACTCCTTTGAACCCCGATATTACCTTTAGTGATGACCCCTTGCGAATGATGCGTGCCATCAGGTTTGCCACACAACTAAATTTTAGTATTGACCCAACCTGCCTGGAGGCCATTAAGAGTAATAAAAACAGAATAAGTATAGTTTCAAAAGAAAGAGTAACTGATGAGTTGAATAAAATTATTGCTTCACCTATACCGTCAGTAGGTTTTAAGTTGCTGTTTGATACGGGGCTGCTGAAATTAATATTTCCGCTTATGGCTAATTTACAGGGAGTTGAGATAATTAAAGGGAAAGCACATAAAGATAATTTTTATCATACCCTTGAGGTGCTCGACAATATAAGCTTAAAAACAAATAATTTATGGTTACGTTGGGCGGCTATTTTGCATGATATTGCCAAACCTCACACCAAGAAATTTAACCAAGAAGGGGGCTGGACTTTTCATGGTCATGAGGATAAAGGAGCTCGTATGATTCCGAAAATTTTTAACGAGTTAAAACTACCCTTACATGATAAGATGCGATATGTTCAAAAACTGGTATTGTTACATTTAAGACCTATAGTACTGTCACAAGAGCAAATTACAGATAGCGCAGTACGTAGATTATTATTTGAAGCCGGTGATGATATTGATGATTTGATGATGCTTTGCGAGGCTGATATTACCACTAAAAACGAAGATAAAAAGAAAAAACACCTGGCAAATTTTGAATTAGTTAAAGTAAAACTTAAAGAGATTGAGGAGAAAGATCATATTAGAAACTGGCAACCTCCTATAAGTGGCGAAGATATTATGGAAATATATGGTTTGAAGCCATGTAAAGAAATTGGAATCATCAAAAATGCCATTCGTGAGGCTATATTGGAAGGAGAGATTCCCAATACTCGTCAAGATGCAATGAATTTTATGATAGGATTTGCACAAAACATAAATTTACATCCTCTAAAACAGAAGTAATTCGCAATTATGGTTAGTGAAGTATTATGCAATACTTTTTGTTTATCAAAAAAAACTACTTTTACTTTATTAAATACTTATTATGAAACAAAAAACCAGCCTTAGTTTTTGGCAAATATTCAATATGAGTTTTGGTTTTCTAGGTATTCAATTTGGATTTGCATTGCAGAATGCCAATGTGAGTAGAATATTCCAAACCTTAGGAGCCAAAATTGAAGATATTCCTATATTGTGGATAGCAGCTCCGGTAACAGGTTTTTTGGTTCAGCCAATTATTGGATATATTAGTGATAAAACTTGGCATCCTAAATGGGGGAGGAGAAGACCTTTCTTTTTTTTAGGTGCGGTATTATCGAGTATAGCTCTTTTTTTAATGCCAAATTCAGCAGCCTTATGGATGGCAGCTTTATTATTATGGTTACTTGATGCGTCAATTAATATCAGTATGGAGCCATTTAGAGCTTTTGTTGGAGATAAACTAAACGAGCAACAGCAAACAACAGGCTATGCCATGCAAACCTTTTTTATTGGTGTTGGAGCTGTAGTAGCCTCTTTGTTACCTTTTATTTTTACTAACTTTTTCGGGTTTAGCAATACAGCACCCGAAGGTATTATTCCCGATTCGGTAAAGTATTCTTTTTATTTAGGGGCTGTGGTGTTCTTTTTATCAGTGTTGTGGACTATTGTGTCTAGCACTGAAAATCCGCCATCAGATTTGAAACAATGGGAGTTGGAGAAAAAAAATACTAAAGGTGTTTTGAACGGAATTACTGAAATTGTTAGCGGTATTTTTTCTATGCCTCGTGTAATGGTTCAGTTAGCCTTGGTGCAATTTTTTACTTGGTTAGCCTTATTTGCCATGTGGATTTATACTACTGCAGGTATAGCCCAAAATGTGTTTGATACTACCGATACCACTTCTAAAAGTTTTCAGGATGCTGGAGATTGGGTAGGAGTAATGTTTACCGTTTATAATGGAATATCGGCTATTGTGGCTTTTTTACTGCCTGTATTGGCCAATAAAATAGGAAAAAAATACACTCATTTAATTTGCTTAATAATAGGAGGTTTTGGATTAATATCCTTATTTTTTATTCATGATAAAAACACGTTGTTGCTTCCAATGATTGGGGTAGGCTTAGCATGGGCTTCCACCTTAACTATGCCATACTCTATATTGGCCGGTGTTTTGCCCGAAAGCAAAATGGGATTCTACATGGGGGTTTTCAATTTCTTTATTGTCATTCCACAAATAGTAGCTGCTGCTATTTTAGGCTTTTGTGTGCAGCATTTCTTTCATCATGAAAGTATTTATGCTTTGGTTACAGGCGGCTTATCTATGATTATTGCAGGATTATTATGTGTTGTAATTGATGAAAAGAAAAAAACATTGCAAATTAATCATTGATTAATCTGCCTGAATTTCATCAACAAATAACCATGCATTGTTTCCGGCACCGTTACGGCCTTCCGGAATAACAGGAGCACATTGGGCTATTATTTTTACAAATCTTACTTTTTGCTTGTCAATCTTAAATAGATAGTTATAGCGATTTAACTCTTGGCTTATTACAGGCTTGGTACTAACGGAAGTAAAGTCTTTCCCATTGCTCGAAATCATTATTTCTACATAAGAAGGCAAATATATCCAGTCATCTTCATTCTTTAAGAAGCCTACGTTAATAGTATTAATTTCTGTATCATGAATTAAATCAATAACAGCATCCATATTCTTTCCACTCCAGGCTAACCACTCGCTGTTTATACGAGGAGAATGACCTAACAAACCATCTGTTAGATTACCTTTGTTGTAGTATTTGCTTGGCGGTTCAACAAAATTTACTTTTTTGCTTGTTGCCTTATTTTTAAAAAACTTAAAATTACAGTCCTTGCCTAATGCTTCGCCATTACGATAAAAAAACGCTCTCCCTTGGGTTGATTGTGTGATACTGACAGGGTTAGTATATTTTTGCAAGGCAGCATTTTCTGATAATTGATAAACTATAGAATCGTTATGAGAAGTAATATTACGTTCAAACAAGATATTGTTCAGATATAAAGAGGCTTTTTCGGTACTATCAATTCTGATTTCATAATTGATATTGTAGATTGACTTTGAGTAGTTGATTCGATATAAATCTAAGAATTTAAAATGCCCCTGAATACGTTGTAAAAAGCCATTCAAATTTTTTTGCTCTGCGGGTGTCCAAAGCACTTCAGAAAGGGCTGCTATACGTGGAAATGCGGTGTATTCTACATGATTAAAATGAGGCAAATATTCAGCCCATACATTGCCTTGCGCTCCTAAAATATATTTCTTTTCCTCTTCTTTTAAAGCGTGTGGTATGGGATTATATTCATATACTTTTTCAAGTGGAGTATATCCGCCAAAGGCTACCGGCTCTTGTGTAGGATGTCCCTGATAGTGGTCAAAATAACAATATGCACCGGGAGTCATTACTGCATAGTGTTTTTCTTTTGCGGCAGCTATACCACCCTCTTCGCCACGCCAACTCATAATTGCGGCATTAGAGGCAATTCCACCCTCCAATATTTCATCCCAACCAATCAATTTTTTATGATGTTTACTTAAAAAATTACTTATGTGTTTAATAAAGTATGATTGTAATTCATGTTCATCTTTTAGCCCTTCACTTTTTATGAGAGCCTGGCAATGACTACAAGTTTTCCATCTGGTTTTAGGGCATTCATCACCACCTATATGTATGTATTCGCCAGGGAAAAGAGCCATTACTTCGGTAAGAACATCTTCAAGAAAACGAAAGGTTTCAGGTTTAGGACAAAATACATCTTCAAAAACTCCCCATTGTTTTTGAACTTCAAATGGACCTTCAGTACAAGCATAGTTAGGATAAGCAGCAAGCGCAGCCATAGCGTGGCCGGGCATTTCTATTTCAGGAACAATTGTTACGTGTTTTGTTTGGGCATAGGCCACCACTTCTTTAATATCATCTTGTGTATAGAAGCCACCGTAATGCAGGGTGTCAAAGGTATGTTCAGAATAATGACCAACCATGCTTCCTTTTCGCCATCCACCTATTTCTGTTAGTTTCGGATATTTTTTTATTTCAATTCTCCAACCTTGGTCATCAGTTAAGTGCCAGTGAAATGTATTCATTTTATACATACTTATATAGTCAATGTAGCGCTTTACTTCTTCTTTGGTAAAGAAATGCCTACATACATCTAAATGCATACCTCGCCATTTAAAAGTAGCACTATCATTAATAAACAAACAGGGTATAGTACTTGAGTTTTGTTTATTATTCAACACAATTAATTGCTTTAAACTCTCAAATGCATTTTTTAAACCCTCGCCTAAAGCCTTTATTTTTATGGTATTTCCTTGAATATTGAGTTCATATTTTTCACTTTCAGAATTAATAGCTGTTATCTGTATAGTGTTTTCATTCTGTTTTATTTTATTACTTGTTGTTAGTTTATAACCAAAGTAATTATTCAACCAGTCGTTAAAAAGAACAACCTCTTTTTGATTAGTATTATGGATGTCATTTACCAGTACAATTTTTGTATTTTTATCAAATGTAAATTGTCCGTGCATAATGTTGATTGATGCAGGATATGGAATTATATTTACTTGCTGTGCTTTAAGCGAACAGGTAATAATTGTAATCAGGGCGATTGATTTTAATAACTTAATTACCATAATGACATTTTTTATGTTTTACTCAAAATTACAATTTGAAGCATATAAATAAAAATAATAATATGAAGCCTTAAATTTCCTGATTTTTGTTGAATAAAGTGGAATAATAAAAAGAAAGGTTGTAAAGAAATAGTTGGAAAGGAACGAAACGACAAGATGTTAAAATGTGATAGGTTTTCATATAGTTATTATTCTGATATAAAAAACTAATAATTTAATAATCAATCGAATAAAAGTGATAACTTTGCAGCCTAATTTATTTATTTAATCATGAAAAACAAATTATTATGCATAGCTATGCTTTTTATAGCTAATTTTTCAGTGGCTCAGTATTGTACGCCTACCTATAGTTCAGGCTCAGGCTCAGGTGATTTTATACAATCGGTTAATTTTTTGACTATTAATAATACCACTAATGCCGATCCGGCACCATATTATACCTATTACAATTCGGGTTATACTGTTCCAACATTAACCATAGGAAGTACTTACTCCGGAACTATAACGGCCGGAACTTATGTTCCTATAAGTTCATCCGAGACTTTTCATATTTGGATTGATTTTAACCAAGATGGAGATTTTTCTGATTCGGGTGAAGATATTGGAGAATACTACACCACCTTGGCCGGGCAAATAGTAAATTTTTCGGTTACAGTTCCGGCTACAGCATTAACCGGACAAACCAGAATGCGTATTTTGACAGCCTTTAATGTTGCAAACACAAGCCCCTGTGGCGCCTTTGCATTTGGAGAGTGCGAAGATTATAATGTAAATATAAGCGGTGGCTCTTCTATGTATTGTATTCCTACTTATTCAGTAGGGACCTCATCGGGCGATTATATTCAACAAATTCAATTAGCGGGTGTAACAGCAGTAACTGGTCCTAATAGTTCGGCACCTTATTATAGCGATTATACTTCAAATACTGCCTGGCAACCAATTCTTATTCCGGGGAATAATTATGTACTAAACATAACTTCAGGAACTTATAGTAATGATAATTACGCAGCTTGGATAGATTACAATAATGATGGCGATTTTAATGATGCCAATGAATATTTGGGTTTGGTAAGTTCTACCTTAGCTAACCAAACGCTAAGTCTTGCTTTTGTTGTTCCTTCAGGACTCACTACCGGAAATTTAATCATGCGAGTAAGATGTTCATATTCTACAAACCCTATGGATCCGTGTGCAGCCTATACTTATGGTGAAACAGAAGACTATACGGTGAAAATTCAAAGCAACACTGCTGTTTATTGTATTCCAAATCCATCAAGCGGAACAACCGGGGGCGACTATATTAACGGTGTTTCGTTAGGGACTATTAATAACCAAAATACAGGCTCAACTACCGGACCTAATTATAATGATTACACCTATTTGTCAACAGCTCTAAGCACTAATACTTCCTATGTAATAAATATTCAGTCCGGTTCATATTCTACAGATTATTATGCTGTATGGATTGATTATAATCAAGATGGAGATTTTAATGACGCGGGTGAAAAACTAGGAGAAGTGCAAAGCTCATCAGGCTTTCAAAATCTTTCCATTAACTTTACGGTGCCCGGTACAGCTCTAACTGGTTCAACAACTATGCGGGTTAGATGTGTTTTTGGTACACCATCCATGGATCCATGTACAAATTATACTTACGGAGAAACAGAAGATTATACCGTAAACATTAGCACAGGGGGTGGCACTGTTCCTTATTGCCAAACTAATTTGCATGGAGTAGGTTGTATCAGCAGCGATGCAATTGATGATGTTTATTTGTTAAATTCAACTTTAATGAATTTAGGCACAGGCTGCAACGGACTTGATGGTTTGGGTTATACTTTGTGGCCAGCTTCCGGAAGTACTACCGGTACTTTACTTCGTAATCAAACATACATATTAGGTGTAACCACAACCAGCCAGAATATAATATCTGCATGGTTTGATTGGAATGGTGATGGTACTTTTTCTTCTAGTGAATGGTATCAGGTAGCAACAAGTTCAACTCCTAACACTACTAGTCAAATCAACATTACTGTTCCAAACAATGCAGTAATAGGACAAACCAGAATGAGGGTACGAAGCCGTCTTGCCGGAAACAACAATGGCCCGACTGATCCTTGTACGCTTTTTTTAAGTGGAGAAACAGAAGATTATACAATAACCATTAGCAATGCTACATGCATACCTCCGGTTGCCTATTTTGGGGGTGAATATATTTCTGGAGTAACTTTTAATTTTTATGATTATTCAGCTAACTTCCCAACATCTTGGAGTTGGAGTTTTCAAGGAGCTACACCTTCAACAAGTACATTGCAGGACCCAACCGGAATTTCGTATAATGTAAATGGAGGTTGTTATGATGTAACTCTTACAGTAACTAACGCTTGCGGTTCAAATACTTTTACTCGTCCTTGCTACGTTAATGTGGGCGCCACAACAGCTTGTGACGAATTGTTTTTTAGCGAGTATATAGAAGGAACAGGTTCCAATAAAGCATTAGAGATTTATAATGCTTCTTCAACCGCTAAGAACTTAAGCGGATACTCAGTTCAAACCTATTCGAATGGCAGTCCCACTGCCACTTATTCTTTAAACCTTTCCGGTACTATTGCCTCGCACGATGTTTATGTAATTACAAATGCAGGCGCTAGCCTCAGTGGTATTATAAATAATTCAGATGTTACTTCTAATGTTACTTTCTTTGATGGAAATGATGCAATTGTTTTGAAAAAGAATGGTATTGTCATTGATAAAATAGGAAATTTAGGGGAAGATCCCGGATTCGCCTGGCAAGTAGGCTCCGGCTCAACAGCCGAATTTACCTTAGTGAGAAAAAACACTGTTGACCGACCAAACACTTATTGGCCCGATGCTCAAAACGAATGGGATGTATTTGCCCAAAACACAACTACATATTTAGGATCACATAGTAGTATATGTGGTACAGGTGCTGCACCTGTTGCCAATTTTATTGGAAACCCATTAAATATTACCGTTGGCCAAACCGTTAATTTTACAGATTTATCATCTAACTCACCTACCTCATGGACATGGCAATTTTCGGGAGGTGTACCGGCTACAAGTACAGTACAAAATCCAACTAATATTCAATACAACACCCCGGGTTGTTATCAAGTAACGCTGTCAGTTGCCAATGCTTTTGGTAATGATAGCAAAACAGTAACCTGCTATGTAAATGTTTCATCGGCCATATTACCTCCTGTGGCTGCATTCACCGCCAATACTTTCAATATTACTACCGGACAAACAGTAAATTTTACTGATTTATCAACTAATTCGCCAAGTTCATGGAGTTGGAGTTTTCAAGGTGCCACACCGGCAACAAGCACTTTACAACATCCTTCCAATATACAGTACAATACTCCCGGATGTTATCAAGTAACCTTAACAGCGAGCAACTCGGCCGGTAGTGATACTGAGACTCAAACATGTTATATTAACGTAGTTAATCAGGGCTCTGGTCCTCTGGCTAATTTTACAGCATCAAACACAGCCATTTGTGTTGGCTCATGTATTAGCTTTACCGATGCAAGCTCAAATAATCCAACAGCATGGAATTGGTCATTCCCTGGCGCCTCTGTAACATCAAGTATAGTGCAAAATCCAAGTAATATATGCTACAACACCCCCGGAACATACAACGTTAGTTTAACAGCCATAAATGCAAATGGCAGTAATACCTTAACTTTAAATGGATATATTACAGTATATGACATGCCTATTGCCAATGCAGGCGCTAATCAAACTATTTGCTTAGGGAGTTCAGTACAACTAAACGCCTCAGGTGGACAAAGTTATTCATGGTCACCGGCTACCGGTTTAAGCAGCACTACAATTGCCAATCCTATCGCATCACCCAGTACCACTACAACATATACCGTTCAGGTAACTAATGGAACTTGCTCCTCAATAGCATCGGTTGTTGTTACTGTTAATACTCTTAATATTGATGCAGGAAACGATGTAACTATCTGTTCCGGTGCTTCTACACAACTTAATGCCACCGGAGGTATCACTTATTCATGGAGTCCGGTTATAGGTTTGAACAACCCAAATATATCCAATCCTTTAGCTTTCCCGTCTTCAACAACCACTTATACTGTAACAGCTACTTCCAACGGCTGTACAGCCACCGATCAGGTTACGGTAACAGTAGCCTCACCAACCATTTCGGCCGGGCCTGATTTGGAAATTTGTGAAGGACAAAGCGTACAATTATCAGTAAATGGCGGTAGTAATTATTCATGGTCACCGGCTACCGGATTAGATAATCCAAATATTTCAAATCCAATTGCCTCACCAAATTCAACAACCAGTTATACTGTAACCGGTACTGTTGCCGGTTGTTCGGCAAGTGATGTTATATTAGTTACTGTAAATGCTAATCCTACTGTACCTATTATCTCACCAAGCGGAATTGAAATTCAGTCAACCGTGGCAGATGCTTATCAATGGAATTTAAATGGTAATCCAATACCGGGTGCTACTTTACAAAGTTTGTTTCCCGATACTCCGGGCGACTATACGGTTACAGTATATAATTCCAATGGATGTTCAAGTACCAGTGCCCCATATACAGTAACTACCGTGGGATTAACTACGAAGAAATTAGACAATACTTTGAGTATTTTCCCAAATCCTGTAGCCAATAATTGCTTAATTACAATTCAGGCCAATCAAAATGACGAAGCGGTAATATTGTTTTACAACAGTTTAGGTCAAATTGTTTTGGAACAGCCATTGAACCTGGTTAATGGAAAAAATTCAATAAACATAAATGTTGAGAATTTGGCCGCGGGAGTTTATAATATTAAACTTGTTGGTACACATATATCTGCTACTCAGCCACTAATAAAGAAATAAACTCTATAGAGTATTTTAAAAACAATAGCCCCCAATATTTAAATATTGGGGGCTATTGTTTTTATGGGTTGAGGTGTAATGGTTTTTCTTAGGTTAATTACACATTATTCATTATTCATTTTCATCGTTATTATTATCTTTTTTCCTTTCAAAACCATTAATACTTCCGCAATCAACACAAGTTAAACCTTCTGGGCGCATGGTCCATTTATGATTAACCATATCGCCATCATAAGTATTACTTACATTTTCAATATCATAAATTAAAGGCCTTATTTTATTTGAAAGAAACACTGATTTTCCCTCCGGGATTTTTATAACAATTTTCATTCGTTGGGCTCGCCACTTAGGTTCTGAAGGAAGTTCAAAATAGGGGTTAAAAACAATTATGCTATCTTTTATATTGTATTGATATGAAAGTGCATCGGCATTTAACATAGCATCTTTCTTATTTCTTCCTTTGGCTATTTTAGTTACAACCAATTGAAAACTATCAGTATTGCTTTTTTGAATATCAATAGTAGGAACTTGTGAGCTTAGCCCTTTTCTGTTATTTAACCTAAAAAACCAATTGTTGTTTCTGTAATTGAGCCGAACATCTTCATCTAAATCCTCATCACTAGTATTCCAATCAAAGTTGTCGGGTAGGTTTAAATATAAAGTGTTGATGGTTGTGTCATGTAAACTAAATGTTTCTTTTACTTTATTGGTATGTCTAAACTCATCCGAAATGTCAGATATTAGATATATACTTGTGGCTAAACCTATTATCCAAAGTACGGCAGCTATAGCTCCAACCCAATTATTCTTTACTTTTGTCTTAAATATTAATTTTAGAGCTTTGTAAATAATCATTAATATTGGAATACCAACTAACAGAAACAAGGAGAATTTACTCAGAGTAAGTTGCCACGGTGCATTAAATATACTTAATAAAAACTCATTAACATCCATGGAGCTTATTCCTCTATTATTAATATTTATAATACTGCCATTACCGAAAATTCCGGAGAGCAACACTATTAATAATATAATTCCAACAAAAAGAACAATTACTCCTATAAAGTTAACCAGTAAGCGCCCAAAACCTATCATTAATTGTTCTAAAACAGCAACGCTATTTCTTACAAATTCACGAAAAGAATTGCCACTTGCCTTAATTCCTTCATTATTTGAAAACCTACTTTTTAGGTCTTCCATTTCTTCCTTTAGCTTTTTCTCAATATTATTTATATTAACTTTTTCACCCCTCATTTCAAGTTTATCGGCTGTGGTTTTTGCTTCAGGAATAATCATCCATAAAACAATATAAAACAAAAAGCCTGTACCAAAAATAAAAAAGGAACCTGCAAAAATTAACCGTAACCAAATTGGGTCAATACCAAAATATGCACCAATTCCGCTACAAACACCACCAAACACCTTGTCATCCTTGTCTCTAAATATTCTTCTAGGTCTTTTTGTTTCTCCAATAGAACCTTCACCTTGTTGTGTGTGTTTGTTTCGGTTATCTGATGTATATTCGTCATCATTCTTAAATACTTCCGGATTACCCATAATGGCAATCATTTCGTTTACATCTGCTACGTTAATAACTTGCTTATTATTATTTAGCTTCTCCGAAAATATTTCGGCAATTCTTGCTTCAATATCGGCTAAAATCTCGTCTTTACTTTCGTTGTTATTAAAATAGCTTTTAATAGTATTTAAGTAGTTGCTTAAAATATCATAAGCCTGTTCGTCAATATGAAATACAATTTGACTAATATTTATGGTAAATGTTTTGTTCATGGTTTTAGTTTTAAGAATTAATATTTTTAGTGGTTTTACTTACAGTTTCTACCAGTTCTTGCCAAGAGGTGTTAAGTTCTTTTAGAAATGCATTTCCCTCTTCGGTAAGTTTATAGTATTTACGTGGCGGACCGCTGCTTGATTCTTCCCAGCGATAACTTAGTACTCCATCATTCTTTAATCTCGTAAGAAGGGGATAGAGTGTACCCTCTACTATGAGAAGTTTGGTTTCTTTTAACCGTGCTATTATTTCTGAGGGATATGCATCGCCCTCGGCAAGCACAGCTAAAATACATAATTCTAATACGCCTTTACGCATTTGAGCTTTATTGTTTTCTATATTTATCATTTTAATTCTTTTAATACTTGACGATGCAAAGATATATGTATTTGTTAGTATTATGCAATACATAGTACTAAAATATTTTTTAAAATATTGATTTTCAGTTTAATAATTTTTAGAATAGGTATCGTTTATCTAACTAAATTATGTAAACAATATGGTTTTGATGTACGTATTGTTCGGAATTTTAATCGTTATAGAAAGGCTCTACCATTTGCATTTTATGAGGTTATGAACTTTTGTTTTACACCCTTTGTTCTAGAATTAATCAGAAATTTATTACTGCCACTACTGGTTTGAAGTATCTTTTGTAAAATATTACTACTTTTAGGATTTATCGTAATTGCAGACTTAATATTCAAACTAAAATGAAAAGTTTTAGAAAAAAAATAGAGTTGTCTAACATCTTTATTTGATTCTTCGTACTTATTTATACACTCTCTAAATCTTTACAATATGAAAAAACTAATACTTGTTTTTTTTCTTTTTATTTCTTTCAGAGGCTTTTCGCAAGTTTTTCAACAAGGCGATATTTTTGCCGAAATGAATTTTAATGGATATCATGATTCAACCCTATGTGGAACAATGGGAAATTTAATGTATAATGTAACCATAAACAATTCTTACCTTGGCGATACCCTTTTAGTTAAAGATGCCGGAACTAATAATCTTCTTTCAATAGAAATAAACAACACCGGGCAAAACCCTTGGATACTTAGCTTTCAGCCTTTTAATATGATGCCCTTTGTGCCTGATTATATGACATTAATTCAGGGAACTGCCGATTTTTTTCCTTCACCAATAAAATTAAAAAATGGTTTAGACTCTATAGATAACGTTGCTTACTTTTATCAGGTGCCAGTAATTAACCCTTGCGAATATGGAGATTTGAACGGAAGAATTTATATTGACAACAATAACGATTGCACATATAATTTGGGCGATGATTATTTTCAGTCATACTACTATATAAGTGTTAATGGTAGTTATTCTAATAATTCTTCAGGGCCTTTTTATAATTTTAATGCCGGAAACGAGGGGCTGTTTAATATAAAAGTTCAAAAATCATATTTGAACAATGGTTATATAACTTATTCAAACCCAATGTTACCTTTCGCATATCCTAATCAATGTTCACCGGCAGTTTATTATTTTGATTTTAATTCTCCATTCCCGCTTAACAATCTTGACTTTACTTTACAATGTACTTCCAATGTTGATGTAAGTGTTAGCACCGGTTCAACCGGAACTGTACGCCCCGGTGTTCCATTTTTGTTGTTTCCGCATGCATTTAATGTAGGTTGCGATACTGTTTCAGGATGGTTAAAACTAGTTTTAGATAGTAGAGTAACCTACAACCCCATCTTAAGCATTAATCCTCCCAACAGCATTAGTGGCGATACATTAATTTGGTCATACAGTGCATTAAATAATTTAGGAAGTAACGGTTTTTGGAACAGCATGACTGCTCATGTACACCTGACCCCGGACACCACTGTGAACATTGGCGATACCTTGTGTTTTTCTACATTTTCTAATATTCCTAATAATGATGTAAACCCGGCCAATAACAACTACACCTATTGTGTTCCGGTAGTTAATTCGTTAGACCCTAATATGAAAGAAGTTTCGCCAAAAGGAGTGGGTAATAATGGCGTAATACCGCCAAGTCAAACAGAGTTGACTTATACCATACATTTTCAAAACACCGGAAATGCACCGGCTATTAATGTGAGTATAATTGATACTTTAGACGCTGTAATTATTCCTGAAAGCATGGAAATTTTGTTAAGTAGCCATAGTATGACTCCGCAATGGTTGAGCGATAGAATAGTAAAATTTAACTTTAACAATATCAATTTAGCCGATAGTATCTCAAACGAACCTGCCAGTCATGGTTTGGTTAAGTTTAAAGTTAAACTAGCCAACAACTTACCTTTAGGCACGCAAATTAATAATAAAGCTTATATTTACTTTGATTTTAATGCTCCAATAATAACTAATAATGTTTTAAATACTATTGATATTTTGAGTTCGGTTAAAGATATTGCTTCAAACAATATTACGGTTTATCCTAATCCTGCTACTGATGAAATTACCATTGGTATTCCTGATTATCAAGATAATTCATCGGTTAGGGCTGAGCTTTATAACTTTATAGGCCAAAAAGTAACCACTAAGGATATCCGTCAAAATAAATCAATTATTAGCTTAAAAGGCTTAAGTAGCGGAATTTATTTTTTACAAATACACAATGGCTCAGAAAGCACTACTACAAAGGTGGTTAAAGAATAGTTAATAAGCTATTTATAAAATCATGTTAAAGATAGCCACAAGAACAAATATTCTTGTGGCTATTTAGTTAAATTTGTAACGTAATTTATTAGATCTGAAATTTGAACTGAAATATCCTGTATTAGCAGTATGTTTTGTATTGCTATTATTATGCTCTGTATGGGCATCATACCCTTCTGTTCAACATTATCAAGGCTTTAATGATTCACTTAAAGTAGATTCATTAGTGGAAAATGATAGTGCCAAAATACGGCCTATAAAAAAAGATAGCCTTAAAGTTTCAAAAAATGCCCTTGATGAAAAAGTTAAATATCAAGCTCTTGACAGTATTGTTTTTGATATTGACAGTCAAAGAGTTTATATGTATGGAAAAGCTGAGGTTGAATATGAAGAAGTAAATTTGAAAGCAGGTGAAATATCTATTGATCAGCAAAAAAACATTGTTATGGCTCAGGGGATTAAAGACTCCACCGGCAAAACTATTGATGATCCTGATTTTACAGATGGAAGTCAAAACTTTAAATCAAAACACATCATTTATAACACCAAAACAAAAAAAGGAAAAATAAAAGAAGTAACAACCATTGATGGCGAAAGCTATTTAAGAGGGGAGAGCGTAAAGAAAGATAGTAATGATGTAACCTACATGCAGCATGGTAGTTACACTACATGTAATTTAGAGCACCCGCATTATTATTTTTCCTTAAGTAAATTAAAAGTAATACCCGATGATAAAATAGTAACAGGTCCGGCTAATTTGGTTATAGCTGATATTCCCACACCCCTAGCCGTACCTTTCGGTTTTTTTCCTAATAAAAAAGGTCAAGCTAAAGGAATATTGTTACCAACATACGGGCAAGCCAATAATTATGGTTTCTTTTTAAAAGATGGCGGATATTATACCGGGATTAATGAACATATAGATTTAATGTTACGTGGCGATATATATACCCGTGGCAGTTGGGCATTACGCACCGAAAGTCAATACGCTCAAAGGTATAAATATAATGGAAACATGAGTTTGGGGTATGCTGTGTTTAAACTTGGCGAAGAGGGTTTCCCGAATTATGAAAAACGAAAAGATTTTTTTGTTCGTTGGAATCATGCTCAGGATGCAAAAGCCAATCCGACCGGACGTTTTAGTGCTGATGTAAACTTTGGTACAAGCAGCTACAATAAGTTAAATGCCACTAATGCAATGGACATTTTGTCCAATACCTTCCAATCATCAATTCAATACAATAAATCGTTTGCCAATAGTAATTTAACCGTTAGTGCACGACAATCGCAAAACACTTCAACCCATAAATTCGATATTAGTGCTCCTGAATTGACCTATGCAGTTAATAGATTTTATCCTTTTAAACGAAAAAATAAGGTAGGTTCTAACAAGTGGTATGAAGATATTGGTTTAACTTACACCAATTCCACTAAAGCGCAGATATCAACTTATGACACACTTTTGTATCGAAACAAAGTAAATTGGAGTAGAGATATCAACAAAGGGATGAATCATATCATTCCATTAACCACTTCCATAAAACTACTTAAATATTTTACTTTAAGTCCCTCGGCAACTTATTCGGAGTCGTGGTATTTACAGTCGGTTCGAAAATCTTTTGATACTGAACTTAATCAACTTGTTGTTGACACAATGCATAAATTTTCAAGAGCTAAAGATTTAAATCTTAATGTATCGCTTCGGACTATTGTGTATGGAATGTATCAGTTTAAATCCTCAAAAATAAAAGCTATACGCCATGTAGTAACTCCTAATGTAGGCTTTACCTACAATCCGGGTTTAAGCGGCCATCAAACTGTTATTATGCCTTCCGGCAATGTAGCAGTTCCTTATAGTATTTTTGAAGGTTCATTATTTGGAGTACCTTCTATGCGTAAGTCAGGGAATGTAAATTTTGGGTTGGTAAATAATTTAGAGATGAAAGTGAAATCTGAAAAAGACACCATAAGCGGATTTAAGAAAATTAAGATTTTTGAAAACCTCAGTCTCGACTCAAGATATGATGTGTTGGCCGACTCCTTTAATTTAGCCCCATTTGCCATTAATATGCGAACCGCCCCCGTACAATTTATCAGCATAAACGTTAATGCAGTTGCTGATCCATACAGGTTAGACCCAAATAGCGGACGTAGAGTAAATGAAATGATGATTAATCAAGCTAACCAACCGGCTCGTTTAACCACTATGAGCGCTTCAGTTATTGTTAACCTCAAAAGTAAGCAGGCCAAGCCAAAAACCGAATCAAAATATGCGGAAAAAGAGGAATTAGATGAAATTAACCGATATAGATACCAGTATATTGATTTTAACATTCCATGGACACTAAACCTTAGCTATAATTACATTTACAACCGTCCGGGGTTTAAAACTACAACAACACAAACCATTGCTTTTAACGGTGATTTTAATGTTACTAATAGCTGGAAAATAGGCTTTAGCTCCAATTACGATTTGGTACAAAAACAATTTACCTATACCGATATCAATGTTTATAGAGATTTACATTGTTGGGAAATAAGGCTCAATATGGTTCCTTTTGGTTTCAGAAAAAGCTATTCTATTGATATTAACGTAAAATCAAGTATTTTACAGGATTTGAAACTAACCCGAAGAAGAGATTGGTACGATTTACAATAAATTAAACACTATATCAGTTACAAATTTTATAACTTAGCAGAAAAATAACTAATCATGACAAAAGTTCACAATTTTAGTGCCGGACCGGGCATATTACCTCAAGAAGTATTACAACAAGCAGCAAATGCTTGCATTAATTTTGATAATTTAAATCTTTCTTTATTAGAAATTTCGCACCGTAGTAAGAACTATGAAGCTGTGATTCAAAATGCACGTGCACTTGTTAAAGAGTTGCTTCATTTAGACGATGATTTTGAAGTATTGTTTTTAGGAGGAGGAGCTAGTTTACAGTTTGCAATGGTTCCATACAATTTATTAAGAACCAATGGTAAAGCGGGTTATGTAAACACCGGAGTTTGGGCAAGTAAAGCCATAAAAGAGTCAAAAATTATCGGTTCTACCGAAGTTATTGCATCAAGCGAAGATAAAAATTTCAACTATGTGCCTAAAGATTATACTATTCCTACCGATTTAGATTATCTTCATATAACCAGTAACAATACTATTTATGGCACACAAATAAAAAAGTTTCCAAAAACATCGGTGCCTTTGGTGTGCGATATGAGCAGCGATATATTTAGTAGAGAGGTAAACGGGAATGATTTTGCTTTGATATATGCCGGTGCCCAAAAAAATATGGGTCCGGCAGGTACTACCATGGTTGCTGTTAGAAAAAGTATCTTAGGAAAAACCGAGCGCAAAATGTTGTCAATGCTTGATTATAACGTTCATATTAAAGGAGCCTCAATGTATAATACACCTCCAGTTTTTCCAATTTATGTTTCTATGTTAACCATGGAGTGGCTTAAAAATAATGGTGGTATTAAACATATTGAAAATATTAATAATAAAAAAGCCAATTTGCTTTACACCGAAATTGACAGAAACTCAGCATTTAAAGGCACTGCCGCAATTGATGATAGAAGTAATATGAATGTTACATTTATTATGGATAAACCTGAGTTAGAACCAATTTTTGATAAAATGGCTAAAGAAGCAGGATTAAGCGGAATACGTGGTCACCGTGATGTAGGGGGGTACAGAGCATCGTTATATAATGCCTTGCCGTTAGAAAGTGTTCAGGCTTTGGTTGATGTAATGCAACATTTTGAAAAAACCAATGGGTAATCTTGTTAATTGCTTGAACCTACTGCTATTTATAACTTTCCTAAAATTTTAATATTAACTAAATACTTCATATAAATTTATGCAAAAAATTAAATTATTGGCAAATGATGGAATTGATGAAATAGGTAAAAAAATGCTTGAGGCAAAAGGGTTTGAAATATGTACCACAAAAGTGCCGCAAGAAATGCTGATAGAAACAATTAACAAAGAAGGATACCAGGTATTAACCGTTAGGTCGGCCACAAAGGTTAGAAAAGACCTCATTGACGCTTGTCCCGGATTAAAATTCATTGGACGTGGAGGCGTAGGAATGGATAATATTGATGTGGAATATGCGCGAAGCAAAGGAATAACCGTGTGTAACACTCCTGCCGCTTCATCTATATCTGTTGCCGAGCTTGTTTTTGCTCATTTGTTTGGAATAAATCGTTTCTTGTTTGACAGTAACAAACAAATGCCTCAACATGGACATGATAGTTTTGAGTCGCTTAAAAAGAAATATGCCAAAGGGGTTGAATTAAAAGGTAAAACTATTGGTATTATTGGTGCAGGGCGTATAGGTCAAGCGGTAGCCAAAATAGCATTAGGCATAGGTATGAAAGTGATGTTTAACTCACCTTTTAGTGAAAAAATAGAGCTTATTTTGGATATTGAAGGTATAGTGGAGAAACCTAAAGTAACATTACCATGTTTGAGTTTTGATGAGGTATTATCAAAAAGTGATTTTATTACTCTTCATGTTCCCGGAGGCAAGCTGATTGGTGCAGAAGAAATTGCTAAAATGAAAAAAGGAGTTTGTTTAATTAATACTTCTCGTGGAGGAGTAATAGACGAAAAGGCCTTAATTGAAGGCTTAAACAGTGGTCATATTGCACACGCAGCCTTAGATGTTTTTGAGAATGAGCCTAAACCTGACCTTAATTTATTAAAGCACCCCGAAATTTCGTTAACCCCTCATATAGGAGCTGCCACTGTTGAGGCGCAAGAAAGAATAGGAGTTGAATTATCGGAATTAATTATCAATCATTTCTCTAAAAATTAGATATCAATATTAGCATATTATTTTTTTTGATAACAAATTATTTTTTGCTAAATTGCTCGATAATATTAAACAAAACAACATGGAAATAGATAAAGCTATTGCCGGATATCATATATTGGTTATTTTAAGTGAGGTTGACGGATATTTTGATGCCACTGAAAAAAAGGTAGTGTCACAATACATTAAAGAAAATCATCGCTCATTAGTTAATCTTGAAGTTCAAAACAGAATATTGAGTACATTACCACGTGAGTTGTACATGGAACATTTTGAAAAAGTAGCGAACGATTTTTATTGGCAATCAACCATTGAAGAAAGGAATAAATTAATTAATTGTGCCTTTAAGCTAATTAAAGCTGATAATAGAATTTCTAAAGAAGAAAACAAATATATTGATACCCTTTATAATTTGTGGGATTTAAATTAACAAGATATTCATTAATTTTGATATATAATATTACAAGTGCTTAAATTAAAATTACCAACCGATCCAAGATGGGTAAATATTGTAGAAGAGAATATTCCTGAAATACTTACTGACCATGCTTGGTGCGAACAAAAGGCTGCTTCAAATGCGATATCGCTTACGGTTAATTTTCCTGAATACCCCGACTTGGTGAATGCTATGCTCGACTTGGCACAGGAAGAGCTTGAACACTTTAAAATGGTTCACGAAATTATTAAGAAACGGAATCTTAATTTAGGTTTTGAGAGAAAAGATGAATATGTAAATGAACTGTACAATTTTGTTCGCAGAGGACACAAAAGAAACATTGTATTGGTTGATAAATTACTTTTTTCTGCAATGATAGAAGCCCGCAGTTGTGAGCGTTTTAGAGTATTGTCTGAAAATATAAAGGATAAAGAATTAGCCGAATTTTATCATCAACTAATGATTAGTGAAGCTAATCATTATACCCTGTTTATTAAGTTTGCCAAAAAATATGCCAATGGAATAGATGTAGATAAAAGGTGGCAGGAATTTCTTGATTTTGAGGCAAGCATTATTACTAAGTACGGAAAAAAAGAAACTGTTCACGGTTAAAAAATATTATTGTTTTATCGCTCACAAAATATTCACTTCTCTTTCTAGTTCAATACCAAAAGTTTGTTTTACTTTTGCAATAACTAAGGCCGATAAATCGAAAATTTCTTTTCCGCTTGCTTGCCCATAGTTTACAATGACAAGTGCCTGCTTTTCGTGTATGCCTACATTGCCCAAACGAAAACCCTTTAAATGACATTTCTCAATTAAATAGCCGGCTGCAGTTTTAATAGTGTGCTCATTAACCGGATAGCCCGGTAAATCAGGAAAATCGTTTTTTAACTGTTGATACTGCTCCAAGCTAATGGTGGGATTCTTGAAGAAACTGCCCGCATTACCTAAATCTTTAGGATTAGGTAGCTTACTGCTTCTGATATTGACCACCGCTTGGCTAATACTATTAATATTGGTCTTCACATTCATTTTGCTCAGTTCGGCCTCTATAGCGCCATAACTAGTATTTAATACGGGCTTGGTGCTTAGTCTGTAGCTAACGTTCAAGATAAAATATTTATTTTTTCCGGCCTTTTTAAAAAAACTGTCACGGTATCCAAATTCACACTCATCTTTGTGCAAAGTGCTCAACTTTCCGGTGGCCAACTCTATCATTTGCAGAGCGTAAAATACATCTTTAATTTCAACACCATAAGCACCAATGTTTTGAATAGGACTTGCACCAACGGTTCCGGGGATTAGGCTTAAATTCTCTAATCCGCCCAAATTATTTTTGAGGGCAAACATCACTACCTCATGCCATATTTCGCCCGAAGCCGCAGTTAGAATGTACTCTTCGTCATTAAATTTCGTTAACTCAATTCCTTTAAGCTCATTATGAATAACCAAACCATCAAAATTGCCGGTAAACAAAATATTACTTCCTCCTCCTAATACCAAATGTTTTTGTGTTTTAAAGATATTTGTTTGTAGAAGTTCATTCAGTTCTTCCATACCTTTAATGGTAGTAAAATAACGAGCCTTGGCTTCAACCCCAAAAGTGTTGTAAGCTTTTAATGAGTAATTTTCGTGTATTGAAAGCATATTCAAAATTACGCACATAATAAACGGTTTTTGTAATACAAAATAATATGTTATTAAGTGTCTATTGTTAAAAACCGGATAAAATATTTAGGCGTAAAAATTCGTTTTAGGCTATATTTACCTTGTTTTGAGAAGAAGAGTAATATTAAGCGTAACCAACGATTTGGCAACCGATCAACGTGTGCTGAAAGTTGCACAAACACTACAAAATATGAATTATGATATTTTGTTGGTAGGACGCTTATTGGAGAATAGTTTGGAAGTTCCTCAGTTTAAAAATCACCGTATGAGGCTTTTTTTTAACAAAGGGGTTGCCTTTTATACCGAATATCATGTTCGTTTATTTATATACTTGTTGTTTACTAAGGCTGATGTATTAGTGGCTAATGATTTGGACACTTTGTTGCCTAACTTTTTAATTAGTAAAATAAAAGGTTCTAAATTGGTGTACGACTCGCATGAGTATTATACAGAAGTTCCTGAGCTGCAAAACAATCCAATTAAAAAGAAAATATGGTTAATGGTGGAGCGCTTTATTTTTCCTAAATTACAAAATGTATTTACCGTAAATAAGTCGATAGCCGAGATATATGAAAAAAAGTATCATGTTAAAGTAAACGTATTGCGCAATTTCCCAAGGAAGAAACAATTAAGTTTTGATACAAAAGAAATGCTGCGCATTAAATTGCAATTACCCACCAATAAAAAAATAATAATTTTACAAGGCTCCGGAATTAATGTAAGCAGGGGAGGAGAAGAAGCTGTTGAAGCTATGCAATACTGCCATAATACTGTTTTGTACATTATAGGTTCGGGCGATGCCATTCCTGATTTAAAACAAATGGTTGGTAGGTTGAAATTGGAAGAAAAAGTGGTATTTATGGGCAAGCTGCCCTATGGGCAACTTGTGCAATACACTGCTGCAGCCGATGTAGGTTTGACTTTAGATAAGGATAATAATATGAATTACAGATATAGCCTCCCAAATAAATTATTTGATTATTTCTTGTGTGGTACACCTGTTATTGCCAGTAAATTAGTTGAAATTGAAAAAATTTATCATCAGTTTAATTTTGGTCTTTTGATAAATTCGGTAACTGCAAGCCAGGTGGCCGAGGCCATTAATAGTATTGATACTTCATCAAACACTTATAAGAAGTGGTTGCAGAATATCAAAGAAGCCTCAGAGCTTCTGTGTTGGGAAAATGAAGAAAAAATAATTCATGAAGTTTATACCTTTTAGTCTTGAATTACTGATTAATCCTTCCGAATGGCTATAATATCAACCGTTAAATCCATTTCACTTTCCACCGTGGTATTCTCAAAAGGCCGGTTTATTTGATTTCCCTGAATATAATATCTGAATTTATTGTTTTCTAAAATAGTTAACAAGTCCGATAAACTTTGCTTGGTATTAATATAACTATGATATTCTATAAAAATACGCTTTATTCGATATAAATCATGCTGTATGTCTTTCATAACTGCAACTTCGGCTCCTTCAATATCCAGCTTCAGGAAATCTATTTCATCATATTCGGTAATTACATCTTTAAGTCTTACGCTTTCGGTTAAAACAGCATTTTCATCTTTTGTAACTCTGCCCGATTGAGCCTTATCTGTTTTAAAAAACAAAGGTTCATTATTTACCCAAACTGCTTTATTAATTAGTCGAACATCTTTAAGATGATTTTCTGAAATATTACTTTTTAAGATTTCAAAAATTTTGGTATCAGGCTCAAAGGCGGTAATTACAGCCCCCGGATAAACAGACTTAAAATACAACACAGATGTACCCATATTGGCGCCACAATCAATAATTAAAGGCTGCTTCTTTGAAGTATTAAAATAATAAAGTTCTTGAACAAAAATAGATTCAAACTGATTTATAAAGGCATCGCCATGATGTATATTCCAATTAAATCCTAAAGCCTTTAACCTTAAAGGGTATTTTGTTTGGGCATGAATTTGATCAAATAATTTTAACCACTCTTTATAAGCTTCTTCCTGTATAATTCTCTTGAAGGGCTTTAATCCTTGTTTTAAAAGCTTGGTCAGCATAGAGTGTTAAATTTTTTTGAACTTCAATCGAATAGAGTTGCCAATCACGATAACATCACTAAAAGCCATACTCAAAGCACCAATCATAGGATTTAGATAACCGGCAGCCGCTATTGGAATGGCAATAGTGTTATATAAGAAAGCCCAAAAAAGATTTTGTTTAATGGTCAGCAATGTGGCCTTGCTCATTTTAATAACCTCATATACATCAAGCATTTGATTTGGCCTGATGAGCAACACTTGAGCAGCATTAATGGCAGCTTCAGAAGCATTACTCAATGATATACCAACATGAGCAGCACTTAGGGCAGGTGCATCATTTATACCATCGCCAACCATAACGCTAATATCTTTTTTCGAGTATTCGTGTAAAATATCTAGTTTCTGCGATGGCAACTGACTATAATAAACTTTCTCAATCCCTAGCTTCTCTGCTACGGGCATACATTTTTCTTTTTTATCTCCACTCAGCATAATCACTTCAAAGTGTTGCTCTTTCAAGTTTTTTATAAGGGCTGCTGCGTCTTGTTTAATTTCGTCTTCAATAAAAAAAGCAACAGCCGGCTTGCCGTTAATGCTTAAATAAATGTCAAAATTAGTATCCTCAAATACAATATTTTTTTCTTTCATCAAATTTAAGGAGCCTAATCTGTAATTATTACCCATCAAATCGGTAGCTATCATCCCTAAGCCCTTATGCTCTTCAATATGTTCTAATGCAATTTTTTTACTATCCTTTTCTAAGTTTTTACATAATGCTTTAGCTATTGGGTGACTGCTGTGCAGTTCAATAGAATAAATAATATTTCGTATTTCTGATTCAGCAATGCCTGAGTAATTTCTTAGATTAGATACCTTAAAATTTCCTTGTGTTAAGGTGCCTGTTTTATCAAAAAATATGTATTTGGCTTTTGCCAGAGTTTCCATAGTATTAGCACCTTTTATCAACATTCCGTTTTTACTGGCCCTACCCAAACCGGCCATTACGGCAGTTGGGGTGGCTAAGCCCATAGCGCACGGACATGATATTACTAATACGGCAATAGCATTAATTAAGCTTGTTTCAACAGTTTTGTGTAAAACAAAATAGGTAATTAAAAACGTAATAGCGGCAATTAATATAACTGCAGGTACAAAAAAATTACTAACACGGTCGCCTAATTTCTGAATGGCGGGTTTGTTGCGTTGTGCCTCTTTAACCAATGCAATTATTTGCGCCAAAGCACTTTCATCATTACTTTTGGTTACTCTAACTTTAATATTTCCATGTTCTAAAATAGTGCCTGCCATTACTTGACCCTTAATGTTGCGCTCAACAGGTATGTTTTCCCCTGTAATCATACTCTCGTTTATGGTAGCACTACCCCAAATAATTTCGCCATCGGCCGGAATCCTATCACCCGAGTTTACCAATAATATATCACCGGGTTTTATATCTTTATAGTCAATTTCTTCAGTTTTTTCCTCGCCTAAGTATAAGTATAATTTCTTTGCTGTTTGCGGTTGAAGCTGTGTTAAATCTTTAATGGCTGTTGTAGTTTGCTGTACTGTTTTCTCCTCAATTAAATTGCCTAGTAAAACTAAAGTAATGATGGTGCTTGTTGTTTCAAAAAACAACATATGGTGACTATGTGGCATAATAAACATGCCAATAATACTGTAAATAAAGGCTGCACTGGAGCCTATCATAATCAACACATTCATATTAGGTGTACCGTTTACTACCGATGAGTAGCTACTTTTCCCGAAACTTAACCACCCAATCACAAAAACAGGCAAACAAAGTATAAGTTGCACCCAATAATTTCCTAAAATACTATTTGGAAAAACCATATGTAACAACAGTATGGCACTAAATGGCAGGGTTATATAAAAACGCCCCTCAGTGGTTTTATACCAAACTTTTTCAATCTCATTGAGATTAGTTTTAACATGGTATCCTAAACTTTCAATATCATCAACAATATTTTTTAAAGGAATCTTACTTTGATTTACAAACACCGCTTCGGCATTGGCATAACTTACCTGTACATTTTTTAGCCCGCGCTCATTTAGTTTTTTTTCAATACTCAAGGCACAACTTGAGCAGTTCATACCATCTATATCAAGTACTATCTTTTCTTCAACAGTTTCCATAATTACAAATTTAAAGCAAATTGGTTAGGTTGTATAAATTATTAAACCAACTTATACTTAATCACTACAAAAATTGTGCTATAAATAGAAAGGTTTGAATTTATACAAATAGTAATTAAGGATTATTGACAAAGTAAAAATTAAAGCCTCTTTTGGGAGTATTAAAAATAGACCTATATTTGTTTTTTCAATGATTTAATCATTCTTCATGTTATCATAAAATTCTGTTTGGTTATCATGTTTCTAATGATATGAAAGAGTGAACAAAAAATACATATATGACAAAGCATAAACACTGTTTAATTTGCAATTCTGATAAGTTAAAAAAACTACCAAGATACTACGAACGTCACCAACTTGTACAGTGCCAATCTTGTGGGCTTGCCTTTATGGAAAATATCCCCACACTGGATGAATTGAATAATTATTACTCTCAGTACTCATATGCTGCTGACGATACAGGTTACTTTTCACCCATAACAGTTCAAAATTACAATAAACTGTTAGATGAATTTGAACGTTTCCGTAAAACAAACAAGATGTTAGACATAGGTTGCGGCAGAGGTTGGTTTTTAATAGAGGCGCAAAAGAGAGGCTGGGAAGTTTACGGAACTGAATACTCGCAAGAAGCCATTAAGATTTGTGAATCAAACGGCCTAAAAATGAAAGCAGGGAAACTTGAATCTGACACTTTTGAGCCGGGAGAGTTTGATGTTATTACTTCGTTTGAGGTAATGGAGCATATAAATAATCCGGTTGAAGAAGTTCGAAACGTCCATAAATTTCTTCGGAAAGGCGGCATGTTTTATTTAACTACCCCTAATTATAACGCCTATCTCAGATATAACTTTAAAGAAGAGTATGATATTTTTGTTTATCCTGAACATTTGACCTTTTATTCAAAAAGTACTATTAAGAAATTACTTACCGAAAATGGTTTTAAATCCTATAAAATTCTTACCACCGGAATTAGCTTGTCACGTCAAAGACCTTTAAAAGATTCGTATAACGAGGAAAGATTAATATCTGAGAAATCAAGTGATGAACAACTCAGACAAACTATCTCAAACAAGTGGTATTTAGGTTATGCCAAGAATGTAGCCAATAAAGTGCTCACAGTTCTTGGAGTAGGCTTGAGTTTGAAAGGTTATTTTATAAAAATTTGAGGATTTCATTGAGAATGCAGTGGTATGCCTACTGTAAAACAGCATAAATCTTACTCTTTTGATGTTTTCCTATAAAAAATAGGATTTTTATTATTTTTCGCATAAAAAAAGTTAATTTTTTTAGTAACTTTGACAAACGATTTATCGTATATGGCAGTATGATAAATTATTGTTAATTCGAAATTCTTTATAAAAACCCTCCATTCATGAAAAAAATATATTCATTCTATTGTTTCTTGTTTCTTTGTACTATTTCTACTGCTGCTTTGTGTCAGAACAATAAATCTTTATTAAAGAAAGGAGAAGATTTTAAGTCAAACAAAAAATATCAAGAAGCTATTAATGCTTTCTCTGAGGTTTTAATCAGTGAATCTAATAATTTTGAAGCTATATACAACAGAGGGCAATGTTACGAACTGTCAAATAATTTACCCAAAGCCTTAGAAGACTATAAACACGCCTTAACAGTAGCACCCAATAATATAGAAGTTCAAGAAAAAGTTGCTGATATTAATTTACAATTGGGAAATTATAAAGAAAGTATTAATCAATATTCAACCTTAACTGTAAATAAGAAAAAGTCGTTTATTGCCTATAGGCAAATGGCATTTGCCAAAATTAAAATTAAAGATTTTACAGGGGCACTAAATGATATTGACGCTGCTTTGAAAATTGATAATAATGATTTTAATGCTAATTTTTTTAAAGGTATAGCTCTTGATAGTATGGGAAGTCATGAAAATGCTCTAAAATATTATGAAAGAGCTATAAAAGGGTTGAATAAAGATAAAAAGTATGGAGAATCATTAAATAAATCGGAATACAAGTTTTTCTATATTAATCCTGCACGTACCAGTGCAAAATTTAAACAGTGGGATGTTTCAAATCAATATTTTCAAAAGGCCGAATCAATTGCTCCTAACGATTTTGAAATAGCCTTTTATAAGGGAGAAACCCTACAACTGAAAGGCGATGTTAATGGTGCCATTAATGAATACAACACAGCCATATCACTTAACCCAAAAAGTGCTCAGGCATATATTGAGAGAGGTAATTTATTTGCTCAAAAGGCCGAATGGAGTAATGCTTCATCTGATTTTTCAAGAGCTATAGTTTTAGACGACAAACAACCTTATGCTTATTCCGGAAAAGCTATGGTTTTAGCCAATATGAATAGAGTGGAAGAGGCTCTAGATTTATATAAGAAGGCTATAAGCTTGGCTCCTGAAGATAAGCAAATAAAGTCTCAGTTTGATGCTGCTTTGGTGGCATATAAGACTACTCATAAAGAGTCTAACAAACCGGAATTAATATTGCAAAGCCCAGGTGTTGTTGATGGTTCAACTGTATATTATTATACAAACAATAGCAGTGTTGTTGTTAAAGGGAGAATTAAAGATGAAAGCAAGATTAGTGCTATAACTATTAATTCCAAAACAGCCGATTATGATAAAAATAACTCTAATCCGGAGTTTAGTTTATTAGTTGACTTAAAGAATACTAACTTATTAAACATAAGTATAGAAGATGAATTTGGAAACCGAGCGGTTTACGATTATAAAGTAGTGGCTGCCGAAAATAACCAACCTGTTTGCGAACTGGTTATTCCAAAAGCAAACAAAGGCAAAATACTGTTACAAACCCAAAACAATATGATTTTAGTTATTGAAGGATTAGCTAAGGACGAAAGTAAAATTAAGTCAATTCGTGTAAATGATAAAAATGCCTCGTTTGATATGACTAAGCTTAATCCTTCATTTTCTACTACTATTAACACCACAGCAATTGAGTTTATAGAAGTGGTTATTACTGATATTTTTGATAATACATCAGTTACCAGATATGATATTGAAAGAGATGCATCTTCCACAGATGAATTGAACCCTATGGGGAAAACATGGGTAGTGTTTATAGGAAATAGTAATTACAATAATTTCCCGTCCTTAGAAACTGTTTCCAAGGATATTGTTATGGTTAAAAACTCTCTTTCGGGCTATATAGTTGACTCAATAATTACGCGAAAAAATATGACCAAACAATCTATGGAAAGATTTTTTTCAATTGAGTTGAGAGATTTAATTGCCCAAAATAAAATTAATTCCCTATTACTTTGGTATTCGGGTCACGGATTAATAACCAACAATAATGGATATTGGATACCAACTGATGCTTCTAAGAAGGATGAGTATTCTTATTTCAGCACATCAAATTTAAAAGGTTATTTAAGTACATATAAGAGTTTAAAACATACTTTAGTAATTGCTGATGCTACAGAGACCGGACCTTCGTTTTATTTGGCTATGCGCGATGCTTATGAACCTATACAATGTGGTGATTATCGGGCAGGGAAACTAAAGTCGGCCCAAGTGTTGAGTTCGGCTGAATCTCAAAGAACAAATGAAAGTTCATTACTGAGCCGAGTATTTTCTAACTCCTTATTGAAAACAAAAGATAAATGTTTGTCCATTGAAAAAATCTCAGATCAATTGAATGAAGTAGCAAAACAAAATAAAATTCAAAAACCAAAGTTCGGCAATATTCAGGACTTAACAGATGAAAACGGAACATTCTTCTTCCTGAAAAAACAAGAGTAAAGCTATCTGCTTTCTATAATTACATAATCTTTATCATGGTACATTTGGTTTAAGGAACTAAATTGATGTCCCATGAATTGCATAAAGGGTCTATCGGTTGGATAAACAATATATTTTATATGCCTGTTATTATAAGCAACATCAAAGTTTGTGTAGTTAAACTTTGACTGTAGTGGAACTATATCTTTATTAGGCACTACGCATTTTAGAGGAAGCATTGCGTTAATTTGGTTGTCGAAAGCAAGAAAGTATTGCCCTTGTTTCAGGTTGTTGTTTAATATTTTTGCAATTCTTTTTCTGTTATCATACTCATTTTGAGACATTTTTATATGGCCTAAATGCTCGTGAAATAACTTGTGAGTAATGATATTTGGCAGTAAAACAATTATATATAGACAAAAAATAATGGCAGAGTTACGAATAATTGCATTATACTGATCATATATTGCCGACAATTTATTTATTACTACTGCTGTAGAAATGATAACCATAACAACAAACTCATTGTAGTAATTTATCCAAGACCCTTCTTTTATACTAGTTATCAAAGCGAATAAAAATAAGGCTCCTGTGATGTAACCCAAAAAACGAAATTCAATTTTATTATCAGATTTTAAAAAGTAGAAAGAAAGAAATACTCCTAGCACAATAAATAATTGATACTTTAAGAAGAAGTGGCTGTAAACGTCATAAAGTCTGGTGAATGAACTGCCATTGTTTAACCCAAACACAGTATTTAAAATTAAGTTATGACCATATAAGCCGTAAAAAATGAGAAAAATTAAAGAAGTGAATACAAATAAAATTGATGAAGAAGAAATAAAAGTTTTATACTGTTTTGCTAGAAGGAAAAAAAATGGAATAATAATTAAAAATTGAATTCCTGATTGTTTAACAAAAACACTTAAAGACGCAAAAAATAAAGCAAGTAATAAATATATGAAATGAGACTTATTTTTAGAAGCTATCAGGAATTTGATTAAAAAAAATATAACGATAATAGTGAATAAATTAAAAAGGGAATCAGGTCGTGCCGAGAATTGAATTCGAGTTAGTTGCACAAAATAAACAGAAACAGCAATAAAAGATATTTTATTATTTACTTTGAAAACTTGTTGAAGCAATTTAAAAATAATCCAGGCACCGAATAAATTAAAAATTAAGCTAAAAGTACGACCAACAATATAAATAGTGTACAAATCATTTAACGGATTTAAATGAAACAGCTTACCAACAATAATAGGAAAGTAATAATACAATGGTGAATATTGGCTAATATTAAAATTACCGATTTCCGGATTATCATACAATAAACCACCATCTAATACTTTACATATACTGTATATAACATTATTTTCAACTCCTCCTAAATCTGAATCATAAGAAAAAATAAGGAGTATTCTGAGAATGAGAAAGGAAACAAAAGAAATAATACTAAACCATAAAGTTAGATCAGATAAACTAATTTTTCTCATTCATGAAAATGTTTAATGATAAACAATGGCCTATTTTGTACTTCCTTATATATTCGATAAATGTATTCGCCCAATAAACCTAAAAACATGATTTGCAGTGAACTAAAGAAGAAAATAAAGAATAGGGTTGATGACCAGCCAAAGGGGGCAACACCCATAAGCTTGCTGAGAATTACATAAATAACTCCCACTAGGGAAATGAATAAGCCTACAAACCCAATGAATAACATAGTTCGGAGGGGTAAGTTGGAAAAACTGAATAATGCATCTAAAGCTAATGATATTAGCTTGGAAATACTCATTTTTGTGGAACCGGCAATTCTCTCATCACGGTCAAATAAAATATAATCTTGACTAAAACCCGCATGGAATCTTATACCAGGCAGGTAACGATTCTTTTCAGAGTATATTAGAATAGCGTCTTTAACATAATCTCTGAATATAGAAAAATTTCCAACATTTTCAATAGAACTTCCTCTGGTAATTTTACTAAAAATTTTATGAAACATTTTCATTAAGAACCGCCTTAGCATTTTTTCCTTTCTTGATTTTCTTTTGGCATAAATAATGTCTGTATTTTCGTTAGAAATTAGTTTTTTGTACATTACTTCTATTAATTCCGGAGGGTCTTGTAAATCTCCGTCCATCATGGCAACAAATTTTCCTTTAGCTACTGTTAAACCTGCGGTATAAGCTGCCTGATGGCCATAGTTTCTTGAAAGCTGTACAATTTTTATTCTATCATCTTGTTTGCGATGTTTTAATAATTTAATTATAGAATTGTCGCTGCTGCCATCATCCACAATAATAATTTCAAAATCATTGCCAAAACTCTTCAAGGCCTTTAATGTCCTGTTTATTAATTCATCTATTAATACCTCTTCGTTATATATGGGAATAACTAAACTAATCATGCTTAATAAGGTTATTGTATCGTCCTAAAAATAGTTTACCGGTTAATGCTTATATTCTATGACAAACTTACACATTAAATTTAATCCTGCAAGGTCAAGTTGTGAAAAAGCTTGAAATTTGATTTATTATTTATGTCAAATAGTTTTTTCATTATCAAGCTGCAAATTTCCGGGTATTCACATAGAGAATACCGAGGTTGATTACCGCAAATACACGGCCCAATATCTTATTACGAATGTTGTATAGTATCAACATTTTTGGTTTGCCCTCGCTTACATTTCTATCATAATGTTGTTTGAGTTCATAATCCCAGGCTTTTGCATTCAGTTCACACATATTTAGCAATGATTTCAGTGCCTTATCTGCCAGATGACTTACCTTTTTCCTGCCTCTGATTGAACTCCCACTACTGTTTTCAATAGGAGCCACACCCACATAACAAGCCAACTGCCGACTGTTGTCAAAGCTGCTGAAACCACGGATGACAAGTAACAGATAAATCGAAGTCTGTGGATCTTTGCCCGGAATGTTCTGAATCAGCTTGTCTTTCTCTTTTAAATCTTCATTTTGAGCAAGTAAATCCTGTATCTTTTTATCAATTCTCTTCATGTTTTCGTTGGGCTTTATAATGGTCGAAGCATGGATTATCAACATATCGCTCAAGATTTTCTTAGGAAGAAAATCAATATTCTCTGTACCCCTTTCAATCATCTTTATAATTTTAACCAGCTTCTTTCTTTCGGTGTGAAGCTGTTTTATTTCATGCAATGTCTCATCGAGGATGCTGCCTAACTTCAATTTTAGTAAATTTGTCAAAGAGTACAATGCAATATACTTTGAATCCGCTTTGTCGCGGCTAATTCCTTTGCTACGCTTGATTTCAATAGCCGGAATCATCCAGTATTTCAATTCGCTTTTGGATAAGAAGTAACTCAAAGGCATAGAATAAACTCCTGTATCCTCAAAAGGAAACAGTGCACGACTTAAATCAATTTAAAGCTTCTTTAATCAATTCAGCAGTTCTTCCAAATCATTTGTAGTATTGACTACCACCAAGGGTCTGTTGTCATTGGTTACTGAAGGATGCACCAGAATCGCATTCAGCTTCGATTTTGATACATCAATTCCGATAAATAATTCATATCTTTGTTCTTTTTGAAAACAATGAAGATGATTTTCTTTAAAGCCTTTGGTAGTTCTAAGAAACTATCACTCTATTTGAAGCCGATCAACAAAGAAAGGAAGAAGACTAATGCGTTCGAAAGACCTAAAAAGTCTTGCCAAGCCCGTAGTTCACTTCTGCTTTCCTTTTGAATTTTTCATATCATTGTTTGATTATAAATTTAATGAAAACAAAGTAAAGGCTCTCTTTATTATGCCTTCAATAATAATGAAAACAAACCGAAACAATTTGGAAATAGTTGCACAAGAAAAATTATTACCAACGGTAAAAGAGTTTTTTCAAATGTCAATAACATCTTCTTTAACTGTTTTTGCATGGATATTTTTTAGAGCAGAAAGTATGACTTACTCTGTTTCATATATTTCTGGAGTATTCTCAAAATCACTTTTTAGCTTTCCAACGATCAGACCTTACTATTTCATTTTACTCATTACTTTATTTATTTTGGTGGAATGGTTAGGAAGACAGGAACAATGCGCATTTTCAAAATTCATCTTGAAATGGAGAGCACCTTTTAGATATGCTTTCTATTATTTATTTAATAATAATTTTTATATATTGGTTTGTCGGAAAAGAGCAACAATTTATTTTCAATTTTAAGTTATGAAACAGTTCATTACTAAATTAACCTACTTTTCATTAATCGGAATTATCGCAATACTATTAATATTTGCATCTTACTTGTATTTTGACCCTTTTAAGGTTTTAAGACACTACGATGATTATTCTTATCCTTATGTAATACCCAACAGGGATTACATAAGTACATCTATGTTCATTAATAATTACAAAAAGAACAACTATAATTCATTTGTTTTTGGTAGCTCTCGGACATTAGCATTTAAACCAAATTCATGGCGTAAATTTCTGTCTGTTAAAGATAGCCCTTTTATGTTTGATGCTTCTGGAGAATCAATTTATGGAATATATACAAAGCTCAAATATCTTGATTCAATGAATGTTGAAATAAAGAATGCCTTAATCATTCTCTGTAGAGATTTCTCGTTTCTTCAAACCGGAAACCATACAGGACATTTATTTGTAAAGCATCCTGCTACTTCAGGAGAAAATAATCTATTATTTCAGTTTGAATTTTTTAAAGCTTATACAAGCCTAAAATTTCTATTCAATTTCTATAGCTATAAGATTTTAGGTAATTACAAACCGTTTATGTCAGGTTATATAGAAAATCGTAAGATTACTTATGACACACTAACAAATGAATTTACTATCATCGACCAAGAAACTGAATTAACTCAAAATCCAACTGAATATTATTCGAAGCGTAAGGAATTATTTTATGCAAGAATGGGCGAAAAAACAGATTCTATTCAGCGGATTAATAAAAAACAGATATTTATGCTAAAAGAGATAAAGCGAATATTAGAAAAAAACAACACCAATTATAAAGTAGTATTAAGTCCTCTTTACGAACAAATTAAGTTTAATCCTACAGACCTTAATATACTAAAAAATGAATTTGGAAATGACTTATATGATTTTTCTGGCAAGAATTCATTTACTGATAATATAACTAACTATTATGAAATAAGCCATTTTAGACCAAATGTCGGAGATAGCATTTTAAAAATAATATACAAATAAATCAAATGGCGGTAACAAAGTCTATATACAATAAGAGGTTCAGTGATTATTCAAGTATTCTACCATGCTCAAACTACTAAGCAGTTTGGCAAGATAGTAGCACATATTCCCTTACGTCACATAGCTGCAAACCGACAGGTTGTGAAAAAACAAGAAATCTGATATATTATTTCAGAAATTGATTTGTAAAAAACTTTTACAAGCGTTTAGCTGCGTTTTAAAGAAGGCGGTTTTTTTTGCCGCCATTTTTATTTCAAAAAATAATGTTCGTATAAGAGCAACTATTTTGTACTTTAGTTGAAGGTAGAGCTACTCCTTTCATGCATTCAGTTTTTGCATCAGTTCTTCAAAACCGAGCATATTTATGCTTTGTTTCATGTTATACTAACATGATCAGACTCCACTTCCCACAATCGGCATTTTTTAGATTTTATAAAATACCATGAGCGCTTTTATATATAATATTTACTAATGATTAATCTTGATTTCGTTTTTTTACCATAGTTAAAATAGTGGCAATAGCAACGGTTTCTCCTGTTTCATCATAAACATCAACCAGCCATTTTACTATTCCTTTGGCTATATCCTCCGGACTTTTCTTTTCCTGATCTACTTTTTCTTTACATGTAAACCTTACACCAATAGTTGACCCCGGATATACAGGCTTTACAAAACGACATTCTTCCAATCCGTAGTTTAATAAAACAGGACCTTTTTTGGCATCAACAAATAATCCTGCAGCTTTACTTAAAACAAAATATCCATGAGCTACGCGACCTGTAAATATTGTACCATCTAATGATGTAGCATCCATGTGAGCATAAAAATTATCACCACTTACATTGGCAAAATTTACTATATCAGCCTCGCTTACCGTATGTTTGGCGGTAATTAATGTTTCGCCTACTTCCAGTTCTTCAAAATAGCGCTTAAAGGGATGAATGTCTTTTTCAATATACTTGGCTCCGTACTGGTATTGTCCCATAATTTTGGTGAGGGTAGTGGGTGAACCTTGAATAGCTGTTCTTTGTAAATAATGAAATACTCCGCGTTTTCCTCCCATTTCTTCTCCACCACCGGCTCTGCCAGGACCTCCATGAGTAAGCATAGGCATAGGTGAACCATGTCCGGTGCTTTCTTTTGCGCAATCGTTATTTAAAACTAAAATACGTCCATGCATGCAAGCTGCTCCAATTGTAAAATTACGTGCTTCAATATCGTTGGCAGTTACTATAGAACATACTAATGAGCCTTTACCCATTTTAGCCAATTCAACTGCTTCTTCGGTTGTTTTGTAGGGCATAAGCGTACTTACCGGACCAAAAGCTTCTATATTATGGCAGTCTTGATATTTAAACGGATTAGAATTGAGGAATAAGATAGGTGACATAAATGCACCTTTTTCTTTATCGGCTCCTTTTATTTCAAAATCTTTATTGCCAAATATTACTTGTTGGTTTTTTGACAACAAGGCAATTTTTTCTTGAACTTCTTTTAGTTGTTCTTTCCCCGCTAATGCCCCCATTCTTACTCCTTCTATGTTAGGGTCGCCAATTACGGTTTGTGCCAAACGTTTTCCAAGGGCTATCTGAACGTCTTCAATCAAATTTTCGGGAACAATAATTCTTCTTACAGCGGTGCATTTTTGCCCTGCTTTAACAGTCATTTCTTTTTGAATTTCTTTTATGAAAATATCAAATTCAGGGGTTCCCGGAACAGCCTCCTTGCCAAGCACACAACAATTTAGTGAATCAGCCTCCATATTGAACGGAACGGCTTCTTCTATTAATCGAGGATGTGCTTTTAATTTTTTTCCGGTACTTGCCGAACCCGTAAAAGTTACCACATCCTGATTAGTAACATAATCTAAAATACCACTGGCACTTCCGCAAATAAGTTGCAATGAACCTTCAGGGATAATTCCTGAAGCTACTATTTCTTTTACTACTGCTTCGGTAAGAAAAGAAGTAAGTGTGGCCGGCTTTACAATGGCAGGCATTCCGGCAAAGAGATTAACGGCTATTTTTTCAAGCATACCCCATACCGGGAAGTTAAATGCATTGATATGTATAGCCACCCCTTCTTTGGGCACACATATATGATGACCTATGAAAGTACCTCCTTTACTGAGTTTTGCAACATCGCCCTCATAACAAAATGTTTCATCGGGAAATTGTCTTCTGAGGCTTGCATAAGTAAATAAATTTCCAATACCGCCTTCAATATCAATCCAACTGTCTATTCTTGTTGCACCTGTTGCCCAACTTATTTTATAAAAGAGCTCTTTTTTTGTTTGTAAATGCAGGGCTAAAGCTTTTAACATTCGGCCTCTTTCTTGAAAAGTCATTTTACGCAAAGCCGGTCCGCCAACGGTTCGTGCATAATTCATCATTTGTTCAAAATCAAGCCCCTTACTACTGGCATACGCAACGGTATCACCATTAATGGCATTGTATAAGGTTTGTCCTTGATCGCTTCCGGCAATCCATTTACCTAAGGCATAATTTTTTAATTGTAAATCGTTCATATATATAAATTGATAGAATTTTTCAAAAGCTAAACTACAAAGTTATTTATTTTTATCAGCTACTCAAAGAGTTGATTTTATAGTTACTAAAAATATTGAAAATGACTCACCTGCAATAATCATTTACATTATTACACCTCAAACTGTATTATATGAAGTAAAAATTGAATTTTTGATAAATTATTTTTGATGATAAGTGTAGTTTATTAGATTTATTATTGTAATATTATGCAAATTTTTAAAAGATAATTACATTGAATAACAAAAAGAATCTCCACTTGGTTTTTATTTTTGCAGTATTATGCATTACTCTATTCTCATGTAAGTCTATGCATAATGGAACCCGAGGATGTCCCAGCTATAGTATTAACAAATCGCAGCCACAGCATAACTATTGCACAATTAGTAGGGATATATCAACAAGTTTTTTGAATTACTAGTTTCAAAACTATTTAAATAGTTTATGTGTATAAACAAAAAAAGAAAGCCTCAAAATACATGGGGCTTTCTTCTTGTTTATATGGAGTGTAACTATCTATTACCTGAAAGAGTTATTTATACTATTTAAGGCCTCTGCAGAAGGGCACAAATCAGTTTCATTTAGCGTGTTTAAAGGCTGTGAAACCGTATTTAAAGTATGGTGCAAGTCTTCGGTTTGGCTATTCAAATACAATAAGCCCGTCAAAATTTCGTTGCGGTTTCGCGCTTCATGTATGGCATTCATGGCCGATTGTCTGCTTTGAGGATCCCAACTGTTTTCGAGTTTGTGTAGTTGAATATAGCTGCCATCGTGCATGGTTACTCGTTTAGAACTTCCTTCATTGTAGGAAGTTCTAATTTCTGCAGCAGGAGGAACATAATCTATAGTGGCAGTTGCATCTACATGTTGTCTCACATAATCGTAGCTTTTAGTGGAACCTACGTTGTTGTTAAAAGTAACACAAGGAGAAATAACATTAATAAACGCAAAACCTTTATGATTAATAGCCGCTTTAATTAAAGGAATTAATTGTGTTTTATCGCCCGAAAAACTTTGAGCTACAAAGTCTGCCCCTAATTCAAGTGCCAAAGCAGCCATATCAATAGCTTCAAAACGATTATTGCTACCTGCTTTGCTGATAGAGCCTTTATCGGCAGTAGCCGAATCTTGCCCTTTGGTTAATCCGTAACAACCATTGTTCATTACAATGTAAATCATTCTTAAATTTCTTCTAACGGCATGTACAAATTGCCCCATTCCTATTGATGCAGAGTCGCCATCGCCCGACATACCAAAATATATCAGTTCTTTATTGGCCAAATTAGCACCTGTAGCCACTGAAGGCATACGACCATGAACCGAGTTAAACCCATGAGAGTTACTTAAAAAATAAGTAGGAGTTTTGGAGGAGCAACCTATACCTGATAATTTGGCTACGCGATGAGGCTCAATATTCATTTCATAACAAGCTTGTACTACGGCTGCGCTTATGGAATCGTGTCCGCACCCGGCACAAAGGGTAGATAGTGCCCCCTCGTAATAATTGATAGTATAGCCTAATTTGTTCTTCTCTAATTCAGGGTGTCTGAATTTTGGACGTAAATAAGTCATAGTTTATGATGAATATGAATGATAATTTAATTTAATTGGGATAATTCTTTTTTTAATACTTTATCTACTTCTGATATTACTTTTTCGGCAGTTAAAGGCATACCATCAAAATTTAAGATAGAAACTAATTTTTGAGGAACTATATTCATTTCTATCAACATTAAGCTTCTTAATTGAGCATCGCGATTTTGCTCAACAACAAATACCTGTTCATGGCTATTAATAAAATCATGTACTTGTTGGCTAAAAGGAAAAGATAGCAAACGCATAGCATCAAGCATCACACCCTGGTTATTCATAATATCTATGGCTTCTTCGCAGGCATAGCGAGATGTTCCAAAAAAGATAATTCCGAATTTGCTTTTATTTTCTTTTTGGTAGAAGTGTGGTGCGGGAACCATATTTTTTGCGGTTTCCCACTTTTTAGATAGTCTTCGCATATTTCTTTCGTAGGCTGCCCCATCTTCGGTATAAACTGCATACTCATCACGCGAGGTTCCTCGAGTAAAGTATGAGCCTTTGGTTGGATGCGTTCCAGGATAGGTTCTATAAGTAATGCCATCATTGTCAACATCTAAATAACGGCCAAATCGTTCAATTTTCTCTAAATCTTCGGCATGAAGCACTTTCCCGCGCTTAAATTTTCTTGAATTATCCCAGTTAAAAGGCTCACAAATGTGGTCATTCATCCCCAAATCTAAATCGGTAAGCAATATTACCGGGGTTTGTAATTGTTCTGCCAAATCAAATGATTCGGCAGTTAAGTCAAAACATTCGGTAGGGGTTGATGGAAATAATAATATGTGTTTAGTGTCGCCATGTGAGGCATAAGCTGCTTCCAAAACATCACTCTGTTGGGTTCTGGTAGGCATTCCGGTAGAAGGGCCTGTACGTTGTACATCAATTAGTACAGCAGGTATTTCGGCAAAGTAGGCCAAACCTAAAAATTCATTCATTAATGATAAACCCGGTCCGCTGGTGGCTGTAAACGATCGTGCACCGTTCCAGTTGGCACCTATAACCATACCTATGGCCGCTAATTCATCTTCGGCTTGTACTATAGCTACTTTATTTTCACCGCTCTCTTTAACTTTTCTCAGCTTTGATGAGTACTCTTCAAAGGCTTCAATAACCGAAGTTGATGGTGTAATTGGATACCATGATACAACTGTAGCTCCTGCATATACCGCACCAATACCACAAGCGGTATTTCCGTCAACCATAATTTTATTGCCTATTAAATTTCTTCTTTCCAAACGTAGAGGTAGAGGGTAATTATAGTTTTCCTTAATATAATCTGCTCCTAAATTAAGGGCTTTAATATTAAATGGAATTAACTTTTCTTTACCTTTAAATTGTTCGGCCAATAAATCTTCAAAAACATTAAATTCAATTGACAGTAATACAGATAATGCACCTACATAGGCAATGTTTTTAAATAACTGTTGCTGTCGAGCATCGGTAAATGCTTCATTACACAATTTAGTTAAAGGTATGCCTATATAATGTATATCTTCTCTAATAAATTGTTGGTAAAGCATCTTGGTATTATCGTATAAGAAATATCCGCCACTACGCACTGATTTAACATCATTAGCCATGCTTTGGGGATTTACACAAACTACAATATCAATACCATCACGTCTGGCCAAATATCCTTTTTCGCTAACCCTTACTTCGTACCAGGTAGGTAAACCTTGAATGTTAGACGGAAAGATATTTTTTGGGCTTACGGGAATGCCCATTCTATAAATAGCTTTTGTAAACAAAAAATTTGCACTGGCGGAGCCTGTACCGTTTACATTAGCAAATCGAATTACAAAATCGTTAATTTTTGGTGTTTCTGTCATATATTAAAATTGATGTGCTTTTGTTACCGAATAAAAAAATTGTTTCATGTCCCAGGCAGAGGTTGGGCAACGCTCGGCACATAAGCCACAGTGCAAGCATACATTTTCATCTTTTATCATTACCTTGGTAGTAGGTAATTGCCCCGACACGTATAAACTTTGATCGGTATTATTGGCTGGTACTTTTAACAATCCTCTCAAAATACTTTCATCATCATTGTTTGGTGTAAATGTAATACATGATGTAGGACAAATATCAACACATGCATCACATTCAATACATTTATCTTTATCAAAAACAGTTTGAACATCGCAGTTTAAGCAACGCTGCGCTTCTTTGAAGGCTACTTGCTCATCAAAACCCAATTCAACTTCTTTTTTTATACTCTTTAACGTAAGCGACTTATCCGCTTGGGGTACCACATATCTATGGTCTGTCCAAATATCATTGTCGTATGACCATTCATGAATTCCCATTTTTTGACTTACCAAATTTACAAATGGCGATGGGCGGTCTTTTACCATATCTCTATTGGTACACTTCAAATGGATAGATATAGCGGCTTGATGACCTTGTGCTACAGAGGTAATAATATTCTTGGGGCCAAATGCTGCATCGCCCCCAAAAAATACTTTTGAATGAGTAGATGCAAAAGTAACTTCATTTACAACAGGCATACCACGGTCGTTAAACTCAAGACCTAAATCTCGCTCAATCCATGGAAAACTATTCTCTTGACCTATCGCAATAATTACATCATCTGCTTCAATAAACGCAGGAGCTTCACCGGTAGGAACCAATTTCCTGTTACCTTTGTCATCATATACGGCTTTTACCTTTTCAAAAGTCATACCGCACAGTTTACCTTGTTCAATAACAAACGACACCGGAACATGATTATCAATAATTGGAATGTCTTCATGAATAGCATCTTCTTTCTCCCAAGGCGAAGCTTTCATATCGGCATAAGGGCTTCTAACTACCACTTTAACCTGTTCACCCCCAAGCCTTCGGGCGGTACGGCAGCAATCCATTGCGGTATTGCCTCCGCCTAAAACAATTACTCTTTTACCTATACTTTTGGTATGCTCAAAAGCTACAGAGGCTAACCAATTAATTCCTATGTGAATGTTTGATGCCCCTTCTTTTCTACCGGGTAAATTTGCCAAATCTTTACCTTTAGGTGCACCGGAACCAACAAAAACAGCATCATATCCTTTATTTATAAGCTCTTTTAGGCTGTCCACATAATGATTAAAGTGGCTATGAATTCCTAAATTCAATATATATCCAACTTCTTCATCCAGTACTTCCTCAGGAAGGCGGAATGCCGGTATTTGACTACGCATAAAACCTCCACCTTTGCTTTGTTCATCATAAAGATGAATCTCGTACCCTTGGGGTGCTAAATCTCGTGCTACTGTTAGCGATGCAGGACCACCGCCTACCAAGGCCACTTTTTTACCATTAGGGGTAAATGGAGCTTGAGGCATTAAATTCTTTACTTCTGACTTATGGTCGGCAGCTACACGCTTTAAGCGGCATATTGCCACAGGTTCTTCCTCTACACGACCTCTACGACAGGCCGGCTCACACGGACGGTCGCATGTGCGTCCCAAAACTCCCGGAAAAACATTGGAATCCCAGTTAACCATATAAGCTTCGGTATATTTACCTTGTGCTATTAATCTAATATACTCAGGTACCGGTGTGTGGGATGGACAAGCGTATTGGCAGTCAACAACCTTATGAAAATATTCGGGGTTATTAATATCGGTTGGTTCCATTATTATTATTTACTGTTTATTATGTATTTTTTTTATCTTAAAAACTTATATATAACATACTTTTTATAAAGATATAATTGCATTTTAAAATGAATTATAACTTCTATAAAAAGCAAAAATAGTATTAATTATTATAAGCCAAGTACAGTTTTAAATAGGTTATCAATATATTTCTATTAATTTGAAAAATAAAAATTATGTGCACTTTGTTCTGCTTGATTAGTCAGGGAAATAGAAATTAATTAGAATGATTTTAAATATATATATATTGTCAGTTCAACTTATAAAAATAGCCTGTTTTTGCTAAAATTTTGATAGTAGGGATATTCTAGAATATTTAAAAATCAGAAGGTGAAATTACCCCAAAGGGCTATTATAAAATAGACTTCGACAATATCACAAAATGTTGGTAAAAATATCAGTAGATAAACAAAATGGCAATATAGGTGTGGAAAAGGTTGAAACCATTCTACGAAATACATACAACACCAAAGGTTTTCGATTTAAATCTGAGCTATAGAAATGCGAGTTTTTTTTCAAAACAGTTATACCGTTTTTTATTATATTATAGTATTATGGCATTGAAAATATGCCTTATTTGATTTGCGAAATATAGATATATACTTCTTTAACTATCAATAAAATATAGTTATTTACTTAACTAAATATGGAATGAAAAGACTATCAGTTTATTTCGGATTAATTGCGTGAGAAAAGCAGTACGGCAAGAATCAACAATGGTATGAGTGATTATGCTTATTGGCTGTTTTTGTTAAGCCCTCAAAAAAACATGGCAGATGTTATTAAGCAAATTAAAGCTAGCCATTCTCACTTCAGGACAATCTAATTTCATTTATATTTGTTTGGTAAATTGGTTATGCAGCCAATCCTGTTTCTGAATTAAGTGTTGAAAATGTTTTTAAACAAATAAAAAATTTAAAACTCCACCACCAATAGAGAATATTTTAGAATGATTTTGATAATAAATTAACTAAGTGGATTATGGGCTTCATAGGGCATCAGTAGAACGAAACCAAGATAATAATGTATTCAACTAAATAAGAGATATATTAGAGGCGATATACGCACATTGCTAATAATAAAGTGAATAAACTAAAAATTAGTGATAACAACTAAACCAACAAAAATACTTGTATTCGAACAAGGGAGGCATTTTTGCAATTTTCAAAAAGTCCAAGTTCAACCTTTGATGACTGCGTGTGTCTGTTCCGATGCGCCAAGTAACCAACCATAATCAATAATAATCCGAAACGTACATGAATCGCCTAAGGCTACTATTATTATCAACAATTATATTTACGTGTTACGGAAACCTACTAGCACAAAACAGTTCATTGAAAAAGAACTATAGTGGGTTAATTCCTTCTGTACTTGTAGAGCCTTACGATACTATTGATGCTGTTGAAATTAACTTTTTCCCTTTCTTGTATGAATTAAGGATTGGAAAAAGTAATGATGTAGGATTTCAAATTAGACCTATACTAAATTATAGATTTCCTAAAGGTAAAAACGGGTTTAGTCAAATAGGAGGGACAGTAGTAATGAACAAGTACTTTCTTAATATTTTTGATGACAACTTTTGGCTAAAGCCTCAATTTGGAGTTTTTTATACCTATGCCTATAATCGACTTGACAAAATAAAAACTATGACATTAGGAATAGAACCGGGGGCTTTCATGAAAATTACCGAAGGCCTTTCCTTATCAGTGAGCTTACAACCGGGAATAAATTATTATCCTAATAAATTCTCACAAGTGTTTGTAGGTACAAAAAGTGGTTTTAAAGGTCATTTTGGGTTTATATTTCACATTGGATATAACTTCTAATCCGTATTAATCAATGCTAACCCATAAGTATAAAATGAAGCGTGGATTTTATTTACCCAGTATGGCTAAACCCTAGATTTGGCACAGCTTAACCTCTTTTTTATTTTATTTGCATATACGGTGTTTTTATTACCAACAGCTTTTGAAAATAATGGGTACTTTTTTCAATAACTCTCCCAATTTAGTTACTTTAATTTTTTCTTTTTATTATTCATATTCACAAAAGCCTTCCAAGTAAAAATATCATCGGGTTTTAAGGGACGGTATTCTTGATACCATGAAAAATCTTTTAAAATCATCTCTTGTGGTTTCACATTTTCGGGTGGATACATAATGCCTGAAGGTTTATTGTACATTTTCAATCTTTCAACTTTGTCATCTTTTACATATATAGAAATGTCGCTGCACTCGGCTTTGTTCACACCTGACAAGGAACCATCATCATCATCCTTAACATAATATACCGTTTCGCCATTGCCCTTTACATCAATTTTGCGAAGTTCATTGCTTTTAAAATAGCCAAACATTTTTTTTCCTTTAATTTGGTTATACCTCAAACTGTCGTACTGTGAAACAATAAAAGCATCATTTAGCATATTTAATTGATATATTTCGCCTTCGTATAGCTTAATATTAATAAATTCGGCAGTAAGCTGGTTGGCATCGCTCCACAAAATAGGTTTTTTAAAGAGTTTCATCAGTGAGTCGGCACTGCCGTACACTAATGAGTCGCACAAACCTTGCAAATCTTGCTTAAAGAACTTAACTTTATTGTAAGCAAATATTAATCGGTGTGCAGCAGCTATAGAGTCTTCCATTTGCACTTTTATCTCACTTTTTGGCCCTTTTTTATTTTCGTTTTTTTGTGCTGCTTCTTTTTCTTTAATTTTTTTTAAGGCAAAATAAGTACTGTCATAGCTGGCTTTTAGCGTATCGGCATGTAAATAAAGAGTATCATCTTTAAAGTAATGAATCATTACAGCTTTATCGGTAACTATGGTTTTTTCTTCGTTCTCAAAATACTGTAACAGCCCTCCTTTAATTTTTATTTTTTGAGTACTGTCCTCAATAGCTACATTATTAAAAGCCCGTCCAATGCCACCTTTTGAATCGTAATACAAACTATCGCCATACAGCAACTGCTCTTTGGTTTTTATCCATGCGTTACGATTAAACTGAGCTTTATCAGTTTGGGTGTTATACCAGCCGTTTTCGCAGTAAATGCGGTTTGATTTGCTGATAATTTTTGTAGGTCCGTTAAAGAAGGCAGTTTCGGTAACCGTGTTATACTTTAAAGTGTCTGAATACATGGTGTAATCAGGGTTTACCAATATTACATCATTTTTAAAAAACAAAAACTTGGTTTTACTGTAATAATATCCGTACTGACTGGTAAGAGTGTTTCCTTTAGTAACAATTTTACCTTTTTGGGTGTAGGAGGCAATATTGCCGGCCATATTAAAATCAATTTGGGTGGTAGTTAAGGTAAGTTCCTTATCTTGCAATGTAACGGTTTTCCCATTTACTAAAGCTATTTTTTGATTGCCATTGTATTTCAAGAAATCACCATATAAATGTGTGCTATCACCTTGATTAATGTGAATGTGTCCAAAAGCATCTATTGAATTATTATCGTAATAATAGGCACTATCGGCAAACATCAAAGTGTTATCATGCTTAAATTGCACATTGCCTAATAATCGCTTTGCTCCATTACCCAAATTCTCATCATATTCAAACGAGTCGGCATTGATTATTTCTACCTTGCTTACCTTTTGTGACAATGCTTGTGAATGAATAAATAAAATAAACATTCCGGTTAAAATAATTTCCGAAATATATTTTATTCTTATTGTCATTGTTTTATGTACCATTCCCCGATGAAGTACTTTTAATCAAACTAATGCATACCAATTCACTCGGGTAATTTAAGTATTATTTTTTTCGTATAATGGTTTGATTTCTGTTAGGGCCTACCGAAACAATACTTATAGGAACTTTTAATTCATTTTCGATAAACGAAATATAATTGATTAAAGCCTCCGGAAAATCTGATTCGGCTGTTATGCCGGTTAAATCTTTATTCCAGCCCGGCAATTCGGTATAAATCGGGGTGTAATTATTGGCATCATACTCGTATGGAAAGTGAGTATAAACCTTATCGCCTTGTTTATAGCCGGTACACACTTTAATTTTATCAAAATGACTTAATACATCGGCTTTCATCATTACAAGTTCAGTGGCGCCATTTATCATAACAGCATATTTTAGTGCAGGTAAATCAAGCCATCCACACCTACGCGCCCTGCCTGTGGTAGCGCCAAACTCGTTGCCTATTTTACGCATTTGTTCACCGGTATTATCATTTAGCTCGGTAGGGAAGGGGCCACTACCAACCCGGGTGCAATACGCTTTAAAAATACCTATTACTTTACCAATGTTGCCGGGAGCAATTCCCAAACCTGTACAGGCTCCTGCACAAGTTGTATTTGATGATGTAACAAAAGGATAAGTTCCAAAGTCTATATCTAGCAATGAACCTTGCGCACCTTCAGCAAGTATTGATTTGTTGCTGTGAATGGCTTGGTTTAAATAAATTTCACTATCAACGTGCGGTATCTTTTTCAATATTTCTATACTCTCAAACCATTCAAACTCAATTTGCTCTAACTGGTAACTATACTCATAAAACATAAGCAATTGTTTATGTTTGTTAACTAATGAGGTATATTTACTCATAAAATTATCTGAAAGCAAATCGCCAACACGCAAGCCGTTACGTCCGGTTTTGTCCATATAAGTAGGCCCAATACCTTTTAGTGTTGAACCAATTTTTTCTTTCCCTTTTGAGGCCTCAGATGCCGCGTCAAGTAATCGGTGTGTAGGAAGTATTAAATGTGCTTTTTTAGAAATAACCAAATTATTGCGTACATCAACATTTAGCTTTTCTATAGTTTCAATTTCTTTACTTAATATAATGGGATCAATTACTACACCATTACCAATAATATTCATAGTGTTTTTTCTGAATATTCCTGAAGGAATGGTATGAAGTACGTGTTTTATCCCATCAAATTCTAAGGTATGCCCCGCATTGGGACCACCCTGGAAACGTGCAATAATATTGTAGTTAGGTGTTAAAACATCAACAATTTTTCCTTTTCCTTCATCACCCCACTGAAGGCCTAATAATACATCAACTTTCATAAGTTCTAAATGTGTAATAATTATTTTTGAGCTAATTCTTCTTCTGCTTCTTCAATACTATTGGTAATTTTAAAAACAGAATTTAATTTGGTAATTACCAGCAATTGGTTAATTTTTGGACTTATTTTGCAAATAACTACTTCGCCTCCAATACTTCTTGCTTTGGTAAGAATGCTAATAAGTACTCCAATTCCGCTACTGTTCATAAACTTTAAATGTTGAAGATCCAGAATAAAGTATTTATTGCCTTGTTCAATTAAGTGGTTCAAGTCTGAAAGCATTTGATTAGCTTCGAGCTTGTCAATCAGATTGCCCGACAGTTGAATAATTGAATAGTCGGCACTTTTAGTGATATTAAATTCAAAGGCCATCTTCGCTTGGTTTAAAGTGTTCGCAGTGTCCATTTCTTTCTAATTGGTTACATTTTCCAAAGAAATGAAGTGAATGGTGTGTTATTTTAAAATTCAATAATTCTTCGGTTAATGTTTGAATTTGCTGAATACGTGGGTCGCAAAATTCCAACACTCTTCCACAGTCAACACATATAAGGTGATCGTGTTGTTTATATTTATACGATTTTTCGAATTGAGCAATATTCTTACCGAACTGATGTTTCTTTATTAAGTTACACTCCAATAGCAAATCAGTGGTGTTGTACAAAGTGGCACGGCTTACCCTGTACTTTTTGTTTTTCATTAAAACGTACAGCGATTCAATATCAAAATGTCCCTCATGGCTGTATATTTCTTCAAGTATTGCAAACCTTTCAGGAGTTTTTCTATGTCCGTGTTTTTCCAGATACTCTTTAAATATTTGTCTTACCGCCAGTTTTGTGTCTGTTACTTGTTTGATATTTTGATTTTTGTTCGTGTTCAAAATATTTTATTTTATGACATTGACAATACTAATTATTAAACCGATGCAATTTTATCGGCCATGTACTGACCTGATTTTAACTTTTGAACAATTTTTGAGAACGATTCAATAGTATAATTTACATCTTCTAAGGTATGTGATGCAGTAGGAATTATTCTCAAAATAATCATTCCTTTAGGAACAACAGGGTAAACTACCATAGAGCAGAAAATATCAAAGTTTTCGCGAAGATCCATAATTAAATTGGTAGCTTCCGGAATAGAACCATTCATATAAACCGGAGTTACCGGAGTATTGGTAACTCCAATTTCAAATCCGGCAGCTTTTAAGCCATTTTGCAGGGCATTGGTAATTTCCCATAATTTATCTTTATATTCAGGATGATTACGCATTAGCTCCAATCTTTTTAAAGCTCCAATTACCAATGGCAATGGCAAGCTCTTGGCAAAAATCTGTGAACGCATATTGTAACGCAAATATTCTACAACCTGCTCATCGCTGCTAATAAATCCGCCAATTAAGGCAAACGATTTTGCAAAGGTACCAAAGTAAATATCAATACCATCTTGGCAACCTTGTTCTACACCTGTTCCGCCACCGTTTTTACCCATTGTTCCAATACCGTGTGCATCATCAACAAATAAACGGAATTTGAATTTGTTTTTTAATGCCACAATTTCTTTCAACTTTCCTTGGTCGCCACGCATACCAAATACACCTTCGGTTATCACCATAATACCACCTCCTGTTTCCTTTGCAAGTTTGGTGGCACGTTCAAGCTGCTTCTCGCAATCGGCAATATCGTTATGTTTAAACACATATCGTTTACCCATATGTAATCTTACACCATCTAAAATGCAAGCATGCGACTCAGCATCATATACTATAATATCTCTGCGGTCAACCAAGCAGTCAATAGCACTAACCATGGCTTGATAACCAAAATTACAAAGAATGGTATCTTGTTTGTTTACAAAGGCAGAGAGTTCGCTCTCCAACTGCTCGTGATAGGAAGTATTGCCACTCAGCATACGAGCACCCATAGGGGCAGCCAAACCAAACTTTTGTGCCGCCTCGGCATCGGCCTTGCGCACCTCCGGATGATTGGCTAAACCTAAATAATTATTTAAACTCCAATTTAATTTTTTCTTACCTCTAAAGGTCATGTGAGGTCCTATATCGCCTTCAAGTTTTGGGAAAGTAAAGTATCCGTGTGATTCTTTTGAATGTTGTCCTATTGGGCCTCTGTTGTTTTTTATTTTTTCAAAAATATCCATAAGTATATAAAATTATATTCAGTTACAAACTACAAAATTAAGCATTTTGTTTAACTTAAAATAAAATTTACTTAGCCTTTTTACACAATTTCATGAATATATCAATAATGTTGACAAAGTTTGATAATTAGTTTTTAGGAAATACCTATAATACATTTACTTTGCATGCCAAATTACAAAAATGCTTTCTATCAATACTTCCAAAAACATTACCGGCATTAATCGCCACAAAGCCCTACTTGTTCTTGAAGATGGTTCGGTTTTTTCGGGAAAAGCCATAGGGAAAATTGGAACAACAACCGGTGAAATTTGCTTTAATACCGGCATGTCGGGATATCAAGAAATTTTAACCGACCCCTCGTATTATGGTCAGTTGGTAGTTATGAATAATGTTCATATTGGCAATTACGGGGTTAAAGACTCGGAATTTGAATCGGATGGAATTAAGGCCGAAGGATTGATTGTGAAAAGTTTTAGCCAAATTTACTCACGCCCTGCCGCTAACCATAGTTTGCAAAATTATATGGAACAGTATGAAAAAGTGGGTATCAGTGATGTTGATACACGTGCTATTGTTCGCCACATCAGAGATAAAGGTGCTATGAATGCTATCATCTCGTCCGAAACTGATGATATTGAAAACTTGAAAGAGCAACTTAAGAAAGTGCCTTCAATGAGCGGTCTGGAACTTTCGAGCAAAGTTTCCACAAAAAAACCTTACGCTTACGGAAATGAGAATGGTATTAAGGTAGCTGTTTTAGATTATGGGATAAAAGAAAATATTTTAAGGTGTTTGGCTGCTCAAGGACTATATTTAATGGTGTTTCCATACAATACCAAGGCTTCAGAAATGGAAAAATGGGAGCCTCAAGCTTATCATTTAAGCAACGGGCCCGGTGACCCTGCTGCTATGGTTAATGAGATAAAAGAAGTAAGTCAACTTATTCAAATAGGCAAACCAATATTTGGTATTTGCTTTGGACATCAATTACTTGCGCGCGCCTGTGGTGTTTCAACTTATAAAATGAAAAACGGACATAGAGGGATTAATCATCCTGTAAAAAATTTATTAACCGGAAAAAGCGAAATTACTTCTCAAAATCATGGTTTTACCGTTTCTGCCGAAGATATTAAAAAGAATAAGGAAATAGAGGTTACACATATTAACCTGAATGACAATACTATTGAGGGTCTGAGACTTAAAAACAGACCTATGTTTAGTGTTCAACATCATCCGGAGGCAGCCCCCGGACCAAATGACAGCAAATATTTGTTTGAAGACTTTGCCAAAATGTTGAAATAATTCCCTAGTATATATTTGCTTATTTAGCTTTAATTAAGCCTCCACGCAGTTTTTTTATGATTTGTTGCACAACTAATTTGCAATTAGAGCATTATTCTATGTTTGTTATTTGAAATATTAGAATAAAAGGTTTAAGTGAAGATATAATTAATTGCGATGACCAAAAGGTAATAATTTTCTAATTTTAGGGTAGCTAATTTGAATTAAAACCTTCTTCACGAAAAAATTTTAGCCTTAGGCAGTGAAATTAAAATTTGCCGACACAATCCCTTTTTTTAATCATTTTATATATTTAAGCCAAATATTGATTAATCTTTAATTCAATGTATAAAACTTTATATTTGGTGTAATATATTTGATTATGGAGAATAATTTTATTGAATTTATTGCAAATCGCTTGTTAGAACAAATGGATAAAGGGCAGGATACTATTTTGGTATTACCTAACAAAAGACCTGCCTTGTATTTACAACATTATATTAGCCGTAAAATCAGTCAACCGCAATGGTTTCCTATGGTCTATACTATTGAGGAGCTTGTAGAGCATTTAAGCGGAATACAAATGGCACCACCAATGTATGTTTCTAAATGCTTGTACCAAGTTTATAGTGATGAACTTAAAGAGAAAGCAAATAAGTATGATGATTATGTGAAATGGTGGAACATCATCATAAAAGACTTTAACGACTTGGATATGTATATGGTAAATACGGATAGCTTTTTCAATTATTTAAGTGAAGATAAAGCTTTGGAACTGTGGAATCCGGGAAATAATAAGTTGACTGAATTACAACAAAATTATCTTACCTTTTGGAATAAATTACCCCTATTTTATACCCAACTAAAAAACAAATTGCTTGAAAATAATGTGGGTTATAGAGGCATGATATACAAAAGAGCAGCAGAAATCATCCAAAGCAATGATGCTTCCTTAGACTTTACAAATGTAATATTTGCCGGGTTTAATGCACTTAGCACTTCTGAAGAAAAAATTATTGAGTTCTTTTTGAGAAACAATACGGGTAAAATTTATTGGGAGGCCGACCAATATTACCTTGATGATGAAAATCAGGAGGCGGGACATTTTTTACGCAAATACAAAAATAAATGGAGTAATTATGGCAGTTGTTCTGTATTTTTTACCATAAACAAAATGCGTGATGAAGGTAAATCAATACAAATTACCGGGGTTCCCAAAAAGCAGATGCAGGCTGTTTTGGCTGGCGAAATTTTAAACAATTCTTCGTTACAGTTAAAAAATACAGCTTTAATACCTGCTGATGAATCTCTGCTGTTACCTTTATTGTATCAAATCCCTGAAAAACTCGAGGTTAATATTTCTATGGGCTACCCCATAAGTCAGTTGCCCTTAATTGATTTTTACAAGATATTATTTGAGCTTTTAAAACAATTTAAACTAACAAAATCTTGTGCCAACACTCAAATTTGGTATCGTTGGATAAGACATCCATATACTAAAGCCATACTGAAGAATGATAAGGAAACAAATTTAAACAATCTGCTTAATGATTTTTTTAAAAAAATAATGACTTCAGGGCGTTTAAAATACAGTAGTGACGAGATAGAAGAAGAATTAAGAAAGCTTGGGCCAACTGATTTTAGGGCAATAAATAAAGCTTTTAAACAAGTTGAAGAAAATATAGCTAATATATTTCAATTGTTGGACAGCGTTAATAATAAACTGTTGCAGGGGAGTGCCTATGATAATAAATTACAAGCCCAGTTGAGTGTATATATGGATATTATTAAACAAATAAGAGTTACCTTTTTTGAAAACACTCAACCTATAATTAACGATTATGATACAATTTATCAACTCATAGGTCAATCGGTAAGCGGAAATTCAATTTCATTTATAGGTAATGCTACTGAGGGGTTGCAGCTTATTGGGCTATTAGAAACGCGTATGTTACAGTTTGATGAAATAATTATTACCGGATGCAATGAAGGGGTTATACCTAAGGCAAAGGCAATGGGCGATTCTTTTATACCTTTTGAAATCAGAAACCTTTTCGGGTTGCCTACATACAGAGATAGCGATTCAGTATTTGCCTATCACTTTTACCGATTGTTACAAGGAGCCAAAAAAATCCATCTAATTTATAATACCGAAACAGAAAAAGAAGGAAGTGGCGAAAAATCACGCTTTCTATTACAACTTGAGCTGGAACTTAAAAATAAAATCAAGCACCTGGAAAGTAATACCTATAAGTTTCCATTGCTGAAAAGCGATAATGAAAATACTATTAGCATACCTCACTCCGAAAAAGTGGATATGGCATTGAAAGCATTATTGGAGAGAGGGCTGTCGGCAACAGCGCTAATGAGCTATAAAAACTGCTCACTACAATTTTATTTTAAATATATTGAAAAAATAAAAGAACCTGTTGAGATAGTTACAGAATTGGAAGCTAATGTAATAGGTTCTATTTTGCATAAAATACTTGAAGATATTTATATCCCTTTAAAAGGGAAAATGCTAAAAGCCGATGACTTAATGATATCTGACACAGCTATACGTAAGTTAGCTATTGATGCTCTTTCAAAAGAGTTTCCGGAGGCGGAGACAAATAGGGGAAAAAATTATCTATTTATTGAAACGGCCTTGGAAATTATTAAAAGATTTTTAAGATATGAAATTGAATTTCTAAAAAAGCATAATCTTACCATAATTGACTTAGAGTGTGAAATATCAACAGAAATAAATATTGAACCTTATGGAAAAGTGAAGCTGATAGGCAAAACAGATAGAATAGACGAAATATCAGAATCTGTTAGAATAATAGATTACAAAACAGGGTTTGTTGATGCAAAGTTATTAAAAGTGGACGATGTACAAGAAGTCTTCATGAATCATCAAAAGGATAAGCCATTTCAGTTACTGTATTATTATTTGTTATATAATAATGCATTTAAACCGGAAAAAGACATTCAAACCGGCATTATTAATTTACGAAAGATTGGCGATGGGCTTTTAAAAATAAACACCGAGAGTGAAGATATTTATAAATTATTTGAACATGAATTAATTAAACTGATAGAGAAATTATTAAATAAGCAAAATGAATTTGTTCAAACGAATAATATGGAAGTTTGTTCGAAATGTAGCTTTAAAAATATATGTATGCGGTAAGAGCATTAGGTGATTTGGAATATTTATTATTTTTGCCCGCTGTACAAATAAAATGAATAAAATGTCGTTGATAGGTTAACTTATGTACACAAAATCCATTAAATTGCTTAATATCTTCAAATATTTGTTTTTTATTTTACCACTGTTGGCATTGTTTGTTGGAGGATGTAAAAAAGAAATAGGTTTTACGGAAGAAAGTAGCAGCAAGTTAAGTTTTTCAACCGATACGGTTATATTCGATACCGTTTTTACCGAGGTAGGATCAGCAACTCAACAATTTAAAATATATAATCCCTATAAAAAGAAATTATTGGTAAAAAAAATATGGCTTGCCAAGGGACAAAATTCTTTATTTAGATTAAACATTGATGGTGTTCCGGGAAATACAGCTAACAACATTGAATTAATGCCCGGTGATAGTCTGTTTGTTTTTGTGGAAGTAACTATAAATCCCTTAAACTCTAACACACCTATGATTGTAACGGATAGTGTTTTGTTTGAAACCAATAATAATATACAAGATATAGACTTGGTAGCATGGGGGCAAGATGCACATTATATAAGACCTAATACCTATATAAATGGTTTACCACCCCTTAACATTATTGCCAAAGAAAATGAAAATATTACCTGGGGAAACGATAAACCTTATGTAATATATGGTTACGCTGTGGTTGATAGTGCAGCAGTTCTAAATATTGAAGCAGGGGCAAGAATACATTTTGCAAAAAATTCCGGTTTATGGGTTTATCGTTATGGCAGCTTGCAGGTTAATGGAACCAAAGATTCACCGATTATTTTTCAAGGAGCACGGTTAGATTATGATTATCGTGATATTCCCGGACAATGGGACAGAATTTGGATTAACGAGGGAAGCATTAGCAATTTTAATTATGCCGAAATTAAAAATGGTTTTATAGGACTTCAAGTAGAAACTATAATTGGCCGTCAGAATAATGATCAAACTTTAGTAAATCTAAAAAACACTAAAATATATAATATGACTGCCTATGGCTTGTTCTCCAGATATTACAGCATACGCGGGCAAAACCTTTTAGTTACTAATTGTGGTGAAAATACTGTGGCTCTAACCATGGGAGGAAATTATAATTTCCGACACTGCACATTTGCCAATTTTTATTCGGCAAGTACACAAAGACAATCACCTCTGTTAGTTATCAATAATTATAACAATAATCAGGTTTTTCCTTTAGATAGCTGTTATTTTGGTAATTGTATAGTTTACGGAGGTATTGAAAACGAAATTAGTATTGACAGTAAACCCGGGCAAAACTTTAATTATTTGTTTGAAAATACACTTATTAAAGTATCACCTACAACCAATACAGATAATACGGATAATTATAAGAATATTATCAAAAATCCGCCTAATGTTGTGGTAAACGGAAGCACCACCCAACCATTATTTGAGGATATAAATAAGCAAGACTATCACTTAAAAGCAAATGCACCTGCTATTAATGCCGGCTTGCCTCTAATTGGTCAACAAGTACCACTTGACTTGGACGAACATCAACGCGATCCCATGCCCGATATGGGATGCTATGAGTTTCAATGACATATATATATTTTTGAAACAATTAAACAGATTTTTCGTTAATACATAGAGAAAAGTGATGAAGATTAGTTTATTATATTCATTAAAAGAATTATTGTAAAGCGGATAATATGCAGAAAAGATACTTATTTTATTTTATTATTCTTTTTGTATTCTTTCCCTTACATTATTCCTTTTCGCAATCGGCAAAAAGTTTCTTCAAAAAAGGTCAATCTCAAGTTCAGTCAGGGAATTGTGAAGATGCGGTAATTTCATTTTCATCAGCAATAAATCTAAAACCTGATTATAATACTGCTTACTATGAAAGAGCAAATTGTTATTTTAATTTAAAGAAGTATGAGAAAGCCTTAGCTGATTATGCCTATTTATATAGCAAAGATCCATTAAAAGAGGATTATATAATAAAAATGGCATTAACCTATTACAGTCTTAATAGATGGCCTGAAACACAAAATATGTTGTTAAAATTAGAAGCCCCTGAAATGAATGTACATATTGCCGAAGCTAAGGTTATTTTGGGGCGTTGTAAAATTTATATGCATAATTTTGAGGATGCATTACAATACCTAACTTCGAGTATTATCATTTTCCCCACAAACGATCAAATATACTTTTATAAAGGAAATGTAAGCGATAGTTTGAAAAATTATCAGGCGGGGGTTTTATGTTACAATCAGGCTTTAGATATTATAAAACTTAAATTGGCAAAAAAAGAAATTAATCAAACCACAGCAGATTCTCTTAATTGTATTTACAACACTTCCTTATCATATAGTCAAATTAAAATATTTGATTATCTATCGGCAATTACGAGTTTGAGCAATGCTGTAATTTTATGTCCTGACAAGGGTAACACTTTCCTGCAAAGGGCTTTTGTATATTTACAAACCAATGAAGTAAACCTAGCATTGAATGATTTGCAACAATGTGAAAAATTAAATTACAAGCCATATATGTATTATTTAGTAAAGGCTTTAGTGTATAAAAAAAATGGTCAGTTTAATAATGCTATCGAAAGCCTTAACTTCATATCAAATTACGATACAGCCTATTATGCAAATTATATTAAAGGACAATGTTTGGAAAGTATTGGTAGATTGGAAGATGCACAAAAAGCTTATATTTTTTCTAATTCAATAAGTCAGAGTGAGAATAAAAAAGAAATTGAAATTGCTGTACAGCGTATTAGGCTTAGAATCTATGAAACTAACCGCGAAAAAGACCCTCCCGAGCTGCGTATTATTAATCCCGAAACAGATATTGATAATTTACTAAGAGTTTCAAAGTTATCTAAAATCACTGAAATTAGAGGCGTTGTGTTGGATAAAAGTTATATCAAATCAGTAATGGTAAATGGGTTGGAAGCTGAATTTAGAAGAGATACTGTTAATCCTGAATTTAGAATTAAATTAAATTTGGCTGATGAAGATTCTTTAAAAGTAATCATTGTTGACTCATACGGGAATGAATCAATTCATCAATTCGGGCTAAACCGAATGGAGTTAAATCCTCCTGAGCATAAACTCTTTGTTTCATATTCAAAACTAAGAAAACAGATTTTCACCGATGGTTCAAATAATAAAAAAATAACAATAAGCGGTAGGGTAGAGGATGAAAGTTTAATAACCAAAATATTAATTAATAACAAAGCTGCATCTTTTAGCCTTGTTCAGCTAAATCCACTATTTGATGCCGAAGTTGATATAAGCCATACTGATTCTATAAAAATAGCCATTACTGATGAGTATAATAACACCTCTGTTACGTCATATTACATCAATAAGAATACTACTGTTGCCAAGAACGATAATTTAATGGGAAAATCATGGTTGGTTTTTATTGCCAACTCTAATTACGAGAATTATAGTACACTTGAAGGTCCTAAAAATGATTTAAAGAATATTACTCAGGCTATTGATGCTTATAAGTTTGAAAACATTATTGTAAAAAATGATATGACCTTATCTGAAATGGAGAAATTTTTTAGAATTGAACTGCGCGATTTGGTTAAAGAACAACAAGTTAATTCGTTAATGATTTGGTTTGCAGGACACGGGAAGTATCTTAACGGATCAGGTTATTGGCTGCCGGTTAATGCTCTTAAAGATGTAGAAATTACTTATTACCCGATAGTGTATTTAAAATCAGTCCTTACTAATTATTTTCACTCTTTACGCAACATTTTAATTGTATCAGATGCTTGCGAGTCAGGCTTATCTTTTGATATATCAAATCAGAAAATCAAACAATTTGATTGTAATATTCCCAATGGGCAAGTTAATCGAAGTGCTTATGTATTTTCTTCTTCAACCAATGAAAAAGCATCAGACAATTCTTTGTTTTGCGAGAGCTTTGTAAGCCTATTAAACGCTAATATTTCTCCTTGTCTGCCTTTAATGAATTTAGTAAAACCAATATCTGATATTGTGAGCAAGCATCAAAACCAGAAATGCAGTATTGGGCCAATTAAAGATTTTTCAGACAACACTGGTATTTTTTATTTCTTACGAAAAGAAGATTAACTCCTGAATTTAGTCTTCAGCCTTTCTAAATATATTTGGTTGAACAAGAGTGAATAAAATAATTATTTCAACATCATAAAATAACTATCCAACAATGGATGTTCAACCACCGGAAAAGGCTCTTTTTCAATTTTATGATTTATATTATCAATTCTTTCCTGAGGTAGCGGGTGTGAACTTAGAAACTCAGGAACTTGTGCTCCCTCAACGCTTTTAAATCTTTCAAATAGTGAGGTTATGCCTCGTGGATTTATTTGCAAACCTTTCATTATTATAAAACTGTTCTCATCGGCTTTCTGCTCTAACTTACGCGAATAATGCAATTGTCGCAATTGTTCTGCTCCATTACCAAGCATGGCTATTGAACCTTGGTCAAACCCATTAAATATCATGGTTAAGGCAACCCTTACACTTAAAGTGTTAAATACGTTTCGTAATGAGTGCTTTAAAATAATGTGTGAGTATTCGTGTGCAAGTAGTGCTACCAACTCCTCATAGCTATTCATATTTTTAATAATCTCATCGTAAACAACTATATAACCTCCAGGTATGGCGTAGGCATTTAACTCGTTTTTCTTAACACAAACCAGTTTAATGTTATAATCACTTTTTAAATGAAGTTCCTTGAAGAAATTATTTAAAACTCTCGATTTTCCCGAATCAATTTGCTCTTTTTGCATAGCACTTTCAAATATTGCTTGGCCTATTTCTTTTTCGTATTGAAGTGGAAAGTTGTCAACTGCCTTGTTAACAGCCCACGGAATTACAACATAGTAAATCAAAGCAATTAAGGCTATGAAAAATAAAAAAATAGATAAAACAAGTTTCCTGAATGTTGATTTCGGATTTACCAATAATTGTTGAACAACCTTATATTCTTTGAAATTCCTTTTTATTTCATTGGCAAACTCTATTTGTCTGCACGTTATTGATTGGTATGGATAATTTCCAAAATTAATAACTATATTCGTTTCTTTATAGGTGTGCATAGAAACCACATCATTCATTGGTATTGATATCCATTGATTATCTTTTCTATACTCAATTCCTAAACTATACAGTCTAATACTAACGTCTTCGTACGATTTAGCACGGTAATTACTTTTGTATTCTGCCTTATAAATTGTTTCTAAACCTGACATATTTTTTTTATTCATACAAATATGACAACTGTTTTTATTTTTTTGCGTATAATTAGTTAAAATTAATAATTATGATTTCTGATTATCATATAGCTATACCCTCTACTTTACATCAATTGCCCATTTTGCTTAGCCTTTGCTATGAGCGTAAAGATGTAAAAAAGCCGTTGATTATTTTTTCGCATGGGTTTAAAGGGTTTAAAGATTGGGGCTATTTTCCTTTATCGGCACATTGGTTTGCCCAAAAAGGGTTTGCCCATATACGATTTAATTATTCTCATAACGGTACTTCATACGAGCACCCATGCGAATTTGACCGCCTAGATAATTTTGGGAACAATAATTTTAGTATTGAACTTAATGATTTAGATGATGTTATTAATTGGGCCGAAGAAAACAGCCATAAGTATAATTTTGACCTAGATAATATTTATTTAATAGGGCATAGCAGAGGTGGGGGCATTAGTATTATCAAAGCGAATGAAGATAAAAGGATTAAAAAATTAATTACCTGGGGTTCTGTAGCAGATTTTGAAAGCCGCATGGTTGTTGATGGTTTTGACGAATGGAAGAAGAAAAAAGTAACATATATTCCCAATTCCCGAACTAATCAACAAATGCCGCTTTATTTTCAATTTTACGAAGATTATAAGAGTAACGAAAAACGATTAATCATTAAAAAAGCTGCCAAAAACCTAAAAATTCCGTATTTAATAATACATGGTATTTATGATGAAACCGTGGCGGTAAACGAAGCCAATGCTTTGCATCATTGGACTAAAAATTCCAGATTATGTTTGCTGGAAAATGCTGATCATACTTTTAATGCAACACACCCATATAATGCAAATACGTTAAGCGATTTACTTGTTAAGAAATTAAATATCTGCTTTGACTTTTTTACTGATAAACAACTCTGATAAGGGTAATTTTTCATTATCAACATCCTTGAAATTATTTTGTTGTTTTGGGTTTCTGCCTAAATGAGAAAAACTACAATTTAATAGCCCTATTACAAGCAAATTTGCTATACTTGTATTTTTAATACTATGAATATTCTGCATGTTATTCCATCATTGTCAAAAGGAGGAGCCGAAAGACTTACCATTGATATATGTAACGCTTTAACAGATAAAGGGCACAACGTAATGTTGTTAAGCATGAGCCCAATAAATGCATATAGTTTTATTGATTTTAATTTTAAATACAAAGTTATTTCTTCTAAGGTGGTTCCATCGTTAAGTGGTAAAACTCAGGCAAATACCCATGAGTATGAGGATGTTATACGGAAATTTAAACCCCATATTATTCATTCACACTTGTTTGTAGCCGAAATGTTGACACGCTACAAACCACATCCCGGAATTAAATATTTTACCCATTTGCACGATAATATGCCGCAATTTAACGGTATAAAAATTCAAAAAATGAACAAATCGGTAATCACCAACTTTTATGAGAAACAACTTTTAATACGCAGATATAAACAATGCAATAATTACTTTGTGGCTATATCGCAAGATGCTTACGATTTTTTCTTTAATCAACTAGGAGATACTTTAGCCAAACGTATTTTTTTATTAAATAATGCTATTGATTATAATAGATTTTATCGAGGAAAACGAAAATTTGATTACACTGAAAATACTACTTTGCGCATGGTTAGTGTGGGTAGCTTAGTGAAGAAAAAGAATCAACAGTTTTTAGTAGATATTGCTTTAGAGTTAAAGAAATTAAATCTTAATTTTCATATAGATATTTTGGGCGATGGGCCTGAATATGATAGCATAAAAAATAAAATTACCAATAGCCAAGTTCAGCAATATCTTACCTTACATGGTAATGTAAATAATGTGGAAGATTTTCTGCATCAATCGCTCATATATGTTCATCCAGCCTCTTACGAACCTTTCGGATTGGTGTTGTTAGAGGCTATGGCTGCCGGACTCCCTTGTGTATGCCTTGACGGGAGAGGCAATCGCGATATTATTAAGAATGATTTTAACGGCTACATTTTTAAAGAACAAGATGCCGCTCAATTTGCAAAAACCATTTTAAACTTATTTAATCAAAGAGAAAAACTACAAACTATGAGCAACAATGCTATTGATTTTGCAGCCGATTTTGATATGGCCAATTATACTGAGCGCTTGCTGAATTTATACAATAAAGTTACGGCTTAAAATTTTATAAGATGTACAAGAATATTAACTCTACCGATATTGATTTTTTTATACAAACCTGTGGCAAATCATGTGTAAGTACCAACGATGATGATTTATTATACTACAGTAAAGACCATACCGAAGACCTATCATACCTGCCTCAAGTAGTAGTAAAACCGGCAAATGTTGAACAAGTATCGGCTATATTATCATATTGTCATCAGCATATTATCCCGGTTACACCTAGAGGAGCCGGTACAGGTCTAAGCGGTGGGGCATTGCCCGTGTGTGGTGGGGTATTATTGAGCATGGAAAAGTTTAATACTATTATTGAAATTGATGAACGTAACTTACAGGCTACGGTTGAGCCTGGCGTAATAAATCAGGTTTTTCAAGAGGCCGTGGCTGCTAAAGGTTTGTTCTACCCGCCCGATCCTGCCAGTCGCGGTAGTTGCTTTTTAGGTGGTAATATTGCTCATTGCAGCGGAGGTCCAAGAGCCGTAAAATATGGTGTTACACGCGATTATGTACTGAACCTTCAAGTGGTATTGCCCAATGGAAATATTATTTGGACAGGAGCTAATACTTTAAAAAATAGTACAGGATATAGTTTAACCCACTTAATGATTGGGAGCGAAGGAACTTTGGGGGTGGTTACTAAAATTGTATTTAAACTAATTCCACTTCCAGCAACCAATGTATTAATGTTAATTCCTTTTAAACAAGCTGATAAAGCCTGCGAAGCTGTTGCTGCTATTTTTAAGCATGGAATTGTGCCCAGTGCTTTGGAATTTATGGAGCGTGATGCCATTGATTGGACTTTGCGCTATAATCCTGATATTGTTTTGAATATTGCTGACGATATTCAGGCTCATTTATTAGTTGAGTTAGATGGGAATAACCCCGATATATTAATGGATCAGGCTCAAAAGGTCTCAGAAGTGGTTTCACAATACAATTGTGCTGATATTCTATTTGCCGATACCGAGGCACAAAAAAATGATTTATGGCGCATACGCAGAAAAGTGGCCGAAGCAGTAAAAAGCAACTCGGTGTACAAAGAGGAAGATACTGTTGTTATGCGTGCTGAACTGCCAAAACTGTTGAAAGGAGTTAAAAGTATAGGAAACAAATATGGCTTTCAATCAGTTTGTTATGGACATGCCGGTGATGGAAACTTACATGTCAATATTATTAAAGGAAATATGTCTGATAACGACTGGAACAATACCGTAACTTTAGGGATTAAAGAAATATTTGAATTATGTGTATCCTTAGGAGGAACAATTAGCGGTGAACATGGTATTGGCTTAGTTCAAAAAAATTATTTGAGTATTGCCCAAAGCCAAGTGCAAATTAATTTACAGAAAGGAATTAAGGAACTGTTTGACCCTCATCATATTTTAAATCCGGGTAAAATTTTTAATTAACATCACTTTTCAGCATACTCCAAATACCTATCACAAAGCCTACACTAGCGTAGAAGAAAAATATTGTGCCTACGGCATTGTTGTCTAGTATAATGAGATGGGGGAAATATTTAGTGAGCTGCAATCCGAGCAAACTTATTGTTAGGTATATTTTTAGAGTTAAACTTTATCTACTATTAAACCACCCTGTTTTCGTGTAGCTAACCAATTTTGCAAATTGTTAAAATAAAAAATTATTGGAAAACAAATTGCTGTTTGATGGGTTGAATTGTAGGTGTACTCCGGTTATGTTATTAAGTATATTTTCAGATTTTTAGTGTTAATGCTGATTTAATTTATCCATGTTCACTTTGTAATTATAACCTTCAATTTTTAGTTCATCGTTTTCCACTGAAATGGTAATATTTTCAATGGTACTCAGTCGGCTATATACAGCATCAAACTGCAAGGTCATTTCGCCATTTAGTTTATGATTGGTTTCGGTAATATCAGAATTGGCATTAATAAACTTAATTTCTTTTAAAGTCCCAAAAAGCTCTTTATTTTGTTTAAGCAAGGCCAAAATATCGGTTTTTGAAACATTGGAACTAAAAAAAACGGTGGCGCTGTCATAGTTGCTTTTACTAACCTGTTTGTAAAACATACCGGCAAAATTCTGCCCCAGCTTTACATGCTCTTTATTGTTTTTAAAATTTTTACCTGAGTTACAAGCACTTAAAACAATTATAAAAAATAAAAAAGTAAAGAAGTACTGCATATTAAAGCCTATTTTTGTGTCGCAAATATAAATATTCTGTTGAGTTTAGCTAAGTGCGAAGTGCTGGTCTTAATTTTTTGAAATGTTCACAAATTATTACTAATTGAGTGTTAATTTGAAAATCTCTTAGTGTAATTTAAACAATTTGTAATATATTTGTAATGAAGTAAATAAATAAATATGAAAAAGATAGCCGTATTAACATCAGGAGGCGATGCCCCGGGAATGAATGCCTGTATTAGAGCCGTAGTTAGAACAGCATTGTACAACCAAATAAAAGTTACCGGTATAAAACGAGGTTACGATGGGTTGATTGATGCTGACTTTATTGAATTGGAAGCACAATCGGTAAGCAATATAATGCAAAGAGGGGGCACATGGTTAAAAACAGCCCGAAGTGATCGATTTAAAACATCTGAAGGAATGAAAACTGCTTACGAAAATTTGCTAAAAGGCGGTATTGAGGGCTTAATTGTGATAGGTGGAGATGGCACCTTTAAAGGGGCTCTTGAGTTTAGTAAAAGCTACAATATTCCAATTATAGGCTGCCCCGGAACTATTGATAACGATTTAATAGGAACAGATTTTACCATTGGATACGATACGGCTATTAATACCGTCATTGAAGCTGTTGACAAAATAAGAGACACGGCCGAATCACACGACAGATTGTTTATAGTTGAAGTGATGGGTAGAGATGCAGGATTAATAGCCTTACGCAGCGGTATTGGAGTGGGGGCAGAGGCAATTTTGATACCGGAAACCAAACGCGATGTGAACAGCATGTTAGAAAGATTGGAAAAAGGAAGAAAAAACAAATCATCTAAAATTATTATTGTGGCCGAAGGCGAAGAGTCGGGCGGTGCTTTTGAGATAGCATCAACTATTAAGAATAAATTTAAGAACACCTTTGATGTTCGTGTTTCTATTTTGGGACATATGCAAAGAGGCGGTAGTCCAACTTGTATGGATAGGGTGCTTGCCAGTCGTATGGGATTTGCTGCGGTAGAGGCTCTTATATCAGGTCGTAGAAACGAAATGGTTGGAATAGTGAATAAGGATATTGTGTTTACCCCATTTGGACAAGCGGTAAAACACATTGCCGATTTAAATAATGAGCTTCTACGCATGGTTGATATTTTATCTTTGTAAGATAAACAACTATGTAGTGCAATTTTTTAACAAAATAAAGTGGAAAAAAACAATTCATTTTTTTTAAGCAAAAGTTACGACATATATTTTTTTATAAATTGTGCACAAATGCTTTGTTTTACGGAGTTATCTGGATGATAATAGCTGTTTTTGAAAATAGTTTTAGAATATTGTGAATCAGAAATAACAAATATTTTAACGAATAAGAATAAATAAATTTGGATAAGAATATAAAAATACCGTTATTTGCACTCCATTTTTTAAAAGAAAAATAGAAATCATGTCAAGAATTTGTGATTTAACCGGAAAAAAAGCCATCGTAGGAAACAAAGTTTCGTTTTCAAACAAGAAAACAAAGCGTATGTTTAAACCAAATTTACAGGTGAAAAAGTTTTTTATACCTGAAGAAAACGAATGGATAACCTTAAAAGTATCTACCTCGGCTCTACGCACTATCAATAAAAAAGGTATTAGCGCTTGTATTGATGAAGTGTATAAGAACGGGTATTTAAAATAGTAATTAAGCATAATATTAAATTAAAATGGCTAAAAAAGGCAATAGAATACAAGTAATTATGGAATGCACCGAGCACAAAGCCAGTGGAATGCCCGGAACCAGCAGATATATTACTACAAAGAATAAGAAGAACAGTCCTGAGCGTTTAGAATTGAAAAAATATAACCCAATTCTAAAAAAGAAAACTGTACATAAAGAAATAAAGTAATATTAACCTTTTAAACAGAATTAAGAAATGGCTAAAAAAGTAGTGGCAACACTAAAAACCGGAAAGGGTAATAATTTTACCAAAGTTATTAAGATGGTAAAATCTCCTAAAACTAATTCATATTATTTTAAGGAAGAGATTGTACATAACGATCATATTAAAGATTTTTTCAAAAAATAATTTATTTATTAATTATCACAAAGCTTCTTTCTCTTTGAAAGGAGCTTTTTTTATTTTTATACATTATATTTGCAAATTGCAATAATATACTTATATAGCCGATTATGGGAATTTTTAGTTTTTTTTCAAAACAAAAGAAAGAGAGTCTTGATCAGGGTTTAGCCAAAACCAAAGAAAGTTTCTTTTCAAAAATTACCAAGGCTATTGTGGGTAAGTCAACCGTTGACGCTGATGTGTTAGATAATTTGGAAGAAATACTTATCAGCTCGGATGTTGGGGTAAGTACTACGCTTAAAATAATTGAGCGTATTGAAACACGTGTTGCTCGTGACAAATACTTAAGCACAGCCGATCTTAATCAAATCTTAAAAGATGAAGTTGGTGCCCTAATGGCCGAAAATAATAATAAAGATGGCATAGATTTTTCTCTTCCTGAAAATTCGCCAAAACCTTATGTAATAATGGTTGTAGGTGTTAATGGAGTGGGAAAAACAACCACCATAGGTAAATTGGCTTATCAGTATAAGAAAGCAGGTAAAAGTGTACTATTAGGCGCTGCCGATACTTTTAGAGCTGCGGCTGTTGATCAAATTGAAATTTGGAGTAAGCGGGCCGATGTTGAACTGATACAACAAGGTATGGGTGCCGACCCTGCCTCAGTAGCTTTTGATACCGTTAAAGCTGCTGTTGCGCGTAACTCCGATATTGTTATTATTGATACTGCAGGTCGTTTGCATAATAAGATTAATTTGATGAACGAGTTGACCAAAATTAAAAAGGTAATGCAAAAGGTTGTTCCTGATGCCCCGCACGAAATACTTTTGGTGCTCGATGCCTCAACCGGGCAAAATGCCATTGAACAATGCCGCCAGTTTACTGCAGCAACCGAGGTAAATGCTTTGGCACTTACAAAATTAGATGGAACAGCTAAGGGCGGTGTGGTAATTGGTATATCAAATGAATTTAAAATCCCGGTTAAATATATTGGAGTAGGCGAAAAAATGGACGATTTGCAAGTCTTTAATAAAGCCGAATTTGTAGATTCTTTATTTAATACAAGTGAAAAAGTTTAGTTTAGCACAGAATTTTCATCATTCTTATGCTCTAACTATTACTCCCAAACAATTTAAAATTACCGTTTTTACTTTAAATTATTTTTCAAAGTTAAAGAAGAAAAACACTACAGCTGCCCATTCCTTTTTAATGCCTTTGGCATAGCCTAAGGTTGAATAATTGCTATTTTGTACTCGGCCGTCTTCTTTAATATAGCCTAAGGTAGAGTAGCTGCTATTTTGCACCGTACCATCGTTTTTTACATAGCCAACAGTAGAATAGTTGCTATTTTGAATAGTTCCGTTTGTTTTGATATATCCAATGGTTTTATAACTACTGTTTTGGATTGTTCCATCCGACTTTATATAACCAAGCGTGGAGTAGTTACTATTTTGAATAGTTCCGTCAGGTTTAACATGGGCTATTGTGCTATAATTATTGGATTGTATGGTTTGCGCTTTACTTACATTTACAAAAAATACAAAAATGAGTAAGTAATAAACAGGGTGTAATGAGAGTTTCATAATTTGTTGATTGATAATTTGTGCAATAATTTATCATCAAATAACTTGCCAAACCCAACAGTCTGTGTTCTGTATTTAACTCGGCTTATTTTCGTTTCCGGTACTTTCAATATGTACAGAGTGTGTATTATAAGCTATTTGGACTTTATGGGTAGAAATAATTTCAATAATATTATTATTTACTCTTTCTCTCATTTCCATGTACTCTTTCCAAACAGGAGTATTGGCAAAATAAATAATTCTAACAGAGTAGGCAGAATTATTTATCTCAAAAAAGAAAACCGAAACCTCTTCTGTAACTAATGGATCACTTTCTACGGCTGTTTTTATCTCTTGAATAATATTTTTTAAAGTTCCTAAAGGAGTGTCAAATGGTAATCCAATATCAAATTTTACTCTCCTTATCATTCGGTTACTTAAGTTGTCGAGTTCTGTATCAACTAATTTTTTATTGGGTACCGTAACAAAAGATTTTTCAAGGGTACGTATTCTGGTACTTCTAAAACCTATTTTTTCTACGTTTCCTTCAATTTCACCAACCTTAATCAAATCTCCCAAAATAAAGGGTTTATCAAAAAAGATGGTAAATGAAGCTAATAAATTTTCTAAAGATTCTTTTGCGGCAAGGGCTATAGCAAGACCTCCAATACCAAGTCCGGCTATTAAGGAAGTAATATCTAATTTAAAAACAGCCCCCAAAAGCGTAAATAAGGAAAAAATAAGGATAATAATTTTAACAGTTTCTTTTATGAAAGGAATAATATGATCATCAAATTTCGATTCGGTTAAAGAAGCATGATGCATAAACACTAAACCGCCATAGTCAACCATTCTTAATATTATCCATGTAAAAGACATAATAATCAAAGATAGAATACTTCTGTCGAGCACCATTCTTATTCCTAATTTATCTACAGGTGCCAGTTTCCAGCTTACAGGGAAATTGAGTTGCGAGAACGCAATGTAAATAGTTAAAAAAGCAATAAACAATCCGAGTGGTTTCTTTACTAGGTCTTGAAACTTTTTGTATCCTATATCTTTATGCGAATAATTTCGTAAAATAAAGTAAAATATCCATGCCAAGAGCTTAGATATAAGATGTCGGAAAAGAATACCAAACAGTAATATTCCTACACACCACAAGTAGCTGCTTAAAGGGTTTCCCCAAAATACCCTATGTAGTAGTTCATTACTTATCATACTAACTGATTTAATGCTATTTCAAAGGCTTGTTGAGCAATTTTTGTTTTGTTGTTACTTTTTTGATATACCTTTTGTAATGCCGACTGTATAGTTTCTGAAACATCATTAAAAATGGCTTCATCATCAACCTTGGCGCCAGGCTGCATGAGGTATGCAAATACACGCGCCATACCACAGTTGGCAATAAAATCAGGCAATACGCTTACTTTATTATCACAATATTCGCCAATAGGCCCAAAGAAAATTTCTTTATCGGCAAACGGAACATTAGCACCACATGAAATAACCTCCAGCCCTCCTTTAATAAGTGCCTCAGCCTGCTCTTGCGTAACTAATCTGGAGGCTGCTGCCGGAATAAAAATTTGTGCACCGCAATTCCATATTTTCTTATTTAACTCGCCAACCGGTATTATGTTATGCGCATTAAGTTGATTTCCCTTTTTGTCTAAGTACAATTGCTTTATTTCTTCAAAACTAAACCCATTTTCATTTATCAAACCACCATCTCTGTCATATATAGCAATTATTTTAGCACCCATTGATGAAAGAAAGTAAGCTGCAGCCGAACCAACATTTCCCCAGCCTTGAATAAGCACCTTTTTACCTTTTAACTCACCACCATAAATATGGTAATAATGTTTTACTGCTTCAGATACACCATAGCCGGTAATCATATCGGCAATAACATATTTACGATTTATATCAGGCGAAAAAGAGGAATGAGTAATTACTTTTGAAACACCTATTTTTAAATTATTTATTTGTTGGGTACGTGTACTTGAGTCGGCATTGAAATGGCCGTTAACAACACCTTCTTGTGGGTGTAATAAACCATATTTTTCGGTAATAGGTATAACATCATGTATTTCATCAACGTTTAAATCGCCACCTGTTCCATAATAATTTTTCAAAAGGGGCATTACAGCTTTAAACCAACGTTGTAGTACTTCATTTTTGCGAGGGTCGGACGGATTAAAATTTATTCCGGACTTAGCTCCGCCAATAGCCGGTCCGGCTACGGTAAACTTCACTTCCATAGTTTTTGCCAAACTCTCTACTTCTCTTTTATCAAGTCCTGCACGCATACGAGTTCCGCCACCGGCAGCGCCACCTCTTAACGAGTTTATTACTACCCATCCTGTAGCTTCTGTTTCTGAGTCATGCCATTCAAATACTATTTCAGGGCTTTTGTTTTCAAATTTTTGAAGTAGGTCTTTCATAAATAATATGTTTCTAAATTACTAAAATTACAAAGTTAAAAGTATTTTTATGTCTATAATATTTGAGATTTAAAAATTTGTGAACTAAGTTTTTTTATAGTTTACTTGTAAAAAAATGTACTAGTCTTCCATTAATGTAACTTATTTTTATCAAACACTTTGCGCGAATTAAACCAATATAATATCAAAGCTATAACACATAGAGCCGAAGTAATCATGTACATGATGGAGAAATTGTATTTGTCGCCAATATAGGCCCCCAGCAACATACCTATTCCTATACCCAAATCAAATCCGGTAAGATAGGTTGAATTTGCTGTTCCGCGCTTTGAGGAAGGAGCCATATTGATATATATTGTTTGTAAGGCCGGAAACAAAGTGCCATAACCTAAACCAAGAATAAATGCTGATATACAAAATAGGTATATATTATGAAAGTAGGCAAAGAGCAAGAACCCAACTCCAATGGCTGTTATAGCTATTGCCATTACATTATGCAAAAAACCTTTATCAACCAATTTGCCTGAGTTAATGCGCGACAGCACAATGCCTGAAGCCATAAACAGGAAAAAATAACCAGGATTTTCAATTCCTATTTCTTTGCCATAAAGTACTGCAAATGCAACCAAAGTGCCCCAACCAAATGCTAAAAATAACTGATTAAAAAATATAGGAAGGGCCTTAATTAAAATAAATCGGTCGAACGATAGGGCAGGAGTACTTGCCGAAACGGAGCGCTGAGGAACTTTAATAAACCCTACCGCACCAACCGCCAATATACCCATTGTTAAACCGGCACTTATCAAAAAATTAAAACCATAATTATCGTAAATATTAACTGCCACAAACGGAGCCAGAGCCATGGCAATATTCATGGTAGCACCAAAGTAACCAATCCCCTCGGCTCTGCGCGATGCCGGAATAATATCAATAGCAACCGTATTGGCCGAAACAGTTGAAATACCCCAAAATAAACCATGTATAAAGCGAAGTACAATAAAAAACAATACCGATACGGCAAAATAATATCCGACAAATGTTGCGATAAATAAGGCTAAGCCTAGTAAGTATAATTTTTTACGCGGAAATATATCAACCATATAACCGCTAAAAGGGCGTATTAATAGCAGTGCTATTGCGTATGATGATAAAACAATTCCAATTTTTGAATGTGGCACTCCCAAGTGTTCTGATAAATATACCGGTATTGTAGGCATAAGAAGGAAGAATGCACAAGCCACTAAAAAATTGGCTACACAGGCATTGATAAAATTTTTATTCCAGAGTTTTGGTTCTTGATGCATAAAATTCGTTACAAAACTATTAAAGATTAAGCAACTTTATGTTTTAACAAAATAAAGTATAACCTTGAATTTTGGAATATTAACTTACTCATTAATAAAATTACAAATAGAGAAAATATTTGGGTAAGATTTATGTAATAACAAGGGGTAACATTGAAAATAGAAATAAAGCTACCGTGTAGATTCTTTCATAAGTTTGCCTTTTTCGTCATAAAATTTCCAAATACCTACGGGAACATTATTTTTATATGATCCTTCAATTTTTAAAACTCCGTTTGGATAGTAAACCGTGCTTAAGCCTTCTCTTTTACCATCTATATACTCCCCTCGGCTCCAAAGTTTGCCATTTTCATAATAGGCACTCCACAGGCCTTGTCTATTGCCGTTTTTAAGTTCGCCATTTAGTTTTAACTTACCATTGCTGTAATACTCATAATACATATTGCCTATAGTATCATGTAATTTTACAGGACTAAATGCAGTGTTAATAGTTTTACTTTCTTTTGTTTCTTGTCCATCTTGTTTCTGATTGCAGCCATACATTGCCATCATAAAAAAAATCAATAACAGAGCATTATGTAACATACTTAGTCTAAAATATTATTTGGTTCTTTCTGTAGTATATATAACCAGTTTTGTGAGAGATTCTTTGGCCTCGCAGTCCTTAAATTCTTTTAAAATATCTAATGCTTTTTGGCGATATTCAAACATCACTTTTTGGGCATATTCAATACCTCCGCTACTTACCACAGTATTAATAACAAACCTAACTTTTTCGGGATTATTATTGTTGTTTTTCACTATATTTATAAGTGTTCTTTTTGTTCCTTTATCAGCATTAGATAAAGTGTAAATAAGCGGAAGTGTCAATTTCTGTTCCTTAATATCAATTCCTGTTGGTTTGCCAATATCTCCTGAGCCATAATCAAACAAATCGTCTTTTAGTTGAAAAGCAATTCCGGTATATTCTCCAAATTGTTTCATTTTTTCCACCTCTTCTTTAGTAGCTAATGCACTTTGTGCCCCGGCTGCGCAACATGATGCAATAAGGGAGGCTGTTTTTTGTCTGATAATATTGAAATATATTTCTTCGGTAATATCTAGTCTGCGGGCTTTTTCGATTTGTAGCAATTCGCCTTCACTCATTTCGCGTACAGCATTAGATACTATCTTCAGTACTTTATATTCTTCATTTTCAACCGAAAGTAATAGTCCCTTTGCCAGTAAATAATCGCCTACAAGTACGGCTATTTTGTTTTTCCACAAAGCGTTAACTGAGAAAAAACCTCTCCGCATATTACTATCGTCCACTACATCATCGTGCACCAGAGTTGCCGTGTGTAGCAATTCAATCAGTGATGCTGCACGAAAGGAAGAGTCAGATATTTGACCACATAACTTAGCACTTAAAAAAACAAATAATGGTCTAAGCTGTTTGCCTTTTCGTTTTACAATATAATGAGTTATTTTATCTAATAGTGGAATAGAGCTCTTCATAGATTCTTTGAACTTAACCTCAAACAAATCCATTTCAGAAAATACCGGTTTTTTTATTTGATCAATAATGTTACTCAAACTAGGATATTAAGAATGCCAAAAGTAAGTAAAATTGTGTAGTATATATAATGAAAAAGCCGTAATTTAGTTTACGGCAGTTCATAAAAAAATAGATATTAAAAAGACTTAGTTAATATTCATCTTCATTGAAAAAGAAATCTTCTTTTGAAGGATAATCTGGCCAAATATCTTCAATAGATTCATAAACTTCTCCTTCGTCTTCCATTTCCTGAAGATTTTCAATAACCTCCATAGGTGCACCCGAGCGTATAGCATAGTCTATCAATTCGTCTTTAGTGGCAGGCCAAGGCGCATCTTCAAGGTTTGATGCTAATTCTAGTGTCCAATACATAATTTAAAGTTTAAATTTATTTATAAGTACGTTTCAATTTTCGCGCGAAAATAAAAAAAAATATATATCAAGCTACTTTTATTTAGAAACTCTTTAAATATGTTAATAAAATGTGTGCCCCGAAAAATTATAATAATACTATCCTAACCATAGGTATTTATTAATTTTATTAATATAAATACCTGATAATAAATGCTTTTAAATTATTAAAATAAAAGTAGTATTGATAAACTCTATTTAAATAATAAAAAATTGATTTAATATTTTTTATTATTTAAGAGGTTGGTTTTTGATGATTAATCCTGCCAATCGGCTATAAACAAATTGGTATCATGTGTGCCATGATTATTTCTGTTGGAAGAGAAAATTAATTTCTTGCCATCAAAGCTAAACATAGGGAAAGCATTAAATATACTTTGGTTAGTAATTTGTTCCAACCCTGAACCATCAATATTTATCATATACAATTGAAAATCGTAGCCTCTAGAGGAGTGATGATTAGAGGAAAACAATATTTTATTTCCGGAGGGGTGAAAGAAAGGAGCCCAATTGGCTTTTCCCAAACGAGTAATTTGTTTTAAATCGCTCCCATCAACATTACAAGTGTATATTTCCATATTGGTTGGGGCAACTAAGCCTTGTGCCAATAAGTCTTTATATTCTTTTATTTCTTCTTCTGTACTTGGTCGAGAAGCTCTGAACACAAGCTTTTTCCCATCAGGTGAGAAGAACGCTCCTCCATCATAACCTAAGCCAAAAGTAATTTGTTTTTGATTTTTACCATCAATGTCCATAGTCCACAACTCCAAATCGCCTGAGCGATCGGATGTAAATACTATTTTATCGCCTTGAGGCGAAACTGTTGCTTCTGCGTCATAGCCCGGAGAGTTGGTTAATTGTGATACTATTTTACCATTTAAATCGGCAACATAAATATCAAAACTACTATAAATCGGCCATAAATATTTACGATCACTTCTTGGTGCAGGAGGAGGTGGACAATCTTTACCCGCAGCATGTGTACTTGCATACAATATATGTTTTCCGTCTTTTAAATAATATGAACAGGTTGTTCTACCTAATCCGGTACTGATTAATGATGGTTTATAAGTAGTATCAGCAGCCGCTTTGCTTATATCCAAATTAAAAATTTGGTCGCATTTTAAGCCCCATGCTGCATTATTTGATTGGAAAGTTAGAAATTTATTATCATAACTAAAGTAGGCTTCGGCATTGTCTCCGCCTCGTGTAAGTTGTTGTATATTTTTTAAATGTTTGTCTTCAATGTTTTGCGCAACTACTATTTGTGCACTAATAAGCAAGGTAAAAATGGTTTTGTACATATCATATTTTATTTAACAGCCCGAAATTGTTATTTTTTTATTTTATGGCATAATTATTTAACTTTGCTTAATACTAATGTCATCAAGTTATGAAAAAAGGATTTCTACTTTCATTCTTATTATCATTTTTCTTTTATACTTCGAATGCCCAGTTATTGGGATATTTAGATTTACCTGTTGTAGGAGAACAATGGGTAGAATATAAAGATACTATTGGAGCAAATATAAATATTACAGCCGCAGGGCCAGGACAATCGTGGAACTATCAAAATAGTTTCACTGTTCATCAAACAAATAATATTGTTTTTCAAAATCCTAATACTGTACCATCTGCTATTGGCAGCCTTTTTCCACAAGCAACTTTGGTTACCTCAGGTCCTAATCCAGGAGATTATACATTTTACACCAGTAATTTTAATGGATTATATGTTGATGGGTATTATTATGATGCAGGGGTTGATTTTTTTGGTCAAACGGTGCATGATATGAATTATTCTAACGATATTTTGAATTTGCCTATTCCTTTTGAGTTTGGCAATGTGGTGCAAAACAATGCTATCTTTGCCTTTACTTATCCTGATCCGAATTTTTTACCTGATGCGATCATACGAGTAACCAAAAGTAATTTTCAGGACATTGAAATTGACGCTCAAGGTTCATTGATTACGCCCTTCGCTTCATATTCGTCAACTATTAGAGCCAAAATTTTATCTACCAAAAACGTATTGGTTGAAGTAGATAGTTTTGGGTTGGGCAACTTTACTTATGTAAATGATTTTCCTGAACCAACAACCGTGCAATATCAATGGTTTAAAAACGGACCTAATTATTTAGTAATGTCGGTTCAGCTTGATGAGTTTAATAATGTAAGCAATGCTCAATACTATAACGCCCCCGGAGTAGTTGGTTTGGCTGACACTGAGCAGGCGCTCGTGTTTGATATTTATCCTAATCCTTTAAATACAAATGATAAATTATATATCAGCATCAAAAATCAAAGTGATGATCAAAACGAAATTTTTATGTATGATGTAAGTGGGAGAGAAGTGTTGAGTACTACTGCCAACAATAGTTTAATTGAACTTGATACACATCAGCTAAATAGCGGAATGTATTATGTGAAAATAAACAACCAAAAACAAAGCTATTTGCAAAAGGTTATTATTAACAAGCAATAATAATAAAACATTAAAGAGTGTGATTTAATAGCTTTCCGGACTCTACAAGCTTATGCAAATATGGGTCGGTAAGAACACTTTCTAAAAAGTTAAGGTGATGTATGCCATGACAATCACTTCCAATAAAACTTATCCAACCGGCATCAATTAATTTTTCGGCAGTTTTTCGTGCTCCTGGTGTGTAATATCCGGTTAATGAGTTGATGTTAAGTTGTAAATAAACTCCTTTATCTTTAAGCGATTCATATCGCCCCAAGTTATTATACCAGAAAGGATATCTTTCGGGATGTGCTAAAATAACCTTATACCCGGAGGTCTGCAATTCAAAAATTGTTTCATCAATACTATCAGGTTCATTTAAGTAACTAACTTCCATCAACAAGTAGTTTTGTGGTAAGGTAATAAAGTTTTTTTCCTTTATATTTTCTCTAAATTCAAAGTCTAAATAATACTCGGCAGCAGCATTCATTTTCATATCAATGTTTTGCTTCTTCAATTCCTCCTCAACCACAACTAAGCCATTCTTTATTATTTCCGGGGTATTTCTATAATAGTCGCTCATAATGTGTGGAGTGGTAATTAACTTACTATAGCCCAACTCTTTAAATTTTTTTATTAAATCAATACTTTCATTCAAAGACTTTGAACCATCATCAATACCCGGAATAAGATGTGAGTGAATATCTGTTTTTATTAGATTGGCAATATCAACAGGTGGTAACTTGGGTTTTGAACCAAATATTTTTCTAAAAATGTTCATGCTTATTGATGGTTATAGAATTCATTTTTAAACCAGTCGAAAGTAATTTTTAAACCCTCTTCAACTCTAATTTGCGGATTGTAATTCAAATATCTTTGTGCTAAGGAGATATCGGCTAATGAGTCGCGGATATCTCCGGGTCGTTCTCCACGGTGAACGGCATTTTTTTGAGAGCCGGACACGGTTTTCAAAGTATTGTATAGTTTATTTATTGAAATACGGTCGGATACGGCAACATTGTAAACTATCGGATCTCCGGGCTTTAACGTAGCAAATAAAGCTCTGATATTGGCTTCAACGGCATTTTTTACAAAGGTAAAATCTCTGGTTTGTTCACCATCGCCATTAATATAAGCATTTTTATCAGATAATAAAGCGTCCATGAATAAAGGAATGGCGGCAGCATACGGTCCTGACGGATTTTGGCGAGGCCCGAAAATATTAAAATAACGCAGCCCTATGATTTCCATTTGATAAGTTTTAGAAAAAACATCGGCATACAACTCATTTAATAACTTGGTTACAGCATAGGGCGATAAAGGTTTCCCGATTTGCGACTCAACTTTAGGCATAGTTTTACTGTCGCCATATACCGATGATGAACTGGCATATACAAAACGTTTAACCTTAGCATCGCGTGCGGCTACAAGAATATTCAAAAAACCATCAACATTTACTTTGTTAGTTGCAATTGGATTCTCAACACTACGTGGTACCGAGCCTAATGCAGCTTGATGCAAAACATAATCAATATTTTTACAGGCTTTTATACAATCCTCTATAGAACAAATATCACCTTCAATAATTTCAAGGTTCTTATATTGTTTAAACGACTCTAAGTTTGCTGCAAAGCCGGTAGCATAGTTATCTAAAACAACTACACGGGCTGCTTGGTGTGTTAATAAATACTCAACCAGGTTAGAGCCAATAAAGCCGGCACCACCGGTAACTAAAAAATTCAGTTTATTTATTTCCTGAGTATGAAACGCTTCTTTATACATAAAATCAAAAACTAACGCCTAACATATTGTTCATTGTAATATTCCATATAGGCCCCCGAAGTAACATTGTTTAACCATTCTTCGTTGTCAAGATACCAGGTAACTGTCTTTTCTAATCCTTCTTCAAACTGCAAACTTGGCTTCCAGTTTAGTTCTTTTTGTAATTTACTTGAGTCTATGGCGTATCTTAAATCGTGTCCTGCACGGTCTTTTACAAAGGTAATTAAACTTGCACTTGTTCCCTCTGTGCGATGAAGTTTATTATCCATTATTTTACATAATAAATGAATCAATTCAATATTTTTCCATTCGTTATTACCTCCAATATTGTAGGTGTCGCCAATTTTTCCTTGATGAAAAATGAGGTCAATAGCGGCAGCATGGTCTTCAACAAAAAGCCAATCTCTTACATTCTCACCTTTTCCATAAACCGGTATGGGTTTCATGTTTTTAATGTTATTAATGGCTAATGGAATTAGCTTTTCGGGAAAATGATAAGAACCGTAATTATTAGAACAATTAGAAATAATAGTGGGCAGTTTGTAGGTATCGTAGTAGGCTCTCACAAAGTGGTCGGATGAGGCCTTGCTGGCAGAGTAGGGGCTATGTGGGTCGTAAGGAGTATCTTCGGTAAACAAACCTTCAGCACCTAAGGAGCCGTAAACTTCATCTGTAGAAATATGGTAAAATCGGAAGTTTGTTTTTCCTTGCTCGGACTGGAATTTCCATAATTTACGTGCAGCATTAAGTAAATTGACAGTACCTAATACATTGGTTTGTACAAACTCTAAAGGATTACTGATACTGCGGTCAACATGCGATTCGGCAGCCAAATGAATAACTCCGTCAAACAAATATTCTTCAAAAAGTTTATCAATAAATATAGCGTCAGTAATATCTCCTCTTACAAAGGTATAGTTGGCTTTGTTTTCTATATCTTTTAAATTGGATAGATTTCCGGCATAGGTTAATTTGTCAAGATTTATTATTTGATATTCGGGGTATTTATTGACCATTCTACGCACAACATGCGAGCCAATAAATCCGGCACCTCCGGTAACTAATACTTTTTTTTGTGCTTTATTCATATTAAAATATTGTTTTCTTTTAGTTGCAATTGCCATTGCCAAGCGGTACTCAACATATTTTCAAGGTCTCGTTCAGCTTTCCAACCCAACTCTTCATTAGCCAGTTTGGTGTCGGCATATACTTTCTCTACATCTCCACTCCTGCGTCCGGTAATTTCGTAGGTAAGCTTTACTTGGCTTACTTTTTCGAAAGTTTGAATGGTTTCCAACACAGTAAAACCTGTACCTGTACCCAAGTTAAAAACTTCATAGGCTTTTTTGTGCTTTTTGTTTAATAGTCTTTCTATAGAAATAACATGCGCTTTTGCTATATCCACCACATGAATATAATCTCTCACACAGCTTCCGTCCTTAGTGTTATAATCGTTTCCGTACACTAATAATTTCTCTCTGATACCTACTGCTGTTTGAGTAATCATTGGAACCAAATTATTGGGCACTCCCATTGGATATTCGCCAATAAGGGCTGTGTCGTGTGCTCCAATTGGATTAAAATACCGCAACGAAATTACATTTATGGGCATAGCATGGGTTACATCAGTTAGTATTTGTTCGGCCATTTGCTTTGTATGACCATAGGGCGATTCGGGCTTTTTTAATGGTGCAGTTTCCGAAACAGGCAGCATATCGGGCTGTCCGTAAACTGTGCAGGAAGAAGAGAAAACCAAATATGGAATTTGATATTTACTCATTCCTTCTACCAAATTAAGCAATGAAAGCATGTTGTTATTATAATACAACAAAGGATTTTCAACTGACTCGCCTACTGCTTTGAGTGCCGCAAAATGAATAACCGCTTCAATATTTTTTTCTTTCTCGAAAAAATTGAATAGCGATGCTTTATCACATAAATCAATATTATAAAAAGATGGTTTTTTACCGCTAATTTTTTCTATTTGTTGAATTACCTGTTGGTATGAATTTCTAAGACTATCAATAATAACTACCTCAAATCCCTTATTTTGCAACTCTATAATGGTATGCGAACCAATATATCCTGTGCCTCCGGTAACAAGTATTTTTTGTATGGACATAAAATGTTATAGTCTTTAATATTAAATGGCAAATATAAACAATACTTATTTATGTTGAATGTTTTTATGGGTGTGAGCTAAAAATGATTTTTTCTTTCACGCTGTTTACTCTATTTAGCCGTATGTATTTAATTAATTCAAACAGCATATCAAATTTCAATTGCTACTCGGGCTTTTATTCTTTGCGTTTTTTTGTTTACGACTTAAGCATGCACTTTTTATATCTGTAAACAATTGTTTAAAGTTCGGTTTTATGAACTACTTAAATCAAAAAGAAAGGGTATTATCTTTTTAGAAAAGTTTCTTTAGCTTTCAATCCAATAGCCAAATCGTATAATGAAGAATGTTCTAGCATTTTCTTTAAATTACTTCTAATTGCCTTAAACTGACTGTGCACAGGGCAGGGCTGATCTTCGCTACATTCTTTTAACCCAAGGCCACAGTTTTCATAAATGCCATTGCCGTCAATAAGGCTAACAATATCGCTTAAAAAAATACTGTGTAACTGATTTTGATTAAAATAAAAACCTCCATGTGGACCTCTGTCGGAGTTAACTATACCGGCTTTAGTCAATATTTGTAAGGTTTTGGCGGTAAACTCAACCGGACTGTCAATAGCTTTGGCAATAACTACTTTGCTTACTTTATTATTTAATAAAGATTGTTCGGCAATAAAAATTGCGGCTCTAATTCCGTATTCGCAAGCTTTTGAAAACATAAACTTAAATAAGTGTGCAAAGATATTTTTTTTGATCAAATTGCTTTTGCCTTTAACAATATAATTTACACTTTCAGCAGAATACTATAGATAATTAATTTTTTAAAAGCTTGGTACTTTTTACCGTATTGTTATGGGCATCAGTAACCTTAATATTGTACAAACCGTTTGCCCAATTACTAATATCAAAGCTTTTAGACTTGTTTATGCTATTGTTTAATACAATCTTCCCATTCATATCACTAATTTCAACCGAATAAGACTCAGGAAGATTAGCAGATATATTCAAAATATCAGAACTTGGGTTAGGCCCAATAAATATAGATAACTCTGTTGAATTGTGGCCTGTTACATTTAAAGTAACATCTTTTACTATAGTTCCTATTTTGTTTAATATCCAGTTGTTGGGATCAACAGAAATACCGGTAATGTTACCTTGTATAGGTAACATATAATTTTCTATTGCCTGTCCATGATACAATCTGATAATGGTATCGGGTAGGCCGGTTCGGATAATTTTATAATCAACATGAGTCATAAATACAGGCACCGAATTGGGCATAGAAGTTGTTTGCGATGATTTAAGAAAGAAAACATTGTTTACCTGATTCCATACTAAGGAGAATGTTGGATATCCTTCGCCATAGTACCATTGATTAAAAAATTGATCAAAATTAATTCCCGAATAATTGGCCATAAAATCTTTAAACTGAACTACACTTGCCGTACTATAAGCATAGGCGTTCTGGAAAGCTCTGATAGCAGGAAAAAACACAGAGTCATTGTCAATTTCGTATCTTAATGAGTGTAATATGGCACTACCTTTATCATAAGTTAACCTTGAGTTGAATATAACATTGGCGTTGGCAGAGTCAGCATCAGAAATATAAGAGCTGCCACCGGGCTGCGACATAACACTATTGTGAACATCTTGCATTTTTTGCGAAGCTGTAGTGCCGGATATGGAGCCTAAGTACTGATGACACAAATATTCGGTATAACTTGCCCATCCTTCATTTATAAAAATATCTTTCCAAGACGAACAAGTTACGTGATCGCCCCACCACTGGTGTCCTAATTCGTGCGCATCAATCTCAAAATCAAAAAAGCCTAAGGTGGTCATGGTTTGGTGTTCCATACCTCCGCCTAACGGTGCCATACAATGCCCGTATTTCTCATTCTTGAAAGGATACATTCCGAATAAATTACATTGCAGTTCAAAAGTTGGTACTATTTTGTTTAAAGTAACTTTTTGGCTATTTACCCAGTTATTATTATTTATGGCATTATCATAAATATAATTCAAAATCATGATTGAATCGTTTGGAAGCCAGGTAGGTTTTGCGTATAAAATATATGGTTTGTATTTGGCAGTTGATACCGATATTAGGTAATAATCAATAGGATAGTTGCTTTTCCATTCATACCTCTTTTTATTTCCGATGGTAACTACATTGGTAAGTAATCCGTTTGAACCTACCATATTGGTTGAGTCGGTGGTAGCAAATACCCATACAGAATCTATTTTATCTCTTAAACTTTGTTTGCACGGAAACCAATGATAAGCACAATCGGCTTCGCTTAGTGACCAAGTTACTTCATTACCCCATGATGGCGATTGGTCATGATTATAGCCATCGCCTATCGCAGCTCCGCCTCCGGTAGGGCAGGTGCCATGATAATATACTATGGCTTCAAACAATTGATTTTGTGCTAAGGTAGCTCCTGTTGAGGCTAACACCAAACTATCATAACGGTTAAAATTTTGTTTTGTTCCATTTATATAAACCGAATCAACTGTATGGTTTTGATGTAATACAAATGCAAAAGTATCCAGTGCCTGAGAGGTTACTGTGGCTATGCTTTTTACATTGCCACTAACAAATTTGGTATTGCGCTCAACATTTATATTAAGATGGTAAAATTTTAAATCGTAATTGTTTTCCTGAAAAGCTACCGAGCTGCTCTGTGCTGACCTTTGATTCAGAGAACGACTTTTATTGAAGCGTTTTATTTTTGCATCAGAACAAAAATGATTTTGGGCTAAAGTAAGTTGTGAACCTAGGAAAAATGCTACAATCCACAGATGTTTTATTTTCATATTTGTTTAAGGTTTAAAGAATTAAAACTACTAAACATTTTTATCACAAAAGATATTGCAGTTATTTTATTAACATTTTTTTATTAAAATGCTTTGATAATACTATAGCACCTTATTCTATCGGTTTTTATTGCCCTATCCCAATATTTTGTAATTTCTAAAGTTGGGTTTATGAAATTTTTAAATTATGTTAAGATGTATTAAAACCATTTTAGGTGTTTGTTAGCCGTAAAATTATTCTATATACTTGTATATCAAACTATAAAATTATATGAGAATTTTTGTACATTCCTTATTTGTAATGGTTCTATTGAGTACTTTCGTACAGGCTCAAAACGCTAGTATGTTATGGCAAAGAACCGATAATAATTCAGTAAGTGATTTGCCTAAAGTGAGAAGAAACTCTTTTCCAACACAGGCATATTATTATAAGCTTAATTTACACCAGCTACAACAACAATTAATTAATGCTCCTGTTCGTGGGCAATTTAATGGCTTGTCAAATGTAATTATTGAATTCCCTAATGCTAATGGAGGTTTTGAGCAGTTTCGTGTAATGGAATCACCTATTATGCACCCTGATTTAGCTGCCAAATACCCTATGATAAAAACCTATTGCGCACAAGGGATTGATGATCCAACCGCCACTATGCGTTTTAGCATTACTCAGTTTGGCTTACATACCATGACTATATCGGGAAAAACAAGTACATATTATACCGATCCTTACACAACCGACTTACAATACTACATTGTTTATAATAAAAAGTCATTGCATGGAACCCAACAGTCTTTTGAATGTTTAACTGAAGATAATATTGATTTACTCTCACTCAGAAGCGGTCCATCTGCAGGACAAGTACACAATACTGATGATCAAAAATTGCGTAAATTCAGATTAGCACAATCATGTACAGCCGAATACGGAAATATTTTTGCCGGAAGTAGCAACCAAGTAGCCAATATTCAGGCACAAATGGCAATCACTATAAACCGTGTAAACGGTGTTTATGAACGCGACTTGGCTATTACCTTAGAATTTGTTCCTAATAATGACTTATTGATTTATTACGGAAATACCAATAGCGACCCTTGGAATAACGAGTGGAACACTAAAACAGCCCAAACTATTGATGCAGCTATTGGCGTTAATAATTATGATATTGGTCACAATTTTAATACCAGTGGTGGAGGTAACGCAGGTTGTATATCATGCGTATGTACAAGCACCAGCCAAAACAATCAACACAAAGGACGCGGTTATACAGGTAGCAGCAATCCTACTGGCGATCCATTTGATATTGATTATGTAGCTCATGAAATGGGACATCAGTTTGGAGGTTATCATATAATGAATACATGTTCGAGAAGCGGAAGCGGTCAAACCGAAGTAGAGCCGGCCAGCGGAAGTTCAATTATGGGTTATGCAGGTATTTGTAGTAGCAATGTTCAGGCACATAGCGATGATGACTTTAATTATGTAAATATCCGTGATATTTCAGACAATATTCAAGCAGGAAACAGTACTTGTGCAACTTTTACCGTATTAACCAACCAACCTCCAACAGCTAATGCAGGACCTGATTACACTATACCAAAAAGCACAGCTTATGTATTAGAAGGTATAGGCAATGACCCCGATGGCAATGCTTCATTAACTTACAGTTGGAGTCAAAACGATCCTCAACAATCTCCCGGCAATGGTGCGCCACAGGCCACCTATAGTGTTGGTCCGCTTTATCGTGCTTTGTCGCCAAGCACTTCACCTAACCGATATATGCCTAATATGCTTACTCTATTAGGAAACAATCTGTCAAACACTTGGGAAGTTACACCATCAGTAGCCCGTACTATGAACTTCTCATTTGTGGTCAGAGATAATGATGTAAACGGAGGACAAACGGCATCAGACTTAATGAAAATAACCGTTACCGGGAATGCCGGCCCTTTTGTTGTAACTTCCCAAAATACCCCTGTTTCGTGGAATGCCGGAACCTCACAAACCATTACCTGGGATGTTGCCGGAACAACTGCAAATCCTGTTAACTGTTCCAATGTGAATATATATCTTTCAACCGATAGTGGTTATACTTATCCTGTTATATTAGCTTCAAATGTGCCCAATAATGGTTCTGCAACTATAACCGTGCCAAGTGTTTCCACCTCTTTCGGCCGAGTTATGGTTAGAGGTGCAGGCAATGTATTTTTTGATTTAAATGATGCCTTTATCAATATTCAGTCTTCTGAATTTACTTTAAACATGAGTAATAACAACCAATCTGTGTGCCCTCCCGATAATATTATATACAACTTTACCTATAATACCTATTTAGGATTTAATGAGCCTACCACCTTTTCAGCTAGTGGAAATCCGGCTGGTTCAACTGTTACTTTTAATCCCGCAACAGTGGTAAATAATGGCACACCGGTACAAATGACTATTTCGGGGCTAACACCTGCCATGTTTGGCACCTATAATATCACTATTACCGGTACATCAGCCACGGTTACACAAAACATTAGCGCTACTTTAACTGTATTAAACCCTAACCCTGCACCTGCAACATTATTAATGCCTGTTAACGGTTCTATTGAAAACACCAATACCGTGCTTACATGGTCGTACTTGGTGAATAGCGGTATTATGTTTGATTTGGAAGTAGCTACCGATGCCTCGTTTTTAAATATTGTATTAACGGCCAATGCCCTAACAAGCACTAATTACGCCATAAACGGATTATTGTCAAGCACATCATACTATTGGAGGGTAAAGGCCTACAGTTCATGTGGGGCTTCTTCTTTTAGCCCGGCCAACTATTTTGTTACCAATAGTTGTAGTTCTGACATGAGTATTGATGTGCCAAAAGGTATTCCAAATAATCAGGTAACCACTATCAGTTCTACATTAGCCTCTTTAAATTCGGGCGTAATTACCGATGTAAATGTTGTCAATTTAATTGGAACTCATACTTATATCTGGGATTTGACTATGAAAGTAAAAAGCCCTCAGGGAACAGAAGTTTCTTTGATTACGCAAATATGTGGAAATGAAAATAATTTTAATATTAATTTTGACGATAGCGCTTCAAACGATTATAACACAATTCCATGTCCGCCAACCGATGGCAATACCTATAAACCGCAATCACCTTTAAGTGTCTTTAATGGCGAAGATGCAAATGGTACATGGACATTATCCGTAACTGATAATTATAATTCAGATGGGGGAAGCCTTACCTCATGGGGGTTAGAAATTTGCACCTCTACTGCTGTTGGTATTCAAAAATCATATATTAGTCCTGATGTTTCAGTTTATCCGAACCCTGCTAACGATGTTTTTAATGTGAATATTACCAATATTAATCATAAGATTAGCCTAAATGTTTATAATAATTTAGGACAAATTATTAAGGACGTGTTTATTGAAAAACCAGGCCTTTATCAAGTTGACTTATCAAATCAAAGCTCAGGTATTTATTATATAAACATTATAGGAGGAGGACATAACTACTCGCAAAAACTGATACTTATCAATAATAAATAGTTTCTTGAATATTTTATAAAGTAATTTATTATTCAGTTATAAATAAATCCCGACCACCGCATTATTTTTATACAGGTTGGGATTTTTTTATGGCAATTGTCAATCAATGGTCATAACGAAAGGAATAAAATATTAATCTTACACTCCTTTTAAACTTCATAACTATTTTAGTGGAAGTTGGCAATAAGGTAGGAGAGAAGCACCAGGTATTCAACTGGTTGAATGTTAAGTTTAAATAGGTGTATTCACGCAATCGTACAAGAATTTGCCTATTATTTTAGACTTCCTATAAGCTGTATAAAGTTATTTGCGACCTTAAATTTTTAACTTACCGCAAACATACTTTGACTAAAAAGCTTTTTAAAGTTGTTTAAAATTAATAGGACGAATCAGACTGACAATATTACTCATTGTCTGAATGATCATCCTTCGGACAACAACACTACTGAAAAGTAAATTTCTTCCATCTATTTGCAAACCTAAACTCGGATGCCTACAACCGTTACATCATCTACTTGTTCAAGGTTTCCTTTCCAGTTTTCAAAAACATCATTTAATTTTTGATTTTGAGCTGACATTGGTTCATGAGCTATTGACAACAATAATTCTTGTAATTGATTATACTTAAATTTTTTTCCACGCTCTCCGCCAAATTGGTCAGCAAAACCATCGGTAAGTGCATAAACAACATCTCCTTTTTGTAAGTCAAATGTATGAAGCGTAAACGGTTCCTTATCTCTGTCATGTTTACCAACCGGGAACCGGTCGCCTTTTATTTCAATTAATTTATTCTCTCTAATAATCCAAACGGGATTATTAGCCGATGAGCAACTTAAATTATTATTTTTTAAATCAAAACTTAATAAACTTCCATCCATGCCGTCTTTACCTCCTTCGGCACTTCCATCTTTTTTAAGTGTTTCTATAATTTTAGTTCGTGTATGGTTTAATATTTCATTTGGCAGAGATAACTTTTCTACCTCTACTGATTTTTCGAGGTATGCAATATTCAAGATGCTCATAATGGCGCCCGGGACACCGTGTCCCGTACTATCAGCAATACATAATAAAAAATTACTTTGGGTTGCTGAGCCTGTTGAAGCAGCCCAGTAAAAATCTCCACTTACAACATCTTTTGGTTTGAACATTATAAAATAATCGCTTAAATTTTCATCTAACAATTTCTTACTAGCGAGTAAAGCTCTCTGAATCCGTTCTGCGTAATTGATAGAATCGGTAATTTCCTTATGTTTTTTTTCAATCAAATGCTTTTGTTCTTTTATTTCTAAAGTTGCCTCATTCACTTTAACTTTTAATTCAACTGCTCGCGCTCGTAATCTTCTTCCATTCCACCATACAATTAAAAAAATCATAGAAATTGCAAACAAGGTATATAATGAATAAGCCCACCACGTTTTCCACCAAGGTGGGCGAATGGTAAATTTATATTCATAAGGCGCACTCCAAAAACCCTCGCTATTCATGGCTTTTACTTTAAAGGTATAAGAGCCGTGAGGCAAATTGCCATAGGATGCAAATGATTTGTTGGTAATAACACTCCAGTTTTCGTCAATACCTTCTAACATGTATTGGTACTTTACATTTTTTGGTTGGTTCATGGTTATACCAATAAAGTTGAAGGTGAGGTAGTTATTATTATACGCCAAACTTAAATTCTCAGGTAAAGAATACCATTTAGTTAGGCCATCAAAATTAAAATCACTAACGCTTACGCCATTGCCTAGAGTAAGTGTACTATCTTTTTTGTTTTCTAAATTATTCCAAGCAATATTTTCGTTAAACAACTCAATAGTAGTTAATTGTATATTGGGAGCAATGGAGTCGGGTAGCATATTCTCAGGGTGCATTGCTGTGAGTCTATCTTTTGCTCCTATCCATATAGTACCATCTTTAGCTTGTAACATGGTTTTACCGGCATTTACACCTATACCTAAAAAACCTTCTGCGTAGGTGTAATTTTTAAAAATAATATCTTGTTTGGTTAAGGTATTTGACTTGATTTTGTCATTAATTTCAATTGATTTTGATGGTGTTAACTTACTAATCCCAAAGCGGGTGCCGAACCAAAGGTTTCCGCTTTGGTCTTCTAACAGCGAGAAAACAGTAATGTTGGCAAGCCCTTCTTTATCGCTAAAAGTAGTAAAGGATTTCCCATCATACTTACTTACTCCGCCAAATGTGCCGAACCAAAGGTTTCCGCTTTGGTCTTCTAATATACTCAAAACAGCATTGTTTGCAAGCCCTTCTTTATCGCTAAAAGTAGTAAAGGATTTCCCATCATACTTACTTACTCCTCCAAATGTGCCGAACCAAAGGTTTCCGCTTTGGTCTTCTAACAGCGACAAAACAATATTGTTGGCAAGCCCTTCTTTATCGCTAAAAGTAGTAAAGGATTTCCCATCATATTTACTTACTCCGCCATCTGTGCCGAACCAAAGGTTTCCGCTTTGGTCTTCTAATATACTCCAAACAGTATTGTTGGCAAGCCCTTCTTTATCGCTAAAAGTAGTAAAG
>WBZR01000184.1_pt1 | contig 108560 bp, 104 predicted proteins | sample 5204231 | NCBI WGS metagenome assembly WBZR01 (sample SAMN12412403, study PRJNA552823) | activated sludge metagenome | isolation source: activated sludge from anammox sidestream of wastewater treatment plant... | place: USA: Virginia | collected 2017-08
TGAAAGACGAACTCACCGCGTTGGGCTATTTCTGCAAGGGAACGCTACTGAAGCGGATGATGAAGTGCGGCAAGAAGGGATGCGCCTGTCAGCGCGACCCCGCCAAACGCCATGGTCCCTATTTCGAATGCACCTTCAAGCGGGACAACAAGACGATCAACGTACGGCTCCCCGCCCAGGCCGCACCTCTGTACCGAAACGCCATTGAGCAATATCACAGGTTGAGGAGACTCCTGGACCGCCTGGAACAGCATTCCCGCTCGGCTTTGGCTCACCTTGCCGAATTCAAATCGGCGGACCGCAACTGAACCAAAAGACAGGGATATGATCATATCCCGGCACTTTGGTTCCGCCGGAAAGGCCGGCCGAGCATCTATGTCGTTGACTCACTGCGACTTCTCCGTCGTTGCAAAGTAGGCACGCCCAACTGATAAGTTGTTTCTGCGCCGATCCTAAGCATAATACACCCCGGGGGGCTGGAGTGCTGCGACTATCTGTAGACCCGCTTTTGTAGACCCGCTTACCAGAAAAGTGGACAGACTGCCGGCGGGAAAAGAGCTATTCTGATCATTGGAGTGTTCAGGACAGTCTGGGAACTGCTTCTGTGCATCGTGTTGGAGGTAAGACACAGTGGGTCGTTTCGCAGTTTCCTTGACTTGTCTATCCTTCTTCTTCACCACCAGTCTACTGGGCGGAAGCGGGCATGGCAGGACTCCGGCATACTTCGAGCCGAACGCCGGCCAAGCACAAGCTGCCTCGCCCTTCCTGTTCCAAAGCGACGGGGTTGAGGTTGGCGTTTCTCATCAAGGCATTGAATTCTGTCTACCGCTGAAGCCGACAAGACTTCGATTCCAGAAGACCCGGGCTGCTCGAAGCATAACCGGCATTGCGCTGCAACCGGGAGTGAGCAATTACCTGGTGGGGCGCGATCCGCAGCGCTGGCGGACGGGTATTCCGCACTATGGCCGTGTGGGTTTCACGGAAGTCTATCCCGGTATCGATTTGGAGTTCCACGAGGCAAATGGCCGGTTGGAATATGACTTCATCATCCGCCCGGGAGCACATCCGGGCAATATCGAGATGCGGTGGGACAGCGTTGGCAAGCTTGCCATCGACCGTTCCGGCAACCTCATCGCTTCGACGGGCGGCGGTGCGATTACCCTGAAGCAGCCCGTAGCCTATCAAGAGCATGATGGACGCAGATCCCCGGTTCGAGCCGCCTACAGGATCACAGCCGCCGGCGCCATTCGGTTCGATCTCGGGCCCCATGATCCTAGCCGAACGCTAGTGATTGATCCAGTAGTGGTCTACTCGACCTACACGCCATCTACGCCCTCCTCTGTGAACGACCTGACATCGGGAGCCATCGCCGTGAGCGCTACGGGCTCTGTCTTTCTGGCGCAAAACATTCAGATGCCTCCGTCCCGGCAGTTGATCCGGCTGATCAAGCTGGACCCCTCGGGCACGCTGGTGTTTTCCACGACCGTTGGAGGGTCTAATGTTGATGTCGCGCGCGGCCTGGTGTCGGCCCCTGATGGAATCTATCTATCTGGTAGTACTGTCTCCACCGATTTTCCCGTAGTCAATCCGATCCAGGCGCGCCTTTCCCCACCCACGGGAGGCTCTACCTACCCTTCGCCTGACGGATTCATTATGAAGGTGGCGCCTGATGGGAAGACGATCCTCTACTCCACTTATCTCGGTGGAACGTTCGACGACACTGTTTCGAGCATCGCTGTCGACTCAGCAGGCTCAGTGTATGCCATTGTCGACACCTCCTCCCCTGACTTCCCGACCACTCCCGGAGCCTTCCGGACCAAGCCTGTCAGTCCCATCCTTCCGGCCGGTTGGCTCTATCTGTCAGACCTCGCGGTGCTCAAAATTAGTCCCGATGGCGGCAGATTGATTTACTCCACGTATTTCGGCGGCTCGAACTACGACACTACAAAAGGTTCCCCATCGATCGCGGTGGACGGCATCGGGAACGCCTATTTCACGGGCCAGTCGCAGTCCGCCGACTTGCCCGTCACCACACTTCCCTTCAGCCCTCCTCTCGACGACCCGTCGTGCACGGTAACAGCCGGCAACGCGTGCCAGTCCTCACAAGCACGTGCATTCGTCGCAAAACTGAATGTCAGCGGCACGCGGCTGCTGTTCTGCACGTACATCGGTCCTGGTGTTTCAGGGGGAATAGCCTTGGATGAAGCCGGTCATGTTCATCTCGGCGGGACAACCTGGTCACGAGACTTGCCAACAACTCCGGGCGCTTTCCTGAGGACGGCCATCCCAACGCCTGCCCTGGATAGTCAGTGCTCGATCGCGCTGACCAGAGTTGGCTTTGTGTCGAAATTCAATAGTAGCGCGACCGCGTTGATTTACTCTACCTATGCCAGCGTGAACGACAGCACCGTGAGGAGTGTCGCCCTCGATCCATCCGGAATGTTGTTGTTTACCGGATGGGCGGATCCCAGCTTTCCAGGCCAGGGACCGCCCTGCATTGCGGTTCGCTCTTACGCGGCTGCCTTCAATCCTCCCGGCAACGCGATGGATTATCTCGTGTTCGGAGGCGGCGGCGTGATTCAGGGCGGCGAACAAGGGATCGGTGTCGCGATCAGTCCCTCCGGCAGAGTGCACGTAGCCGGGAACACCTATTCAACGGATTTTCCCCTCACCGCGGGTGCGCTTCAGTCTACCCCTGGCAGTCAGCCGTCTTTTCAGCCGACATCGGGCTTCCTCACTTCGCTCGATGGGTTCAACCTGCCGCGCCACTGCATCTCCTCGGTGACTACTGACACAACTCCGTTTCCAAGCGCGGGCGGCTCGCGATCCATCACTGTGACCGCGCCCTCCACCTGTACTTGGTTCGCCACCTCCAGCATGCCTTTCGTGCGGATCACCAAAGGAGCCACCGGCATGGGCAACGGCGAAGTTACCTTTACCGTGGACCCCAAACCCGTCACCGGCTCCGGCATGAGCGCTGCCTTCATTAGCTTCGGCCCGCTCTCCGTCCCCGTAGTCCAGTCTCCTTCCGCGCAAGCCACAAGCCCTTACGATGATGTCTCGCTGGCCGACCCCTTCCAAGGCTACATCGCGCTCTTGGCTCCCAATGTTGACCTGAGCACTGGCCCGCGCGCTTTCTCTCCCAATCTACCCGTAACCCGCCGTCTCATGGCTCGTGCCGTCGTTCTCAGCCTCCTCGCCACTGACAACTTTCCGGTCCCCGCGCAACCTTATTTCTCCGATGTGGCGGCCAGTGATCCAGATTTCCGCTACATCCAAGAACTGCGCGAGTTGGGAATCACCGCCGGCTGTTCCTTTGACCGCTTCTGCCCGGACGCGTATGTGTCACGCGGGCAGATGGCTGTTTTCCTATCCCGAAGCATGTTAGGCGACCGCTTCAACGCCTCGCCGGGCCCGTATTTTCAGGATGTGCCGGCTACTCATCCGTTTTACCGCTATATCCAAAAGATCCGTGACTGGTCGATCACCAGCGGTTGCTCGGCGACTGCCTACTGCGTGGATGACCCTGTGACGAAAGCTCAACTTGCCGTGTTTCTTTCTCGTGCCTTCTATATCGCACGGTGAAGTGCTTTACCGGGGAGCGGCAGTCAGCGTCCAGCCCTCTGTTTCAAAGCTCGACGCTGGCAGCCTCTCCCACAACGGAGCATCGAAGCGCCCGCCCATGATCGACTGATGGCGGACGCTGCACAGCAGTCAGATTCTCGCCAGCGTTGCCGAGTTCGAGGAAGCGATGATCAGGGAATACACGCTATCGGGGATCAATGCCTTTCAAGCTGCTGGGGAGGCCGTCGACAATCGAGAAGCAGCAACTCCATGAGTTGGTGGACGCCTTGCCCCGGCCATGAACACGCCTTGCGAGGCCTGCTTCAGGCGATGTTCCATCTCCGCCAACGACGTCATCGCGGTTCGTCGCGGCCGGCGCCGGAGCGAGGCCTACCGGTGACGCAGCCCTTACGAATGCTCTCACCCATCGGGAATCCGGCCGAGCCGAGTGCAATAGACCCGCTGGGCTTAGTCAGGCTGCTTTGACAATACAACGGTTCGCAAGTCCCCACGCGCGCCGCCAGCCTGCGCATTGGCCGGTTAACGGTCACAACCTATTCAGGAAAATTTACACTTCACCCCAACCCGCTCCATATCAATCACATCCCAACCCGCACCCCATCCCGCTACCCCTCCTATACAACAGCCACCCCAACCCTCGTCCTTTACAGTGAAGTCGAGTCGAGACTTCGACCCGAAGAGGAATTCTTTATGGACGATTTAGAAAAAAAGCGGGAAATCGCTCGCGAGAACGGTAAGAAATCCCATGGCCCCATTACCCCGGAGGGCAAACAGCGCTCCTCCCTCAACGGCATCACCCACGGGCTCGCCTCCAAATGCGTCGTCCTCGCCAACGAATCTCAACAAGCCTACGACGAACTCTTCGCCGCCTTCCACTCCGAATGGCAGCCCGCCTCCGTCACCGAGACCACCCTCCTCACCGAAATGGTCAACTCCTACTGGCGCCTCCGCCGCATCTGGTCCATGGAAACCGCCCTCTTCGACACCGAGATGTTCTGCCAGAAAGAGGACTTCGAGGCCGCCTGGTCCAACTACCACTCCGCCATGCGTGTCACCGACGCCCTCTGCGGCGTCCACATCGCCAACCCCGCAACCCTCGAAACCCTCCATCGCTACGAAGTTCGCTATGACCGCATCTACAAGTCTTCGATGGACCACCTCATCAAGCTCCGCCGCTTGCGTCACGCGCCGGAAATTGCTCCCACCCCACTCCGCCGTCCCGAGCCTTCCCCGGACCTGCCACCCGCCCCGGACCCGCAGCAGGACCAGTCACTCGACCCGCAACCTCAGCCGCCCGCCACTTGGCTGACTCGCTTCCTGGCCCTCGTTCTCTCCCTGCTCGCCGCCCTCCGCACCTTCTCACGACCCCGAAAAACGGCAAATCAGGCCTTGAAATCCACCCCCTTGCAGACCAAACCAAGCACGCTTCCGGAATTTCCCCTCTGCAACTTCCATCTGCCCGAATTCTTCTTCTGGCTGTCCCTCTTCACCCCCACCCCGGCGCGCAAAAAGGCGGAACCCCTGCCGCCGCTGCGGCCGCGAAAATAGACATGCCGAACATGAAAAGGAGGGCTGCGATCAGGAGGGATCCATTGGGCGGGGCGGGGCGTTTGGAACGCCCGCCCCCTGCGCCCAAGGCGCATGGCGTTGTCCGCCGGCGATGCCCCATTTTCAATGCCTTACGTATCAGGCGGGCACGGGTGATCCCGGAGGCGCCGGGCAGCCACGGAATGATCTACAGTCGGTCAAAGCCGCAAGAGCGGCGGGGAGAGTGTGGGCGGTATACTGCAAGCATGAGGTTCCGAGCGGTGTTGGAGTACGACCCGGAGGCCGAGAGCTTCTCCGCAGTCTGCCCTGAGTTGCCGGGGTGCACCTCGGCTGGTCAGACGGAAGATGAGGCGAGACGAGGAATCGAGGAAGCCATTCGACTGTACCTCGCGCCCGCCGACATCGAGGTGTCGCCAACAGCGAAACTGGTCGAGGTAACAGCTGGGTGATCGCGGGACACCGCGGCTAACCGCCGGTCAGGTGATCTCGATCCTCCGGCGAAATGGTTTCACTCTGGCCGGCTCCGCCGGGCAGCCACCAGAAGTGGCGTAAGGGGGCGAATCATCCCGCTGGGCACGATGAAAGCAATCATTGAGGGAAGCGGGATAGCCCCGGCGAATTGGATCAAGTAGTCGGGAGCCACACAGCAAGCTCCGCGCACGGCGCGCAGACGTCGGGCTTCAGTTCGAGATCAGGGGTCTTGCTGCGGTCCACTTCCAGGGTCAAGATCGGCGTCGCCACATAGGTTGTCCACTCTGCCCCAGCCGTTCAATAATCGGAGCCGATTGGCCGCTTTGAACTTAAATCACTGACGGAGTACACGGACGAGGCGGTTGGGAGGAGATCCGCCGATTGGCGCAGGTGACCTACCTGGGAACCAACTGAAAACCGAATAGCGACCGCCACAGCCGCCAAATCATCTACAGCGCGGTTTTTGAGGCAGCCGGAAATGACCGTATTTGCTTGATTCCATTGGTCGGGGCGGGGCGATTTGAACGCCCGACCCCCTGCGCCCAAGGCAGGTGCGCTACCAGGCTGCGCTACGCCCCGACATCTTCTGGCTCCTTTGATTTTAGACCACTTCCGGACTTCACGGTACTTGGACCCGCGCCTACATACCAAAATTGTGATACACTCGTCTCGTTGCCATGACGCCGGAAGTCATCTTCTACAAAGAACCCCACGGCCGCGCCCCTGTTCTCGAATGGCTGCGGCATCTTCGGTACACCAACCGCGCGGCCTACGCGGCTTGCGCCGCCGCCATCCTCATGCTCGCCCTCTTGGGACACAATCTGCGCCGGCCCACGGCGGATCTGCTACGGGACGGCATCTATGAACTCCGCATCACGCGCGCCTCGGTCCAGTACCGCATCCGCTACTCCTTCCACGGAGGAAACCTTGCCTTGCTCGATCACGTCCAGACGGAGAAGGGACCTCCGCCGGAATCCGGCCTCGAACGTGCCCTGCGCCGCAAACAAGCCTTCGAAGCCGATCCGGAAGCTCACACCTACTTCGAGCTGGAGACTTGAACTCATGCCCAGAACGAAGAATGCCGTAAAACTCCTCGACCGGCTCACCGGCGATGACGACGCCCTGAAATCCGGCATCGCCGCCGCAAAGGTCAATATCGAGGTCGCTCAAATGATCTGCGCGGCGCGTACTGACGCCGGATTGTCGCAGCGCGAACTCGCCGAGATGATCGGCACCCGGCAGCCGGTGATCGCCCGCCTCGAAGCCGCCGATTACGAAGGCCACTCGCTCACCATGCTGCGGCGCATCGCCGACGCCCTCAATCAACGCCTGGAAGTGCGTTTCGTTCCACGCAAACCAAGCTCCATTCGCCCCCTGCGATAGAATAAGAAGGAAACCCCTGGGTATGATAGACACCCTTCTGGCCAAAGTTTTTGGCACCAACAATGATCGCCAGATCAAACGCATTCAGCCGATGATTGCGGACATCAACGCGCTCGAGCCTGAAATCAAGGCCCTCTCCGACGCCGCCCTCGCCGCCAAAACCGTCTCGTTCCGTGAGCGGCTGGCGCAGGGAGCAACGCTCGACGATCTGCTCATCGAAGCGTTCGCCGTGGTTCGCGAAGCCGGCTGGCGCGCTGTCCACATGCGCCATTTCGACGTGCAGCTGATCGGCGGCATCGTGCTCCACCGCGGCAAAATCGCCGAAATGCGCACCGGTGAAGGCAAGACGCTGGTAGCGACCCTCCCCGTGTACCTCAACGCCCTCGAGGGCAAAGGCGTGCACGTCGTCACGGTGAACGACTACCTCGCCCGCCGCGACGCCGAATGGATGGGGAAGATCTACAAGTTCCTCGGTCTTTCGGTCGGCATCATCGTACACGAACTCGACGACGACGAGCGCCAGCAATCCTACAACTGCGATATCACCTACGGCACGAATAACGAGTTCGGCTTCGACTACCTGCGCGACAACATGAAGTTCCGCATCACCGATTGCGTGCAGCGGCCGCACAATTTCGCCATCGTGGACGAAGTCGACTCCATCCTCATTGACGAAGCCCGCACCCCGCTGATCATTTCGGGCCCGTCGGAAGAGTCCACCGACAAGTACTACCGCATCAATTCCATCATCCCCAAACTGGTCCGCGGGGAAGTGATCGAAGGCAAGGAGCCCGGCGAGAAATACACCACGGGCGATTACACCGTCGATGAAAAGCATAAGAGCGCGGCCCTGACGGAAGAAGGCGTGCTCAAAGTGGAACGCCTGCTCGGGCTCAGCAACCTGTACGACGCGGCCAACATCGAACTCAACCACCATGTCCAGCAGGGACTGCGCGCGCATGTCCTCTTTCACCGCGACAAGGATTATCTGGTGAAGGACGGCGAGGTGGTCATCGTCGACGAGTTCACAGGGCGCATTATGCCCGGCCGCCGCTGGTCCGACGGCCTCCATCAGGCCATCGAAGCGAAGGAAGGCGTGAAGATCGAACGCGAAAATCAGACGCTCGCCACCATCACCTTCCAGAACTACTTCCGCATGTATAAGAAGCTAGCGGGCATGACCGGTACGGCCGAAACCGAAGCCGCCGAGTTCTCGAAGACGTACACTCTGGACGTCATCAGCGTGCCCACGAATAAGCCGATGATCCGCAACGACAACATGGACATCGTCTACCGCACGGAAGAGGAGAAATTCCGCAACGCCGCCAAGGAAATCAAAGAACGCCAGGAAAAAGGCCAGCCGGCGCTCATCGGAACCATCTCCGTGGAAAAATCCGAGCGCCTGTCGTCCATTCTGAAACGGATGGGCGTCAAGCATGAAGTGCTGAACGCGAAGAATCACGAGCGGGAAGCCTTCATCGTGGCGCAAGCCGGGCGGAAGGCCGTGGTGACCGTCTCGACGAACATGGCCGGACGCGGAACGGATATCCTCCTCGGCGGCAATCCGGATTTCATGACCCGCGAGGCCTGCATGAAGCAGAACCTCGCCGAATCCATCCCGAGCACATCGGCGTCGTATGTCAACGACGAGAACTGGATCTACTTCCAGCAGCACGACCAGTTCTACCGCGTGGCGCGCCCGCGCTGGGAAGAGATCTTCGTCAAGTACGAAGCGCAGTGCGCGCGCGAACATGACGATGTAGTGGCCGCGGGCGGCCTGCATATCATCGGTACCGAACGCCACGAATCGCGGCGCATTGACAATCAGCTTCGCGGACGCGCCGGACGCCAGGGCGACCCCGGCTCCTCGCGCTTCTACCTTTCCCTGCAGGATGATCTGCTGCGCATCTTCGGCGGCGAGCGCATTCAGAACCTGATGCTGCGTCTGGGCATGGAAGAAGACGTGCCCATCGAGTCAAAGCTCATCACCAAGCGTATCGCCGCGGCGCAGAAGGCCGTGGAGGCGCAGAACTTCGCTGCCCGCAAACACCTGCTCGAATACGACGACGTGATGAACAAGCAGCGGCAGGCCGTCTACGGGATGCGGCGCTCGCTGCTCGAAGGGGCAGACCAGCGCGAGCGGGTGCTGGAGATTGTGCACAACATTCTCGCCGGAGCCGTCGACCTGCGATGCCCCGAGGGAGGCCACCCGGGAACGTGGGACCTCCAGGGGTTCGAGACGGATGTGCTCACCCAGTTCGGCGTGCGCGTCCCGCCGCAGGAGGTGTCGCAATTCAGCCGCGTGGAACTGGAAGACCACGTGTTCGACAAGCTCAGCGCGCGCTACTCCGAAAAGGAGCGCCTCGTGGGAACCGAGGTCATGCGCGAGACCGAGCGTTTCATCATGCTCCATGTGATCGACACGCAGTGGAAAGACCACCTGCTGTCCATGGACCACCTCAAGGAAGGCATCGGCCTGCGCGGATACGGACAGAAAGACCCTCTCATCGAGTACAAGAAAGAGTCTTTCGAGATGTTCAACTCCCTCATGGACCGCATCGAGGATGAAACTGTCCGCTATCTCTTCTTCCTTCAGACGAGCTCCGACGAGGGCTACGCCCAAGCCGAGAGACCCGTCCTTCCCTTCAATCCCGATGAGGACGAGGAGGAGGAGGACGAGGACGCCGAGCGCGAGGCGGTAGCCGTCGCCCAGTCACAGAAAGCCGCGGCCCAGTCGATGCAGGACTTCACGCGCAACATCGTCCGCAAGAAGGAGCGCGAGATGGCCGATTTGCAGTTCGTGGGCGGCGACGCTTCCACGACACAACATGCGCCCGCCCGAACGCACAAGGTCGGGCGCAACGATCCTTGCCCTTGCGGCAGCGGAAAGAAATACAAGAAATGCTGCGGCGCTTAGCCTTTCTCACTGTTTTCTGTATCAGCAGCGCGCCGGCCGGAATCCTCACCGACAATCTCGGCACGGCCAAACGCGTCACCCTCGAGACGCCTGCTGTCCCCGACAAGCCCGTCTGGGACGAATACGGACTTGACGGCGTGGAGACCGGACGTTACGAATCCGCCGGGGGCAAATCCTTCACGGCAACCGCATGGCGGCTGAAAGACCCCACGGGATCGCAGGCGGCGTTCCGCTGGCTGCGCCCCGCCGGAGCACAACCCGGCAACAAGGATGCCCTCTTCTATTCCCCGCGCTTCGCCGTCACCACCGGGCCGACAACCCTCATGACGTTCGGCAATTATCTCCTGCGTTTCGATGGCGGCGTGCCCGTGCGCGACGAATTGAAGATCCTTCTCTTCCAGCTTCCGAGAGTCGATCAGTCTTCCCTGCCCCCGGTAATCGATTACATACCCGGGAATAGTCTCGTGTCCGGCACGGACCGTTTCATCGCCGGACCGGCGTCGCTCGAAAAATTCTTCCCCGAGCTGACCCCGGCCGCGGTAGGCTTCCACTTCGGAGCGGAAGGAGTGGTCGGCCGCTACAGGATGGGATCTTCGGAAACGGAGATGGCGGTCTTTTATTACCCCACCAACCAGATGGCGCGCGACCGGCTGCCGGAATTCCGGAAGCTGTCCGGAGCCCTGGTCAAGCGCAGCGGCCCCATCCTCGCGCTGGTGAGTTCTCCGCGGAACGCCAACGACGCCGAGCGCCTCCTGGCCCTCGTCAACTACAGAGCCCAGGTCACCACCAGCGCCCGCCCCACCACCATCATTCAGGATACGGGAAGCATGCTCATCGCCATCTTCCAACTCATCGGCGTGCTGCTCTCCATTACCATCGTCGCCGGAGTGATGGTGTTCTTCATGCGCCGCCTCCGCCGCGCCGCCGCGGGCGGCAAGGAGGAGGATCCGATGACGATGCTCCACCTCGAGGACCGGCACTAGCTCGTTCCCAACAAAAAAAACGCCAGGAGGTGAGCAAAACCTCCTGGCGGACTGGCAAGTTCCAGTAGCAGACTATTGCTTGGCAGGCGTCGCGCTTGCCGGCGTAGCTTTCTTGTTCTTGTGATGGTGAGTCTTGGCGTGCTTTGCGGTCTTGGTTGTCTTGGCCGACTTGGCCGCGGGCGCCGGCGCCGGTGTGGATGGGGTCGTCTGGGCTCCTGCAACGGCAGCCAGCAGCAGCGCGGCGGAAGCCGCCGCAACAAACATGCGTTTCATTCTCGGTTCTCCTTGCTAGGGGGCATCTCAGTTCACATCCTTCGTGCCCTCGCAATCTAAAAGACGGTGTGACACGAGCGCAGTTACGAAGAATATCGTAAAGCTTCTTTCATATAAACTTGCATTCATGAACGCGTATTCATTGGGTTTCGTTTGTCTCTTATCGATTGCGCTGCAGGCTCAGCCGGTGCCCGCGCGGCACGTCATTGTCTACAAGGAAGCAGGGCGTTTCGGCGGATGGCCTGCCAATCACGGAGCATGGGCTTGGGGCGATGAACTGCTGGTGGGCTTCGAGGCGGGATACTTCCATCGCAACGATCAAGGACATGCGATCGACTATACAAAACCCGCCGAACATGTTTTAGCGCGCAGCCTCGATGGCGGCCTGACCTGGAAGATCGAACGGCCTGAGACGCTGCGCGTTCCGCCGGGCGTCAAACAAGCGAACGTGCCTTCGGTGGAAGGCTCCCGCGCGGCGGTTCCCTTCACGGGCAGCATCAACTTCACTCATCCCGATTTCGCCATGACTTGGCGCATGGCGAGCATCCACACCGGCCCCAGCCGGTTCTACTATTCTTATGACCGCGGCAAGACCTGGCAGGGTCCCTATGAGGCGCCGGACTTCGGCACAAAGGGCATCGCCGCGCGCACGGACTACCTGGTCAACGGACCACATGATTGCACGGTGTTCCTCACCGCGGCCAAGCAGAACAGCAAGGAGGGGCGCGTCTTCTGCGCTCGCACGGGGGATGGCGGGAAGACGTGGAAGCTCCTTTCCTACGTGTGCCCGGAACCCGAAGACTACGCCATCATGCCTTCCTCGGTACGCCTTGGACCACGGACTCTCCTCACCACCCTGCGGCGCCGCCTGTGGATTGAGGCCTGGCGCAGCGACGATGATGGGCTCTCCTGGACATTCGTCACCAAGCCGGTGGAGAGCACCGGCGGCGGCAATCCGCCAAGCCTCGTGAAACTCAAAGACGGCCGGCTGGTCCTGACCTACGGCTACCGCTCCGAGCCGTACAGCATCCGCGCCCGCATCTCACAGGACGACGGAAAGACCTGGAGCAGCGATCTCATCCTGCGCCAGGACGGCGGAGCCTGGGATCTCGGCTATACACGAACCCTGCTGCGGCCGGACGGCAAACTGGTCACCGTGTACTATTACAACGACAACAAAGACAAGGAACGCTACATCGCGGCAACGATCTGGGAACCGCCCGCGAAGTGATGACTACTGCCCGGCGATCTTCTGGAACTCGCCGGCGCCGGCTTTTGCGACCTGCCCGTCCTGATTCGACTGCACGCCGCTGACGCCGATTGCGCCCACGATCTTCCCGCCCGCCATCAGCGGCAGGCCGCCCTCGATCGGTATGGCTCCGGGCAGGCGCAGCACGGCGTTGCGTCCTCCGGCAACGGCGTCTTCCAGGGCTTTGCTCGGGCGCTTGAAACGCACGGCGGTCTTGGCCTTTTCCTGCGCCACCTCGATGCTGCCGATCTGTGTATCATCGATCTTCTCGAGGTAGATGAGGTTCGCGCCATCGTCGACGATGACGATGACCACCGTCCAGTGATTCTTTTTCGCTTCGGCCTCGGCGGCGGCGGCAATCTGCTTGGCCGCGTCGAGGGTGAGAGCCTTTTTGGTGGCGAGTTCCGCGCCGCGAACAGTACAGGCGGCGAGGAGGCAGAGCGTGAGAATGCTGGCTATGCGCATGATCGTTGACCAAATTAAGGGAGTGGCCGCGGGCTTGTCAACTCGCGCAAAATGGGAGAGCCCCATGAAACCGCTACGCGTGATTCTCGCTCTCGTTGCCGCTTCCTTCTGCCAGGCTCAGGAGACGCCGAAGGACCTGCAACTCTTTCTTCTCATCGGACAATCGAACATGGCCGGGCGCGGCCCGGTGGAGGCCGCCGACAAGCAGCCCATTCCAGGCGTCTTCATGCTGACCAAGGCCATGACGTGGGCTCCGGCTGTCGATCCGCTCCACTTCGACAAACCCGATATCGCAGGCGTGGGGATCGGCCGGAGCTTCGCCCGGGTGCTCGTCCGGCTGAATCCGAAGGCCTCCATCGGACTCATTCCTGCCGCGTTTGGAGGAACCAGCCTCGACTAGTGGAAGCCCGGCGGCGAACTGTACGCGAACGCCGTCACCCGCGCCAGGGCGGCGATGAAATCCGGACGGCTGCGAGGCATCCTGTGGCACCAGGGCGAGGCCGATTCTCGCAGCGAGGAGACGATCGCCACCTACCGCGAGCGCTGGACGAAGCTCATGGAAGCATTGCGTACGGAGTTGAACGCTCCGGATGTGCCCATCGTCGTGGGCGAACTCGGGGAGTTCTTCACAGCGCGGGCTCCCCTCGCCCCAAAGGTCAACGAGCAACTCGCCCTGCTGCCGCTGCACTTTTCACGCACGGCATTCGTTTCGAGCGCCGGGCTGAAGGACAAGGGGGATTCGACGCACTTCGACACGCCGTCGGTGCGGGAGTTCGGCAGGCGCTACGCGCACGCGTTTCTCATGCTCGATCCCGGGTGGGAGTAACGGCGAGGCACAATAAGAAGGCCGGGGTCTGGTCGAAACCCCGGCCTGGACACGAACGAGGAGGAGGGATGCGCTAGCGTGCTGCCAGCAGAGCCCGCAAATGGCGGGCGCGTTCCGGAGAGCGCAGTTGGCGGAGCGCCTTCGCCTCGATCTGGCGGATGCGTTCCCGGGTCACATCGAATTCCTGGCCGATCTCTTCCAAAGTGTGCTCGCGCTCACAGCCGATGCCGAAGCGCAGGCGAATCACTTTTTCCTCCTTGGGAGAGAGCGTCTTGAGAATATTCGCGGTTTCATCGCGAACATTGGAATCGATGACAGCATCGACGGGGGAGCCGACCCAGCGGTCCTCGATGAGGTCGCCAAGAGCGGACTCGCCGTCGCGGCCAACGGGGGTCTCGAGCGAAACGGGATCCCTGGAGATGGTCTTCAGTTTCTGAACCTTCTCGACAGGGATATCCATGCGGCGGCTGATTTCTTCGTTTGTCGGCGCACGTCCGAGTTCCTTTTCGAGCTCACGCGTGGCCCGCAGGAACTTGTTCATGCTTTCGTTCATGTGCACCGGAATGCGAATGGTACGCGATTGATCGGCAATGGCGCGGGTGATCGCCTGCCGGATCCACCAGGTGGCGTAGGTGGAAAACTTGTAACCGCGCCGGTATTCGAACTTGTCGGCGGCGCGCATCAGACCGATGTTGCCCTCCTGGATCAGATCCAGCAGGTGCAACCCGCGGTTGACGTACTTCTTGGCGACAGACACCACCAGGCGCAGGTTCGCCTCCACCAGATCCTTCTTGGCGCGCTCGGCTTCGAGTTCGCCCTGCCGGATCACCTGGAGGCTGTGTTTCAGATCGTTCAGCGTAGCGCTGGCAATCTGTTCGCGCTTCTTGATCTCGCGTTTCAATTCGCGGATCTTGGCTTGATTCGCAGCGGGTTTCTCCTCCAGACGCCGCAGTTCGGCGTCGAGATGAGAGAGCTCCTCCACCGTGCGCTCAATCTCTTTGGTAAATTCTTTCCAGCGTCCCATCTGCCAAGGCAGGGAGCGGAGTAAACGGGAGGTTTCGACGCGGGCGCGGTTGACCTTCCACATCCACTTGCGACGGAGCTTTTTATTGCTAGCTACAATTGTGGTAGCTTTTTCGGCCACCTGTTGCTGTTTCTTGTGGCAGGTAACAAACTCACCGAACTGGCTACGCACTTCTCCGCGCCGCTTGGCTTCGGCAGTGCTGCCTTCTTCGAGATCCCCCAGGTCGACGAAGAGATCCAATTCCGCTTCGTTCTTTTTGAGAAGATCGGCCCATTCGAGGACCATCATCTGCACTCGGGCAGAACGGCTGAGCGCCTTCTGCATCTTCAACTTGCCGCGTTCCATGCGGCGTGCCAGATCCACTTCCCCTTCGCGCGTGAGCAGCGGAACCGCACCCATTTCGCGCAGGTAGACGCGAACGGGGTCGTCGGTATAGATGGATTCCTCAACCTGCTGGGAGGATTGGAACTCGTCGCCTTCCGCAACCTCTTCCGGATGGAAGAAGCTTCCCTCCTCGTCGAAAGGCAGCCCCAAAGGCTCATGACTATCTGCTAAATATTGATCTTCAAAGTGATCCACTAAGAGTCACCTCCCCCATAGTAAGCCAGTCTAACGATCCGTTGACTTTGCCAGGGGATGTACCGCCCGCTGTCAGATTCACCTCGCCGGGCTATTCGCACGGACTGAGGACAGACAGCGGTTCCTTTCCACCGCGCCTTGGTCATGATAGCATCAAACAAGTTCGAAGTTAAGCCCTAATCTTAAGATGTTTCGGTTCTGTTTTGGTTCCACGAAACCCGAACGAGCGGGGCGCAAACTTCATCAGCTCCTCTTCTTTTGCAGTAAGTCCTTCAGTTCATGGAAGAAAGCTTCCTCGTCCTGGAAGTCGCGATAGACGGAAGCAAAGCGCACATAGGCGACCTTGTCGATATCGCGCAGGCGGGAGATGAGCATTTCTCCTATTTCTGTAGTTGAGATCTCCCGGTCTGCCGCTTCCACAATCTTCCCTTCTACCTCATCGACCAGCTCGGCCAGCTTCCCCATACTAACTGGACGTTTTTCGCAAGCTTTCAGTAACCCCGTCAGCACCTTTTGCCGGTCGAATTTCTCCCTTCGGCCGTCTTTCTTCACCACCATGTAAGGGACTTCATCGATGCGCTCATAGGTGGTGAATCGCTTTTCGCACTTCAGACACTGGCGCCGGCGGCGAATCGCCTCGCCTTCCCGGCTCTCCCGGGAATCGATCACCTTGTCTTCCTGAAACCCGCAGAAAGGACATCTCATAGTGGTTGTATCTCTTTAGTTTGCAAAAGTTTACGCCACTTCAACCCATCCTTCAACGCCAACAGCAGCCCAATGGGCACCACGCTCACGAAGGTCACTACCCAAATGAGAATGGCTAAACCCGAAGCGGATTCCAGGGGGATCTGGAACAGCTCCGTAAGCACCAATACAGTAGCCACCTGCATTCCTCCACCGACGCCCGGAATCTGCAATGCGCTGCCGAACGCCACAAACCCCACAACGATCAGGGCGTCCAGAATTCCCAGACCGTGCGTGAACGGCACCGCCCGAAAGAGGCAAAGGAAGCAGGCCACAATCAAGCACCACTCACAGAACGTATAGAAAACAAGGAGAAAGACGAACGATCCGCGGCGAGTGGAACTCGTGCCCGAAAGAAAGGCCTTGACCAACCCCGTGACTCGTGTCTGATACGTAAGGGGAAGGACGCCCAATGCGGCGACGAGCCGGTTTTCGACGAACACCGGGAAGAGACCGAAGACAACCAGAAGAGAGAGGCAGACGGCGGCGAGGACGCCAGCCATGCTCCCGCCGGTGCTAAGGATCCACTCCATGGTAATTCCTAATTTTGTAGAAGTAGAAGTGATCCGAGTCAGCGCGAACCCGAACAAAAGAAGTACGGAGAGCAGATCATAGATCCGCTCGAGGAACCAGGTGGCGAGCTGGCTGGTGAAAGCGACCTTCTCGCGAGTGGAAATGAGGTAAGGGCGGACGAGTTCGCCGGCGCGGCCAAAGAGGACGACGGCGGTAAATCCTACTATTGTAGAGTCAAGCAACAGCCAGAAGTTCGGGTGTGGCTGGATCGGTCGCAGCATCAACTGCCACCGCACTGCTCTTCCCAAGTATGTCAGCAGCACGAGAACAACGGCTGCCGTGAGCCACCCCCAATCCATTTGGGCGAAGGTGGCAGCGAAGAGAGACCACTGGAAGCCGGACTGCTGGCTGCGGTAGCCAAACCAGAGGAGGGCTGCGATGAGAAGGAGTCCTAGTAAGATGAGGCTGCCGTGGAGACGCCGTGGCAGCCGTGTGGCGGTCTTGCTATCCGGGATACTACCTCCCTCGTTCATTTTCCGTGCGGGACTCCATGCCCGGGAATCCATCTCCGGGTCTAAAATATTATCTTCCGTTCTCCCGGCCCCGGGTGGAGGGCGCCCAAGGCGGGGAATTTGGTTTCCGAATGGCTGTCCATCAGAGATTTCGGCGAACTTCTCATGATAAATCGTCGTTTACATAACTGGAAGCGCATGATAGCGAAACCGGAAGGCGGGGCTGAAGAACCGCATCCGGCACGCGGGCGCTCGAAGAGGGTACAATGGCAGCCGTTCTTACAGTGGCAACTCCGGGAACCGGCCCCCGCATGGCGGGGTGGAACTGGCCGGCGGCGGCCGCCAACGGCTGTCTGAGATGGGCAAACAGCTTGGATACAGATTCCAGTCTGGTGGAGCGGTGCCTGGGCGGGGACGACGCCGCTTGGGAAGATCTGGTGCGGGCACACACGAGGCGTGTGTACGCGGTGTGTTACCGATTCACGGGTAGCGACACGGAGGCGCAGGACCTCACGCAGGACGTTTTCCTGCGGGTGTTCAAGACGCTTGCGAGTTTTCGCTCCGGAGAGGGTTCATTTTCGGTATGGTTGATGCGGCTGACCCGCAATCTGTTGATTGACAACTACCGGCGCGGCAAGCAGGAACGCGCCACCGATTCCATTGAGGAGCAGCTTCCGATGCTCGAGGAAAAATATTCGCTTTCCTCGCGCACCGATGGCATGGTAGCCGGCAGGGAAGCGAGTGAAATTTTGCAGGCGGCATTGGAGAGACTGTCGCCTGAGTTACGGGAAACATTGATATTGCGCGATCTGGAGGAGTTAGAATACCGGGAGATCGCCCAGTCCCTGGGGGTTCCGGAAGGAACTGTGAAATCCCGGCTGAACCGGGGACGCGCCGAACTGGCGCGTGTCCTCAGAAGGTTTAGGGTGGCGGTATGACGTGCACCGAATTGGAGTTGCTGCTCTGCGATTACATCGACGGCACGTTGCGTCCGGAAGAACGGGCGGAAGCCGAAGCGCATCTCGCCGGCTGTGCCGCTTGTACCGAACTGCACCGTGACTCGAGCGGGGTGCTCGGGTTTCTGGAGCGGATCCCCGCGGTCGAACCACCTCCCTCCCTGGTCACGCGCATTCTGCACCAGGCTCCGGCCAAGCAGCCGCCCGTAAACAGCGCACGGTCCACGTTTGGAAAGCTGCTCGGGCGGTGGCTCGAGCCGGTTCTTCAGCCCCGTCTGGTAATGGGAATGGCGATGACGATTCTTTCTTTCGCCATGCTTGGCCGCTTTGCGGGAATCGAGGCGCGGCAGTTGCGCCCGGCCGATCTCCATCCGGCTAAGGTTTGGGAGGCGACCGAGGATCAGGTGAACCGCGCCTGGACGCGAGCGGTGAAGTATTACGAAAGCCTGAAGATTGTGTATGTTTTGCAGTCCCGGCTTCGAGAAATCACGGATACCGACGACGACGGCTTGACGCCGGCGGATCGGAGACAGGAACGAAAGCAGGAACAGAAGCCGAAGACGGCAGCGCCGGCGGCGGAAAGCCCCGGAGCACCCAAGTAGCGAATCGGTCTGGGAGGTTGTTATGGAACAGGGCAACGAAAGCGTACAAAAGCCGGCAGGGTTCTGCCGCGCCTGCGGCAAACGTCTGAGCCAGGAAGAAGTGCGGGAATACCAGGGGACGATCTACTGCGACGAGCATTTGCCGCAGCAGGCAAGCGCGGGGGCATCCTCTTCAGGTCCGGCGGCATCCGGCCCGGTGAGGGACAACGCGAACCCCTACACGGCCCCGCCTCCGCAACCCTCCGCGGCGAGCGCGAGCGTCTCGCCCGGTTTGGCCTTCATTCTCGGCTTCATCCCGGGAGTGGGCGCTATCTACAACGGCCAGTATGCGAAAGGCTTCGTGCATGTTCTGATCGCCGGGCTGCTGTTCAGCCTGTCGGGCCACGAATCCGGCGCCATGGAACCGCTGTTCCAGATGTTCATTCCGGTCTGGATCTTCTACATGGCGTTCGAGGCCTATCACACGGCGAAGAAGAAAGTGATGGGCGAACCCGTGGATGAGTTTTCATCCATCTTTCCCAATTCCGGACCGGCAACCGGGTTTCCGGTCCTGCCAGTGCTGTTGATTGCTCTTGGCGTGCTGTTCCTGTTGAACAACCTCGATATCGTGAGAATCCGCCAGATGATGCCCTATGCCGGGCCGGTGCTGCTCATCGGGCTGGGAGTCTACCTGTTGTACGCGAGGCTGAGGGCCAATGCGGAGGCGGCCCGGGAGGTGTCTCATGGAGGGAACTAGCACAAACACCTACCAGGGGCGTTCGCTGATTGCCGCTGTCCGCGGACCGATCCTGATGATCACGGTGGGCGCACTGTTCGCGATCGACCACGCCGGGTTGTACAGTTTCTCGAGCACCTGGCCGGCCATTCTGATCGTAATCGGCGTGATGAAGCTGATGGAGCGGGCCTCAGCGCCCCGTTCGTGAGGAGGTAACCACCATGCGGCCACGATCCATTGCCGGACCCATCATCCTCATCGCCCTCGGCGCGCTGTTTCTCCTGCACAACCTGTGGCCGGAGATCGCCATGTTCGACATCTTTCTCCGCTATTGGCCGTACCTGCTGATCATCTGGGGCGCCGTGCGGCTGGTGGAAGTCCTGTTCTGGGCGGGGACACGGCGTCCGCTTCCGCCGGCGGGCGTTTCCGGCGGCGAGTGGACCATCGTGGTTCTGCTCTGCGTCTTCGGCACCCTTCTGTTCTGGGGCTCGAAGTGGGCTCCGAGTTGGAACAGCGGCATCAGGGTGCACGGGCTCGAGATTTTCGGCGAGCGCTATGAGTTTCCGGTTTCAGCCGAGAGACAAGTGGGTAAGAACGCGCGCATTGTTCTCGACCTTGGCCGCGGCAACGCCAAGATCCTGGGCACTGACGGCGACAAGATTACCATCAACGGCCAAAAGAGCATCAATTCGTACGATCAGAAAGACGCCGACAAGGCCGATCAGCAGACGCCGCTCGAGATCGTCACCGTAGGCGATCAGATAGTCATTCGAACGAACCAGGACAAGTTGGACAGTTCGCGCCGCATGTCGAATGACCTGGACATCAGCATTCCGAAAAGCGCCAGCATCGAGGGACGCGGGCGCTACGGGGACTTCGATGTGCGCGATCTGGACGGCAGCGTGCAAGTGAACAGCGATAACGCCGGCGTGCGCCTGGAAAACATCGGCGGCGCGGTGAAAGTGGATCTCCGCCGCAGCGATATTGTCCGCGCGACGAAGATCAAAGGACCGGTGGATGTGAAACTGAGCACCCGCGGCCGGGCCGGAGAAGATCTGGAACTCGACACCATCGAAGGTCCGGTGACGGTGAGCGGGGCGTTTTCCGGTGAACTGAATTTCCGGAACCTCGCCAAGCCCCTGCGATTTGAAGGCGTCAGCACCGAACTGCGGGTGGACAAGACTCCGGGCTTCGTCAAAATGGCGCTAGGGAACCTGACGGCGGAAAATGTGCAGGGACCGTTTCACCTTACCTCGGGAACGCGCGACGTAAACGTGCGCGACTTTACAGGGAACCTGGAAATCCAGGTGGACCGCGGCGACATCGAATTGCGGCCTGCCCGGCAGCAGGTTGGCCGTATCGACGCGCGCACGAGGAATGGAGAGGTGGACCTGGTGTTGCCGCCCGGAGCGAAATTCGACTTGAACGCCAGCACGAGCCGTGGTGAGATCAGCAATGAGTACGGCGCGCCGCTGAAGATGGAAACAGTGGGGAAAGGCGCCAGCCTGCGCGGCTCGACCGGAGGCCCGTCGGTTACGGTGTCAACCGATCGCGGCTCGATCACCGTGCGCCGCGCCGGCGCCAGTGAACCGCCCGCGCCGCCTGTCCCGCCAAGCAGCATTCTTCCGCGGAAACTCGCGCCTCCTCCGGCGGTCCCGGAGCCGCAACAGCAGTAAGCGGTCCTGTCAGGCTTTCTTCACCGGCGCGGGCAGGTCCCGCGCCTCGCACACGGACTGGAATCCCTGCCGGCTGTGGGACCCGTCACAGAAGGGCTTGTTTCCGGAATGGCCGCAGCGGCAGAGGGTGACAGCGGTGCGGCCCGCGAGCCCGAAGAGATTGCCCGCCGCGTCGGCAATGACGAAATCCCCCTCGATGCGCAACGGTCCATTGTTATTTACTGTGATTTTGGTAGCCGGCATAAACACCTGAGCTTAGCAGAAGCGGCGGCTATAATGAGGGAAAATGCGGCAAGCCGCGCAGCGAGGATTCTGGTGGCTGGCCCTGTTGTCGAGCCTGCCGCCGCTTTGCGCGCAGGCGAAGTTGTCCAGGGAAACCGTGCTGCTGGCCCGCATCCGGGCGCGCGCGGCGGAGAACCTGGAGCGGTTGCCCAATTACACGTGTCTCGAGACGATTGAGCGTTCCATGCGGCGCGCCGCCTCGCGCCGCTTTGAGCTGATCGACCTGGTGCGCCTGGAAGTGGCCTATGTGGATGGGAAGGAAATGTTCGCCTGGCCCGGGTCGCGCACATTCGAAGACCGCGACATCACGGAGATGGTAAGCGGAGGCGCCATCGGCAACGGAAGCTTTGCCCTGCACGCGCGCAGCATCTTCCTTTCGAACTCGGCGCTGTTTCAATACGCGGGCGAGGCGGCGCTCGATGGGCGGGCGGCTGTCCGTTTTGACTACCATGTCCCGATGATCCGCAGCGGATACAAGCTGCGGGTCAAACCGGAGGAAGGCATTGTCGGCTACAAGGGGTCGTTCTGGATAGATCCGCAAACGCTCGACCTGATGCGTCTCGATGTCGACATCAATGACATCCCCTCGAATATCCCCGTGGCCGCGGGGCGCGAATCACTCGAATATGCTCGGGCAAAGATCGGCGGAAAGGACTTTCTCCTGCCGCGGCGCTCAGAGTTGATGCTTACCGACCTCGGCGGCAACGAGAGCCGCAACTATCTGCATTTCAGCAGCTGCCGCGAATTCACCGGCGAATCGGTGATCAACTTCGAGGATGTTCCCGTGGGCCCCATTGTCGAGAAGAAGCCCCCGGTCCACATCACGCTGGCCGAAGGGCTGGACGTGGACTTGAAGCTGGAAACCGCTATCGAGGCGGGCGTCACCGCGGTGGGCGATCCGGTGACGGCGCTGGTGGCCAGGGACGTGCGCAGGAAAGGCCACCTCTACGTTCCCAAGGGAGCCGTAGTGGCGGGGCGCATTGTGAAGCTCCAGAGGCGCAACGGCGCGCGCGAAGCTTTTTGGGCGCTCGGGCTTCTGTTCGACCGCATCGATTTCGAGAACCAGTTTGGCGAGTTTCGCGCCCACATGTATCCCGTCACGTTCCCGCCGAATCTGGCTTACCCCGCAGACCCGCGCCGGCCGGGTTTTTATCCCACCGGACCCGAACCTACCGAAACCAACCCCCGGATTGGTATTCTTTATCTGAAGGGTGAGAAGGCGAAATTGCCCGCCGGAATCTCGACTTCCTGGCGAACCCTAGCACCCACCGAGGAAACCAAGTGATACAGTTCGAGCCGGAAACTAACCGGGCGTTATTTGAGCACGCCCTCGAATTTGGCAAGCGGCAAGTCAAGAGGCTCATTGAGACTCACCCCGACTTCTACCCTATTTACACCGAAGAAGGGCGGTGGAAGCACGAAGGCCCCGCCTGGACGCACTGGTGCGACGGCTTCCTGCCCGGGATGATGTGGATCTATCGCAAGCACAGCGGCGGCAACGGGACGGCGGAGGAGAAGTACTGGCGGGAGCAGGCCATCCGTTATACGACGCCCCTCGAGCCGCGCAAGCACGACCGGGATGTCCACGATCTCGGATTTATTTTTCTCTCCACGTATTTCCGCTGGTACCGGCTCACCAAAGACCCGGCGCTCGAGGAGGTGATTGTGCAGGCCGGCAGGACGCTGGCGCTGCGATTCAAGGAAAAAGGCTACTATCTGCGCTCGTTCGTGGCGGAAAACTCGCTGTTCATCGACATCATGATGAACGTGGGAATCATTTTTTATGCCGCGCGCGAGACGGGAGACCGGAAGTTGCGCGACATCGCCCTGAGGCACTGCCTCACGACGCGGCGCGTGCTGGTGCGCGGCGACGGCTCGACGGCGCACGAAGGATTGTTCGATCTGGAGACCGGCGAGTTTCTGCGCCAGGGCACGCATCAGGGATTTCGCGGGGATTCCTGCTGGTCGCGAGGACTCGCCTGGTCGCTCTACGGGTTTAGCACGTCCTACGAGTACAGCCGCGACCCGCGCTTTCTCGAGACGGCGGAAAGCTGCGCCGATTACTACATCACTCACTCGAATGCGGACGGCGTGCCGCCGTGGGATTACAACGCGCCGGTGGAAAGCCGCAAGCTGATGGACACTTCCGCGGCCGCCATCGCCGCTTCCGGACTGCTGCGGCTCTCCAGGCTGCTGCACGATCCCGTCAAGGGGCACTTCTACTGGTGCACGGCCACCCACATTCTGCGTACGCTATGTGAGAACCACCTGGGCGAAGGCGACCCCGACTATGAAGGCATCCTCAAGGGCGGCGTCTACCACGTCCACAAGGATCTCGGCGTCGATGAAAGCGTCATGTGGGGCGAGTACTTCTTCATGGAAGCGCTCGACCACGTTCTGAGCTAATACCCTTTCACTTTGTCGACCACGTTGCGCAGCGGTTCGCCCTTGGCGAATCGCGCCACGTTGTCGAGCACCAGTTCGCGATACCGGCCGCCCACCATGTCGGACACCGTGGCGATGTGCGGGGTGATGATGACGTTGTCGAACTTCCACAAGGGGTGCCCTTTGGGGAGCGGTTCGGGGTCGGTCACGTCCAACCCCGCGCCGGAGACCCGCTTTTCGTCAAGCGCTTTGACGAGGGCTCCCGCATCGTAGAGCTTGCCCCGCGACACGGCAATGAAATAGGAATCGCGCTTCATCAGTTCGAACTGTTTCGGGCCCATCATCTTCTCACTCTGCGGCGTGTGCGGGGCGGAGATGAATACCACGTCCGCCTTCGGCAGCACGGTATCGAGGCGGTCCGGCTTCACCACATAGCTGATGGATGGCTGGAACGAAATATCCTTCGGATCGACGCCGATCACGGTCATACCGAAACCCGCCGCGCGAGCGGCAATCTGTGAGCCGATGCCGCCCACGCCGATGATGACGGCCGTTTTGCCGCGCAGTTCGATCGCCTTCCAACGTTCATGCGGAAACTCTTCCTTGCCGCGCTCGGCCACCGCCCGGTTGATGCCGCGCGTCAGGGCAAGCAGCAGGGCAAATGCATGGTCGGCAATTTCCGGCCCCTGCACGATCTTCGCGTTGGTGAGCGTGATGTTGGAGTGGATGAATTCGGGGAAACGATAGCGCTCCACACCGGCGCTGTAGATGTGGACCCATTTCAGCTTCTTACCGGCGCGGAAAATCTCGGGGTTGATCTCGCCGAGAATCGCATCGGCGCCGGCGACTTCCTTGACTACGTTGTCCGGCCGCCCCTCGACGAAGTCGACTCCGGGAGCGACCTGCTTCATGTCGGGGATCCAGCTTACCCCGCTGCCGGTGACGACGATTTTCAATTGGGCGTAAGCCTGCGGGCAGACAAGGCCGAGGAGAGCGAGTGAGAGAACGGTCCGTAACATGGGGGCATTCTACCCGATTCCGCGACGATTCGCTCGCGGGCGGAGCGGGGCCGGTTCCCGCCAGGCTCCACGGGGCGCGGCGGCCTCAACTCCGGCAGGAGGGCCTTTGCCTGAGTTCCCATTCGCGTTCGTCCATCATCAGCGTCTCCGCCACCACTTCCTCCGCGGAGTTTATATGAGAGAGGAGGGGCGGCGGCTCCAGGCTTTTCCCTTCTCCCGCGAGACCGCTTCCATGTCCTTCACATAGGCGCCTGCCTGCGTGAGGATGTGATGCAGATCATTTCCGACGCTGATGAAGGTGAACCCCTTGTCGAGAAATTCGCCGACGCGGGTGGCGCCGAAGAGGAAGAGGCCGAGGATGACGTTGTTCTTGCGCGCCTCGTTGACCAGGATCTGGGTGGCGGCGTTCAATTCGGGCGAGGTGTACATGTGGGGGAACTCGTACTTCTCATAGAGCCCCATCGACATGCAGAGGTCGTTCTGCCCCAGGAAGAGAATGTCCACGCCGGGAACCGCGGCGATTTCCGCCATGTTCGTGATGCAGGAGGCAGTCTCCACCTGCAAGGCGACGATGATGTTGGCGTTGGCGTTGCCGACGTAGCCGAGCAGACCGGCCTTGTTGGTGCTGCGCTGGGGGAAGTAGACTGAGCGCGTCCCGACGGTGGGGTAGCGGGCGCAGGATACGGCCTGGCGAGCTTCCTCGGCGTTGTTGATGTAGGGAATGAGGACGCCGTCCGCCCCCAGGTCGAGCGCCTGCTGGATGCCGGCCCGGTCATGAAATCCGGCCACGCGCACCATCGACTTGGCTCCTCCGGTGCCGATGGCGGCGATCATCGCGGAGAGCTTTTCATAACCCATGGGTCCGTGCTGGGTGTCGACGAGAAGCCAGTCATACCCGCTGTGGGCCAGTTGCTCGGCTACGGTGGGGCTATGTGAATTGACGAAGAGGCCCATTTTGGGGCGGCCTTCGCGCAACTGTTGTTTGAATTCAGCCCCGGTGAGGGCGGCATCGCTCATGATTCATTCACTCCTTGGGGGATTGGGAAATCGTGGAATTGGAATTGTCTGGATAAGACGCGAACTGAGAGCAATATAGCCAATCGCAGGGGCGGGAGTCAACGAAAACGGCGGGTGAGAAGACGGCGAGAAAGTAGTGCCGCCGCTCAAGCCCCCTTTCCTCGGGCCGATACGTGCTTTGGAAAGAGAGGGTCCCCTGATCTGCGCTATCATTTCACCGCGGCGTTCCATAGCAAACGACCTGCAGCATGCCCTGGAGGGGGCTGCCGGGCTGGAGGCGGTATGGATGGTCTACGATTATCCCGACGCGCGCAGTCTGTCACGCCTCCATGAAGCCAAACCGGGCTGTGTGGTCTTTCTCGATTTGGCCGACCCCTCCCAGGCCATGCGGGTGGCGGCGGAAATTGACTCCAGCTACCCGTGGGCGGAACGGATAGCGATTGACGCAGGCAATGAGCGGGAGGAACTCCTCGGATTGATGAGGCTGGGGGTGCGCGAGGTGATCACCCATCCTTTCGACGCCGCGGAGATGGAGGCCGCCCTGATGAGGGCGCGGCGGAAACTGAAGGGTCCGGCAGGGGCGGGGACGGGTGCGGGCGAGGTTTATGCGTTCACTCCGGCCAAGCCCGGAGCAGGAGCCAGCACCCTTGCGGCGAGTACGGCGGCAGCCGTGGCGCGCCTGTCGCAGAAGAGAACACTCCTGGCCGACTTCGACCTGAAGCTCGGGATCACCTCATTTCTGCTCCAGCTCGACGGACAAAGTTCCGTGCTCGATGCCCTCGAACAGAGCGAATGGATGAATGAGGAGTTGTGGACGAGGTTGGTTTCCGAGCGTGGCTTTCTCGATGTGCTCGGGTCGTCGCCCGCCGCATACGCAAGGGCGAGGCCGGTTTCGGATTTCCTGAACCTGCTCCACTTTGCGCAAACGCAATACCCGGTAGTGCTGGTGGACTTGCCCGGGAGCATGGACGAGCACGAAGTGGAGACGCTCGCCTGCGCCAAGCAGATTTTTCTGGTCTGCACGCCGGATGTTTCCGGGCTACACATGGCCCGCCGCAAGTATGAACTGGCGGCCAAGCTGGGATTGACGGACCGGTTGGCGCTGGTGCTCAACCGTTCCGGAGCGCGCCATGCGCTGGGTATCGCGGATATCGAGAGCGTGGTGCAACTCCCGGTCCGCCATGCGCTTCCGAACGACGAGAAGGCGGTGGCCGAGTCGGTGCGGAAGGGGGAGCCGCTGCGTCCGGGGTGCGCCTTGGGAGAACAGGTGGAAGCGCTCGCCCGCCGCATCCTCCAGGGCGCATCGGGAGCCGAGTCCCCCGAACGCCGCAGGAGGTTCGTGGAGTATTTCTCTATCAGTTCGGCTCGGGCCGCGAATTCATCGTGGAGATAGGTTCGGCGAGAACCCGCGCGGAAGTCTGCCCGGCATGGAAGGAGGAGATACTTGCCAAACGAACTCGATCGCTCCCAACTGATGGTTATTCTCGAATCGGAAGCTCGCGACACGATGCAGGCAGTGTTAGGAATGCTTCACGTCATATCGGAGGGTCTGCTGACGAGTGATCAACGCCAATGCGTGCGAACCTGCCGCGCCCGGGCCGACAAATTCCTCCGCCGCATGGACGACATCCGCCGGGTGCTGCAATCCGGGGACGATCCCGCGGTTCGCGCCCCGTTTGATCTGGCCGAAGTGGTGGAGGAGGTGATCGAGTTGATGAGCGTCCTTGCCTTGCGGAAGGGGGTAGCGCTCGAAGCATCGGCGTCGCCGGAGGTTCCCCGCACGGTCATTTCCGACCGCTCGCGGCTGGAAGAGATCCTCTCACGGGTATTGGAGAACGGGATCGGGCGGGCCCGAATGGGGCGCGTCATTTTTCACGCCGAGGCGGAATCGTCCGCCTGGGCGGGTCTGTCCACGGTGCGGTTTCGTGTTACCACGCAGAGTCCTTGGGAGGATCGGCCTTTGGAGCCCGTTCCCGATGGCGCTCAGGAAGACAGGCTGGATCGCGCGCTCGTGCGGGAACTGGTTGCCGGCCTAGGCGGCACGATGACTTGCGAGCCTTCTCTTGAGGACGGAATCCGGGTCACGATCGCATTGACTTTGGAGGTCCCGGCAGGCTCCTTGCGGAGCATCCTCGTGGCCGGCAACAGCGCCGGGAGTCTCCTCGAGGAGTACCTTCGCGGCCAGTCCTACCAGGTGTCGAGGGCCTGTGACGGCGCGCAGGCAGTGGAACTGGCCAAACGCAACGTCTACGATGCGGTGGTCATGGACGTTACGATGCCGGTGCTCGATGGCTTTACCGCGACGCGAGCCATCCGCGAATGGGAAACCGGGAATGGACGGCCGCGCACGCCGATCATCGTGCTTTCCGGCGAAGAGCAGGAAACGCAGATCCAGGAGGGGGGAGCAGCGGGCTGTTCGGCGTACCTCACCAGGCCGGTGGCGAAGCAAGCGTTTCTGGAGATGCTGCGGCAATATGCGGCGATTGAGGCAAACGGCTGAGGGTGGGAAGCAGTGTTCCTACGAGGCCGGTTCTAGGGTGAACTAAGGAAAAGCGGAACTTCGACTTAGAGGGGTATCTTGATGTAATCTCACGGGCCGGTTCCACCGATTCTCTTTGTGTTACCGGTGTATAACACCCGGTTGCCAGGAGCACACGTCCGTTATGACCTCTCACGATCGTCTCGAACAAATTTTCAGCAGAGCCCGGAGAACAATCGCTCTTCCCCTTGTTTCTCTGGCGGTGGCGGCTCTCGGGGCCCAGGCCGCTACGTTTATTCCTGATTCCGCCAGTTGCGACGGCGGTGCGGTTTCCACTTCCTCGCTCACCGATGTGAACGGCGTGACGGGAGTGAAGATCTTCACTACGTCGCCGTGTTCCGTCACTGACACTGGCTACACCGGGAACGCAACCATTACGCTAACGGTGAGTGGGCAGGCCGGCGGAAGTTTCGATCCGTCCATAGTCAGTTTCCCTGTCAATTTTCAATTCAGTGTGGACTCTACGGATGCGTTCAGCCAGATCACGTACGTGCTCAGCCTGCAGTTAAACGGATTGACGCCGATTCAAGAGACGAGCCCCTGGTACGTGAATCCTGGCACCACGGTGAACTCGACGGATACTGTGAACTTCAACACGTTCAATTACGTGCTGGATTCCGCCGGCATGTCGCTCGATTCATGGGTGTTCACGTTGACGGTGTCGCAGTTCTCGCTGGACGGCGGGCAGACGCTGTCTCTTACCGTTCCCTCGAATTCGATTGACATTACCGGTCCCGTGGGCGGCGGTGAGTTACCTACTCCGGAACCGTCCTCGCTGCTGTTCCTCGGATCGGGGGTTGGGCTGCTCCTGATTGGTAAGCGCAAGTTCCGCCGGGTCTGATCTCCCGGTTCGAAAATCAAGTTCGGGAAAAGCCTCGGCGCGATGCGCGGCTTTTCGCTTGTTATGTAGACTGAGGGTAGAATCACCCTGCAATGAATGAACCGCGGGTTCCCACGCAAACACCGCCAAGGCGCCGGAAGCGCCCGCCGCAGTGGCGTCACATCAACTTTCCAGCGCGGGGAATCTCGCGGCTCCACCCGGTGCCCGGCCGTCCGGTCCGGCAGCGGGCGCGGGACGTATGGGATAGCATCCGTCTCCTGATTCGCTCCGCCACGCTTTGGCTGCTTTTCTCCGCCGCTCTGCTCTACCACCGCTGGTACATCACGGCAGCGGCTGCTTTCGTGGTCAGCTTCACATTCGTGGTTTTCCGGCCCTACATTCGGGAAGTGCGGATGCGGGTGGACGAGGACTTCGGCACGGATTCCGCGGAGTTTCTGAGCACGGTTGCCGGCGCCACGGGTGTCCCGATGATCGGCGGCAACCGCCTGGAGATCCTCAACAACGGCGAGGAATTCTATCCCGCGATGCTCGCCGCCATCTCGCAGGCGAAGTACTCCATCACGATGGAGCAATACATATTTTCGGCCAGTGAGATCGGCCGGCAATTCGCGGAGGCGTTCGCGGCCCGCTCGGTAGAGGGGGTCAACGTGAAACTTCTGCTTGATGCGGTGGGGGCGGCGAGCATTGGGAGCGAGATTCTCCGTATCCTCACGGCGGCAGGATGCGAGATCCGGTGGTACCGACCCATCAGATGGTACGATCTGCATCGCGTCAACCACCGCAACCACCGCAAGAGCCTCATTATCGACGGGCGGATTGCCTTCACCGGCGGGGCGGGAATTGATGACCACTGGCGCGGAGCGGCGCGCAACCCGTCGGAGTGGCGAGACCTGCAGATTCGGATGGAGGGGCCGGGGGTGGTCCCGCTCCAGACTGGGTTCGCTTCGAACTGGCTCGAAGCCACGGGCGAAGTAGTCACGGGGCCGGAGTACTATCCCGTTCCGGAACCCTTGGGTCCCGTGGAACTGCAAACGGTGCTCAGTTCACCCAAAGGCGACCAATACACCGCTTCCATACTTTATGCGCTGGGCATCATGTCGGCGCGGGAGTGCATCTACATTGCCAATCCGTACTTCGTCCCGGGACCGCTCGCCATTGAGAGGATCGAGGACGCCGTCGAGCGCGGAGTCGATGTCAAGGTGATGGTGGCCGGCGCGCACAACGATGCGTGGTGGGCGCGGCAGAACAGCGTCCGGCTGTATGGAAGGCTGCTCGAGGCCGGTGTGGAGATTTACGAATACCTGCCCACCATGCTCCATCAGAAGATGATGCTGGTGGATTACATCTGGGCCACCGTAGGGACCACGAACTTCGACAACCGCTCTTTCCGGTTCAACGAAGAAACAAATGTTTGCTTCCATGATCAGGAGTATGTGGATCAACTACGGAGCATCTTCTACCGCGACCTGGAGAATTGCCGGCGCGTGGACTTGGTCGAATGGCGCCGGCGGGGTCTGCATGTGCGCGCCGGGGAGTTATTCGCGTCTTTACTACAGGACCAGGTATGAAGACTATCCGTATAGCCACGTACAACATTCACAAGTGCCAGGGAATGGACGGACGAGTCCGCCCCGAGCGCATCGTGCGGGTGCTCGAGGAGATCAATGCCGATGTGGTGGCATTGCAGGAAGTGCACAGCGTCGAGAACCATCGCGCCGAAGCCGACCAGTCGCGGTATATCGCTGAAGCCCTCGAGATGCGCTTCATTCATGCCGAAGCGCGCAAACTGCATGGGGGTACCTACGGCAACGTTCTGCTATCCCGATTTCCCGTCGATGGCCATCACAACGTCGACATCACCCATACCGGCAGGGAAGAGCGCAGCGTGCTGCGGGCGGACATTGCCGTGAACGGCCGCTCGCTGCATTTCTTCAACCTGCACCTGGGGACGGGGTACTTCGAGCGGCGCTTTCAGGCGCGGGCGCTGATGGAACACCGTGTTCTCCGCGCGCCAGACTTGAGCGGCGAGCGAATCGTGATGGGCGATCTCAACGAGTGGACGCGCGGACTGGTCACCCACACCCTGACCGAGGAACTGCGCCGGGTGGATCTGGAACTGCCGTTGTTCCGCCGCCGCACCTATCCGGCGCTGCTTCCGTTTCTCCACCTGGATTACATCTACTACGAACATACTCTGCAGGCCAGAGACGCGTTCTTTCACCACAGCCGGCTGTCACTGATCGCTTCGGATCACTTGCCGCTGGTGGCGGATTTCGCCTTATAGCAGCAAAAAAAAAACCGCCACACCTTCCGGCCTCTTGCGGAGACCGGAAGGCATGGCGGATCGGAGTAGGCAGCGTCAACGGGATTCTATGGCGAGGAAAAGCGTGCTGCCGCCGCGGTTCACTCTCAGCAGTACGGTACCGCCGGCATGGGCCACCGCTGTCTGGAATTCATTCACATTGTTGATCTTCTGATGATTCACTTCCTGAATGACATCGCCGCTGGTCAATCCGGCAGCGGCGGCGGCGCTGGCTCCACCCACATCGGTCACCACGACGCCGGTGGTGGTTGCGGGCAGATTGAGGCTGCGCAGTGTCTGTGGATCGAGATTCTGCACGCTCACACCGTCCATCAGACCGGTTCCGGGTTGCTCCTGACCCGAACGCCCCATCTTGGCAGATCCGTAGTTGACCGGCATCTCCTCGAGTTTCACGGGAATCTCCTTATACGTCCCGCCGCGCAGCACTTTCAGGTTCACCGTGGTTCCAGGCGGCATCATGGCAATATGCAGACGGAACTGGTTGTAGTCTTCGATGGGCTTACCGTTGACGGCCAACAGCACGTCGCCGGACTGGAGCCCAGCCTTGGAGGCCGGCGTGTTCGGGGTCACATCCGCGACAACAGCGCCCATCGTTTCCTTGAGGCCGAAGCCCTTGGCCAGCGCCGGGGTTACGGGCTGGAGGGAAACGCCGAGGTAGGCGCGGGTTACTTTGCCCTTGGTGACAATCTGATCCATCACGTTGCGCGCCAGGTTGGCGGGGATGGCGAATCCTACGCCGTTGTTGCCGCCGGAATTCGGGGAGATGATCGCCGTGTTGATGCCGATCAGGTCGCCCTGGGAGTTGACGAGCGCGCCTCCGGAATTGCCGGGGTTGATGGCGGCGTCCGTCTGGATAAAATCTTCGTAGTCTTCAATCCCGAGGTTGCCGCGGCCGGTAGCGCTGACAATGCCGAGAGTCACCGTCTGGCCAACGCCGAACGGATTACCAATGGCTAACGCGTAATCGCCGACTTCCACCTTCGCGCTGTCGCCGAAGGTCATGGTGGGTAAGTCCTTGGCGTCGATTTTCAAAACGGCGAGGTCTGTTTTGGCATCGGCGCCGATAAGTTTGGCCTTGAATTCGCGTTTGTCGGAGAGGGCCACGGTAATGGTGGTTGCCTTCTCGACGACATGGTTGTTGGTGAGGATGTACCCGTCATGCGAGACAATGACGCCCGAGCCGAGGGAGTGTTCCCGTTCGCTCTGGGGCGGCCGCTGGCGAGGCATGCGGCCGAAGAACTGTTCAAAGAACGGGTCATTGAAAGGCAATCCGAAATCGTTACTCGATACCTTGACCACCTTCGAGGTGGAGATGTTGACGACAGCGGGTAAATCCCGCTTCACCACCGCGCGGAAGCCTTCCGCCGGCTGCGCCGTTTGCGGGGAGCGGACTGAAATCACCGGAGGCGCATTCTGCACCTGAGCCTTATGTTCGGTTACTGCTCCGACGACTGCGCCTATTCCGAAAACCGCGAGGAGACCGCCAATCAGCATCTGATGACGGAACCTCGATCCATTTTGAGTCATTTGTCTTCCTCCTGGTGGAACCGTCAGTTGACTACTGCGTCCACATTAGTGGACGTTTCAGGGCGGGTTTTGACTTATACAGCCTGGGCGGTATTTCGGAGCGGAATGGCGGTGGAAAATGGGCTGTGCGGGGAGCCACACTCGGCGCGTCTACTCCGCGCCCACCGCGGCCTTCCAGCACCGGACGCAATAGCGCCCCTCTTTGAGATCCAGGCGCTCGATCGTTGTGCTTGAAGACATTGCGCAGCGCCAATCCTGGCAGTGCCGCAATCCGTAGGTGTGGCCCAACTCGTGCAGCGCTTCCTTGACCAGCCTTTCGCCGAACAGGTCCTCATCCGGCGGCAGGCCGTAGAACTCCTGGCGCAGGCGGTGGGCGGAGAGCACGGCGCAACGTCCCGCCACCTGCGCCTCGCCATAGACGAAGGTGAAGATGGGGACATAGAGGTCCACCGCAGTCACTCCGAGCAGCCGGCTGCCAACTTCGCAAACCGACGACAGGTACCGGAGCAGGGCCGTGGCGTGGCACTGTTTCCGCACGGGATCGAAGGCAAAGCCCGGATCGAGCCGGCCGTCCCGGACGCGCACGCCCACGCGCAACTCCCGCGCCAGGCGCGCCGCCATTTGATCGAGCGCCTCGATGCCCACGCCTTCGCCGATGCCCAACACGTGGATCACTTTGCACCGTAGCGCTTCAACTTCGCATACAGAGTCGTGCGGTCAATTCCCAGGGTCCGCGCCGCTTTCGAATGGTTGCCCTCGCACTGTTCCCACACGGCGAGGATGTGCGCCTTCTCGACCTCCTCGAGCGTCTGACCCGCCGCGGGCGTTGCCGGCCTCCTCCGTCCCAGGAAGGCAAATGCCTCTTCATCGAGGACAGGCCCGCGCGTCACCACCAGCGCCCTTTCCACGGCATTCTCGAGTTCTCTCACATTGCCGGGCCAGTCGTATGCCGTGAGCAGTTCCACCGCGGCCGGCTTGAGCTCAGGCAGCGCCGTACGGTTCGTCGATACGCAGAGCCGCTTGAGAAAGTGTTCCGCCAGCAGAGGGATATCTTCGCGCCGCTCGCGCAGCGGAGGCATGTCGACGCACAGCACGTGCAACCGGTAGTAGAGGTCTGGACGGAACGCGCCGGCCTGCACCAGTTCTTCCAGCCTCTTGTTGGTCGCGGCGATGCAGCGGAAGTCGACTTTGATGGTCTGGTTCCCGCCGACACGGACAATCTCTTTCTGTTGCAGCACCCGGAGGAGGTCGGTCTGCATCCGCAGGCTGATGTCGGCGATCTCGTCGAGAAACACGGTCCCGCCGTCAGCGGCTTCGAACTTGCCCTTCTTGCGGTACTGCGCGCCGGTGAATGCGCCGCGTTCATGCCCGAACAGTTCGCTCTCGAGCAGCGTGTCGGTGAGGGCGCCGCAATGGATGACCACCATCGGCATGTTGCGGCGCATGCTCCTGTGATGGATGGCCCGGGCCACCACCTCTTTTCCCGTCCCGCTCTCGCCGGTGATGAGCACTGTAGAATCAGTGGGCGCGGCCATGTCGACGAACTCTCTCAGCCGCTGCATTGCCGCGCCTCCGCCGATCAGGTCCGGGGCGGGATTGATCTCCTCCATGCTTTCGCGCAATTGCTCCAGTTCCCTGCGCGCCTTGTTGTGCGCAATGGCGTTGCCCACGGCATGAGAGAGTTCATCCGGATCCACGGGTTTGGTGATGTAGTCGTAGGCGCCCTGCTTCAACGCCCGCACCGCCGTCTCGACGGCCGCGTATCCGGTCATGATGATCACGGGCAGGCTGGGGTCCGCCTCCTTCAGGCGGCCTTGGAGTTCCATACCGTCCATACCCGGCATCTTGATATCGAGCAGAGCCACATCGAACGGGCGCCGCGCCAGCGCCGCCAGCGCCTCTTTTCCGTTCGCCGCTGTCTGCACCTGGTAGCCCTCGTCCGCAAACCACTGCTCCAGCGATTCCCGGACTACAGGCTCGTCGTCCACAATCAGGATCGCTCCTCGCGAACTGTTCATTGTTTCTCTCCCCGCGCCTGGGCCATCTCCGCCGCGGCAACAGGCAGATGAATGACGAACTCACTGCCCTGCCCCACTTGCGAAACCAACTCGATGCGGCCGCCGTGCTGCTCGACAATCCCCGAGGCAATGGCCAATCCAAGCCCCGTGCGCTGTCCGTCTTCCTTGGTGGAAAAAAACGGCTCGAAGATCCGGTCTCGCAACTCCTCGGCAACCCCGGGTCCGTTATCGCGCACCCGCATCACCAACTCCTGCCCCGCCGTTTCCGTGGAGATCACCACCTGCCCGCCTTGCGGCATCGCGTCGCCCGCATTCACGAGCAGCGCCAGCAGCACCTGTTGCAGTTGCCCCGCATCGCCGCGCACCGCCACACCGTGGTCGTCGAGTTCCATCCGCAACTCGATGTTCTGCAACTCGAAGGAATGCCCCACGAGGGCCACCGCGCGCGCGACGACGGTGCCGATGGCAACCTCTTCCATGCGCGGAGGAGCCTGTCTCGAGAACATCAGCAGGTTCTTTACGATCTCCCCGCAGCGCTGGCTTTCGCGCTCGACCGTATCGAGGCGCCCCGTGAGTTTCGTCTTCTGCTCCGAGGCCAGTTCCGAACCGCTGACCATTTTCTTGGCCAGCCGTGCGTTGGTGAGAATCCCGAAGAGCGGATTGTTGATCTCGTGGGCTACGGTGGCCGCGAGCTTTCCCACGCTGGCCAGTTTCTCGCTCTGGAGGAGTGAATGATGCGCCTGCTCGAGTTCCCGGCTCTTGCGTTCCACGCGCTGCCCGAGCGTGCGCGTCCACTCTTCAATTTCCGTCCGCGCCGACTTCAATTCCTCCATCATGTGGTTGAACTCGCCGGCCACCTGCCCGATCTCGTCGCGCGACCTCACCGGTATGGCACGTTCCAGATCTCCGGCGGCAACGCGGCGGATTCCCTTCACCAGATCCTGCACAGGCCGGTAGACCATCAGCCAGATGAACAGGATGCTCGATATCACGACCAGGGTCACGGCCGCGGCGGTGAATCGGGCCAGCAGCCGGTTGTGCTCGGCCATCTGCGCATCCACAGCGGCCAATGACAAGTGCGTGTCAATCACCCCCAGCACCTTCTGCTCACGGGGGTGCACGTGACATTCCGCCGACCAGCAATCCTGCTGGTTCTCGATCGGCATGATGACACCCAGCACGCGCTCCCCGCCGGCAGTGAAGACGCGCGCCCGGTCCGCGCGCTTCAGTTTCTCGATGGGAGCGGCCTGCGCATGACAGCCGTAACAGGCTTCGGCGGTCTTATCCACCACGCGATGCAGCTCGGCATCGTCCGTGGAGACCCGGATTTCGCCCGTCTTGCTGAAGATTCTTACCCTGCGGATGCCGGGTTCGCTGCCGACGTCGCGAATCATGCGGTACAGCGCCTCGCGGTCATTGCGCAGCATCTGGTAGCGCGTGCTGCGGCGGATGATATCGCCCACACGTTCGGCGCTGGCCGTCACCAGTTGCTCGGCGTTGCGGCGTTCTACGCGCAGCAACTGCCAGGCATACACACTGAAGACCAGCGCCGTTGCCAGCATCAATCCAATCGCCAGCTTCACTGCCAGTTTCATAAAGCGCCACTCGAAGCGGCGCGCCTCAGGCGGCGCGCGCCGTTACTAACTTCCCGCCAACTGCGTGTTCCTGCTCTTCGAATACCGGCAACCGCCGGACCGCCAGTTGGAACAATCCGAATCCCACGGCAATGATGCACAACGTCACGGCGATCTCCGTCCACTTCGGGAAATAGGAAACGCCCGCGGCGCGCTCGATTCCCGTCACGCTCACGTTGAGCCGGTTGGTGACGAAGCCGAAGATCACCATGATGGCCGCCCAGTAGAGGGCCCGCGGATTGTGCCGCACCCTGCTTTGGAACAACAGGATCAACGGCAGCCCCATCAGCCCCATCTCGAGGAGGAACAGGTACGTCTCCACGCCCGGTTCCGCCAGGCGCGCGAACATCCTGCGGTTCCACAGGTCCATCAGCCGCATCGCCAGATAGGTGCTCTGCACCACGGCCAGCACCCGCGCCAGGCTATTGAGCAGCGGCGCTTCCAAATGGCGTCCGAACGCTTTGCTCGATTGCCACGACTCGAAGATGGTCATCGCCAGGCCCACAGCCACTGCTGAGGTGAAGAAGAACAAAGGCAGGTAGGGCGAATACCACAATGCGTTCAGCTTGTGCGGCACCAGCAGGAACAGGCTGCCGAGCGAGGACTGGTGCAGGGTCGACAGGATGACCCCCGCAATCATCAGCGGCACGGAGATTGCCCGCATCCAACTCAATCCCACTTTCCAACGCAGCCTTTCGAACACAGCCGGCAGGAACTCGAGGAACAACACCGTCGTGTACAGCGTCACGCACCAGCCCACTTCGAACATCACCGAGCGCGGATTCCACATGATCAGGGGATGCCAGATCCGGTCCGGCCGCCCGAGGTCGAAAAGCAACGCCAGAATGACAAGCAGATAGCCCAGGAACGCCGTCAACACTGCCGGCCGCAGGATGGGCTTGTATTTTTCGATGTTGAAGATATGCACCGTGGCTACCAGCGTGAACCCGCCGGCCGCCAAACCGACCCCGCACAACACGTCGAACCCGATCCAGATGCCCCACGGAAATGCATCGCTCAGATTGGTCACCGCGCCCAGTCCGCCGCTGAACCGCAGCCAGCTTGCATACAACCCGGCGGCTATCAGTATGTAGAACACCAGATGCCAGAATCTCACCCGAGGCCGGGCCATCGTTATGGTTGTCATGATCTTCTCCCTTCCGCCTTGGCCACTTCGTCCCTGCGGTGCGTAATCCAATACACCCCGCCGAGGAGCACGCTGCCCACCGAAACCAGGCTGGGTATCGTTTCGAGGGCTTTCCATGTCCTCCGCGGCAGCGCTTCGCGCGGCAGATTCGCCGGCAGCCCCAACTGCTCGAAGGGCACGGCGGCAATCATCAAAACCGAAGTTCCACCCACCTCGTCAATCCCGTAAATCTTCTGGTAATAAGCATCCGGGGCCTCGGCAAGGCGTTTTTTGGCGAGAGCGATCATCGCCTCGCGGTCTCCGCAAACCGTCGCCTCGTTCGGACAAGCCTCGGCGCACGCCGTGGGTTTCCCCGCGGCTTGGCGCTCCGCGCAAAAATTGCACTTCTTTACCTGCGGCAGGACGGCGTTCCATTCATAAGAGGGGGCCTGAAACGCGCAGGCCACCATGCAGTAGCGGCATCCCATACAGCGCTCCGCCTCGTAAACAACAGCCCCGGAGGCCGTCTTTTGCAGAGCGCCCACGGGACAGGCGGAGACGCACGCCGGGTCATTGCAGTGCATACACATGCGCCGCACGAACTTGTCGCCCTTGGTCTGTACGGCGGTCAACTTGTGGGCGGAAAGCTTCTCTTCGGCGGCGATCTTTTCGTTGTAGGGGTTCTTCCACTTCTCCGCGCATGCTGCTTCGCAATTACGGCAACCCACACATTTGGTGCTGTCAAAAAGAATTGCGTAGGCCATGGTAATGCTCTCCTTAGAGGAAGAACTCTTTCGTCAACTGCTGCCAGTTCACTTCTGGCAAGGCTTCGGCCAGATCGTCCACCGGCCGGCCGGGATCGGCTGCCACCGCGCCCGCCAAGTCGGGCTGGCGCGCATACAGGCGCTCGGCAACGTTCTCCATCCAACCGCGGATCAATTCGCGGGGAATCAGGTTGCGGGCCGTTCCCTCTTCGTCCGGCACGTGCATGGTCATGAGCCAGCCCTCTCCGTAGGGGTCCCGCCGCAGCAGGGATGGATCTCTCAACACCTCCGTGTTGACCTCTAGCACTTCGCCTTCCATTGGGGAAACCATCTCCGCGGTCTGGCCTTCCCGGAGCAGCTTCCAAGCCCGCTGGCCCTGCCTCACCCACTGGCCAGGCTGCGGCAATTCGATCACGTCAATCCTGCCCGCCAGCCGGGCGGCAAAATCGCTGATACCCAACCGCATGACGTTCTTCCGCTCGCGCAAGGCCCAGCCGTGGCCGGGGTGATAGCGCAAGCGATTGGGCAAGTGGAACCCATACACGTATTCGCCATCCCGAACCGGTATTGCCTCCGCGGCGGGTTCTTCGGCCGTCGCCTTTCCACGCGTCAGCACCCAGTCGACGAGCGCGAATACCAGAAACATCGCCAAAACAAATAGGACCGTCATTGGAGTTCCCTTTCCGATCTGCGGGGAAAAAGCCGCAGTCGCTTTGAGTGAATGCACTCCGAGCCCCAATCCGCGGGCGGTTTGTATTCAATCAGTTACCCGAATCTGTCAATTTCCGCTAGTGCCGTGGAATTCGCCACATGTGTAGAGAAGCGCAACAATCGCCGTATTTTCAATAACTTACGTCTGTAGGAAAACACAACAGGGGGCTGTTGAAAGATCCCACAGGAAACGCTCCCCTCTCTCTGGTTGCCGAATTGCACTCTAATGGGCATGGCACCGCTTGGAATTTTCCTCATTGCGCTGATCAGCGCTGCTTCCGTGGCGTCCGCCCAGCAAGCGTCTCTCGACTGCAAATCCTGCCATGACACTTCCAAGCAACTGTTCAAGTCGGTCCATGGCTCGCTGACCTGCGACACCTGTCATGACCAGGTCACGGCCTATCCCCATCCCGCGAATGTGCCCAAGCCCGCCTGCGCCACCTGTCACGACACGCAGGCCAGCGGACAGACAAGAAGCATCCATGGCCAGGAGTTGAAGAAGGGAAACGGGGCGGCGCCGGAGTGTACCTCCTGCCATGGGGGAAGCCACGAGATTCAGAAAGCTACTACCGAAGCGTTCCGGAAAGCGGTTCCCGACACGTGCGGCGCGTGTCACAGCGATGTTGCCGAGCGCTACAAGGCCAGCGTGCATGGCGCTGCTGTCGCCAACGGCGTCAAGGACGCGCCCATATGCACCGACTGCCATGGCGAGCATTCCATTCTGGCCAAGAGTCAAGCGGCCAGCCCGGTGAACAAGAACAACATCCGCGAGACGTGCGGACGCTGCCATGGCGACGTGCGCCTGGCGAGCCGGTTCGGCCTGCCGCCGGATCGCCTCACGACATTCGATTCCTCCTTCCACGGGCTCGCCGCCAAGGGAGGGACGCAAGCCGTTGCCAATTGCGCCTCCTGCCACGGCTTTCACGACATCCTGCCGTCCTCGGACCCGAAGTCAATGACGAACGCGAAGAATCTGCCGCAGACCTGCGGCAAATGCCATCCGGGCGCCGGAACGCGTTTCGCCATTGGCACCATCCACTGGCTCGAGGGCAATAAGGAACCCGGTTTCGTACGCTACGTCAGGCTTTTCTACATTGGGGTCATCCCCCTCACTATTGGTTTGATGATTCTCCACCACGGCGGCGACTGGGTCCGCAAACTCATCCGGCTGCGCTTCCGTCCTTTGGCGCAGGTCCGGCCGCAGACCGGTTTGCCGGGCGAAGTGCGGATGTACCCCTTCGAGAGAGTTCAGCACGCCATGCTGGCAATATCGTTCATCGTGCTTGCCTGGACCGGTTTTGCGCTCAAGTACCCCAACTCGGCCTGGAGCGCGCCGCTGCTTGCGTGGGAGTCGTCATGGCCCGTGCGAGGCACGGTGCACCGCATCGCCGCCGTGATCTTCAGCGCTTGCGGCGTCATCCACGCCGTCTCGCTGATCGCCAGCCGCAAGCTGCGCGAACATTGGCTCACGCTGCTGCCGAAAGCGCGGGATATCCGCGAAGGGCTGGCTCAACTTGCTTACAATCTCGCTCTCACCGAGAAGAAGCCGAAAGTATCCGCCCACTCCTACGTGGAGAAAGTGGAATATTGGGCCGTGGTTTGGGGGGCCTTGGTCATGGGTCTTTCCGGCGTCCTGTTGTGGTTCAACAACTGGTCGCTGGCGTGGCTGCCGAAGGTGTGGCTGGACGTGGCCACCGCCGTCCACCTTTACGAGGCGATTCTTGCCTGCCTCGCCATCCTCGTCTGGCACTTGTATTCCGTGATCTTCGACCCGGACGTGTATCCGGTTGACCCGGCCTTCCTCACGGGCAAAACAGTCCGCCGCCGCGGCCAGGAAGAAGCGCAACCACCGGCAGGGGCAGCCCAGAAGCAACCGCAGTCCGTGCACAAGGAAGCTGGCGAAGACCCGAGTGAGATGTAGAGGCCAGCCTCCGCCTCATGACTTCCGTGGAATCTCCATTCAGGCGCAGCGGAATCCCAGGCGGTCATTTTCGGACGACGTGGAATTCATAGCTGAGACTCTTGCCCGCTTCTTCCAGTTGCAGTTTGTAAGCGCCCGGCGCAAGCAGCGAACCTCTGCACACTGCGGCCAGCCCTTCCGGGGAACTGCGGCGCAGGTTATCCGCTTTCCACACTTCGGCTCCAGAGCCGTTTCTGAGAACGGCGGAAGCGCCCGAAGCGCCGAACCCTTTGTCCGCCACCCATAGAGCGACCCAGCGGGCGGAACCCGGCAACTCCAGCGTATCGGCGGGGAGCCGGACGACGGCCATTCGCGCCATGTCTCCCATATCCTGTTCGTAGCGCTCCTTCCACACCGCCGCCGCCGTTTGGGCGCGTTTCATCCGCGCCTCCAGATCGGTGGTGCGCACCATCAAAAATGCCGTCCCCAGGCACAAAGCCAGGACCGCCGCCCCGGCCAGGCCCGCCCACAGTCCGCCGCGGCCGCCTTCGCGGCGGCATGCTTCGCACGTGCGGCGATGTGCTTCGTATTCGCTGTGATCCATCCTGTTCCAGGATACCGATGTTGGGGATCTATGCTGCTGCCAAAGCAAAAACATCCTGCGCGCGCGCAAGCTCTACGTCTATGCTGCTCTGGCCCTTGTCGATTAGAGGCTCGAGAATGATGGGAATGTTCTCAGGAATGAAGTCCGCGACCGCGCGAAAGGCGTTGACCGCGTTTCTGGAGATCGGATCATGCCGGCTAGAGGTATTGACCTCGCTCATGTGGACCTCAGCCAATCGGTCTCCAAAGGCCTTGAGGAGGAGAACAGCCTCCGTCATGCTCGGGTCTACCTGTCTGGCATGTCCGATATCGAAGCAGAATCGTGCCAGCGGTAAAGACCGGAATATGCCATTCAGCTCTTCGACCGTCCTTCCCACTGGTTTCCGTTTGTCCATATTCTCGATGAGCAGCCCTTTGCCAAATGCTTTCCACAGCACAAAATCTTGAATAACGTCCGGATGCACCACAACCGGGTAGCCCTGTTCGGCAACCCGGCGGAGTTGTTCTGCCACATCCGGCTCCAAGTCCGGCGGAAAGCGGCTTGGGGCATGCACAGATACGAACGAGAACCCTTCCAAGTCCAGAAAGGGCAGGTCTCGAATCAAAGACGGGAGTTCCTCCAGCCGAAGCGCCGAAAGCTCCACAAACCGGATCTGGTGACGGCGCAGGAGTGCAAGAGCAGTTCGGTAGTCACCTCTGGCCAAAGCACCTGTAGAAAATCCGATCGGTCTCATCAAAATACTCCGTACGTCATCGCAAGGCTTTGAAGCCGTCTATCATCCTTGAGGAACAGTGCCACCAACCCTTCGTGGAACGACTTGCTCAATTGCCGGATCTCGCCCCACACCTCAGAATTTCGCACCTCGTCCTGGCTCCGCCCCGTTTCCAGTTCGCTCCGTTTGCCGGAATCGTCGAGTATGGCAATAAACCGGTCATAGCTATCAAAAATGGCTCGTGCTGTTTCATGGCCAATCTCCAGATTCAGACAGACCTTCGCAATGATTTCCAACGGGTTCAGCGCGATCTGGCGTTCGATGTACGCCGTCAGCAGCGAGACATCTTTCTTTTCCCTTAGTAGTGTTAGTGAGTCATCGGCATCGCCGTCCAGGTGGCAAAGGAAGACGGTCGCCAGCCCTGCGGCGAATATCAACTTCCTAGACATCCGAAGCTTCGCGTTGCGAAGTGCCCATTTCTTGTCATTGTCTGCACGTTGCTTGTAAACGAAGTCCACAGTCACGGTACGCCAGTACCGCGTCAAGTCGTTCAGTAAGAACCTCGGGATTCGGATGTCGCCGCTGCTGTGGGTCAGCCCTCTGTCGTCCTCGAGGTATCGTCTCAAAATCTGCCGCCGGACGCGGTTGTACGCCTCTCCATTTCCTATCGGGAGGGATTCCAGCAAGAGAAGAATACGGCGGGTGGTGTTTGAGTTCAGATCGTCCTCTCCCCCAATATTGTGGACCAAGTCATGGCTGCTCACCATTTTTCCGAAGACTCCGCTTCTGCCCGGCTCAACGAAGCCGCCCGAAGCGAGCGAACGATCGATGTCCCGCTCCTGATTCTTGTGTTCCGGAACTGATTGGCCATCGATCAGCAGAATCCAATCGAGATCGCTGCCTGACGTCACCTCTCCTCTGGCTACCGATCCGAAAACAACCAGACTCGTGTCAGGGGAGTTGCGCTCCGCGAAGATCTCCTCCAGTTTCCTTCTCCTTTTCTGAGTGTCTGCTTTTTCTGAGTGTCTGCTTTCGCCTTGCGAATGGCACTCCAGGTCGAGCCAAGTCGCGACTCGAGCAGATCGATCGTCGAAGAATCAGGCATGAAGATTATCCTACGACGGCCTGGTCACAACAATTCGGCCGCCTGGCACCCGTACAATGAAAGATTGCCCCAGGTCCGATTCGAACTCCAAGCAATCTGCCCCCAAACCGGCGCGCGGGCCGGGTTGTTGCATACTCCCCATGGTGTTGTGGAAACGCCCGTCTTCATGCCCGTGGGAACGCAGGCTACTGTCAAGGGTGTCCCGCCGTACTATCTCGATCAGGAATTGGGGGCGCGCATCCTGCTGGCCAACACCTATCACCTGTTTCTGCGGCCCGGCCACCTGCTGATCGAACAACTTGGCGGGCTTCACAAGTTCATGGACTGGCCGCACGCCATCCTCACCGACTCGGGCGGATTCCAGGTGTTCAGTCTCTCCGGCCTGCGCAAGGTGACGGACGACGGGGTGCTGTTCCGCTCTCACCTGAATGGCGATCCGCACATGTTCACGCCTTCCTCGACCGTCGACGTGCAATTAGCGCTCGGCAGCGACATCGCGATGGTGCTCGACGAGTGTCTCGAATACCCGGCTTCGCACGAGCACGCGCGCAAGAGCATGGAGCGGACTCTGCGATGGGCCTCGGACGCCTTCCGCCACTATCGCCGCCGTCTCGAGGAGCGGAGAGCGCCTGGGGCTCTCTTCCCCATCGTGCAAGGCTCCATGTTCGCCGATCTACGCAAAGAATGCGCGGAGCGCCTGCTGGACCTCGAGGCCGACGGGTACGCCATCGGCGGCTTGTCCGTGGGTGAACCGCGCCCGCTTTCGCTCGAAATGGCCGCTGTATCCACCGCCGTCTTACCGCTCGAAAAACCTCGCTACGTGATGGGCGTGGGGATGCCGGAAGAACTGATCGAGTACGTCGCGCTGGGCGTCGACATGATGGATTGCGTCCTGCCGTCGCGCAATGCCCGCAACGGCTGCCTGTTCACCCGCCATGGCAAGGTGATCATCAAGCAGGCCCGGTACCGCGAAGACCCCGCTGCGGTGGATGAGCAGTGCGGCTGCTACGCCTGCCGGCGCTTTTCCCGGGCCTATCTGCGGCACCTGTTTCAGAGCGGCGAGATGCTCTTCTGCACACTCGCCACGCAGCACAACCTCCAGTGGTACCTTGACATCATGCGCCAAATCAGGCAGAGTATTTTGCTTGGGACATTTCCGGATCTCCTACAGCAATGGAGGTCCGCGGCGGCGTAAGGAATCACGCCTCCCGAGCACGAATCTCCCGCCTGTGGTAAATCCTGTGGATAGCCCGATGACAACGGAATGGCCGCAACAGGAACGGCGATGGGCGGATTTATGATTGAAGGACCAGAGTTGATGCCCGCTTTTCTCTTGTTGCAGAGCGCCCCCGGCGGGGGCGCCAATCCCGTCCTCAATTTCCTGCCCATCATTCTCATCTTCGGCATCTTCTACTTCCTGTTGCTCCGGCCCATGCAGAAGCAGCGGAAGGAGCAGCAGCAGTTGCTCTCGAGTCTTCAGGCGGGGCAGGTTGTGCAGACCACGGGCGGCATCATCGGCACGATCGTGGCTCTCACTGACGACACGGTGACACTCCGCGTCCGGCCGGATAACGTAAAATTACTGTTTGCGCGCAACACCGTCACGGGTATCGTGCCGGAAGAAACAAAATAAGGTAGTTTATTCCCCATGGACAAGAACCTCCGCACCCGGGCAATCATCATCGGGGCAACCATCCTAGCCTGCCTTTACGGAATCTTCGGTTTGCCGAAGTCGAAAGATGAGCTGGTGGAGAACTTGAAAAAGAACATCCGGCTGGGTCTGGACCTTCGCGGCGGAAGCCACCTGGTTCTTCAGGTTCAGGTGCAGGACGCCTTCAAGGCGGAAGCCAACACGGACGTGGAGCGGCTGAAGGAGGATCTCTCCAAGGCCAACGTCAACTACAACTCCATCGATACCAACGACCCGCAGACCATTGCGGACGCCGACAAGATCGAGATCTACATCAAGGGAGTTCCGGTGGATAAGACGGGCGCCCTGCGTACGCTGATTAACGACAAGTACGACACCTGGCTGCTCAGCACCACCTCATCGACGGACTACAGGCTCGCCATGAAGCCCACCAAGGCCCTGGACCTGCGCCGCGACACGCTGCTGCGCAGCATGCAGACCATCGAGAGCCGCATCAACGGCCTCGGCCTGGCGGAATCGAGCGTCCAGCAGCGTGGCCGCTCGGATGCGGATTCGGAACTGCTGGTGCAATTGCCCGGAGTCGATGACCCGGCGCGCATCAAGCAGATCATCGGCACCGCCGCCCTGCTCGAATTGTATGAGGTGAAGGACGGCCCGTTTGCCACGCCCGAACAGGCGCGGCTCAACTACCCCGGCGGTGTGCTGCCTCTCAATTCGAAAATCCTGAAGGCCCCCGGGCGGGCCGACCAGACCGAAGGCTACTACGTGGTTGCGCGTACGCCAGTGATCACGGGCCGTGACCTTCGCAACGCGCGCCCGCAGCAGGGGGAGTTCGGCAAGTGGGAAACTACGTTCACACTGAATCAGGAAGCCGCCAAGCGCTTTGGCCGGTTCACCGAGACCCACATCGGCAAGCGGCTGGCGATTGTACTGGACAATCAGATCCGTAGCGCACCCGTCATCCAGAACAAGATTGAGGACAGCGGCCGCATCACCGGCGCATCGAGCCAGCAGGATGCCTCCGACCTGGCGCTGGTCTTGCGCGCGGGCTCGCTGCCGGCCGGCGTTGTCTACCTCGAGGAGCGCACGGTGGGCCCGTCGCTGGGGGCCGACTCGGTGCACGAGGGCGTCGTTTCCGGGCTCGTAGGGTTGATCGCGGTGATTATTGCGATGCTGGCCTACTACCGCCGGGCGGGCATCAATGCCACGCTGGCGCTCGTGCTGAACGCCGTAATCCTCATCGCCGCGCTTTCCTATTTCGAGGCTGTTCTCACGCTGCCTGGCATCGCCGGAGTAATCCTCACCATCGGTATGGCGGTCGATTCGAACGTCCTCATCTTCGAGCGCATCCGCGAGGAGTTGCGCAATGGCAAAGGCGTGCTCGCATCGATTGACACCGGGTTCAGCAAAGCTTTTCTCACCATCATCGACACGCACGTGACGACGGTGGTTTCCTGCGCGTTTCTCTTCATTTTCGGCTCCGGCCCCGTGAAGGGATTCGCCGTCACTCTGGTCATTGGCCTCATCGCCAACGTGTTCACCGCAGTCTTCGTTTCCCGCTTCATTTTCGACTGGGAGCTGGCGGGGAAAAAGCAGGTTGCGAGTTTGAGTATTTGAGGCGAGTGTGGTAGGTTGTTTGTTCGCGAATACGGGAACTGTTTGGAGCTCTCCGGTGTCTATGGTTGTGACGCCGGATTCTGTAAGGTTGCATGGAGTTATTCAAGAATACTAATTTCGACTTTCTGGGCAAGAAGTGGCCGTTCATCACGACTTCTATTGTCCTGGCCCTCGCGGGATTCGGAAGCATCCTCGCGAAAGGCGGCATCAAGTACGGAATCGATTTTCGCGGCGGCGTCAACATGCTGGTGAAGTTTTCCCAGGCGCCTCCCGTGGAGAAACTGCGGTCCACTCTCGCGGGAAAGATTCCGGGAGAAATCGATGTGGTGGAAGTGCCGGGCACATCTGAAGTGATTATCGGCACGGAACTGCGCGACGAGAAGGCTCTCGCCGAGTCGCGCAAAGTCATGACGGAAACTTTGAGCGCGAGCTTCGGAGACACCGGGGGAAAGCTGGATCTGCTCAACATCGGGCAGCAGGCTCTTGTCGATCGGTTGCGGGATCCGCTGGCGCGCGCCGGAGCCGGTCTCACCGATCCGCAACTGGCGGATCTGTGCAAGAGCATACTGGCGTTTCGCGACGGCGGTCCCAACTACGGGATGCTCCAGAATCTCGACCAGTTGTCGGCCGTCAAGGGCGTCACTCCCGCTATCCTCAACGTTATCAAGCAGGAAGTGGGACTCTCCCACTTTGCCATTCGCAACGTGGAGATCGTCGGGCCGAAGGTGGGGGCCGAGCTGAAGAATCAGGCCATCCTGGCCACCCTGTACGCGCTTGGCGGAATGCTGGTTTATATCGCCTTCCGGTTCGAGTGGATATATGGCGTGGCCGCGGTGCTCGCGATCGTTCACGATATCGTCATCACCATCGGATTGTTTTCCATTTTCAACAAGGAGATCTCGCTCACTGTGGTGGCCGCGCTGCTCACGCTGGTCGGCTACTCCATGAACGACACCATCGTGGTGTTCGATCGCATCCGCGAGAATCTGCGTCTGATACGGCGGGAAAAATTCGAGAATCTGGTCAACAGCAGCATCAATCAGACATTGAGCCGGACGGTGATGTCCTCGGGCCTCACGTTCCTCACCGCAATGTCGCTGCTGTTGTTCGGAGGCACAGTACTAAACGGGTTTTCGTTCGCGCTGGTCATTGGTATTATCGTAGGAACCTATTCTTCCATCTTCATTGCCAGCCCGATTCTGGTCTACTGGAAATCGTGGTCGGATAAGCGGCGAGCCAGTGGAGGTTCGGAGAAAGTGGTAATCAGTCCCGCCACCAAGCAGGCGGCGAAATGATGGGTTGAAAGAGGCGGCCCGCAAGCCGCCGATCACTCCGCACCGGGCTTGCCCGCGCGGACCTGAGGAGAGGAAATAGACATGTTTGAGCAGAGCCTGGTCGATGGCAGAGGGCAAACCAGTAAGCCATGGACGGTATTTGTATCGTTCGTGAGTCAGATTGTTGTTCTCGGCATTCTGGTCCTGATCCCTCTGATTTACACGGATACGCTGCCGAAAGCTCAGTTGACGAGCTTCCTGGTGGCTCCCCCGCCGCCGCCGCCACCGCCTCCTCCCCCCGCAGCGGCGCCTCCGGTGAAAGTGGTTAAGGTTATCCCCAAGCAGTTCGACGCCGGAAGGCTGATGGCACCGAAGGTCATCCCCAAAGACATCGCCATGATTAAGGAAGAAGAGCTTCCGCCGAGCATGCCGTCGGTGGGAGTGGTTGGCGGCGTTCCTGGCGGTGTTCCCGGCGGCGCGCCCGGCGGCGTCATCGGCGGCATCATCGGTTCCGTACCGACGGCCGCTCCTCCGCCCCCGCCGCCCCCGGTGAAGAAAGTCGAGAAGCCCCCGACGCCGCAGCGCATCCGCGTCGGCGGCAATGTGCAGAGTGCGAAATTGATCCGTCAGCCCAAGCCGGCTTATCCGCCGCTTGCCAAGCAGGCGCGCATTCAGGGCACCGTCCGGTTCCAGGCCATCATTGGCAAGGACGGCACCATTCAGAATCTTCAATTGATCAGCGGCCACCCGCTGCTGGTTCCCTCCGCCACCGAGGCCGTCAAGCAATGGGTTTATCAGCCCACGCTGCTCAACGGCGAACCGGTGGAGGTGGTGACGCAGATTGACGTGAATTTCACTTTGAGCAATTAGCAGTTGTCCGGGGCTCGGGCCCCAGACGGAAAAATTTCAACTCGCAGGAGAAAATCAAGTATGTTCCTACAGATGCAGGTTTGGGCTTTGCTCCTTCTCCAAGAAGGAGGGGCCATGGGTTTCGACCTCAGGTCCATGTGGGCGCAGATGGGCGTTCTGGCTAAGGCCGTGGTCATCGTCTTATTTTTCATGTCAGCCTGGTCAATCGGTGTGATGATTGACCGACTGCTGGCGTTCAATGCCGCCCGCAACCAGTCGCGGCAGTTCGCCCCCGCGGTGGCGGGTGCGCTGCGCGAGGGCAAGCTGGACGAGGCGATCAAAATTGCTGACCGGTACAAGAAGAGCCACCTGGCGAAAGTTGTTGTGGCGGGACTTCAGGAATTCCGGGCGCATCAGATCAGTACAGAGATACCGGGCGATGAGATTGAAGCCTCGCGCCGCGCTCTCGAACGCGCCGAAGCCATCGTACACGCGGAACTGAAGCGCGGCGTCTCGAGCCTGGCAACCATCGGTTCCACCGGCCCGTTCGTCGGACTGCTCGGCACCGTGGTCGGCATCATCAACGCGTTCAAGGGTATTGCCAGTGAGAAGTCCACCGGTCTCGGCGCTGTGGCCGGCGGTATTTCCGAAGCGCTGGTCACCACGGCGTTCGGTCTCTTCGTGGCTATCCCCGCGGTCATGATGTTCAACTACTTCACCAACCGCGTGGAGTCGTTCGACGTCGAAATGGGCAACTCCAGTTCCGAACTCATCGATTACTTCCTCAAGCGGTCCCAGAAAACCGCCGCCAAGTAGTAGATGGAGTTTGCTGAACAGGAAATGACTTGCGGCTCAAAGCGAGTTGAAACTCCGTTCCCCGGAAGCGCGCGGGCGCTTCCGGGGGCAACCGGAGCCGCCAGTGAGTGAGGAAGAGAGAACCTGATGAAAAAGCAAAAAGCGCTCCCTCCGGTCGCCGACATCAACGTCACCCCGATGGTGGACGTCATGCTTGTGCTGCTGATCATCTTCATGGTGATCACGCCGATGCTCTCGAAGGGCGTCAGCGTCGATCTGGCCAAGACGAAGAACCCGATTGCCATGGCGAATGCCGACAAGGAAGACGCCGTGCTTGTTGCCGTCACTCGCGACGGCCGCGTGTTTCTCAACACTACCCAGATGGCGGCTGATACTCTGCCCGCCAAAGTCAAGGATATGCTCACCAACAAGCTTGACAAGACGGTGTATATCAAGAGTGACGCGCGCGCCCGCTTCGAAAAAGTGGTGGAAGTAGTGGATAATCTGCGCGCCGCCGGCGTGGACAACCTCGGCCTGCTGACCGAACAGATCCAGCAGAACCCGGAGAAGCCCGGCGAGAGCAAACAGTAGACAGCCGAGGGAGAGGGAAGGAGAAACTCTATGGGAATGGCAGTTGGCGGACCTGGGGGAGGACCCAAGTCCGATATTAATATGACTCCTCTGATTGACGTGCTGCTGGTGCTGCTCATCATCTTCATGGTGATCACGCCACTCACACCAAAGGGCCTCGAGACCCTTGTGCCGCAGCCGCCGCCGCCGAACGCTCCTCCGCCGCCTCCCGGCCAGGACCGTACCGTCGTTATCATAATTAACAAAGACAGATCGATGATGCTCAACACGGAACCTATCCAGGAAGACCGTCTTGGTTCGCGTCTCGAAGAAGTGTTTAAGACCCGCGCCGAACGCGTGGTCTTCGTCAAAGGTGATCCCGACCTCGAGTTCCGTGACGTCGCCAGGGCGATCGACATCGCCAAAGGCGCAGGCATTGACAAAGTCGGGCTCATGACCCCCAAGATTGAAGCCGGTCAGTGATTGGAGACGATTTGCGATGATGCGTAACTGGAAATTGTATCTCGGCGTTGCGGCCGCCGCCGTCGTAGTCTCGCTGAGCACAGGGTGTGAGAAGTTGAAGGCCCGCGACCATCTGAACCGCGGAGTCCAGGCCTACAAGGGCGCCAAGTACGCCGAGGCAGTCGAACACTTCAAGACGTCGGTCGAACTCGATCCCACCTTTCCCACCGCCCGCCTCTACCTCGCCACCGCCTACATGAGCCAGTACATTCCCGGAGCCGAATCCAAGGAAAACCTGGAAATGAGCCGGCTCGCCAAGGAACAGTTCATGAAGGTGCTGGAGCAGAACCCCGGCGACAAGATTGCTGTTGCTTCGCTTGCTTCGCTCTACTACACCCAAGCCCAGGGCATGACTTCGCTCGATGAGAAGTTGAAGAAGCTCGACGAAGCCAAGGTCTGGTACGCCAAGCTTGCGGAAGTCGATCCGGGGAACAAGGAAGCCTACTATAGCCTCGGCGTCATCGTCTGGGCGAAGTGGTATCCCGCTCTGATGGCCGCCAAGGCCAAACTCGGCATGAAAGCGGAAGATCCCGGTCCCATCAAGGACAAGAAGGTCAAGGAAGAGCTGAAGGAAAAGTACGGCGCCATGATCGAGGAAGGCATCAAGGACTTCGACAAAGCCTTGTCGATCGACAAGGAATATGACGATGCCATGGCCTATATGAACCTGCTCATCCGTGAACGGGCCGATCTCGCCGACACCCCGGAAGAGTATAAGAAGCAGGTCGAAATCGCCGATTCCTGGGTCCAGAAGGCCCTCGAGACGAAGAAGATCAAGGCCGCGCGCCAGCCCGCCAACCAGGGCATCGTTCAGGAATCGAAGTAGTCTCTTTCAATTGCAGTGTCTAAAGGGCGGCCTAACCAGGGCCGCCTGTTTGTTTTTTACGGCTCGAAAGCCGGCCCGTCAGGACTATTTGTGACGCTCTTCTCCGCCGTCATCCTACTCTCCTCCTTCCTTCTCTTTCAGGTCGAGCCCATGCTCGGGAAAATACTGCTTCCGTGGTTCGGAGGCGGCGCCGCCGTGTGGACTGTCTGCCTGCTCTTCTTCCAATGCGCGCTGGTCGCGGGCTACGGTTACGCCGCAATTGCTCGCGGGAAACCGCACGCGATCCTGCTTGCCGCATCGCTGCTCTGCCTGCCGCTGCGTCCCTCCCCGGCGGATCTATCCGGACCATCCCTGGGCATCCTGCTCACCCTGGCGCGAACGGCGGGCGCCTCCTATTTCCTACTGTCCGCCACCTCCCCTCTGCTCCAGCGCTGGTACACCGGAGGCGACCCATACCGCCTCTACGCCCTCTCGAACTTCGCTTCCCTGCTCGCCCTGCTCACCTACCCCATCTTCATCGAGCCCTGGATTCCCCTGCGCCGGCAGTTGGATGTCTGGTCAGGCGGATACCTCGGCTTCGCGGTCTTGTGCGCGGCGCTTGCCTGGGCCCACCGGGCGGCGCCGCGGCCCGTCAGGCCGCCCTTGCGCTTTCGCGCCTCCTGGTTCGTGCTTCCCGCCTGCGGCTCCGCGCTGCTGCTCGCCACGACGAACCAGATGTGCCAGGAGGTTGCATCCCTTCCATTCCTCTGGATCGCCCCCCTTGTCCTGTACCTGTTGAGCTTCATCATCGTCTTTGATCACCCCCGCTGGTATCAGCGCCGGCTTTACGCATTGCTGGCCGCGATCGCCATTCCCATCGCCTGCGCCCTGTACGGGACGGGAGGCAATCTTCCGCTGAAGGCGATCCTCGCGGCCGACGCCGCAACCCTGTTTGTCTGCCTCATCATCCTCCACGGCGAACTGGCTCATGCCAAGCCTGAGCCTGGGCTCCTCGGCCCGTTCTACCTGGCCATCGCGATAGGCGGCGCCATTGGAGGAGGAATGGTAGCGCTGGTCTGCCCGCGCCTGTTTCGCTCATATGCGGAATTTCCCCTGCTTCTCTCCGCCACCGCGATGCTGGCGCTGATTGCCTGGTATCGGAGCGGCGATCTCAGCCGGTTGCGCGACATGCCTCTGTTGTCCCGGGCCTCCGTAGCCGGTCTGGTCATGGCTGCCCTGATTCCCTTCACCGTCTTCGATACGGGATCACGCCGCGTGCTGGCCGCCTCCCGCAATTTCTTCGGAGTGCTGCGCGTTACGGAAGCCGCGGATGCTCCCGGCCCCCGCCGCATGTTGACACACGGCGCGACTACTCACGGCACGCAGTTTCTCGATTCCGAACGCCGGCGCTATCCCACCGCCTATTACGGCCGCACCAGCGGCATCGGCCTCGCGCTTCAATCGATTCGCAATCACACCCGCCGTCCCTTGCGCGTGGGGGTGGTGGGCCTGGGAGCAGGAACTCTGGCGGCTTATGGAGAGTCCGGCGACCTGTTCCGCTTCTATGAAATCAACCCTGCCGTTATCTCCCTCGCCCGCCGTTACTTCACCTATCTCGGGGATTCCGCCGCGCAGGTCAACATCGTCGAAGGCGACGCGCGCATCCGCCTGCGCGAGGAGGCTCCCCAGCATTTCGATCTTCTGGCCATCGACGCCTTCTCCTCCGATTCCATTCCCGCGCATCTCCTGACGGCCGAATGCAGTGAGATTTACCGCCGCCACCTGGCGCCGGACGGGCGGCTGCTGTTCCACATATCAAACCGCAGCCTGAACCTCGAACCTGTCGTCAGAGGGCTTGCCGGGTATCTGCATTGCCGCTCCTTACGCTTTGATTCGGCGGGAGATGATGCCTTGGGAACACTTTCGGCCACATGGATGGAGCTGACACCCGGGAAGCCGCCGCCCGTACATTCCGCGGTCATTCTCTGGACGGACGACTTCACCAGTCTTTGGCGGCTGCTCAAGTAGGCTGTTGACTGCACCGCCTATAATAGAAATAAGCTTTTACCGGCCGCCTTTCGCACAATGGCATCCGATCCCATTCTGTCCCCTGTTGAACCCGCAATTGCGAAGCCGCTGGAGCCCTGGCAGCAGCCCGAAATCGAAGCTGCCTACCGCGTTCTGGAGGACAAGGTCAGAAGTTACCGCCCCTCCGACGATCTCAGCCCTCTGCGCCGCGCCTTCGAGCAGGCCGCTTACTGGCACCGCAACCGTAAGCGGGCTTCCGGTGAGCCCTACATTCTCCATCCCGTCGCCGTTTCCACCATCCTCGCCGAAGAGCAGATGGACATGGTGTGCCTCCAGACAGGCCTGCTCCATGATGTGGTGGAGGATGAGGACGTGCCGGTGGAAGAGATCCGCCGCCTGTTCGGCGACGAGGTGGCCGCGGTGGTGGACGGCGTCACCAAACTGGGCAAACTGAAACTCGCAAGCCGCGAAGAGCGCCAGGCGGAGAGCCTGCGCAAAATGCTGCTGGCCATGACCAGCGACATCCGCGTCATCATCGTCAAACTCGCTGACCGGATGCATAACCTCCTGACGCTCGATTCGCTCTCGCCAGAACGCCAGGAGCGCATTGCCCATGAAACGCTCGACATCTATGTCCCCATCGCCCACCGTCTCGGAATGGGCCGCATCCGGGCGCAGTTAGAGGACAACGCCTTCAAGTACCAGGATCCGGAAGCGTTCGCCGAGATCATGCGGCAGCTGGAATCGCGGCGGCAGGCGAACGAAGAGTATCTCGAGCAGATCAAGCTGGCTGTCGAGACGAAACTGGCGCGGGAGAACGTCCCCGCGCGTGTTTTCGGCCGCCTGAAGCGCCCGTATTCCATCTATCAGAAGATGAAGCGGCAGAAGATCGGCATGGACCAGGTTTACGATCTGCTCGCCATCCGCATCATCACGGATTCCGTGAAGAACTGCTATGCCGCGCTCGGGGTGATTCACAACGAATGGCACCCGATCATGGGCCGCATCAAGGATTTCATCGCCATCCCCCGCCCCAATCTCTACCAGTCCCTGCACACGTCCGTGTTCGGACCCGGCGGGCACAGCTTCGAGGTACAGATCCGCACCGAGGAGATGCACCGCATCGCCGAGGAGGGCATTGCCGCCCACTGGAAGTACAAGGAAGGCCGCCGGGGCGCCACGGACGATGACCAGCGCATCGCGTGGCTGCGTCATCTGGTGGAGTGGCAGAAGGAGATGAGCGACTCGCAGGCGTTCCTTTCCACGCTCAAAGTGGAGCTCTACTCGGAAGAAGTCTACTGTTTCACCCCCAAGGGCCGGGTCATGGTCCTGCCGCGCGAAGCCTGCCCCATCGATTTCGCCTACGCCATCCATAGCGATGTCGGCCACACTTGTGTGGGCGCGAAAGTGAACGGCCGCATCGTGCCGCTCAAGTACCAGCTCCGCAACGGCGACGTCGTGGAGATTCTCACGCAGCAGAACCACACGCCGAGCAAAGACTGGCTGGCGCTGGTCAAGACCTCGCGCGCCCGCAACAAAATCCGCCATTTCATCAATGCCACCGAGCGCGCAAAGGCGATCGAAATCGGCGAAAAGTATCTCGAGAAGGAAGCACGCCGGCTGGGCATTCAACTGAACAGAATCGCCAGAGGGAAGCTCGAATCGGTGGCCGGCGAATACGGGCACAGCAAGATGGAAGATCTCTACGCGGCGCTTGGCTTCGGACGTTTTTCCGCGCGCCACATCCTCCATCTGCTCGCTCCGGACCAGGTATCCGATGAAGCGGAGCCGCTCAAACCCGCGCCCGCCCCGGCCGCTCCCCCCACGCCCATCCCCGGGGCGGACGGCGACCTCGTCATCAAGGTCAAAGGCATTGACGATGTCCTGGTGTACCGCGCCAAGTGCTGCAATCCCATCCGCGGCGAGGGCATCGTGGGCTATGTCACCCGGGGAAAAGGCATTGCCGTTCATTCCACAAATTGCAAGAACGTCCAGAACCTGCTCTATGAATCCGAGCGGCGCATTGACGTCGAGTGGGCGCGAGCCGTGTCGGAGAAGTTTTCCGTCAAGCTGATGGTATACACGGAAGACCGCCCGGGAATGCTTCACGAAATTACGTCCATTTTCTACAACGAGAGCACCAACATCCGCTCGGTGGAGGCGCGCAGCGATGACAAGCGGACCGACGACAGCGCCATCATCGACCTCACCTGCGAGGTGAAGGACAAGCGCCAGCTCGAGAAAATCCTCGCCGCCATTCGCCGCATCTCCGGAGTGAGAGACGTCGAGAGAGTGCAATGATTCCGACAGACAACCCCGAACACATCGCCATCTCCAAATCCAAAGGCATCAAGATCGACTGGAAAGACGGGCATCACAGCGAGTACACCTGCGCCTATCTGCGGGACGAGTGCCCGTGCGCCGCCTGTACCGGGGCGCACGGCACCGAGCCGCAGAAAACCAGCTACTCGCAGCCGAAACCGGATCTGTTTCCGATGTATAAACCTGCCATCCGCATGGACGGGGTCGAGCCCGCGGGCAACTACGCCATCCGGATCCGGTGGAACGACGGGCACAACTCAGGCATCTACTCCTACGAACATCTGCGCCTCATCTGCCCTTGCGAGGGCTGCGAGGCGGAGCGCGAAAGGAAGAGCGCTTGAAACATTTGGCCCTACTTCTGTTGTTTGCCTCGCCGGCATGGGCGGATGCCCTGTCCATCGGTATCCGCGGTGGAATTCCCTTTGGCGATGCCTTTGACGCCGCGCGCGGCCGTAACTTCTCCCTCGCCGGCCATAACCGTTTCGTGCTGGGCCCGACTGTGGAATTGCGGCTGCCGATGGGTTTCGGGCTGAACATCGACGCCCTCTACCGCCGCTACAACTTCGAAACCACCACCGATACCGGAACCGAGACGAAGGGAGCCGGGCAATGGGAGTTCCCCATCATGGCGCGCTACCGCTTCCCCGGGATCATTGTGCGGCCGTTCGTCGGCGCGGGACCGGTCTTCCAGAAGATCACCGGCATCACGTCCACACGCAACGGCACCGGACTCGCCGTGGGAGCCGGCGTGGACATCAAGGTCCCGTTAGTCCGCCTCACTCCGGAACTGCGCTTTTCGCACCGCTTCCAGCAGCCGATCGTCACCCTTCCCTTGAGCGGGTTGACCGCGAATTCGAATCAGGTGGATTTCATGATCGGCATCACGTTCTGAGCGCTAACCGCGCGGCGGCGCGCCTGAGCGCAGTGGCTGCACGTCTGCGATCCCAGGGAACGGCGCTGACCGCGCGGCGGCGCGCCTGAGCGCAGTGGCTGCACGTCTGCGATCCCAGGGAACGGCGCTGACCGCGCGGCACGGCGCCTGAGCGCAGTGGTTGCACGTCTGCGATCCCAGGGAACGGCGCTGACCGCGCGGCACGGCGCCTGAGCGCAGTGGTTGCACGTCCACGATTCCAGGAAACGTTGACGAATGTTGTCTGTCTACGGAACCCACGCCACCAACTCGATCTCGACTCGCGTGGCGGTGTCGGGAAACTCGACGCCGAACGCCGAGCGTGACGGCGGATTCTTCGGGAAAAACTCGGCGTAAACCTCATTCATCGCGTTCTTCTCCGTCTTGACGTCGGCCAGAAACACGGTCACCTTGATCACGTTCTCGAGCGACGACCCGAGGGATTCGAGGTTCTTTTTGTGCTGCTCGAGAGTCCGCCGCGTCTGCTCCTTGATGTCCCCGCCAAACGCCAGCGGATCCTTTCGCGCTTCCGGACGGACTCCGGTAAGGCCCGAAGTGTAGTAGAGATTGCCGACTTTCCATCCGCCTGCCACTTTCACAGGCTTGTTGGTTTCGGCGGCTCCGGCAGTGAGTACTCCCGCTGCTCCGAGAAGTAAGAGTCTTCGATTCATAGAAGATATCTTACACTCGTTGCTCCTTAATGCATTGGCGCTCCTGTGCATTGACGCTCAGGCGATGGCGGTGAGACACCCCGCAAACCGCCCGGAACGGTCCGATTCAATCCGGCTGTAGCCAAGCTCCCGCAATCGCTCCAGACACTTCTCGTGCAGACCGGCGCACTCGCCGCCCAGAAAATCGTGCGTGTCCAGCAGGATCACCGGCCGCCGCTCGACGATCAGCCGCCCGGCGCCCTTCAAAACGCCCAGTTCCGCCCCTTCGACATCGATCTTGATTACGTCGGGCGGGCGGGCGCCTTCCTGACGCATCCACTGGTCCAGGCTCACGGCCCTTACGCGAATTCCCTCCCCTTGCCTACTGAGGTGTCCGGCCATGAATCCCGCCCCGGGATCGAAACATAGCTCGCCATCGCGGTCAGTCACCGCCGCCGCCACCACTACCACGTTGCGTATGGCGTTCAGTTCCAGATTCCGGCGCAGGAACATCTGATTGCGCGGCAGCGGCTCAAACGCGTACACAAGCCCGCTCTCTCCGGCCAGCTTGGAAGCAAGCACGGTGTGGTAGCCCGCCTGCGCGCCCAGGTCGTAGAACACGCCGCCGGCGGGCAACAGGGATGCCAGTTGATCCAACTTCTCCCGCTCATAGGTGCCGAGGACGCAGGACCGCACGCTCGAACGCACGACCCACCTCGATCCCCGCAGAGGACCTGTCAGCACCGGCATCACCACTTCCGCATCCGTCAGACCACGAAGCCAGGACAGCATGGACACACTCCTCTCTCCTTTGAGTTGTGCCGCCGGCCTTCCCATCCTCTCAATGATTCGGGGGGAAGCCGGTTTGTATAATCTGGAAGTCATGCCTATTCTGCGCAGAACTGCTCTTGCCGCCGGCGCGGCCTCCCTCCTTCCCGCCGCCTCCGATCGCATCCGGGGAGCCATCATCGGCGCCGGCGGACGCGGACGCTACCTCACTGGCGAATTCAAAGAAATCGGCGTCGAGATGGCGGCCGTATGCGATGTCTACGAGCCCAATCTCCAGGCCGGCCTCAAGGCCGCCTCGACCGGAGCCAGAAGCTACGACAACTACAAAAAGTTGCTCGAAGACAAGTCTATCGACGTAGTGGCCGTCGCCACTCCGGATCACTGGCACGCCCAAATGACCATCGATGCGGTGGAAGCGGGCAAGGACGTCTATGTCGAAAAGCCCCTCGCGCACACCATCGCCGACGGATTTCGCATGATCGAAGCCGTGCGGCGGACAAAGCGCATCGTGCAGGTGGGCACACAGCGCCGCAGCTTCGACGTTTTCCAGCAGGCCAAGCAGATCATCGATTCCGGGGTCTGCGGCAAGGTGAAGCTGGTCAACAGTTGGTGGCTGAACAACACTTCCTCCTTCCGCAAGGCCACGCTCAACGGCAGGCTCGATTGGAAGCAGTGGCTTGGAAACGCTCCCGCGCGCGAAATAAGCGCCGAGCGGTTCTTCAACTGGTATTGGTTCTGGGACTACTCGGGCGGACTGCTGGTGGGGCAGGCGGCACACGTCATCGACGCCATCCACTGGTTCCAGAACTCCACCTACCCGCTGGCTGTGACGGCCAGTTCGATCAAGCCCAACATCCCCGGCGCCGAGGTGCCCGAAACCGCCACTATATCCGTGGAGTATCCGGAAGGCTATCTGGCGATTTTCACGCTCGGCTACCAGGCCATGCGCTACGCCGGAGTCAATGACCAGTTGAAGCAGTTCCACGGCGACAAGGCGCGCTTCGACGTGGGGCGCGAATCCTACGCGCTGTACAAAGAGGACCCCAAGGCTATCGACCTGGCCGCGGACCCCAACGTCCGCAAGCCCGGCAGCTTCAACGGAGCCGCCCGCGCCCACATCCGCAACTTCCTCGAATGCGTTCGCACGCGCAAAGAACCGAACGCGCCCATTGAAGTGGGACAATACACCAACGTCGTTCTCTGCATGGCCATGGAATCTCTCCGCACCGGCAGGCGCATTCGCTGGAACGCCCAGGCGCGCCGCGCGGAAGCCTGAAAATGACACCCCGGCTGTTTGCTTTGTTCCTGCTGCTGTTGGCGGCGGCGCCGGCGCAGACTGACACCCGCGCCTTCGAGAAACGTCTGGAAGCCGACCTGGCGCAGTCCACCGCGGAATGGCATGCCTGGTTCACGGCTAACTACGCCAAAGACCAGACGCGCCAGGGAGAGGGCTATGGCATTCTTGGCATGGCCCGCCTCCATGCCCGCACCAAAGACCCCAAGTACCTGAGATGGGCGAAAGAAGAGATCCACGCCACCGCCGCCGCCCGCCGGCCCATTCATCCCTTCCACGCCGCTTCCTTCATAGAGGCCTACATCTACTTCCGCCCCTCGCTTCCGCCCGCCGACCGTACCGCGGCCGAGGAACTGATCCGGCTCACCTTGCGCGGCCAGTACGCCTTGCCCGATTGGGGCGCGCACAACCGCTCCCTCATCGGAGCGGCCGGCTTTTACCGCGCCGTCCAGGCCATGCCAAAGGACCCGGAAGCGGGCAAGTGGCGCGGCTACGCCGAGGCGCTGGCGAGCGAAAGCTGGGGACATTGGTCTGTCGAGGACGCTTCCCTCTATCAGCCGCTGTGGATGATGTTCCTCCTCGATTGCGCCGACTCGACCGGCCGCCAGGAAGAACTGATGGCCAAGCCCACCACCCGCTACTATTTCGATTACTACCGCCAGTTGCAGATGCCCGGCGGCATGATGCCCGACTTCGGCGACGGCGAGTGGTCCTCGATGTGGCAACTGTACGTGGCGGTGCTCGTCCGCGCCTCCTCGGCTTATCACAACGGCGAGTACCTGTACGCCGCCGAACGCCTCTACGACTACTGGCGCGCCCAGTTCCCCCTCGGTGGCTATGGCATGCTTGCCAATGCGCAGGCGCTCAAATGGCTCGACCCGGGCGTGGAAACCAAACCTTTCCGCTTCACGCGCTCGGCCGAGGCGCTCGAGGACCTTATTGGGAAGAAGATCGTTTTCCGCAACCCCGCGGGGGCCTATCTCCTGCTCAATTACCGTGACCAGGGCCCCTACGGGCGCTACACGCGGGACCATGTGAACCAGGTCCTGGCAGCCTACGAGGAGAAGCCCCACCATGGCCACGCCGACGAAAACTCCATTACTTCTCTGATGGATGACGGCACAGTCCTGCTTGGCGACGGAGGTTACCGCCCCCAGAACGACTACTTCGGCGGCTGGCGCGCCGATGTCTTTCACAATCGCCTGGTGGCCCGTGAGGGCTTCCCCATGCACGGCGATGTGTTCGACTTCCTCGCCGCCAACAAGCTCTACACGCCCGTCGAAACCGAGAAGGTGCACTTCCGCTCCTTCCGCGGCATTGACTATTCCCGCACCCGCCTGCGCGATGATTCCCGCGGCTACACCGCTGACCGCATCCTTCTGTTCTTCCCCTCCCAGGGGAGCTTCGTCGCCGTCGACAACATCCGCATCACCCGCGCCGGACACAAGACATTCGCCGACATCTGGCATCCTGCCCACATCCTGAAGACCGGCGATGGTTATGTCGTCTCCTGGCCCGAAGGCTTGCAGATCGGCGGCATCCGCTGGAACAATCCACACACCCGCGATCTGCTGGTGGAGTTTCTTGACCGCACCGGCAAGCGCGAAGCCGTAAAAGAAATCACCCGCCGCTACGAGCCCTCGAAAACCTTCTACCAGTTCGCGAGCAACTGGTATTTCGAAGGACAGCGCCTCACCTTTATTACTGTGCTGCGTCCCCATGCGGCCGGGACCTTCGATCCGCGGATGCTCGACGAGGTCAGCCTCCTCGAGGGCTCTCATAAAGAGGACCGCACACTTGGCCTTCGCGTCGCCACGGCGGACGGAACCCGTTTCACCATCGGCCTGAAGCTTGATCAGACCATCGGCATGGCCAATCGCGACGGACGCCCGTTGTGGGATTGGGAATCCGGAGCGGTCTCCTACGGACCTCTTCGCACGGACGCTGATTTCGCCTATGTGAGCGAGGGTGGTCCCTCAGGCCGCCATTTTGGTCTGATGAATGCGACGCGCCTGGAATGGCAGGGCGCTCCTCTGTTCGACATGCCGGAAACGGACGTGATCTATCAGGGTCCGCACGGCAACCCCGTGAAGCGGCAAAAGGCGAAGATGCCAGCGTGGGAAGAATGAAAGGACAGCAGGGTTCTAAGGAGTCCACCCTGCCTTGCCCTCGAAATCTCCCGCCCTATCCGCATAATTCCGGCCCTCCCTAAGGCCTTTGCCGCGTAGTATTCCCATCCTCCCTTTCCTACCATGGGACTGAGCTAGGAGCATGGACGCATGAAGTGCCTATACTGCGGGAAACGGCTGGCGCTGCTACGCAAGCTCACCGACGGTGAGTTCTGCTCCGACATGCACCGCCGTCTGTTCCATCAGGAACACGAAAAGATGGCCCTGACGCGTCTCATGGACGCGCAGAAACGCTTCGAAACTCTCACCAGAACGGGCACGGAGACGAGTAACGGCAAGAACGGCAAGAACGGCAGGAATGGGAAAGCCGCCCCGATGAACGGAGTGCCGCTCCCGCAGGAGGAGATGAAAGGGTTCCTTCCCTACGGTCCGGTCACCAAGTCCCTGCGGGGCTTCCGGCAACTGTCCGTCGGACCTTTGAGACAAATGGTAGAGCCGTTTCTGCCGGAGCTCCATCTGCGTCTCGAGGTGTTTCCTCATACGGCCGGAGCCGTGGAGATTGCCATCGCGCAGCCCGGCCCCGTTGTCTTCCGACGCCCGGCGGCGTCATTCGATGCGCTTGCGGCGGGCCCGCGGCCGGAACTGCCTGCATGGAATTTCCGGCAAGGCGCTGCCCGTCTCGCCGGCGCCGGGGAGCAGGGCTGGAAGTGGGAACAACCCGCTGGCTTCCAGACACCGCTTCGGGTTTTCAACTGCGGCGCTGAGCTTGCGTCCCTTCCTCCGGCGCTTCCCATGCTCGCCTTTGACCCGGTGCTCAACTTCCCGGAAGGCGCCCTGGATGTGGACCCGGTCATCGAAGTGCAGATCCTCGAGCCTGCCACGCCGGTTCTTCCCGAGGAATTCGCCCCTGGATTTTCGGGCGCCATCTCCAAAGCTTTCCCGCGCGGGCTGCTCATACCTGTCGAACATTCCGTCATGGGCGTCGAAGAGGTTCTCACTTTCGAGGAGAACCCGGCCCCCGCTCCCATGACTTCCAGACTGGCTCCCTTACAGAAGCCTGATGCAGCAGAGCGGAAACGGAACATGCGGCGCGTGCGGACGCGAGAGATGTTCTTCCCGCTCCCCCGTCTTGGCGACCTGCCGGCGCTTGCTTCCCGCGTTGCGCACGGTAGTGTTCCGGAAACATTGCTTGCCGGGGCAACCGGATCCGAGTGGAATCCCGGGCCCGTGGCCTTGCCGTTTCTCGCCGGGCCGATGGATTGCGGCGCGGGCTGCGGCATAGGCGCGTTCTCCTTCGTTCCCGCCCCGATCAGCGAAAGGCAGGTCTTGCCGCGGCTCGGGGACATCCCAACCATTCCAGTCCGATTGCCGGAGGGCGAAGCCGTCGAAGCCGTCCTGGCGACTGCGGTCACCGCTGCCCCACTGGCGCCTCGTATGAGAACCGCGGATGACTTGTCTGCCTTGGATGTGGCCACGCCGTTCGAGAAACCGAGGCTGACCGGCCTGCTGCGAACTCCCTCGCTGCTCATCTCCGAGCTGCCCGAGAGGCTGACCGGCGAACCCGTTGCGGGAACGGCATACGGCCGTAGCCGCCGAGTGGCTCCGGTTACATCGAGCACCGCGGATCACGTGGTGAGGCCGAAATTCCCGCCGGGCGCGCTCTTTCATCCCTCTCCGAACCTTCCGGCCAGCCATTCAATGGCTAGCGTGGCGCTCCTGGAAAGGGACTCCGTCCTTGGATTCATCCGGTGTCAGGGAACGCCCGCCGAAACGCCGGCCCCGCGGGCCATCTTGCCTGCTTCGCGCTTCGCGGGAGAGCCTCTGCCGGCTCTCTCGCGGCAGGCGCTCCCGATTCCCAGCCACACCCCGGCGGCTCATCCGAAGAGCGCTCTCGGCCAGGGCCAGGCTTCTTTGTGGCCGGATCCGGCGCGGATTATGCCGCGCCTCCAGGCCGGAATTGCGGAGGATTGCGACGTCCGGGACGCCGTTCGCGCCATCAATGTGGTATGGGGCGGACGCCGCAAACCCTGGATGCGCATGCCTTCGTTTGCTCTTCCAATCTCCAGACCCGATCTGAAATGGTTTGTTATGTCCGTGCCAGTGCTTCTTCTCCTCGCAGTGTATTCGCTCACCAATAGCCAGGAAACGGCTCCTGTCGCCTCCGCCGTTCCGCAGGCCGAACCGGAAACTGCCGTCGCCGAGGCCGCGCCGCCGGTCTCCAGGCATGTGCGGTCCCACAGCCGGAAGGCTGCCGAACCGCCTCCCGTAATCGCACATGTCCCGGAGACGGCGGTGACACCGGCGAGCGCGGCGCCGTTCAGCGGTGGGATCGAGGGCCTCAAGCAAAGCATCCTCCGCCGTGCGGCGATCTCTTTGAGCGACGATTTCCGTTCCGGACTCGGAGAATGGGAGGGTCGCGGCGACTGGTCGAAGCAGTGGTCTTATGATCCGGCGGGATTTCTTGTTACGGGCCCCCTGGCGCTCTATAGACCTTCCCTGAATTTGTCCGATTACCGGATGGAGTTCCTGGGCCAGATCGAGAAGAAGAGCCTCGGCTGGGTCTATCGTGCCGCGGATACGGAGAATTACTACGCCACGAAGATTACGCTGACAACCGCGGGGCCGCTGCCGCAGGCGATCATCGAACGCTACGCGGTTGTCAACGGTAAGCAATCCTCCCACTACCGCCGGCCTCTGCCGTTGCAGATTCACGCCGATACGCTCTATCGGATACGCGTAGATGTGCGTGGTAACGGTTTCACCCTATTGGTCCAGGGCCAAGTGGTCGATTATTGGAGTGACGACAGATTAAAAACAGGTGGAATTGGATTCTTCAGTGCAAAAGGGGAGCAAGCGCGTCTGCGGTGGGTCGAGGTTTCACACCAATATGATTTCCTCGGCCGGCTGTGCGCCTTCCTGGCCCCGTATAGTTTGCCTGCAAAGGATGGGAGTCTGAAGCAATGAACCAGAAAAAGCGCGTGGAGAGAGAGCCGGCCAAGCCGGTAACCATGGGCGTAATCGCCGAACCTTCCCAGATGTCCAATGCGCATGCCAAAGCGCTAGCCAAAGCTGTTTCGCTGCACCTCGAGGGCAGGGCGAAAGAGGCTCTGAAGGAATTGGATAACGCCGTTAACAATGGCGCCGACTCTCCCGAAGTGCATTCCGCGCGCGGCCACCTGCAGTATGAACTGGAACTCTACGAAGAGGCCGTGCAAAGCTACACGCGGCTGCTCGCCCACGACTCGAGACATCCCAACGGGAACTTCAATCTCGCGGTCTGCCTCGAGAAACTGGGGCGGTGGGAACACGCCGCGAGCCAGTTCGAGAAGGCCCTCGACGCCGATCCGCAGCGGCTGGAGGCGTGGCTGGGGCTGGGCATCTGCCGCCTCCACAGTGAGAAGGCCGAGCAGGCTTTGGACGCCTTCGAGCGCTGTCTTGCCCGCGACGCCGATCACGAAACGGCGCGCTTTGGCAAGGCCGTCGCGCTCCAGTATCTGTGGCGCTTTGACGAAGCCGCGGAACTCTACCGCTCGATTCTCGAAAAGAATCCCAACTCCGAGGAATCGCTCGTCAACCTCATCACCATCGGCATGGCGCGCAAGGATGAAAAGATGATCCGGGAATACTCGGAGCGTCTGCTCACCATCCGCCCCTTCTCCCAGGCCGCGCTCGAGGGGCTCGCCACCTGCGCCTTCTCCTCCAATGACTACGAAGCCGCCGCTCGCTGCTGCGCCAAGCTGGTGGAATTCACTCCGAACCATTTTGAACGCTGGTTCAATCTCGGTGTCGCCTATCAGAAACTGGGCCGCCTGGATCAGGCGGCGCAGGCGTACGCCGAGGCCGTTCGAGTGCGTCCCGACGCCAAACAGGCCTTCGTCAACCTCGGCATCGTGCGCCAGGAACTCGGGGATCTCAAGGGAGCCAAGGAAGCCTATGATCGCGCCCTGCAACTGGCGCCGGACATTCCCGAAATCCTCTATAACCTCGGTTCCGTGCTCGAGCAGCAGGGACAAAAGGAAGAGGCGGAGAAACTCTACACCCGCCTGTTGGTGAAAAACTCCGATTGGGAAGACGCCTGGTTCCGCCTCGGATACCTGCGCCTCACCCGCGGCGATTATCATGGCGGCGCCGAAGCCTTCGACGCCTGTCTGCGCAAGAAGAACAACTGGCCGGAGGCGCTGGTCAACCTCGGCTTGTCTTACTGGAAGATCGGCGATCGTGATTCGGCCCGCCGCTCCTATGAACAGGCCCTTGAAGCAAACGCCGAATCCGTCGATGCCCTGCGCGGCCTTGCCGCTCTTGCCATCGAACGCAACGATTTCGAACAGGCTCTCGACTATCAGGCCCGTCTCATCGATCAGGGCGAGCGCAGTCCGGAACTCTTCTACAACACCGGCCTATTGCTACAGAAGTCCGGCCAGGTCGAGGACGCCATCCGCCTTTACAAGGAAGCCCTCACGGAGCGCCCGAACTTTGCCGAAGCGCTGCTCAATCTGGGTCATGCGCTGAAATCGAAGGGGCAGCAGGAAGAGGCTCGCACCTACTGGAAGCAGGCGCTCGATGCCAAGCCGGAATTGGCGCAGGGCTACTTCGAGCCCGTTCACAACTAACTAGCCAAGGGCTTCGCCTTTGATATCCCTTCGGGATATGGAAGTCAGGCTAGGAGACAGGAGACAGGAGACAGGCTAGAATGGCGGTGACGTACGCGTTGAGTAGTCGGCTGACTCTTCCAGCGTGGCAGCGAGCTGAGCGGTATCACCGTAGCTGAGGTCCTTGGCAAGGATCAGGAAATAGCGGCATTCCTCGACCGACCCCTCGGCGATGTTCATGAACCGGGCCTTGTCCGGCTTGCTGCGACGGCGGAATCCCTCGGCGATGTTGGCTGGAATGGATACGGCTGCTCGGCGCATCTGGAGTGAGAGGCCGTAGGTCTCGTGCTTGGGAAACGCTGCGGTGAAGGAGTAGACCTCCAGCACGAACCGGTGGGCCTTCTGCCATACCAGCAGATCCTGAAACGTCCGCGCCGGTTTTGCAGTGGCCATAGACATCAGAAGGCGTTCACGGCGGTATGCTCCTGGTATCTCACCACACAGGAGGATGAGGCATGAACGCCTTCGTCGAGCATCACAAGGTTAGCATCCAGTTCACTGGCATCGTTCCGCTATGATCTGTCAAAGCTCCGCGCAAAAGGACTGGTGGAACGGATTCCACATTCGCGTCGTTACCGTCTGGCCGGCAAGGGCTACTCGATCTGCGTGGCCTTCCTCAAACTGTTCGAGAAAATCTACGCGCCTCTTACAGCAGGACTGCTGTGGCCGTTCCGCGGAGATCGAATTTTGGCAGAGCAAAAACGCTGCGAACTCGATCGCCTGTATCAGCGCGTCTCCGATGACCTGGATGCGCTCTTCCGCGCCGTCGGCCTCAATGTTGCGGCGTGAATTCCGCAACGAGAACAAAGTTCTCGTTGGCGAGCGTATAACGGCTAACCGCGCGGCGTGGGGCCTTGGGCGCAGAGCCTCTTCACCTTGATTGCGAAGGCGCATTCACGCGGGGCTTGCCGGATAGCTTGAGCAATCCGCGCCGCAGGGCGGCATGTACCGCATGTGGCGGATGCCCGGCATTGGGCGATTCGAGAATCGCGCGCGTCGCTTCATCCACCGGCAGAGTCCCCACCCATGACCCCGGGGCTCCCTGGACCACGGTCTGCGTGCCTTCCTTCAGGACCGTGAGGCCCTCGGACACTTCGAACGCCATCCCGCCGTTTGGCTGCAGCAGGTAATCCTCGACGGCAAAGATCTCTTCGATGGCGGCTCGCGTGATTTCTCCCCAGCGGTCGGCCGATACCTCGCGTTCGGCGTGCCAGGCTTCTCCGGCAGGGGTATGCGCAAGCACGGTGATGCCTTGCCGCGTGCCGTGCAGTTCGCGGCGGTTGGCGCTGAGTTCCAGCACCTTGAGGTCTGGCGTGTGGATCGGCGGACGCCCGCTGGTCCAGGAAGCAAAGATAACTGCCTTCCCGGCGGGCGTGAGGTAGGAAGGAGCTTCGGTCGCGATGCGCCAGGCGAGTTCATCGCCCCGCACGCCGCCGTGGAGGTAGGTTTCGATGGATTCGCCTTGCGGGTTAGGGTAGTAGGGCGGCTGCGAAAGGATCACGTCGAACCGCTCACCGCGCGCCGGAGCAAAGCCGTCCCCGCGGCGGAACTCGATGTTGGCGATGCCGTTTAGTGAAGCGTTGAGCTTCGCCAGCGCCACCGCGCGCGGGTTGATGTCGGTTCCCACCACATGGGCGGCGGTGCGCGACAGCAGAAGCGCCAGGGTTCCCGCGCCGCAGCCGAGATCGAGCGCGCGCTGCACGGCGTGGGTGGGACATCCGGCCTGATAGAGAATCGCCGTGGTTTCGCCCGCTCCCATGACGGCTTCCGAATGGCCGTTCAGATAGTCGCTGAACAGGTAGAGCCCGCGGATCAGCCGCAGGTGGAACGGCGCGGTCAGCCTGTCGCCGTCGCTCAGCAAGAGCCCGCACTCCCGTACGGCGCCCAGCAGTTCCGCTCCCATTGCGGCTTCCGCTTCCCACGCGGGGGTGGGAATTGCGCAGAAGAAGAGACGAAGCAGCACTGCCGCCGCGTCGTCCCGAAACTGCGCCTCACGCGCCGGCGTGAGCGGGCGCCGCAGGTTGTCCGGATGTTCCGTCATGCGGCGGAGGAAGGCGCGGTCGATGCCGCAGGCTCTCCATCGCGAGGCGAGCGCGGGTCCGGGGCTCTTTTCCAGGTTCGATACGCCGGGCAGTGGCACTTCTTCCCGATGGTAGCGAAGTCAGGCTCCCGAACCTCGCCGGCGCCTCATCCGCCGCCCGTAAGTGCAAGAATATAGGTGCGGCATGCCAGCGCGCTTCCAAGGTCTGAAGATTCTCGATCAGATCCACGATGCCATCATTGCTTCGGATCTGGATGGAACCATCACCTCCTGGAATGCCGGCGCCGAACGGCTCTACGGCTACAGTGCGGATGAGGCCGTGGGGGCGAATATCTGCATGCTGCATTTTCCCGAAGATCGTCCTTGTATTCAGTCCTCGGTTTTCGATCTGCTCCATGACAAGGATATGGTCGAGATCGAACTGCGCAACCGCCACAAAAGCGGGGAGGAGATCTTCGTCGACTCGCGCATCTCAGCCCTTCGCGACGGCAAGAGCAGGCTGGTGGGACATTTGAGTTGCTCGAACAATATCACTGTCCGATTGAAGGCTGAGAATGCGCTCCGCTCCAGCCGGGAGCAGTTGCAACACCTGGTGTCGAGCACCCCCGGACTTCTGTATAGCTGCACGACCAAATACCCCTTTGTGCCCAATTTCCTCGGGGATAACGTGGAGCAGGTGCTTACCTTTTCGGCCAGCGAACTGGAAGAGAATCCGGAGTTGTTTGTGAGCCGGTTGCATCCGGAAGATTCGGAACGCGTCATTACCGCCTCCTCAGGCGTGCTTGAACGTGGCTCTATACTCGAGGAGTACCGCTTCCGAGTCCGTAATGGGTCGTACCGCTGGCTGCGCGATTCCGCGAAGTTGGTTCCGGGCGACGGTCACAGGCCGCCGGAGATTGTCGGCTATTGCGAGGACATCACCGAAGCCAAACGAATCGAGGAGACTCGCCTCGAGCAGGAAAGGCTGGCGGCAATGGAGCATGCCCTCCTCACTACGCTGGACGGAGAGCGAAGGCGCTTCTCCAGGGAACTGCACGACAATCTCAATCAGGAATTGGCGGCCGTGCTGCTGGACTTCGCCTACCTCGAGAACAATCCCAAAGTGGCCGCGAAGTCGCTTCACAAGTTCCTCGAGGGTTGGACCCAGCGGATCACCAGGCTTACGCAGCTTATCCATGACATGGCGACGCAGCTTCATCCTTCCCGGCTGGAACATTTGGGCCTGGATCGCGCCCTGCGAGGGGAGTGTTCCGTGCTCGCCTCGCGCACGGGAATCGCCATCGAATTCCACAGCGCCTCCCTTCCTGAGAGATTCCACCCGGATGAAGATCTGTGCCTGTACCGCGTGGCGCAGGAATGTTTGCGGAATATCGTCCAGCATTCGCACGCCACTCATGTACGCATTGCCTTGCAGGGAATGGAAGGAGGAGCGGGCATGGTCATCGAGGATAACGGGCGGGGATTCGATCCCGACGCGCTGCCTCCTGACCGATTGGGAATCCGCAGCATTACGGAGCGGGTCCGGCTGGCGAAAGGGACGCTTTCCCTGCACTCCGGGAACGGGCACGGAACGCAGGTGGAGGTCTGGATCCCGATCTCCCGGGCCAGTCCAGCCGAGGACGGCGGCGACGCTGCCTGAATCCTGGCGGCCCCGCGGCGCATCTCAAAAGCACGAGTTCCGCGGTAATCTCCCTAATCCTGCTGGAGATTGCGATATTATGGATTCAGAGGGGCAATGGCACTCCCGATCGCTGTACCGAATTCTTGGAGCACACACGCCGCATCTCTGCTCTCCGCCATCGGCAACACTCCGCTTATCAAACTGGAGCGCATCGCCGCCGGATTGCCGGGAGTGGAGATCTACGGGAAGGCCGAATTCCTCAATCCCGGCGGCTCGGTGAAGGATCGCCCAGCGCTGAATATGATCGTGGATGGAGAGCGCACCGGCAAGCTGACGCATGAACGGATTCTGCTCGATTCCACCAGCGGGAACACCGGCATCGCCTATGCGATGATCTGCTCGGCGAAGGGCTACCGCGTCAAACTGTGCCTGCCGAAGAACGCGTCCGAGGAGCGCAAGAAGATTCTGAAAGCGTTCGGGGTGGATATTGTATTTACCGACCCGGCTGAGGGCTCGGATGGGGCCATTTGCAAATGCCGTGAGATCTACGAAACCGACCCGGACATCTATTTTTTCCCGGATCAGTACAGCAATCCGGCCAACTGGAAGGCGCATTTTGAAACCACCGGGCCAGAGGTGATCCGGCAGACCGAAGGGCGGATCACGCACTTTGTCACCGCCATGGGAACCAGCGGGACGTTCGTAGGCACGACGCGGCGGCTGAAGCGCGACGTCCCTGGCATCCGCTGTATTTCGGCGCAGCCCGCCTCGGGCTTTCATGGCCTGGAAGGGCTGAAGCACATGCCGACGGCGATTGTCCCGGCCATCTACGACAAGGATCTCGCTGACGATAACATCTGGCTCGACACCGAAGACGCATACGCCATGGTTCGGCGCCTGGCGCGCGAAGAGGGTCTGCTGGTGGGCATCTCCGCCGGCGGGAACGTGGTGGCGGCGCGCAAGATCGGCGAGGAGTTGGCGCGAAACAGGCAGAAAGGCGTAATCGTCACCGTCCTCTGCGACGGCGCGGCGAAATATCTGAGTGAGCCGTTCTGGGACCAGGAAGAGTAGCGCTAAACTACAAGATGATCCAAATTGAGAAACAGGCCTGGGAGGTAATGGTGGCGCACGCACGCGCGGCCTATCCGCGCGAGTGCTGCGGCGCCATGCTGGGCGTGGAAGAGGACGGCGCCCGGCGCGTCCGTGCCGCGCGGCCCATGCGGAATGCCTTTGAAGGCGCGCAGGAGGATACTTACGTTCTCGATCCGGCCGAACAGCTTCAGGTGGAAAAGGAAGCGCGGGCGCAGGGATTGAGCGTCGTCGGCATCTTCCATTCGCATCCTGATTGCGACGCCTACTTTTCGCGGCGCGACCTCGAGAACTCCTGCCCCTGGTATTCCTTTGTGGTGCTGTCTGTGAAGAAGGGCGAATTCGACCACGCGAACAGTTTTCTGCCGAACTTCGAACAGACCGCGGCGGAGAAAGAACAGTTAGAATATTCGGTTTAGCAGGATTAGAATGACATGGCAAAGATTCTCATACCCACTCCATTGCGTCAGTTTGTGAACGGACAGGACGCCGTTGAAATCGCGGGCGGTACGGTAGGCGAGTGCCTGGAAAAGCTCACGGCAGATTTCGGCGATCTGCGCAAGAATCTCTTCAACGATGAGGGGAAGCTGCGCAGCTTCGTAAACGTGTACCTGAACGACGAAGACATCCGCTACCTGGACAAGACGGCGACCGCGGCCGGCGATCGGGATACCATCTCCATCGTTCCATCGATTGCAGGAGGACGTTAATGGCGACAACGGCAGTTCCAGTTGCGCTTTCGAATGAAGAGGTGTTGCGCTACAGCCGCCACCTGCTCCTACCCGAAGTGGGCATGGACGGGCAGTTGAAGCTGAAGTCGGCGCGCGTGCTGTGCATTGGGGCGGGCGGTCTTGGCGCGCCCCTCGGAATGTACCTCGCCGCCGCTGGTGTGGGCACCATCGGCATGGTGGATTTCGACGTCGTGGACCGCACGAACCTTCAGCGACAGATCATCCACGGCACCAAGGACATCGGCCGCAAGAAGCTCGATTCGGCGGCGGAGACGATGCTTGACATCAATCCGAACGTGAACATCGAGCGCCATGAGGTGGCGCTCTCGAGCGAGAACGCACTCGAGATCATGAAGGGCTATGACGTGGTGGTGGATGGAACGGACAACTTCCCCACCCGCTACCTGGTCAACGATGCCTGTGTGCTGCTCGGCATTCCGAACGTCTATGGCTCCATCTACCGTTTCGAGGGCCAGGCCTCGGTGTTCGCCACCAAGGATGGCCCCTGCTACCGCTGTCTTTATCCCGAACCGCCTCCCCCGGGCCTGGTTCCAAGCTGCGCCGAAGGCGGCGTGCTCGGCATTCTCCCCGGAATGATCGGAATCGTGCAGGCTACCGAAGCGGTGAAGCTGATTCTCGGCAAAGGGGAAACGCTCATCGGGCGGCTGATGCTGTATGACGCGATGAACATGAAAGTCCGCGAGATGAAGCTGCGGAAGAGTCCCGATTGCCCCATCTGCGGGCCAAACCGCTCCATTCACCAGTTGATCGACTACCATCAGTTCTGCGGCGTTCCGAAGCAGCCGGCTCAGCCGGAACCGGTTGCGGCGAACGGCGAGATTGACGCCTTAGGCTTGAAGGAACTCCTCGACCGCAACCACAACTTCGTGCTGATTGACGTGCGCGAGCCGCACGAATACCAGATCTGCCGTATTCCGAATGCGAAGCTCATCCCGCTCGGCGAACTGCCCAGGCGCGTGCGCGAACTCGATCCCGCCGCCGAGTACATCATTCATTGCCGGAGCGGCGTGCGGAGCGCGAAGGCATGCACGGTTCTCCGTGATGCCGGCTTCCGCAGCGTGCGCAACATGGCAGGCGGCATCCTCGCCTGGAGCGACAAAGTGGACCCGTCGGTCCCGAAATACTGAACGTCTCGTATCCCGCGCCCGTCTCAGGCGAACACATGCCGCTTCGCGGTCCACTTCGCCTTCAGATATTCGCCCATGTCCAGCGTTCCGGACATCGCGCCGCCGTCCAGCGTTCCGGTGAAGCGATAGGAAAGCGCCGCTCCGTGCGCCTCCGATACGAAGCTGGCAATCCGCACATCGGCTCCTTCGATCGTCCCCGACAGGTCGCGTGAGACGAAGTCGCCCTGGTGCGTTCCCACCAGACGGTTGCCCTCCTGCTGCACGTGAAGGACATGCTGGGAACTGCCGGCGGCGAACTGGATGTGGACCTCCCACTTCCCGCTGAGATTCCCCGCCGGCGCCGCCGGAGCCTCCTTCTTCTTCGGAGCGCGGTGGGCCGAGAGCACGTCATGAATCCGCTCCCCGACAATTTTGTCCTCGCCCGGCGACATCATGTACGCCGTGATGGAAATGCCGGTTTCATTTGACTGCCGGCCGCGTCTTCTGCCGCCTTCGCCGCCGTTGAGCGCAATGCGAGGTTCGCCCTCATAGAGGATGCGCGCCACCTCTTCCCCGGTGATCCCGAGTGTATCGGCATCCCAACTGATGCTCAAATTCGGGCTGTGGTTTGACAATTCGCGCGGCTCGCGGATGCTCGACTTTACGCCACTCACTTTCTCGGCCTGCGCGCCGATGTTCCTCATCCACGACATCCACATCTCCATCTCGGCCTTGTGGTCGCGCTTCATCCACATCTCGATAGCCGCCAGCATGCCGATGGCCTCCTCCTTGCCCACCTTCATGGTGCGGCCGTGGCCATGGTGCGGCGCGCTCGACATCCACGCCGCCTGTACGAGGTCCTTGCGGCCCAGCAGCAGCCCGGCGCACTGCGGGCCGCGAATGCACTTGCCGCCGCTGTAGCCGACCAGCGTCGCGCCTCGCTGCAGGTGCACGTTGGGAACCGTCAGCATCTCCGCCGCGGCGTCCACCAGCACCGGCACGTTCTTCTTCTTCGCGATGCTGTACATGGCGTCGTAGGGCAGCGGTCCGCTTTCCGCCCGCGGTCCCGCGAAGACGTACACCATCGCCGCCTTCGGACCGAGCGCCGCCTCATACTCCGCCGCGTCGCCCACTTCGATGATCCGCACGCCCACCGAACGCACGGCCTGGTCGTACACGTTGCGCGAATGCTTCGGGATGATCACTTCGTCCTTTTCGAATCCCGTCAGATCAGGGACACGAACGTGCAGGTCAGGGTTGCCGCCGGTGACGCAGGCCGTCGTGGCATGCGCCAGGCCCGCCGCGCATCCCGAGGACACCATGCCCCACTCGGCTCCCGTTAACTCCGCCAGCCGCCGCCCAATGCCCTCCGCCAGTTCGTCAAGCTGCACGAAATGATGCGCCGCCGCTTCCTTGGCCGCGCGCACTTCCGGCAGTTCCAGCGACCCGCCGACGATGGTCAGTGTTCCCCGGCAGTTGATCACCGGCCGGACCCCGATCGACTGATAGATCTGGTCCGGACTCACATGGAGGTTGCCCACCGTGGCCGCCGCGGGCGCGCCCAGCGCCTCCCTACCCTTCATCAGTCCGGGAATAGCGGCGAGCCAGCCTGCCCGTTGAATCATTTCCCGGCGGCTCAACCCGCCCAGGTATTTGTGGAAAGCGCTCTTTACGGAGTGGATCATCGCGAAAACCTCCCAGGTTCCATCACATCACAAATCGACGGCCTGCTGTTCTTCAGCCCTTCAGCCACTTATCAAACCACGCGAATGCTTCCTTCTGCATCTCGAGGTCGAACTTGTGCGGCCCGTCATAGAAGCTCGCCCGGTAGCGATCGGCGGCCCCGGCCTTTTTGTAGACCGCCGTCAAAATCCGGTCCGCCCGTTGCATCTCAGGCATGGTGAACAACTGATCCTGCCGGTTGTTTAATACGAGCACCGGATTCGGCGCCCCCAGACCCAGAATCTCCGGATAATCGAGGTCGCGCGGCAGACCCGGAATGTAGACCATCCACGTGTGCGTGTAACACTTGTTCAACAGGTAGTCCCGCCACGTGGTCATCATGCCCACGCAGCACGAACAGCGGATCCGCTCGTCGGCGCCGGTCAGCATTACCGTGCGCAAGCCGCCCCCCGATAGTCCGCCGCAGCCAAGCCGCGTCGCATCCACATCGGGCCGGGACGCCAGGTAATCGAGCGCCCGCTGGTCATCGAACACAAACACGCCCGGCCAAGTCATGCCAGCGCAGAAGAGGCTCTTGGCGATCAGATGTTCGTGCCCTCCAGCGAACTGGTTGTAGCGCTCGATCTCCGCTTCTTCTTCCGGATTCGCCTCCACCATGTTGTTGCGGATGTTCGCCGGCAGGTTTGCCAGGCGCATCCGCCGGCTGCCGAAGGCGAACGTGTCGTGCACCAGCACCACGTACCCTCGCCTGGCCAGTTCGTTCGCCCACGCCGCGCCGCCGTAGTAATGCTCCTGGTGCTTCACCATCAACGGATGCGGATCTTTCGAAATCTTTGTAATCTTGCGCAGGCCGAAATATTTGTTCCCGCCATGGTCATGCAGCGCGACAACACCCGGTAATTTACCGGCAGCCCCGGCGGGCTTCAGCACCAGGGCTTCCGTCGGAGGGCCATATGGAAGCTGCCACTGCATGTGCTCGATGGACAATCCATCGAACTCGAAGTGGTGTTGGATGACGGGAACCGGCGTGGCGGCGCCTCCCGGACCCAACAGCGCCTCCCGGTAGCGGGCGCGAGCCACCGGCCTCCAGGAATCCACGTTAGTGAACATCGGCTGCCGAAAGGAAAGACGCGGCGGATCCGCGACGGCGCGGGCTGCCCAATCGCCATATGCGCCAAGCATGTTCGGGGTCATGGGTCCATCATTATGGAAGGGAACGGTGATTTGCAAGCGCGCGGAGGCGTGGTACCATCTATCAAACGTACTAAGTATGTCTTGTTTTAGGCCACTAAGGTTCTTTTCCAACTACCGTTCTATTCCCACGTAACCATGCCTCCTCTACTCTCCAAATGAAAGCTATGCTGAACCACTCACTGTCATGTGGGTGGGGGTTATGCAGAGGGCTGCTTCTCCCCCTCCTCCTCTCCGCCACCTCTGGGTTCGCCGCTACGGTGACCGTCCACTTTAACACTCCGTACTCCACGAGCATGACGGTTGACCGCACGGTTGATGGCGGAGCCAACTGGTATCTGCAAGATCCCGGTCAATTCAACTTCTCGCTCGTTAGCGGTCCAAGTGGGATTCCCTCGCAGTTCTACACCTTCTGTATCGAGCCGCGAGAATTCCTCACTCCCGGGCAAACGGTAACCTACAACCTGGCCATGGTCGAAGCCGGAGCAACGAACATCGGCGGCATGGGCGCGACGAAGGCAAACCTCCTGCGGGAACTGTTGAACGGCTACTACCCGGATTTTTCCGTACAGATGGACCAACTGCATGCCGCTGCCCTTCAAGTGGCCATCTGGGAGATTGTCCGCGAGAACCAGCAAGGAGTGGGAACCTACAATTTGTCCACCGGGGATGTGCGGTACAGAACGTGGTCCGATTCCGCTGCATGTACTCCGGGCCAATACACGTGCGTTCAGGATCTCGCCCAGCACTGGCTCAACTCGCTTACAGGAATCGGCGGTCCCTACATGCAGAACGTAGACGCCCTGATTCTTACCGGAGGTGTGCAGGATATTCTAGTGCAGTTCTCGGGAGAGAACCCTATCCCCGAACCGGGGACCTATTTCCTGACGGGTACGGCCCTGATCCTCGCGGGGGCCGGATTCCGTAGGGCCTGGAGGCAGTCCGGCCGGTCTCGATAGAATAGCGGTTAGGGCTCCGCCGCCATGCCCCGATCCACCGTTCGTCCTTACAAACTGCTTGCCGCGCACTACGACGAGTTATTCGGGTTCGCCCGTTCCTGGGGCGAGTTTGCCCGTACGAACCTGTTGGCGAATGTTTTCCCGAAGATCGATTCCGCCTGTGACCTGGCCTGCGGGACCGGGACGGCGGCATTGGAATTGGCGCGGCGGGGTCTGAAAGTGTACGCGGTCGACCTCTCGCCCACCATGTGCCGCCTGGCGCGCAAGAAGGCTCGCGCCGCGGGATTGCCGGTGCAAGTCATCCAGGCCGACATGAGAAACTTCCGTCTTCCACGGCCGGTTGGGCTGGTAACTTGTGAGTTCGATGCCCTGAACCATATTCCCCGGAAGAAGGATTTAGGCTCTGTAACAAAGGCTGCCGCGCGCGCGTTGCAGCCTGGCGGCCATTTCTATTTCGACGTGAATACACGCCTTGCTTTCGAGAAGATTTGGCCTTTGACATGGTGGCTCGAAAAGCCCGGCGTGGTTCTGGTGATGCGCGGCGGCTACGACGAGTCAAGCGGCAAAGCGTTCGCCAATGCGGAATGGTTTATTCGCGAGGGTAGCCTTTGGCGCCGGCATCACGAGTATGTCGAGCAGGTCTGTTGGACGGCACGGGAGATCCGCGAGGCGCTGCACGCCGCGAGTTTTCGTTCCATCCGTAAGTGGGACGCCGCCCCTTTCTTCAAGGATGACCCTTTCGTGCGCCGTGGCTATCGCACCTTCTATCTCGCCCGCAAATAGGCCGTCTCCATGACAGAATCACCAATCCGAAGGACTACACGGACAAGAGAAAGAACAAGACGTACAAAGTCACCGGGAAGCTCCTTCTCCGCGCGCTGTATAAGTGGAAAGGCTCCGATGCCGGCGAGGAAGTGAAGAAGGCCATTAACAAGAAGCTGCGGGAATCCGGCCAATCCGAGTGGCCCGTACATTAGACTCAACGGAAATCCCCGCCCGCAGGTTTATCCCGTAGCCTGCCGAAGGTATGAAATATTGCTCCGCCTGCTGCGTCTAATGATGTATTCGGGAGTTGCATGATTAGAATTCTTCTGGCGGACGACCATTCCATGATCCGGCACGGCCTGCGCCTGCTGCTGGAGGAACAACCGGATTTTCTGGTGGTGGGCGAGGCGGCGGATGGCCGTGAGGCCGCTCAACTGGCCGAAGCGCTGAAACCCGACGTCGCGCTTCTCGATATTCGCATGCCGAGCCTGAACGGCATCGAGGCTGCGCGCCAGATGAAGACGCGGCAGCCCAACATTGCGATTATCATGCTCAGCATTTTCGCCGATGAAGGCTACGTGTTGCGCTCCCTCAAGGCGGGAGCCTGCGGGTACCTGCTCAAGGAATCCCCGGAGGCGGACCTGATTCATGCAATCCGTTGCGCCTTCGAGGGAAAGGCGTTTTTCAGCCCCTCCGTGAGCCGCATTCTGCTCGAGGACTACATGCGGAAGATGAAGGAAAAAGGCGTGGATGACAGCTTTGAGCTGCTGACTCCGCGAGAGCGTGAAATTCTCCAACTCGTGGCCGAGGGCAAGAGCAACAAAGAGATCGCACAACTGCTGAATCTCAGTCTCTACACTGTCGAAACGCACCGCAGCAATGTCCTCGAAAAACTGAACCTGCACAGCGTCCCGGAATTGACGCTCTATGCTGTGCGCAAGGGAGTCATCTCCTGAGGTAAAGTTCCGTGTGCTCGCCCAGCGCGGGAACCGCGCCCGGGCGCGGGGCGCCGAGCCCAAGGTCCGCGGCGGCTTCCGCCACCGTTCGCACGGGAGTGACGCAGGCGTCCAGGCTTTTCAATTCGCGAAACCACTCCGCGGCATCCTTTTTACGAAAGATGGCGCGTAAGGTTTGAAGAATCCCGGTGCGTCTCGGGTCTTCGGCGAACTGCTCCGAAGCGAATTCTTCGCATCCCAGGGCACGGCACAGCGTGGTCCAGAACTTGGGCTCGAGGGCGCCGACGGCCACGGCCCGCCCGTCGCGCGTGGGATAGAGGTTGTAGCAGGCGTAACGGCCGCTGAGGAGCCCTTCCCCGCGCGGGGCGGCGGCGCCGTTCGCCAGTTGCGCCAGGGGAATGGGGAGCATGAGGGCGGAGCCGTGAGTCATGCTGACGTCGACAAAACGGCCGGCGCCGGTGCGCGCGCGCTCGAGCAGGGCGCTGAGGACACCAATCAACGCCTGCATCGAGCCCCCGGCGAGATCGGCAATCTGGATGCCCGGCGCCATGCCGATCAGGTCCAGCACGCCGGACATGGCGAGGTAATTGATGTCGTGCCCGGCGAGGTCCCTATAGGGACCCGCTGATCCATAACCGGTCAGCGCGACGTAGATCAGGCGCGGGTTCCGCGCGTGGAGCGCTTCCCAACCGCAGCCGAGCCGGTCCATGACGCCGGGGCGGAAGCCTTCCATCACCACATCGGCGCTGCCCGAAAGGTGCAGGAAGTCCTGCAACCCTTCGGCGGTTTTCAGATTGACGGCGACGCTCTTCTTACCGCGGTTGATGCTTTCAAACAGACCGCGCGGCGGCATATTGCGCATGTAGTCTCCCGTGCCGGGTTCCTCCACTTTGATGACGGTGGCCCCCATGTCCGCCATCCATTGCGAGGCCATTGGGCCCGGCAGGAGGCGCGTAAGATCGAGGACCGTCACATCATCGAGAGCGGCAAACGGGAACATGTCCTGATATTATGCGCAGACGTGGAACAGGAAATGCTCAGCTACGCGAAAGGCCCGGAGGCTGCGCTGCTGGAAGTAACGATTGACGAGGGCTTACGCCGTACGGTGGCGGCGCATCCGCGGCGGGAGGCGCTGGTGGCGCGGCATCAGGGCGTCCGCCTCACCTGGGCGGAGTTGGATGACCAGGTGGAACGTGCGGCGCGGGGCCTGGCAGGACTGGGGCTCAAGCCCGCCGATAGGGTTGGCGTCTGGTCCACGAACAATGTCGAGTGGATCCTGCTCCAATTGGCCACCGCGCGTGCGGGCATCGTTCTGGTGAACGTCAACCCCGCCTATCGAAGCTACGAACTGCGCTACGTGCTCGAATATTCGGGGATGAAGACGATTTTTCTGCGGGAAGCCGATGCGCGGTCCAACTACCGGCAGATCCTGGCGGACGCCCGCAAGGACGGCTCCGCGGCGCTCGGGCATGCCGTTTACTTTGACCACCCGTCCTGGCGTCAGTTTCTTGAAGAGGGAGTACCCTACGCAAAGCCGGCGCTCGAACCCGAAGATGTGGCGAACATCCAATACACCTCGGGAACTACCGGATCGCCGAAGGGAGTGCTGCTGACCCACCGCAACCTGGTAAACAACGCGTGGCTGATCGCGCAGAGGCTGCGGATTACGGAACAGGACAAGCTGTGCATGCCGGTCCCGCTCTACCATTGCTTCGGGTGTGTGATGAGTTCCATGCTGTGTTTTCTTACCGGCGCGGCCCTGATCCAACCGGCGGCGAGTTTCGACCCACGGGCCACCCTCGAGGCGGTGGAAGCAGACCGTGCCACGGCCCTCTATGGCGTGCCGACGATGTTCATCGCCGAACTCCAGCATCCCGATTTTGCCCGGTTCGATCTCACCAGCCTGCGAACGGGAATTATGGCCGGGTCGCCGTGCCCGATCGAGGTGATGCGGCGCGTGGCGGCGGATATGCACCTGACCGGGATGACCATAGCCTACGGGCAGACGGAAAGCTCGCCGGTGATCACGCTTTCGCGTCCCGACGACGATCTGGAGCACCGCGTGGGAACGGTGGGCAGCGCGCTTCCCTGCACGGAGGTGAAGATTATCGACCCCGCGGGGGGCGGAACCGTGGCGGTGGGCGAGATCGGCGAGTTATGCACGCGCGGCTACCTGGTGATGAAGGGCTATGACGGGAATCCGGAGGCGACGGCGCAGGCGATCGATTCCGGCGGATGGCTCCACACGGGAGATCTCGCGGTGATGCATGCCGACGGCTATTTCGGCATCCGCGGGCGTTCGAAGGACATGATCATCCGTGGCGGGGAAAACATCTATCCGCGCGAGATCGAGGAGTTTCTTTACACCCATCCGGCGATTTCCGACGTGGCGGTGTTTGGCCTGCCGGATGAACGGTTCGGCGAGATTGTCTGCGCCTGGGCGCGGTTGAAACCGGAGGCAAAGGTGACGGAGGAGGAGATTCGCGAGTACTGCCGCGGGAACATCGCGCGCTACAAAGTGCCGGCCTATGTGCGTATCGTCGATGCGTTTCCGATGACGGTGACCGGGAAGCTGCAAAAGTTCCGGATGCGGGATGCGGAGATCGAGTTGCGCGGCCTGGCGACGGCGTCGCGAATTCAGACGGCGTAACGTCAGTTTTCTTCCGCTCCCTGCCGTACCATGCTCGATATTTCGGCGTAGCGGACGCCATAGAGCTTCTCGAGCCGGCGGCAGATCTCTTCGGCCAGCCTCGAGAGGTTTTCTTCCTCCTCGTGCTCGACCACCACTTTCAGGAAAATGTCCGTACGTGCCATCGACCTAATGATACGATGGCAACGTGGAGTGCCGAATCTGCGAAACCCGAAAACCACGCCGGTTTTGTCCGGGAGTGGGGGGTGACATCTGCTCCCAGTGCTGCGGAACGGAGCGTGAGGTCAGTATCGACTGTCCGCTCGATTGCGAATACCTGCTCGAGGCGCGAAAACACGAGAAGCTCTCCGCAGTGGATCCGAAGCTGATTCCGAACAAGGATATCCGCGTGACGGACGAGTTCATGAACGAACACGAAGCATTGCTGGATGTTCTTGCGCGGATGCTTCTCACCGCCGCGCTGAGCACCGCCGGAGCGAATGACAACGACCTGCGGGAAGCTCTGGACACGATGATCCGGACCTACCGCACGCGGCAGACCGGGCTGATCTACGAATCACGGCCCACGAACCCGGTGGCCGGCACGATCCAGCAGCAGGTGTTGGAGGAAATCGCGCAGTTTCAGGAAGCCGAGGCGCGGCAGACCGGCGTTCACAGCATGAGGGACACGGATGTGCTGGGAGTGCTGGTCTTCCTGCAACGGGTGGGCATTCACTGGGACAACAAGCGCCCGCGGGGCCGGTCTCTGATTTCGTTTCTCCTGGAGCGCTACGGTCAGAAGCAGCAGTCGCCTGCGGCGCCGCAATCGCCGTCACTGATTATTCCGTAGAGCGCAGTTCGCCGCTCGATCGGGCGGCACGTTCGGTGGTTGGCGAGGTTTCAAACTGCCTTTGCTCCTCGTCGCCACCGGACAGGCAAAGACAGTGAAGCGACGGAATCGAGTCGCCGACGCGTGTGGTCACGGACCGCATGTTCAATTTCGAAAAGCAATGAGGAGCAGCGCCAGCCCGGCACAATAGAAAATGGCCCAGGCGAGACCTCCGCGCACAAATAGGCCCGACCGGCGAAACGGCCCGGAAAAACTGCCTACAGGCCGGAAGTTGCGGCCTGTGGCGGCGACGCGCGCCATGCCGCGAAAAATGATTGTCATCATAGTGGAGAAGATTGCGCCTTCGATCAATAGCGCCAACCAGGGAATCCACGGTTCGTCGCGCCAGGACCTTTGCGCCGAGTACCCGGCGAGTGCGGTTGCGGCGAACCAGCCCATCACGCTCATCAGCCGGAGAGAGTGGCGCCGTTGCATGTCGAGCCAGCGGTGGTACTCGTCGGTGCGCTCCGGCGGCAGCGGGTAGCTGTTCCGGACCAGGATGATCTTGCCGGGTAGTAGGGCGAGCACCACGTACGTGCTGACGACCGGCCACCCCCAACTGAAGCGCGCGGCGCCGGCAGTGAGTAGAACCACCCAGCTCGCGGCAGCCAGGGCACCCATTAGGCCTTCGCCCGGCCAGCAGTTATAGTCCGCCAAACGGCGGGGTTCGAACGGCGCTACCGCCTGCGGCAGGATGGCCGGTGGAGCCCCCACGATGCGGCGAGCCCACAGCGTGAATCCTCCTATCAAGGCGAAGAATGAAGTAACGTCCACGGGAGCAAGGATGGGCATCTCGCTCCAGCGGCCGGAAATCAGCACCGCCGCGAAAACGCCTGTTACGAGCAGGCATTGAACCGCAAGCAGCGCGTGGTAGCTCCGGAGCCACCGAAGCCCGGCTCCGTCATAAAAACCGGCCGGGACCGCAACACCAACGAAGTAACCGGGACCGTGGTTCAGCGGAAAATTCCATAACCGCCAAACAACGAGGATCTTCAGGGCGACAATGACGCAGCCGCTGGCGAATCCAAGCTGTGACTCATTCATTGGGAGCCTCCTTTTCGATGCAACGATTCCAGTTCCTGGCGCACGAAGGCAACAATATCGGCGTCGTCGATTCCCGCCAGCACGAATTGGGTTAGAGCCTTACGCAGCGGCTTCCGCAATTCGCTCACCTCGGCCTCGCGCGCGCAGGCGGAAGCGACTACGGCGCCGGCCCCATGGCGGATCTTGACGAATCCCTCGTCCTGGAGCTCTCTGTAAGCGCTGGCGATGGTGTTGAGATTAACCCCCAGGTCTCCAGCCAGTTGCCTGACGGAGGGGAGCGTCATGCCCTCCCGCAACTCGCCACGAGCAATCCAGTCTTTAATACCATCGGCCACCTGCCTATAGAGTGGCCGTTCGTCACGGGCATCGACGGTAAGGAACATGCTGGCTGCCTTCTACTGTCTACTGTATGTATACTCCATACTGTAAGTCGCGTCAAGAGGGTAACGCGAACCCGCTGGCTAGGCAGCAAGCGTTGGAGGAAATCGCGCAGCTTCAGGAAGCCGAGGCGCAGCAGACCGGCGTGCACACCATGAGGGACACGGAATGTGCCGGGAGTGCTGGTCTTCCTGCAACGGGTGGGCATTCACTGGGACAACAAGCGCCCGCGGGGCCGGTCTCTGATTTCGTTTCTCCTGGAGCGCTACGGTCAGAAGCAGCCTTCGCCTGTGGCGCCGCAATCGCCGTCGCTGATTATTCCGTAAGTTACGATTTGCCGTTTGACACGAGTGCGGCAACGCCATCCCATCTTAGGCTGCGTCGCAAGCAGGGCGAAGGTGTTGTGGGCGGCAACCAGGAACCGCCGACCGGCCTCGGGGCTCACCTCAGCCGCGTAGTAGTAGGCTTGGCCGTCCAGATCCTGGTCCGCCTTGGGGCGGACAACGTAGCGGCTCACCGCGCGCCGGTCTTCTTAAGCCGTTCTTCAGAATGCGGTGTTTCTCATCCCAGTAACCTGCATCGATCTCGATCGGATCGCCGGAGTTCAGGCCTTCGAGGGCGAGATCTTCGATCTCATCCTCGGCAGCTTGGTCGTCCCGGGCAATTCGCTCGATGTAGGTCTCAACAGAGACCCCCGTGGCTTCCGCACGGGCTCGGAGTTTTGCCTCCAGTTCGGGATGAATGGTTATAACCATGGACTGATTTCTTTGGACTCTACGATCATCTTACGCCCGCCGGAGAGAGTAACACTGAGATCGGGAGTGCCCGCGCTGTGGGGGTGTGGTAGAGTTTCGGATTCCCCCCATGATGTCCAAACTGCTTTCCGTATCTCTCCTGTTTACCTCCCTCGCCGCCGCGGCGCAGCGGGGAGAAGAGATCAAGCTGTGGCCGCACGGCGCGCCCGGCTCCGAGGGGATCACAGCGCCGGAGGTTTCGAAGCCGTCGTCGAATCCGAACTACCAGGGGTGGCCGGCCAACTACACGGTGACGCATTATCCGGCCATCTACGTGTTTCTCCCGCCGAAGGAGAAGGCCAATGGCGCGGCGATGGTGGTGGCGCCCGGAGGCGGGCACCGGCAATTGGTGATCGAGAAGGAAGGCTGGGAGGTTGCGGACTGGCTCAACGCTCAGGGGATCGCGGCGTTCGTACTGAAGTACCGGCTGGCGAAGGCCGAGGGGTCCAGATATACATTGGCTGGCGAGGTCTACGCGGATGCGGCGCGGTCCATCCGCCTGGTGCGGAGCCGCGCGGCGGAATGGCATGTGGATCCGGGGAAGATCGGGTTCATCGGCTTCTCGGCGGGCGGCGAAGTGGCGGGCATGGTGGAGACGAAGTTCGATGGGGGCAAGGCGGATGCCTCCGATCCGGTGGAGCGCGTGAGTTCGCGGCCCGATTTCACGGTTCTGGTCTACCCGTGGTACCGCCCCGGCGCCATGAAAGCCGGCGCCGATCCGCTGTTCCCCGTGCCGGCGGATGGTCCGCCGGCGTTTCTGGTATGCGCCGATGATGACCGGTCGCACGTGGAACCGACGGTGAAGTTCTACCTGGAGTTGGAAGCAAAGCGCATCCCTACGGAGATGCACATCTATGCGTATGGGGGGCACGGATTCGGCCTACGGCCCACGAAGAAGCCCGCTCCGGTCATGGAGTGGCCCCAGCGGCTGAAAGAATGGTTGGTCGAGCGGGGGATCATCCGCCAGTAAGGCGAACCCGGGGCGACCGGAATGTACCACGCTCTCTCCCATGGCATTCCGGCCGCCTTCGCAGGGGCGGACAGGAGTTCCCCTATCCGCGAACCGAACCCAATGAGTACCGGAACAGTGCCACAACCTGGGCCTGGACCGGCAGTTGGTCCGAAGGAACAATATTCAACTCCCCGCCCTGCGCCAGAGTCTCGATGGCAATGGCGTTGATGAGATCCTCCTGGACGGGGAAAGGATTCACGGAGTCGCCAAGCTCTTCATGAAAGTCTCCGGAATACGCCCCCCCGGAAGCGAGAAAGAGCCTGGAAACGCGGCCCGAAGCAGCGCCACGAAGAACGCTATTGAGCGTTGTGGACCAGCGGTCGCCGGGAGCATATTCTTCCATCTCCGCAAGGTGGCGAACAGCCTGCTGCACCTTCTCGGCGTTCACCAACTGCCTGGCGCGCTCGAGAAGTTCTTCGACCGTCATCGACTCCACGTCGCCGTGCAGCGGCTTGATGATGGTGGCGGGATAGGTATTCTCCTTGCGGTAAGTGTTCACCATGCCGCCGGAGCCGGCCAGCACCAGGGGAAGACCCAGATCCTGCAGGTAGGAATGAAGACCACGGTCCAGCATGGTGCAAAAGAACCGTATGCGCCGCTCCTCATTGGCCGAAGAGATGCCAAAGGAAATAGCGCTCGATGGGGGAGGCCCTTTTCCACCCGGGTTGCGGTTCAGGCGAGGCTGGTCGGGGGCGTCTGAAGAAGCGATCTCCTCCAATGAAGTGGGAACGCCGCGCGGAAGGACGACCTCAGTCAACATGCCGTTGGACGCCCGCTTTAATCCGACCCCCGCTGGGGATAACTCGAGAATCAGAAAGTCCCTCGGCGCGGTGAGCCAATCCAGCAGAGGTTTGATGTAGAAGTGAGTGGAAACTACAACGGATTCCGGAACATCCGCGGGAATCTCGAAGCAATGGAATCCGCTACGGCTCAAGTACAGGGCCATGCCACATTTCCGGCCCTCGCACAGGTTGGGGTCATTGGAGAGGGCAAGCAGGGGGGCCACCAGGTGAGCCACCTCATGGTGCGCCCAGCCTCTGGCCACGAGCACGCGAAAGATTTCATCCACCGCCTGGCGCAGACGGAGCGAATTCGGGGCGGCGGCCGAACCGGGAGCACAACCGGGAAGGAGGACAGAAATAGCGGGCGGAATCGCCTTGCCCATGCGATGCAGGTGAGCAGCGGTGAGGGATGGAAACAACAAAAACAGCCGTTGTCAAGGAAAAAAGCCCCGTGACGAACGCCTCCTGATTCCTCGGAATTACGAAAAGGGCAACGCGCTCTCCGTGCGGACGCCGCGCTGCCCTGAGCCCACTTCCTTCCCGGAGCACTTCGCCACGCCGCAGTCGAAACGAAGCCGTGCTCCGCCAACATGAAACGTATCAGTTAGTAAGTATCTGATTAGCTGACTTTTGGAACTCCTGATACAACAGCCATGCCAACAGCACTAGGAAATACACGATGGTAACCAGAGTCAGAACCTTGCCCCACTTGTCGATGGCGAGCAGACGACCGGCGGTCATGGATTGCTGGCCCACGCTTTGCGCTTCCCGGGCCTCCATATGAAGGTGGAAATCCTGTTTCTGGGCAATCAGATGCCTGTACAGGGCCAGGCCTATTACGGCCGCCGTCAACACCGCCAGGACGATCAGTTCCGTTGCCATAGATCGAATTTCGTCTGGCATTGCTGGCACTCCTTTCGTCCGGAGGACCAGCAAGCCTCCTGCCATTCGGTATACGGCTGAAAAACACTGGCGAAGCAAGTGCGTTGCAGCAGATCCATGGGTTATGGTACACACCTTGCGGGGTTTCACCCAGTATGAAAAAGTAGTGTATTTTGGATCGGGGGTCTTATGAATCGCCGTCAGATGTTCCGTCTGTTTCCGGCGGCTGCCGGCGCGGCCGCTGCTCAATCCAGCGATTCGCCGGCATATCTCTCCATCCTGGAAGAGGAAGCTGCGAAGATCATGGCCGGGACGGAGGCGGAGCTGGCCTCCAAAGAGGCATGGGAACCTCTGCGGAAGCGCAGAAGACAGGAGCTTCAGGACATGCTCGGGCTGGAGCCCTGGCCCGGGCGAACCGATCTGCGGCCGCGTGTCACGGGCAGACTCGACTTCGAGGATTACGTGGTCGAGCGGGTGGCGTTCGAAAGCGTTCCGAAATGTTACGTAACGGCGAACCTGTACTTACCCAAGAGAGCGGATGGTCCGGCGCCCGGGATCGTGTATGTCTGCGGGCACGCCGGGCCGGCCCAGGGCTCCAAGGCCGCCTATCAGAGGCACGGCATCTCCTTCGCGCGGAACGGCTACGCCTGCCTGATTCTGGACACTATCCAGATTGGCGAGATCTACTCAGTCCACCACGGGGTGTACGGGCTGAGGCATTGGGACTGGTACTCGCGGGGATATACGCCGGCCGGGATAGAAACCTGGAACGCCATCCGCGCGCTCGATTACCTTGAAACACGTCCGGAAGTGGACAGGCAGCGAATGGGGATGACGGGGCGTTCGGGAGGCGCGGCGATGACCTGGTTTACGGCCGCCCTCGATGATCGCATTCGCGTCGCGGCGCCCATCATGGGCAACAGCACCTACGTGGCGAACATTCACGAAAATACCCAGAAGGGCCACTGCGACTGCATGTTCCCGTTGAACTTTCACCGCCAGGAAATGGCCCACCAGGGAGCGCTGATCGCCCCGCGCCCGCTCCTGATGGCGCACGGGCGCAAGGACTCGCTTTTTCCCGTAGCCGGCTATACGAAGTTCGAAGAGCTGATGAAGGGGCTCTACGGCAGCTATGGGAGGCCGGAACGGTTCCGGAACATTGTGGTGGACACCGGCCACGCGGATTCAGATTATCTGCGGGAAGAGGCCATTGGATGGTTCGATACGCATCTGCTGGGCAAACCCGGCCGGAAACTCGAGATGCGCTACGTGAATGCCGAACCACAGTCGCTCGCGGTGTTTCAGGGGCATCCTCCCAAAGACGCCATCAATCCGAAGATCGACTTGGTCTTCCGCCCGGCTGCCAGTCCGGTTATCCCGGCCAACCGGGCAGCGTGGCTGAAGCGCAGCGGCGAGTTGACGGACCTGTTGCGCAAACGCGTTTTCGCAACAATCAGGAGCGGGCCCTCGCGGCAGACGCACAAAGGCCATAGCCAGGCCCTGGTATATCTTGTGCCGCACGGTGAAGAGGCCGCCGTCACGGCGAATTTCTTCCGCTTCGCCGGCTTCCCCAAGGACGCCGCACGGATGCTCGTGTATTCGCAGTTCACCACGAATCGCGACACGCTCCGCAATGCGATGCACGTGGGGACCTCCCCCGACGCCCTGCGCGTGGAGGAGATATTGCGCGTGGTCCGGGGGCTGCAAGCGTCGCATATTACGGTGGCGGGACGCGGAACGGACGCCGGAGTGGCGCTCTACGCCGCGCTGCTCGAGCCCCGCATCGGCGGAGTGCTGATGATCGAGCCTGCCGAAAGCCATTGGGACGGGCCTGTATTTCTCAACGTGCTGCGGTACACCGACCTGCCGGAGGCCGCCGGCCTGCTCGCCCCACGGCCGCTGCATTTTTTTCACCACATGCCGCCGGCCTATGAATTCACGGCGAAGATCTACCAGATGATGGGCGCCCGCCAGGCTATCGGGGAGTGCTATTCGCTCGAAGCCGCCATCAACGCTTTGTCCGCTTCCCGATGCAATACAGAGCCTTCTCGGTGCGTATGAAAATCTGGCCTTCGGAAACCGCCGGAGAACTGAGGGTGTATTCATCCAGCCTGTTTTCAGCCAGCACCTGGAACTGAGGTCCGGCCTGGATCACAGTGGTGGTCCCCTCCTCATTCGTGATGTACACTTTGCCGTCCGCAAGGGTGGGCGAAGAACTGTAGATCGCGGAGGCGATCCGCTGTCCTCCCCACACTTCCTTGCCGGTTCTTGCATCAATGCAGAACAGGATGCCGCGGTCGTTGACGATGTAAATGTACTGGCCATCGCTGACGGGCGTGGGGACGTCCGGGCCGCGGTCATAGGTCCAGAGTCTGGCGGACTCGCTGACATCGCCCTTGCCGCCAGGCTTGAGCGCGACGAACGGCTTGACCCGGGAGCACGCATAGACGATGCCGTTCTTCACCATGGGCGAAGCAATGATACGGTTGAATCCGTCGTTAGTCGGGTTGAGGACATCGGCTCGCCACAGTTCCTCGAGCGTGGCGGGATCGTAGCCGGTCACCAGGTCGCCGCCGCTGATGATGACCTCGGTACGATTTGCCGTCTTCACAATCGTGGGAGTGGTGTAGGCGTCCGGTGATTCCATCTGAGCCTTGGTGGGCCGCTCGCGCCGGGCAAGGGTCTTTCCGGTCTTCTTATCAATACGGAGGACGTAAGAGGGATCGTCGGTCTTCATGCCGTGAAGAACCTGAACATAGAGAGAGTCGTTGTGGAGCAGGGGAGACGAACCGTAACCCCAGTTCAGGCCGAAGCGGCCGTAATCCTTCTGGATGTCGCGTTCCCAAAGCAGGTTGCCTTCAAAGTCGAAGGCTTTGAGTGCGCCGGTGCCGGTGAGGACGTAGACAGTCCGGCCATCGGTAACCGGCGAGGGGGACGACATGTTCTGCTTGTTGATCTTGTAGTTGCCCCCGGAGGTGGGCCGTTTCCAGAGCAGATCACCCTTTTCGCGATGGAGGCACCAGAGTTCGAGGTTGTCGCCGTCGGCCACGTTGAGGAAGATCCGGTCACCCCAGATAATGGGCGTCGAACCGCTGCGGCTGGGCATGGGCAGGCGCCAGGAGATGTTTTCCGTTTTGGACCAGACTACCGGGAGGTTCTTTTCTCCGCTGGTGCCGTCGAGGTAAGGACCGCGCCACTGGGGCCAGTTTTCCCCAAGGGCGAGAGTGGAGCAGGCTACGGTGAGGGGCAACAGCAACCGCATGTGGAAATTGTATGCGAAGTTGGCCGTCCTGGCTATAAATTCAGGAAATACTGGTATAATATAAGTGTGTTCCGGCCTGCACAGGCGCGCCCCTCCTTATTCGGCTCCGATTAACGAGCCTCTGTTTTCCCTGCCAACCTGACTCCCTGCCCGCCGCTCGAGCGGCCTGGAGTGTATGCCCATTGTTTGGAGATAGAAGGAGATTGCCATGGCGAGAACGGTAAATGATGTGAGAACGGATTTCCCAAGGATTGCAACCGCTCTTCCGGGTCCGAAGGCGGCGGCTGTGATCGCGCGCGACAAGGCGGTGGTTTCGCCTTCCTACACGCGGCCCTATCCGCTGGTAGTGGAACGCGGCGAGGGCGCGACCGTGCACGATGTGGACGGGAATCGATTTCTGGACATGTGTGCCGGCATCGCGGTGGTGGCGAGCGGCCACTGCCATCCCAGGGTGGTGAAGGCTATCCAGCAACAGGCCGCGCGCCTCATCCACATGTCGGGCACGGATTTCTACTACGAGAACATGGTGGCGCTGGCGGAGAAACTGGCGCGCGTGGCGCCCGGGAATGTGCCGCGCCGTGTGTACTTCGGCAATTCCGGCACGGAGGCCGTCGAGGCGGCGCTGAAGATGGCTCGCTACCACACCGGCCGCGACAAGTTCATCGCCTTTCTCGGAGGCTTTCATGGCCGGACCATGGGATCGCTGTCGTTGACCGGGAGCAAGAGCGTGCAGCGCAAGGGGTTCGGACCGCTGGTGCCGGGTGTGACCCACATCCCTTACGCCTACTGCTACCGCTGTGCATACGGAAAGTCGCCGGATACGTGTGCTGTCGAGTGCGTCAAGGTAATCGAAGAGCAACTGGTGAAGACCATTCTGCCGGCCGAGGAACTGGCGGCCATCGTTTTGGAACCGGTGCAGGGAGAGGGCGGCTATGTGGCGCCGCCGCAAAAATTCTTCGACGAGTTGCAGCGCGTGGCGGCGAAGCTGGGCGTGCTGATCATCGCCGACGAAGTGCAAAGCGGAATGGGGCGTACGGGCAGGATGTGGGCTTCCGAGCACTTTGCCTTGAATCCGGACATCCTGACGGTGGCCAAAGGCATCGCCAGCGGACTGCCGCTGGGGGCAACCATCGCCCGCGCGGAACTCATGCAGTGGAAGCCCGGAGCGCATGCCTCGACTTTTGGAGGGAATCCGGTGGCCGTGGAGGCATCGCTTGCGACCCTGGAATTACTCGAGGAAGGTTTGGTGGAGAACGCCGCCAAGGTCGGCGCCCACATGATGAACCGGCTGCGGGAGTGGCCGGCGCGCTACGGACGCGTCGGCGAGGTGCGCGGTCTGGGCCTGATGATCGGAATCGAGTTCGTCAAGGATCAGGCCACGCGGGAGCGGGATGCGGCGCTTCGCGACCGTGTCAGCCAACTGGCGTTTGAACGGGGTGTCCTGGTTCTGGGCGCCGGGCAGAATTCCATCCGGCTGTCGCCCCCGCTGGTGGTCACGCGCGATCAGGCCGACTATGCTCTGGATGTCCTCGAGGATTGTTTGCTCGAGGCCGTGGCGTAAGATGGGACGGTGAAGATCCTGGACGTCGGCTGCGGGCGGAAGAAATATCCCGGTTCCATTGGACTGGACCGGAATCCGGCCGGGGATGCCGACGTCCTCGCCGATCTGGACCACTTCCCTTTTCCGTTTCGCGACCGGACCTTCGACCGGATACGAGCGATCCACGTCATTGAACACGTGGCCGACGTCATCCGGACGATGGAGGAGTTCCACCGCATGCTGCGGCCCGGCGGCAGGGTGGTGCTGGTGACGCCTCACTATACCGATTTCAGCTCCTTCTGCGACCCAACCCACCGCTGGCACCTGAACAGCTTTTCCTTTCGCTACTTCGGTGACGACAACGCAGGTTTTGGCTATTATTCGCCGGTGCGGTTCCGGGAGATTTCCGTGCGCGTGAAGCTACTTGCTTTGTGGAGGTACTGCGGCTTCGAACTGCTGGTGAACGCGTTCCCGCGCTTCCGGCGGTTCTGGGAGCATTACTTGTGCTTTGTGGTGCGCGGAAAGGTGATGGAATTTGAATTTGAACGCGTTGACGGCAGTTGACTGGCTGCGGCACAGGGCTCGCTTGCGGCTGTGGGATCATGACCGGGCCTGGGGACGGCGGGGCGAGGATGTGGCCCACCGCTATCTGCGCGCGCGAGGCTACACCATCGTGGCGCGGAACTACCGGACACGGTCCGGATCGGGAGAGGTGGACCTCATCGGATGGGATGGAGAGACGCTGGCGTTCATCGAAGTGAAGGCCAGGCAGACCGAGGAGTTCGGAACCCCGGACCGGGCAGTGGATCCGGAAAAGCAGCGCCGCCTGCTGATCGCCGCCCGCGACTACGTGCGGCATGCGGGCGTCGAATGGGAGAAGACCCGCTTCGATATCGTGAGCGTGGTGTGGAGCAAGGCGGACGGAGTGACGCTGATCAAGGACGCGTTTGCGAAGTCGGCCGCCGCGGCGCGGGGCGGACATTGAGAACAGCTATTCTGGTTCAGAGCGGATGTGTTCCATGAGGAAGCGGAAGACCTACAATCCGAAGAGGAAGTTATGTGGCCGGGCGCAGGCCATGGAGCGTCGGGCCGCGCTTCAGGCGCTTGGGGTCCAGCCCAACTACACCGGCAATCCTGAGCACAAGCGGAATCCAGGAGACTTCGGCCTGCAGCCGCCCAGCGCCCCTCGGCTTGGCAAGACTCTTTGTGACGACCTTCAACTTGACTCTCGTTCGGAGGCCCTGCGCTTGCTTCGCGAAGGCTTCCATAGGGGACTATTCAGCGTACAGGAGCGCGGCGGCTGGCCTCAGAATGTGTGGGCAGTGACAGACGATGGATACCCGGTGGAGGCACAATTGGACGGCAACGGCAGCTACCACGGCTATCCGATGCCGGAGGATGACCCGCTGCGTGAGTTCGTCCTCGATCGATGGAATGCCCAGGGGGAGGCCTGTCGTTGACCAATGAGTTCTCGATAGAAGTGTCCTGGCTGCCCGCATCTCACGGACCCGAAGAATTCCGCCAGACATCGGCATCCTTGTGTATCCGCGCGGGCAACAAGGTAGTAACCAGAATTGAAGACGGATGGTCTCAGTCCCTGCAACACGAGGTGAGATTGTCAGTGTACCCACTGGCGCTCTGGTTCGCTTCATCCTGGTGGAGGTTGAGATGGGAGCCAAGACCATTTCGTGGCGAACCTGACTTGTCCTGGAGGATGTCGCACGAAATGCCGGGAGCGGGCTATGGTTTCTTGTGGCCTCCGGTTACCTTCGAGAGTGACGGGGAACAAATCAGCCTTCATTGCCGCCCTTCCAATCCCTTGTCAAGCGAGCCCGTGAAGTATCTGGCGGGTTTCAGTGAGACGGTCCCGGCCCAGGCTTTTGAAAGAGAGATTGACGGGTTTATCGACTTGGTCCTCGCCAGACTCCAGGCGACCAGCGGAGCGAAGACACACCTTCAGGCTTTGTGGAGCGAGATTGTCGAGGAACGCGCCGATGCGGTCATGTCGGCCGGCCGCAAATTGGAGGCGAGTTTGGGGTTTGATCCGGACGAGGCGCCGGAGGAATTAATGGATAAAATGGGCGTGCTGTCCGAGCGCGCGGGCAAGGCTGCCGTTGAGGAAATGGCGCCTGTTTGCGCCGGCCCCGATCCTGTTCGGATCCTCAAGCAGATTGAAGCTTTTTCGGCACGACCTGGAGTGGACGCCCGGATCTCCCCTCCCAGTGCATTGATGAAGCAATATTCAGGCTCTGGAGCCCCATGGGAAAGAGGATGGAATCTCGCTCGCATGGTCCGTCAAGCCTACGGATTTAACGGCGAGCCGCTGCCGGACGAGCGGCTGGCAACAGTGCTTGACATATCTCCGGAGGTTCTGCGTAATCCGATAGGTGGAACTGCGCGCGCACCCTTGTCCTTGGCTATTCGGAATGGCGCCGGTGATCGTGTGAAACTCCTGTTGCGTAAACGGAACAGACCGGGGTTGCGATTCGAGGCGGCGCGGCTTCTGGCCGAACAGATCCTGACCCCAGAAGAGGAACGCTGGCTGCCGGCAGCCGATTCCGGAACGGTGCGCCAGAAAGTGCAGCGTGCTTTCGCGGCTGAGTTCCTGTGTCCCTACGAAGCGTTGCTGGATTTTCTGAATGGGGACTTCTCTCCGGAAGCGATCGAGGAGGCCGGAGAGCATTTCGGCGTCTCCGAACTGGCCATCAAAAGCCATTTGGCTAACCACGGGCAGATGGATTCTGAGCCCATGCTGATTTGAACAACCCCGCAAGAACCCAGCAAGCGCGCGGGTAGCCTCGGCACGGGGAGCGGTATAATGCCTCTTTCGCGCTCGCATCGCGGCCCGCCTCGATGTGGGCATCCAATCGAAGCCGTGAAGTTTCTTACTGTTTCCTGCAGAAGGGGGATCGTTGCCAGAACTGCGCAAAGACCCGATCACCGGCCGGTGGGTGATCATAGCGACGGACCGCGTCCGGCGTCCGAGTGATTTCGCAAGAGAAACCGTGACCATCAAGGGCGGACGGTTCTGTCCCTTTTGTCCTGGGAATGAGTTGAAGACGCCGCCGGAAGTGCTTGCCTATCGCACCAGCGGGCGCTCGAATGAACCCGGGTGGAATGTTCGCGTCGTACCGAACAAGTTCCCCGCGCTGCGCGTCGAAGGCAACATGGAGCGGCAGGGCGAGGGAATGTACGACAAGATGGACGGCGTAGGGGCGCATGAGGTGATCATCGAGACGCCCGATCACATGGCCACGTTGAGCGACTTGCCGGAGAAGCAGATTGAAAGCGTGCTCTGGGCTTTCCGTGACCGGACGCTCGACCTCAAGCGCGACATTCGGCTGCGCTACATCCTGTTCTTCAAGAATCACGGCGAAGCGGCGGGCGCGACGCTCGAACATTCGCACGCGCAGTTGATCGCGCTGCCGGTGGTGCCGAAGCGAGTGCAGGAAGAGATCGACGGAGCCAAGCGCTACTACGATTTCAAAGAGCGCTGCGTGTATTGCGATATGGTCCGTCAGGATGCCGAAGCGGGAACGCGCGTGGTTCTGGAGACGGATTACTTTCTCGCCGTGTGTCCCTACGCCCCGCGGTTTCCGTTCGAGACATGGATCGTGCCCCGGCGGCATGCCTCGCATTTCGAAACCGCGGATGCGCCGCTGCTTGAAAACCTTTCCTGGGTGCTGCGCACGCTGGTGCGGAAGATGGATAAGGTGCTCGAACGGCCGCCGTACAATTACGTGATCCACACGACGCCGATTCACGAAGCGCCGATGGCGCACTATCATTGGCACCTCGAGGTGATCCCAAAGTTGACAAAGGTGGCGGGGTTTGAATGGGGCACGGGCTTCTATCTGAACCCGACGCCGCCGGAGGAAGCGGCGCGGTTCTTGCGGGATGCCGGGCTCAGTTAGCCGGTCACGAGAGGAAGTAACGCGGCTGGTCGCGCAGCAGTTCCTTCAACCTGGAATCGGGCTTTTCCGTTTCCAGACGGCAGGTGTTGCATCCCTCGAGACCACTCACCGCAATGCGGCCGTTTTCCTGCGTGACGCGATAGGCCATGCGCGCGCCGCGGTCTCCCGCCAGCCGGTCAAGCGGCCAATCGTTGTTCGACAGGATGTGGATGCCTCCCTCGGGTCCGATGAGCACCGTCATCGAATCGCTGGCGGCGGATCCGGTTCGGGCTGCCGAGAGGGCCGCGTCGAGCAACTTGGTGGCGTTCTCCCAGAAAATGCTCATACCAGCCTCTTCGGAGGGAACACGTGTTGTATGAGCGGGCTTGTGCCTACCGCGGGGAATGCGCGCCGCAAGACGCGCAGGAAAGCGGAGAGTTGCGAATCGTAATCAAACGCGCGTGCAGCGCGTCGAGTTGCGCCGACAACCGCCCAATCTCCCCGGCTTGGCCCTGCGTAATTGTCGGGAGTACGGCAGCGGCGAAACGATAAGTTCTCGCTGCTCGTTCCAGACCGGACGGTGAGGAGGCATGGAGCGCTTGGCAAAGTTCTCCAGCCATGAGAATCAGCAATTCCCGGTCCGTCTTCGCCCGTAATTCGATCAGTTTGCCTGTTTGCGGATTGCCCATACAACTGCAAGGACGCGACCCTTCACTCAAAAAGACGAAGCCGGCGGTGGGAGGGTTCGCGCAGGCAGTTAATTTTTACGAAATCTCGAGAGCGTCCCCCCGCTCAGGCGCGCCCGCTTGCGCCGGACCCGCCAAGGTGAAAGAGTAGTAGAAGAAAGCCGTGCTTCGATGAAGATTTCGTTTGGGAGTTGGGCCTTCTCATTCGGCCCATATGCGCGGCGTCCCCTTCCCTTTGACGAAGCGGCGCGCCGCGTTGCCGCCGCCGGATATGACGGAATTGAGCTTGGCGGATTCCCACCCCATGTCACCTTGGAACAATACGCCAGCGCCGTCTCGAGACGGGAATTGAGGCGGATGCTCTCTGACCTGGGGCTGGGAGTTTCGGGATACGCTCCGGACTTCACCATGGTGAACCCCCTGGTAGAGGAGAACCGGTATAAGTACCTGGAGCGGATTCAGCGCTGCGTCGAGTTGTGCGCCGAGGCCGGGAGCCCGGCGCTGCGCGTGGACACCATCGCCGCCCCAGGCTCCATTGCGGAGCCCGAGTATGAGGAATGCGCCGCCCGGCTGGCGGCCTTGTGGCATGATGCGGCGGAACTGGCCTCACGGGAGCGCGTGCGGCTGGTGTGGGAATTCGAGCCCGGGTTTGTCTTCAACAAGCCCTCCGAAGTCGTGAATATTTTCGAAAAGGTAGGACACCCGAATTTCCAGATCCTGTTCGACACCTGCCATGCCTATCTTTGCGGCGTCGTCGGGGCGCGGCAACAGGGCACAGTGGAGCGGCTGGCAAGAGGTGTGCCGGAGTTCCTGGAATTGCTCAGCGGCCGCATCGGCCACATCCACATTGTCGATACCGACGGAACGCTCTATGGCGACGAAACCAGCACGCACTGTCCCTTCGGTGAAGGGGTGATCGACTTTCAGAAGCTGGCGCCCGACCTTCTGTCCGTGCCGGGCATCAAGTGGTGGTGCGTCGATCTTTCGTTTCGTGCCGATAGCGAGCGGTTGCTCGAGCCCAGCCTGGAGTTTGTCAGGAAGTTGACCGCGGGCGTGCGCGTGTAGGCCGTGGCAGGCAAGCTTTTAGCGCTAGCGCTAGCCGCGGCGAACGATCGGGATTCCGCAGCGCACCAGGGCGGCTTCCACGGCGCGTTCGCTCAGCCGGCTGGCATCGTATTCCACCCTCACGGCGTCGAGGGAGGGCCGCTTGAGAACTACGCGGTGAATTCCGTAGACGCCGTGAACCCGGGCGATGGCGTCGAGATCGCCGTCTCCGAGCGGACGCACGAGATCATACTGTAGGTCGACCTTGGTCATTCGAAAAACAGCATAGCATTTCAACCCGGGGAACTGAGGGTAATGACAAACTCCGCTCCGCCCTCCGGACGATTGGCGGCGCGGACGCGCCCGCCGTTCGAGCGGACGATCGAGCGCACGATATTCAAGCCGATGCCTGTGTTCGAGGGCTTTGTGGAAAAGTGCGCGTCGAAGATCCGCGGGAGGATCTCTTCCGGAATCCCGGGACCATTGTCGGCGATAACGATGCAGGCGCCGTCTTCACCCGAGGAAGCCGTCAGTTGCACTCGGCCTCCCTGCGGCATGGCCTGTACGGAGTTGAGCAGGAGGTTGACGAGCACCCGCTCCCAGCCCACAGGATTGCCGCGGATGCGCAGGCCGGGTTCGATCTTCCGTTGAAAGTCGATGGCGGGCCCATGCGTGGCTCGCAGGAAGTCGCCCGCGACCTGTACGGCGATCCCGGCGATCACCGCGAAATCGAAGGTGGAGTCCGTAACCTGGGAGACTCCGCGAACCAGCCTCTCTCCGTGCTCGGCGCTGCGCTGTATCGTGCCGGCGACGGATTCCCACCGCGGGTCGCCGGCCAATAAATCAGCGGCGTCCAGAATTGTTTGAAACACGTTCTTGAGATCGTGGACGAGGCCGGGAAGGGTCAGATCCTGGGCGTCTGTTGGGGACATGCCGTTACTCGCTCAGTGAGCGTAGCATGTTGTAAAACTCCGGGAAAGAGACCGAGGCGGCATCGGCGTTGTGGATGCGGGAAGGCCCGCCCGCGGCGAGAGCGGCCACGGAAAAAGCCATGGCGATGCGGTGGTCGGTAAACGAGTCGAGATCGGCGGCGTGAAACTTTTGGTTGCCCGGAACCTCGAAACCGTCGTCGCGTACGGTGATGGAGACTCCCATGCGGCGGAGATTCTCGGCCACGGTGGCGATCCGGTCGGTTTCCTTGATCCTCAACTCCGCGGCGTCGCGCACGATCAAGCCGTCGCGGCTCGAGGCGCCGAGCACCGCGAGCACGGGAATTTCGTCGATCAGGGCGGCGGTGGCGGATTTCTCGAGAATGCCGCCGCGCCAGGGGGCGTGCTCGATGAGGATGTCGCCCACCAGTTCCCCGCAGGATTCTCCGATATTGAGCACGCGCAGCGGCGCGCCGCCGGCGGCGAGGAAATCCATGAGCGCCGAGCGTGTGGGGTTCAGCCCCACTCCCTGGATGGCGATTCGCGACCCCGGCACAAGCAGCGCCGCCACCAGGAAAAACGCCGAAGAGGAAAGATCGCCGGGAACGGCGAGTTCGCGCGCCCGAAGAGCCGGACGCCCATGAATGGAGATGGCGCCCTTGACCGACTCCACTTCCGCCCCGAACTGCCGCAGCGCGATCTCGGAATGATCGCGGGTGATCACCGGTTCGTGGACAGTGGTAACTCCATCACAGAACAACCCCGCGAAGAGAACGCAGGATTTCACCTGCGCGCTGGCAACCGGCAGGTGATAATCAATGGCGTGCAGCGGCGAGCCGTGAATGGTGAGCGGGGGATACTTGCCGTCACGGGCTTCGATGCGCGCCCCCATTTCCGCGAGCGGCGTAATAATGCGCCCCATCGGGCGGCGGCTGAGGGACTCGTCTCCCGTGATGCGGGTGGTAAACGCCTGCGCCGCCAGTATCCCGCTCAGCATGCGGATGGTGGAGCCCGAGTTGCCCGCGTCCAGCATCCCCTCCGGAGCTTTGAGGCCGTCGAGACCAACGCCGTGGATGATGGTTTCCACGCCGTTCGTCTCGATCTTCACGCCCAGCCCGCGCATGCACGCGAGCGTGGACTGGCAATCGGCGCCTTGTGAGTAGTTGTAGATCTTCGAGTCGCCTTCGGCCAGCGAGGCGAGCATGCCATAACGATGGGAGATGGACTTGTCGCCCGGAAGGCGAATGGAGCCTTGCAGGGCTCGAGCGGGTTGGATGGTTTCGACCATGCGGAAACCATCCATTGTACCGGGTGATGCGATCGCTACGCCTCGGGAAAGCTTTTATACGGCGACGAGTTCCGGAACGTAGTTCATGTAGCTGCGCGGCTCGCGGTAGCGCTGAAAGCGGTAACCGACGCCGAAGATGGTTTCGATATACGTGTCTCCATAGGGAAACAGCTTCTTCCGCAGCCGGCGAATGTGCACATCCAGGGTACGCGTGCGGATACCGCGCCCGTATCCCCAAATTCTTTCAAGAAGGATCTCGCGCGGGACGATCTCGCCGGCGTTGTCTAACAGAAGGCCCAGCAGCTCATGCTCTTTGCGCGTGAGAAGAATCTCACGCAGGTCGACATAGGCTGAACTGTTGTGGAAGTCGAAGGAGAGATGTTGGTCCTGATATTTCTTTTCAACGTTGTTCGTTCTGGCTGGAAACATGTGGAAGGCCCCTTTTTTCCGTTCAACTCGATACTAAGGTCCATACGAAAAGAGATGGTGGTTTGTTTGTAAAAAATTTGTAAAAGGTGCGAACTCGGGCGGAACTTTTGACTTGCCCCGGCCGGCGGCTTGCCTTCCTTCCCGGACGAGACGGACAATGAGTCGGGGGATGCGATGTTTACACGACGTCATTGGTTATCAGCATCGGCGGCTCTCGCCGCCGCTCCACAGGCTCTGCCCGCGGGCGGCAAGCATGTAGTGATCTCCTCGGCGAACGGCTTGCGCGCCTGTGCCCGGGCCATGGAGATGATCAACTCCGGGGCGGATACCCTCGATGCCGTGGTGGCCGGGGTCAACATTGTCGAGGAAGACCCGGATGATGATTCCGTGGGTTACGGGGGCCTGCCGAATGAAGAAGGCGTGGTGGAATTGGATGCGTGTGTCATGCACGGGCCCACGCGCCGCGCTGGATCCGTGGCGAGCATCCGCGGGGTAAAGACGCCGTCCAAAATCGCCAAACTGGTGATGGAGCAAACGGACCACGTCATGCTCGCCGGCGAAGGCGCCGCCCGCTTCGCCAGAGCCTACGGGTTCAAGGAAGAGAACCTCCTCACCGAAAAGTCCCGGCTGGCATGGCTTGTCTGGAAGCGCAGCCTGCGCGACGCCTCGGGACACAATAACTGGACCGATGGGCTCGACGCTCCGGTGAAGCCCACGGCCCGGCTGAAACAAATGTTTCCCGATGTGAGCGATGAGTTGCTGGCCTACGCCTGGGACCGGGCGATTCATCCGCCGACGGGCACCATCAACTGCCTGGCGCTGAACACCAGGGGAGAGATGAGCGGGGTAACTACGACCAGCGGCCTGGCCTGGAAGATTCCGGGGCGCGTCGGGGATTCGCCCATCATCGGCGCGGGGCTCTATGTCGATCAGGACGTGGGCGCGGCCGGATCGACAGGGCGGGGCGAGGAGAATATCCGTGTCGCTGGCGGCCACACCATCGTGGAAAATATGCGTCACGGGATGTCCCCCAAAGAAGCCTGCCTCGACGCGGTGAAGCGCGTGGCGCGGAACTACGATAACGATCTGGCCAGACTAGCGAAATTCGATATCAGCTTTTACGCGCTGCGGAAAGATGGTGAATACGGATCAGCCACGCTCTGGAGCGGGACCACGAAGAACGGGCAAGCGCGGCCGCGGCAGTTCGCGGTGAATGACGGCGGGAAGAGCCGGCTCGAGAACTGCTCCTATCTTTACGAGCGGAAGGGCTGAACCCCGGCTTTGGGCGGCTTTAGGCCCGGCGGTGAGCGCGCCGCCCATGATAAATTTAAACTTATCCTCTCACCATCGTCACGATCACCGCTTCTAATAATGTCAGAGTCCTCAGCAAACGCCGGCCAGCGATTCCAGCAACTCGTCGAGATCATGGCCCGGCTGCGCGCTCCTGACGGGTGTCCCTGGGACCGGGAACAGTCCTTCGATTCCATCAAGCCCTACACGCTCGAAGAGACCTACGAAGTGATGGAAGCCATCGACAACCGCGACTGGCGCGCGCTCGCCGAGGAACTTGGCGACTTCCTGCTGCAGGCCGTCTTCTATGCCCAGATGGCTGCCGAGGAACGGCGCTTCACCATCGAGGATTCGCTCCAGGCCATCAACGAGAAGCTCATCCGCCGTCATCCGCATGTCTTCGGCGGCGGGAACGCGAAGACTCCCGACGAAGTGAAAGTGCGCTGGGACGAGATCAAGCAGCAGGAGAAGAAGGACCGCGGAGAGCAGCCCAAAGGAATGCTGGACGGCGTGCCGAGGGCGATGCCGGCGCTCGTCGAAGCGCAACAGATCAGCTCCAAGGCGGCCGCGGCGGGCTTTGATTGGGAGGACGCCTCGCAGGTACTCGAGAAGGTCCGCGAGGAGATCGTGGAGTTGGAGCAGGCGCGCGACGCGCAGGACCGCGACGAAATGGAAGGTGAGATCGGGGACTTGCTGTTCACCATCGTCAACCTCGCGCGGTTCTTGAAAGTGGACCCCGAACAATCGCTGCGGCGCACGAACGCGAAGTTCCGGAAGCGGTTTGCGCACGTGGAACAGGGACTGGCCGCGCGCGGAAAGACCGTCAGCGGCTCGACTCTCGAGGAGATGGAGGCACTCTGGCAGGAGGCGAAAAGTTTGTGATCGAGACGCGAAAACTGACCACCATTGCGGAATATGAGGAGGCGGTGAATCTTCAGCGGGAGATCTGGGGATTCGCGGACGTGGAACTGCTACCGCGCCGGCTGTTTGTGGTGGCGAACAAAGTGGGAGGACAGACGTTCGGAGCCTTCGACGGCGGCCGCATGGTGGCGTTTCTGATTGCCATCCCCGGACTCAAGTCCGACGGGACAACCTACTTGCACAGCCATATGCTGGGCACGCTTGCCGGATATCGCGACCGCGGGCTGGGGCGAAAGCTAAAGCTGATGCAGCGCGAGGAAGCGCTTTCGCGCGGCATCAAGCTCATCGAATGGACCTTTGATCCGCTGGAATTGAAGAATGCTTTCTTCAACATTGAACGGCTGGGCGCGGTGGTGCGGCGGTTCGTTCCCAATCAGTACGGGACAACTTCGAGCCACCTGCACGGCGGTTTGCCGACAGACCGCTGCGTGGCCGAGTGGTGGATCGGCTCCCCGCGCGTGGAAGCCATTTTGAACAACACTCCTTTGCCGGCGGCGCCCATCGAAGCGCGCGTTCCCATTCCCTCGAACATTGACACCCTGCGGCAGAAAGACGCGCAACAGGCGCGTGTCATTCAGGATATGGTGCGCGAGCGTTTCCTCGAATACCTGCGCAAGGGTCTCGAAGTGTCGGGCTTCGAAAGGACCGGGGAAACGGGCACTTACCTGTTTTCCCCGCGGCAGGGTTGAGGAATAACTATGTCATTTCGCATTGAGCAGATCACGCTGCGGCAGATCCGGATGCCGCTGGTACATTTCTTCGAGACGAGCTTCGGGCGGACCTATGAACGCGCCATGATCCTGGTGGAGGCATCGGGCGGCGGAGTCTCGGGCTGGGGGGAGGCCACCTGTGGGGAGAACCCCTTTTACAACGAGGAGTGGACCGATTCGGCGTGGCTGATTCTGCGCGATTACGTGGCTCCGCGCGTGCTCCACCAGGAGTTCGGCGCGGCAGGCGAAGTGGGAGCGCGCACCGCGCATATTCGCGGCCACAATATGGCGCGCGGCGGGTTCGAGGTGGCCGCGTGGGACCTCGAGGCGCGTCTCCTCGGCAAACCGCTCTACCAGCACATCGGCGGCGGCGCGCGCCGGGAAATTCCGTGCGGGGTTTCCATCGGGATTCAGGACACCGTGGCGCAACTGCTTCAAAAGATCGAAACCGAGATCAAAGCCGGCTACCAGCGGATCAAGATGAAGATCAAGCCCGGCTGGGATATTGACGTCATCAAAGACGTACGCAAGGAGTTCCCTTCCATCAAACTGATGGCGGATGCCAACAGCGCCTACACTTTGAAGGACATCGACCATCTGCGGCGGCTCGATGAATTTTACCTGATGATGATCGAACAGCCGCTGGCGCACGACGAGATCATCGACCACGTTCCGCTGCAAGCGGCGCTCCAGACGCCCATCTGTCTCGATGAATGTATCCGTTCGGCCCACCAGGCCGAGCAGGCCATTCGCATGAAGGCTTGCGGCATCATCAACATCAAGCTGGGCAGAGTGGGCGGATTCGCGGAAGCCATCAAAGTGCACGATGTCTGCCAGGCGCACAATATCCCCGTCTGGTGCGGCGGGATGCTCGAGGCGGGAATCGGGCGGGCGCATAACATCGCCATGGCTACGTTGCCGAACTTCGTACTGCCGGGCGATGTTTCCGCCAGCAAGCGCTACTGGTCCCGCGATATCATCACTCCGCCTGTCGAGGTGACCGCCCGCGGCGCCATCGCGGTGCGAGACGAACCCGGCTTCGGCTACCCCATCGACATGGATTTTCTGAAGCAGATCACGGTCCGGGAGGAGACCCTGCGTTGAACACGCAGAGTCCTTCTGCTGTCGCCGCCGGTGATATCCGGACTGTTTCGGGACAACCTTCTCTCGCCCGCCTCTATGCGCTTCTCACCCTGATGGTGTTCTTCTGGGCGCTGAATTTCGTCATCGCGCGCAATGCCCTGAGGTACTTCCCTTCGCTGCTCGCTGCCAGCCTGCGCGCCCTGATCGCCGGATTGCTCCTGCTGCCCCTCTATTTCTGGAAGGGCCGCGAACTCGATCATGAGCCGTGGACGCGGAAGGACATTCCGATGCTCCTGCTGCTCGGGGTGACGGGCGTGACGTTCAACCAGGTGCTGTTCCTGCTGGGGCTGGAACGCACAAGCACGCCGCACGCCGCCATCATGACGGGCATCATGCCGCTCCAGGTGCTGGTGCTCTCCGCGTTCTCCGGTCTCGAGCGGCTGAACGGACTGCGTCTGGCGGGGATGGGACTCGCGCTGAGCGGCGTGGGCGTCCTGCAAGCGTCGCGCTCCACCGGGACGAATGCCACCCTGCTGGGCGACTTTCTCGTGCTGCTTTCGGGTACCGCGTTTGCCGCCTTCGCCATAATCGGCAAGAAACTGACGGCCAAACACGGCGGGCTCACCATCAACACGTTCGCCTTTCTCGGCGGCGGGTTGGTGCTTCTCCCCGTGATTGCCTGGGAGAGCCTTACCTTCTCCTATACGACCGTGGCGCTGGCCGGGTGGCTGAGCCTGCTCTATATGGCTGCTTTCCCATCGGCCGTGGCGTATCTGATTTTCTATTATGCGCTCACTTACATTCCGGCCTCACGGGTGGGCAGCTTCAGTTACTTACAGCCCATCATGGCGACGATTCTCGGCGTGCTCCTGCTGGGCGATCACATCTCGTCCGCTCTGGTGCTGGGCGGGGCATTGGTCCTCACCGGCGTCTTCCTGACGGAGCGCGGCTAATGGCCGGATTCATCCAACTGCTCAAGGAAAATCCCAACTACCGCTACACGTGGATGGGACAGGTGGTGAGCGAGATCGGAGACCACTTCAACAACATCGCGGTGTTCAGCCTGGCCGTGAAGTACGCCGACTCGGGACTTGTGGTGACCGGGGTCCTGCTCTCCCGGGCGATTCCGGCGATTCTCGCTGGGCCGCTCGCCGGCGTACTCCTCGACCGGATGGACCGCAAGCGCATCATGATCACCAGCGACCTGGTGCGCGCCGTAGTGGCCCTGGGGTTCATCTCCACGATCCACACCTCGAGCAGCAAGTCGCTGTATCTTCTGAGCGCGCTGCTCATGCTGGCGTCGCCGTTCTTTACCAGCGGACGCTCCTCCATTCTTCCGGCCATCGCCACGCGCGAGCAGTTGCACACGGCGAATTCGCTGACGCAGACAACGCAATGGACCACGCTGACCATCGGGACCATGCTCGGCGGCGCAAGCGTATCGCAACTGGGGTATCAGTGGGCTTTTTTCATTAACGCTCTGTCGTTCCTGTTCTCCGCATGGAGTATCTCGCGGCTGCGCGTGCCCGGCGGCGCCTTCCGGGCGCAGCGCAAAGCGCTCACCGAAAACGAGGTGGTGCGGCCGTGGCACGAGTATGTGGAGGGGCTGCGCTACATGCGGCGAAATCCCCTGCTGCTGGGCATCGCGGTCCTCGGCCTGGGGTGGGCGAGCGGGGGGGGCGCGGCGCAGATTCTCTTCAGCCTGTTCGGGGAAAACGTCTTTCATCGCGGAGCGGCGGGAATTGGGACCATCTGGAGCTTTGCCGGCGTGGGTTTGCTCATCGGCGGATTCCTGGCGCACACCTTTGGCCCGCGGTTGAGCTTTCAGGGATACAAACGCACCGTCGCCTTCTGCTTCCTGGTGCACGGCGGCGCTTATATCGTGTTCAGCCAGATGAAGCAGTTCACTCTTGCCCTCGTGTTCATCGCGCTTTCCCGCTGCGCCATCGCCATCAGTTCGGTGATGAACTTCTCCGTGCTCCTGCGGCATGTTGCCGACGAGTTCCGCGGGCGTGTTTTCTCCACCTATGAGACGCTCACCTGGGGCATGATGATGCTGTCGATGACCGCCGCGGGCGTGGCGAGCCAGTTTTACAGCCCGCGCACGATTGGGGCATGGTCCGGCGCTATCAGTTCGCTCACGGCATTTTACTGGCTGGCGCTCCATTGGTACGGACGGCTGCCGGAACCATCGCGCGAAGGCGTTGAACCGGAGGAGGTGGAAGTGCATGAACCAACCGTCTAGCCCGCTGAGGGGAAAGCTGGTGCTGGTGACCGGCGCGGCGAAACGCGTGGGGCGCGGCATCGCGCTTCATCTTTCGAACGCGGGCGCCCGGGTGTTGATCCACTACGGTTCCTCCGAAGCCGAAGCGCGCCGGACGGCGGAGGAATGCGCGGCCGCGGGAATGTATCGGGCCAATCTCGAGAGTGTAGCGGAGATTGCGGAGATGTTCTCCTCTATCGAGCGCGATCATGGAAGGCTCGACGGATTGGTGAACAACGCCGCCCGATTCACGCGCTTCCATCCCTTCGACATCACTGAGGCGGATTGGGATTTCATTCATGCGGTCAATCTGAAAAGCGTTTTCTTCTGCTGCCAGCAGGGCGGGAGACTGATGCGCAAGCACGGCGGCGGGCGCATCGTGAACATCGCCTCGCTCGGCGGGCTGCGCCCCTGGGCCGAACACGCCCACTATTGCGCCTCGAAGGCTGGCGTGATCATGCTCACCAAGGCTTTGGCGAAGGCGTTCGCACCCGACATTACCGTGAATTCCGTCGCTCCCGGAGTGATCCCCTTCGGCGCGCTCGATGAAAGTGCCGAGGCGATGGTGCGCGCTACCCCGGCGCAGCGCGCGGGCACGGCTGCGGAGGTTGCCGAAGCTGTGGCCTATTTCCTTGCCGCCTCGAATTTCGTGACAGGGCAGATCATGGCCGTGGATGGGGGCTTGAGTCTGCGGTAGCGGACAGAAACCGCTTGAGGTAATCTGTGGGGATTCCCATGATCCTCAAACAGTATTACCTGGGGTGCCTCGCTCATGCTTCCTACCTTCTGGGTGACGAAACCAGTTCCACCGCGGTCGTTGTCGACCCGCAGCGCGATGTAGAGCAGTATCTGGCGGACGCAGAGAGGTTCGGCCTGCACATCCGCCATGTCTTTCTCAGCCATTTCCACGCCGATTTTGTCGCCGGGCATCTCGAGTTGCGCGATCGTTGTGGAGCCACGATTCATCTCGGTTCGCACGCCCAGGCTGAATACGCATTTGTTGGCATGAAAGATGGGGACACGCTGAACTTTCCCGGGATGCGGCTGCAAATTCTGGAGACTCCAGGCCATACGATGGAGTCCATCTCCATCCTCGTCTTCGATCTCAGCACGAGCCCTGAAGCGCCCTACGCTGTCCTTACAGGGGATACTTTGTTTATCGGCGATGTTGGCCGCCCTGACCTGCGGGCATCGCTCGGCTGGCCGGCTGACGAACTGGGCGCCCATCTTTACAATTCATTGCACACGCGGCTCCTCCCGCTTCCTGACGCGACGCTTGTCTATCCAGCCCACGGCGCGGGGTCTCTGTGCGGAAAGCAGCTTTCCTCGGATACGGTCTCTTCCCTGGGGGAGCAACGCCGGCTGAACTATGCGCTCCAGCCTATGACAAAGGACGAATTCATTCGACTCGTCACCGCTGATCAGCCCGATGCTCCACCGTACTTCACCTATGACGCGATCCTGAACACGCGTGAGCGAGCCACACTGGACAGAAATCTCGAGCAGGTTCTACGACCCATTGATCTCACGGAGATCCTTCGGATGGGCGATGCCGGCTCGCAGCTTCTTGATGTGAGAAACCCCGCCGAATATGCGAAAGGCCATCTCGCCGGGAGCATCAATATCGGACTCGGCGGGCAATACGCCACTTGGGCCGGCACGCTATTGGACCGCGGCAAGCCGATTGTCATCATCGCCGAGCCGGGGCGCGAACAGGAAGCAGCCTTACGGCTCGGCCGTATCGGGTTCGACCATGTCAAAGGCTTCCTCGAGGGCGGCATGAGGGCGCTCGCTGAACGGCCGGACCTGGTTTGGCCGACCGAACGCCTCAGCGCTCCGATGGTTGCAGAGGAACTGGCAGGCGAAGATCCGCCCATCTTGTTAGACATCAGAAGTCCGCTCGAGTGGGCGTCCAGGCACATCGCAGGCAGCGTGAATGTTCCGTTGAACCATTTGCAGGAACGCATTGACGAAATCCCGCGCCACCGCCGGATTGCCGTCCTTTGCGCGGGCGGCTACCGCTCTTCGATAGCGGCCGGGATCTTGCATCAGTACGGGGTCACCCATTTGATGGAGATGGCAGGCGGGCTCGCCGCCTGGGAAGCCGCCAAACTGCCCGTGGTTTGTCAGGCTGGCTAGCGCTGCCCTTTACCCGTAACAGCCTCGGGGCAAATGTCATTCGGCATCATCGGCATCATCGGAATTCCGAAGTGCGAATCCTTCACACATGAGTAGAAGTTGCGAAAAACCTTCCCACATCAGTTGGT